>Ga0160467_100374_pt1 | contig 46365 bp, 29 predicted proteins | sample HID1972I_E11MG_FD_108221 | JGI IMG/M metagenome (GOLD analysis project Ga0160467, IMG submission 108221) | Enriched pill bug-associated microbial communities from UW Madison campus, WI, USA - HID1972I_E11 MG | ecosystem: Host-associated > Arthropoda: Insects > Digestive system > Unclassified ... | reverse complement strand
GCTTCAGGTGGATCAACCTGCAGACTGTAGGCTTCGGAGGGCGAAACGTCTGCATCTGAAAATGGTGATGTGCGCAGGAATTGCGGGTAGCGCCATCGAAGCGGTTGTGCTTCGCGAATGCCATGAAAGGCGAATCACGTGAAAGACCCGATTGTTGAGGAAGTGCGCCGGGTGCGCGAAGCCCTGGCAGCGGAGTTCGATTCGACCTCGAGCGGATGTCGGAACATGCTCAGCGCGACCAGTACACGTGGGGGCACGATGTGGTCTCGTTCAAGTCAGGCCGATGCACTGTGGTGTTCTGCGGGATAGGCAGGCCTGTTACGGAACCGAGGCGGTAGCTCGCGCGACCTGTCAACTGCCGGCACGATCACCGCGTAACCTCGGCTTGCTTCGTTGCCGGATCACTTCTCTGCGTTCGTCGGGGCTGCGGTGGATGGCGCTTGCCGCTTGGCACCGAGGTCGCGCCAGCGTGCGTACTGCTTCGCCTTTGTGGGGGAGGCATCTTCGTGATTCTGAAGCCAGAATCGGAACCAATCCAGATTTCGCTCATAGGCGGCCAGCTTGTGACGAGGCTGAAACTTGATATGCGCCTCATCGGGGAAAACATACATCTCCACCGCATGCCCGGCGACCATCAGCGGAATCACATAGTCGACGGTCTGGATGTACTCGCGCTCGGGCAATTGCATGAGCAACGACGCCGCTATGGAATCGAGACTGTACGCAGGCGACATCCGACGCCATTGGTCTGGCGTCGCCGCCGGCTCGCCAAGGCTCCAACCGGCGAGAAACGAGTCGCGAAAGCTCGGCCCCTGATGCGCGTGGAACCAGTAATAGGTGGGTGAGATCGAAGCCGAACTCACTGACGCTGCGGCGATCATGTCCGAGTGCATCAACATCCACATGACAGCCTCGGTGCCGAAGCTCAGTCCCCCCATGCCGATCCGCTCGCTGTCGATCTCCCCGCGCGCGGCAAGGATACCGACGACGGCCTCGATCCCGGCTGCCGCCACTTCGTAGCCCGTCACCTGATCGGGAATGGTGGCGTCGCGGACCGGCTGATTGATGCAGATTGCCGCAATGCCGACGCTTGCCAGGGTAGCGAGCGGCCATTCGTCCCCCATGCCACCGCGCAGATAGCCGGGACAGGCGTAGTAGGTGATGAATAGCGGCGAGGGGCGTTGCGCGCCCCGCGCCGGAAGATAATGGCCGCTGAATCGGCGTCCAGCGTCGTCCGTCCATTCGAGGAGTTCGACCGGCCACTCCGCGATGGCTCGCAGCGTTGCGTTGGGATCGAACAGGACAACCCGCTCGCCACTGTCGAGGTCGATGCGTTCGACGCGCGGCGGCGATTGCGCGGACGCGGCCACGCAAACGGCGAAGTCGCGAGACAGAGCACATGGCGCGCGTCCCCCCGTGCGCTCGCCGGCGAGCAAGCCGTCCGACTGGACTATGAGCCTGATCGTGTTTCGCGTCGTATCCCACGCATAAAGCGCCTGGGCGTACCTCTGCGAGGGCGAGGAGGCGGTGAACACGACCTCGTTGGTTCCGGCACGCCAGGCGATTCCCTGGATCGACTGGTTGCGACACTCCGCTTGGTTGCACGATCTCTCCCGCCGCCCCAGCCGGTCTTCAGCGACACGCAGCTCGGCGGATCGACCGTTGTGGGCCAGGAACGCCGTGCGTCCACCGTCGCCAACGGCCAGCGCTCTCTCGGAGAGTTGCATGCCCCGGCCCACGGCTGGCCGATAGCGGCTCGCGAACCTCTCCGCCGCGCCTGCGTCAATCTCCGTGGCCGCGCCGCCCCCTAGATCGACTCGGAAATGCCGAAGCGGGCGGTCATGGAGCAGGCCGGCGCGACGCATCCAGTAGCCGGTGTAGCGGGCAGTCGCGAGCCGTCCGTTTATCCAACTTGAGCGAAAGAGGCCGGACCCGATCGGCACCGTATGGTCGATCAGGATGCCGTCGTGATATTCGTCCAGCTCGGCGCGCTCGATTTCCGCGCGCGAAGCGCGCACCATGTAGAGCACGCTGCGCCCATCATCTCCGACGAGGAAGGTTTCGACATCCGCATCGTCGCGGGTGACCGGCTCTGAGCGGCCGCCATCGATAGCCGCGCGCCACACTTGGACCTCTCCGTCATGAAACGCGCGATAATATATCCAGCGCGAGTCGGGCGACCATTGCGGCGGCTCGTTCAGAGCTGATCCGGCCGAAATCCTGAGTGGCACGCCACCGTCCGACACACGAACTGCCGGGGTGCCCGCGGCGATGGCCTGAACGTACCAGGTCGTGTCGTAGGTGTTGCGCTCGATCGATGCCGCTTCTTCGCGGAAGGCCACGAGCGCGCCGTTTGGCGATACCGAGACGCTGCCGATGTCCGACATTTCCACAAGCATACGGGGCGTTGGCTGGGCGTGGGCGGCAGCGAAGATCCAAGAAGCGAGCATCGCAGCAAGAAGCAGATAAGTTCGCATGAGCTCTATCGTATTGAAGGCGGTTTGGACGATGCGGCGCGGCGGCGGCGCATCGTCCAAATGGTCAGAAGCGAAGTCGAAGCGCTGCGGATACGAACTGACCTACCGCCGATGTATTCGTGCTGTCATAAAGCACGCCCGGCCAGCGCAGAGCCGCGCCACGCGCGAGCGGTGGGTCCTTGTCGAGCAAATTGTTGACGGCGAAGATGAGCTCCGCACGCGGGTGGCCGTCCGAGCGATCACCGAAACGGTAGGCTACGTTGAGATCAACGGTTGTCCACGATGAGATGTCCTCGTGCGGAGTGACGTTCGTGTCCGTGCCACCCCCGACGTAGTTCACAATACCTGTCAGCGTGACGCGCTCGCCGTGCCAGGTCAGTCCGGCGCGCGCGCGAAGGTCGGGCGGTTGAAAGAGGGTGCCGGTGCGTTCGACCGGAGCTTCCGCCGGCAAGGTCTGCTGCATGATCGTCAGCCAGCTTGCTGTCGCGAATGTCGTGAACTCGCCCACGGGGCTGTCGAAGCGATAGCGAAGCGCGAGATCCACGCCGTCAATTTCCTGGGCCGTCGCGTTGACGTAAAAGCTGTCCACGATCGCGATCACGGAGGCGGTATCATAGGGCGAGGGCGACAGGTTCTGCGTCCGGTCGGTGCTGGCGATCGCGGCGGCCTGCTGTTCCGGGGTCGGATTCCAGGTGATGTACGGGGCGAAGATCGGATTGCTGAGCGCTTGACCGAGCGGGCTGATCGGATTCACCACGCGATCTGTGTAGTCGATGACATAGTAGGTCAGCGACAGATCGAACCCCTCCAAACGGGCGGGCGACCAGTCGAAGCCGGCCGTCCAGTTGGTCGAGCGCTCGGGAAGCAGATTCCGTTGGCCGCCGAACAGAACGATCCCTTGTCCTGGCGTCGTGGAACCGAGTGACGAGGTAGGATAGATGAAGGCCGTCGTCGCACTGAGCATTTGTGAATAGGACGGGGCTTTGAACGATTTGCCCCATGTTCCGCGAATGGTCAGGTCGCTGAACGGCACGTAGCGCACTCCTACCTTCGGGACGGCCACATCGCCAAAGTCGCTGTAATCCTCGAACCGGCCGGCAACGCTGAGCTCCAACTGATTCAGGCCCGTCCGTGTCGGCGAGGGTTCGACGAGCGGCACCAGCAGCTCCGCGAAGGCGTAGCTTACTTCTCGCGCGCCCGGCTGTTGCGTCGTGTTGTGCGTCCAGAAGCGATAAGCCTCATCCCGATAGCCGAGGCCGGCAGCAAGCTGTACGGAACCGCTTGGAAGCTCCAGCAGGCCCCCGCTGATCGTCGCTTCGATTGAGCGCGCCTTATTTCGCCAGTCCTGCGAGGAGGTCGCACCAGCGCTGGTGAACTCGCGATTTTCGTCGGTGCTGCGAGAATAGGTTGCGCCAATTGCCGCATCCCAGCCGCCAGGCAGACGAAGGTTCACCTGTGGTGCGAAAAAGAAGGCGGTCACGTCGGTAGCCGACGTGCGGACCGCCGCGGTTGGCGTTGACTGATTCTGGAAGCCCGACTGGCGCTCCGAATAGAGGCCGTCAAAGCGAAGCGACGCCAAGGATGAAAGCGCGACCTCGCCGCTGGCGAAGAGCGAATTGCGATTGTTGGCGCGCAGCAGCGCGTTCGCTGGCGCCATCGTAGACGTGATGCGACGCTGCGGGGCGAGGATCGCATCCTGATGATAGTTTTCGGCCGCAATCAACGCATAACCGCCGTCCCACATCCGGCCGACTGCGGCGTTGTAGGCTTGCTCCAGACCACCACCTTGGGTCGCGCCACCGACACGGGCGCCAAGCTCCACGCCATCGAAATTGCGGCGCAAGATGAGGTTCGCAACGCCGGCCACGGCGTCGGCCCCATAAAGCGCTGAGGACCCATCCGTGACAATCTCGACTCTCTGGATCGCGCTGAGTGGGATCGCGGAGATGTCCGGGGCGGGATATGCGGCGTCGGGCACCAGTCGATTGCCGTTCACCAGGACGAGGGTCGCGTCGTTGCCGAGGCCGCGTAAATTGATCGTGGACGAGTTGGTGAGGTTAGAAGAGCCGCTGGCTCCGATCTGCACGCCGGGATTCTGCCCGCCAGCAAAGATCTGCGGGAGCCCTCGAATGACGTCGCCAATCTGCGAATGACCCGACTGCTCGATGTCGTCACGTGTGACCGTGTGGACTGGCGCGGCGGGCGAGGCGCCGCGGATGCGGGTGCCGGTGACAACGATCTCCTTCAGCTGAGGCATCGAACGTGCAGGGCTCTGCTCTTGCGCCACCGCACTGCTCGGAGCCGGTTCCTGATCCGCCTGCGCCAGGTGGAGTCGCTCCCAGATAGACGGCCTTCCTTCTCCATGTGATATCCGAGCCTGAGGCTTCGATCTCTCGCCTTGAACGCTCGCGGTGTCGCCCGAACTCGCTGACGCCGACAAGATCGTGACCGTGTCGTCATTGAGGTAGCGAAACACCAGCCCCGTCCCGCTCAATAGCTGGGTGAGCGCCTCATCCCGCGTGAACACGCCTGATGCTCCCTGCGTCCGCAACGAACTAACCACCTCCGGCAGATAGACAATATGAAACCCACGCTCCTGCGCCAACGCACGCAGAGCACTATCGAGAGACTGCGCCGGAATCGTTGTAGCCGTGCGTACTGCGGCCTCCGACTCCGTAGCATTCGCCAGACCAACGACAGCCAGATAGAAAGACGTTGCGACAACTGCGATGCGCACCAACACTCTCCCAACCCCAGAGGGGCTTCTTCTAATATTCCCCGCGACGTGCGCGAGGCTCTTTGTAGGGATGTGTATCGGCAAAGGATGAATGGCTACCGGGACTGCCATCTTTTCTTCATCTAGGCGAAATGCGCACCTGCTTCTCGGTGGTGGTGACGTTCAGCTGCATCTGCCCATCCAGGAACCGAAGAAGCGACACAGGCTTCGTCGCAGAGAACACGCCGCTGATGCGCAGGTTAGTGAGCGCCGGGTCGGTGATGACGATCTGAACTTCGTTGTAGCGGTTGAACTCTTCGACGACGTCGGACAGTGGCACGTCCCGGAAGTTGAGCGTGCGTTCGCTCCAGGAAACGGCGATGTCTGGATCGATGGGGCGCGGCTGAAAATTCGGCACATCCATGGCCGCGTGATCAGCGACAACTGGAACAGCCGGCACCGTGACCTGTTCGCCGGCGGATACGTACAGAGCACGATCGTCCGGCGATGCTGTCCCTGCGTGCTCCCGCCCCGCACCGCGCGGCTCGACATCACGGCCCGCATTGCGAGGCCTGTCGGGACTGTTCGAAAGGGACGTACTCTCTGCCAGCCCGGACGTTCCCGCGGGAACGTTCGCGCGCCGGCCGGGTTGTGACCGCACGGCAACGCGCCCCTCCAGCACCGTAACCGTCGTTCCACTGCTGCGCCTGTGCACGTCGAATTGCGTACCGACGGCGCGAACACTCGTGTTGTCGCTGATGACCACGAAGGGACGCGATTCGTCCTTGGCCACGCGGAACAGAGCCTGACCGGATAGAAGCTCGACATCACGCCGTGCATCAGTGAGACGAACACGCACGCTGGAGCGAGCGCTCAGCTCGATTCTGGAGCCATCGGCAAGAACGACGGCGCGCTGTTCGCCGATTGCCGTGCTGTAGACCGGAGCGCGGCCAAGCAACACCCACGCGAGAAGCCCTGCGCAACCTGCTATTGCGGCGATTCCAGCAGCAACTGCTAAAGGCCGGCGGATCCACGAGAGCTGCGGAGACGTACGGTTTGAATACCCGTCACGCACTTGGCCCACGTGCACCCGGCCGACACGCGCCTCGCCGCCATACGCGTCGCTGTCACGCGCCTCGCCATGCGACACGCCGTCGTGCGATTCACTGGTGGGCGGCTCGCTGCCAGGCGGTTCGCTGCTGCGTGCGGAATGACCTACACCCCTGGCACGCACGCCAAAGTCGGCCTCCCGGAGCGAGGCAACATTGCTGTGCGCACGAGCGTAGGCGACAACGGACTCCACATCGACGTCCATCCCCGCAGCCAGCCGCGGGATATCCCCCCAAACCGCCGCAACCTCCATGTACGCACGTATGTGCTCCGGCGACTTGCGCAGCCACGCCGCGAACCGTGCGCGGCCGGCGGCATCGATGTCGCCTTCACGCAGCTCGACGAACCACTCGCTGGCTCGAGCGGTGATGGACGAGGTCGATTCGTTATGCGATTCATTCGAAGTCATCGGTGCGTCCCTACCCTGCCTCTTGATCTCGCCGCCGGCACTGCTCGAGCGCGGCGGCGAGGTACTTCTTGGTCATTCCCCGCGATACGCCCAATCTCTCGGCGACCTCCTCCAGCGTCAGGCCCAACACACGGTTGAGGATCAGCGTGGCGTACACATTCGGCGGCATGCGAGACAGCGCGCGGTGGAAGTCTTCGATCCGCTGCTGCATCTCGACGGTTGCTTCCGGCCCGGAACCTGGCAGATCCTCGAGCTCCGCGAGCACATCCGCGATGTCCACGGTCTCCGGAGCGGCGGAGGTCTCCGTGCGATGCTGATGCAGAACGTGCCGGGCGATGCCGAAGAGGTAAGCCTCGGGACTGCGAACAGCCTCCAGACGATTCACGCGCAGGAGTCGCAGGAAGACCTCCTGCACCAGGTCCGGGACCTCCGCGAGCGCGCTGCGAAGCCTCGACGCGAGAAAACGGTGTAACGCGCCCCCGTGGCGGGCAGCCAGGTCGCGAATGACGGCGGCTTTTTCTTCGTCTTGCACGGGGCGGGGGGCCGGAACGCTACTCTTCCTCAGTACATGTGTGTCATTCGAAGAGAAATGGCTACTGGGGATGGACCTGTCGCAGGCGGAATTGCGAGAGCGGCCTGCCGTGACCAACGCAAGCCAAAGCGACCAGATCGCCGTCACCTGTGGACGTTGATCGATTCGGCCTGTCGGACGTTGCAGCGGCTCGAGAGCGAGCCTGACCGCTGGAGCGGTCAAGAAGCACGCCGCCCGCCATGGGATTCGCGAGGGGGTCACGAGTCATGGCGGGCGGCGTTTGCCTGGTTGGCCCTGAGCAACCAGGCATGCGGAACGTGAGGCGACGTCCGCGATGGCCTTGGTGCAATGCTCGTGCCAGCCGCGCGAGTGCGGTCACATGTGCGTGAAACAAGCACTTGCACGTGCTGCGCGCTCAGCATTCCGAAGCAGCGAATGCCGATGGCGCAATTCGGAACGATGTTGCATGTTTTGAGTGCGCGCTGGGCAGCACGAAACTCTTCACAGCGGGCGCACCGCTGCGGCAGACAGATGGTGGCCGTTACTCCTGCGATTCACACAGCTCGCGTGTACCTGAGCTCTCGTTCTTCGGCGGCGGGCGGCAAGCGGCCACCATTCATCCCTGAGCTGTCGTTCCGCATGGCAAGTGCGCCAAATACCATCAGCTTCATCGCGCGCGACAATCCGCCGCCCCCTGCACGCTCGGACCCCCTTTCAGCTTCTCATCGAAGAACCGATTCACACGATTGAATGCGTCTTCGACAACGAGCGGGTCCGCAAAGAAATGCCCTTCGTTGGCATAACGGACGAGCTCGACGTCCTTCTCCGCTGCACGCAGCGTCTGGTACTGGGAAATGAGCTGCGGCACGTGCGGCCAGTCCTTGTCACCCATCAAGATCAGCACTGATGAAGTGACGTTGCGCATCTTCAGGATGGGCGACAGCTCGATGAGGCTGTTGGTGTTGTCGAAGACGTTGCCGTAGGTATAAAGATCATCGCCCGCCGTCTGGATGGCACCGACCGGGAAGAACGAGAGCATCAGGCTGCTGTTGATGCCATTCGAGATGACCGTCGCTTTCGGAAGAGAGCTCTCGGTCATGAGGAAGTTCGCCGCCCAGGCGCCGTTGCTGTGGCCCAGCACGCCCACGTGCTCCGGGTCGACCAAACCGCCGTCAGCCAGGAATTTCACACCGCTCGTGATGTCGTCGACCAGGATGGGGATGCCCGCCGAGCCTCGAGCCTTGTTGGTGTACTCCTCGCCCCGCGGGAACCAGTAGTTGGTCCTCGGCACACGCATTCCGGGTCGGAACACTACATATCCTCTGGCGGCCTGCAGTTGTCCCGCAATCTGTGCGCCGGCACGGAGCTTCAGGTTGTCCGTGGGCGTGCCGGGATACGACTCGATGATGAGTGGATACCGGCACGCCGCATCATAGTTGGGGGGCAGGATGACGATGCCGTCCACGTCGTCACCCGCCTTGTTCTTCCACGTCACACGGCGCTGCTCGCCGAGTCTCAAGTCGGCGAGCTGCGGGTTGGCGTCGAGCAGCAGCTCCGGTGCGCGGGCGCTCGAGCCGGTACTCGAGCGATAGAGCCGGCCTTTGAAGTGTGGGCCTTCCGCATTGAGCAGGTACGTGTCTTTCCCGAGCTCGGCATAGCTGTCGATCACCCATCCATGCGTATCGACCTGCCGCCATGGCGTGCCGTCGAGATCCGCTTTCCACAAGGTAGGTGCAAACCGTTCTTCCATCATTGCCAGCAATGAGCGGCCGTCCCGTGCAAGGCGAAGGTCCGTGACTGCCTGCTCCCCAGGCAACGCGATGGCCGTCCATTCACCTGAAGCAACCGAGTAGCGGAGCGCCCTGGCGCGATCGAAGTTGCTGCGATGAATGTACGCTCTGAAATAAAGAAACGCCCCCGACCTCGCCCAACGCGGCTGCATCAGTATTCTCGCGGGCGGAACGACGAGCTCCTCCTTGCCGCTGGACACATCCACCAGCGCCACTGCAGCCTGGCCCACGTACTGATAGGCCCGCATCCATTGCGAGCCATCACGTCGGGTGACATCCACGATCGCTGCGATTCGTCGGCCATCGGGCGACCATGCCAACGCGTAGTAGGACTGCTGATGCTTCATCGTCCGGGAGCGACCGCTGTCCACGTCGACGATTACCAGGTGGTTTCCTCCCAGCTCCGGCGAGCGGTCAATCGCGCTCATGCGTGCAGCTTCATCCGCAGGCAGGCCATACGCGGCCCAGTAGCTGTCGTCACCGAACAATCCCTCCAGCACTGCATGGCTGGCAGGTGCCTGCGGGCCAAAGACCCGCGACATCGGCGCTTGTCCTGCCGGCGGCAGCAGCGCCCGATACTCGCCCATGATTCGGGTGGTGAAGGCAATCTGCGCGGCATCGGGCGACCACGCCATCCGAGACTGATCGTCAATGTTGTTGCCCGCCGGGCTCGGTGAAATGCCGCCCTCCAGGTGCGTCACCTCGGTCACCTCACCGGAATCAGCATCCCACACATGCAGCTGCCGGCCCTCCTCGCCCTGCGCGATATAGGCGAGTCTTCTGCGACTCGGCGCCCACACAGGCCCCTGACCGTCCAGGGTCTCCACGGTGGCGTTGCTTGCCGCATCGACGATGACAATCTTGCCGGCCAGCTCCATGGCGTACAGCTTTCCGTTTGGCTCAGCTGCAATGGTGCCGATGCTGCGGATGGCATAGGCATCTTTCAGCTCCACGCCACGACTATCCGCAGTGGCCGGCGCGGATAGAACAACGAGAAGTATCGAAGTGAGGGAAAAGCAGGCATGCAGGCGCATATGATCAGATCCTGTGAGTCAGGCAAGCCGATGACGACCCGCCTCAGCGGGCCGTCAGCAGGGAATCGCAGTGAATCGCCCCGGGCACGCCGGGGGCCTCTCAGAAGCCTTTGCGAAGGGTCAGCGCAACGAAGCGGCCGATCACGGACGCGTTGGTGCTATCGAAGTAGATGCCCCGGAATCCCACCGATGCCCCTCTGGCAAACGGCGGGTCCCGATCGAGCGCGTTGCTGACGGAGACCGACGCTTCGAGGCCCGAGAACGCCCCGGCCGCTTCGGGGAAGCGGTACGCAAGGTTCATATCCACCGTCGTCCAGGAGGCGATCCGCGCGCTGGGGATGACATTGACGTCCATCTCGCTCGAGACGTGGCTGACGACTACCGTCGAGGCAAACCCGCCGTGGTTCCACGTCGCGCCGGCTCGCGTGCGGACCCTCGGCGGCTGGAACAGGTTGCCGGTCAGGGTCTTGGCCGCCACGGTGGTCGTGTTCTGCTGATCGATCTTCAACCAGCTCGCGTTCGCGAAGAGGTCGATGCCCCCGACCGGGGCCGGTAGTGATTTCCGCACCGACAGATCAACGCCATTGATGGTCTGGACGCTGGCATTCACCCACTGTCCGCGCAGGATCGCGACGACCTGCGACGGATCGTAGATCGAGCTGGACACATTGAAGAACCTGTCGGCCGCATCGAGAATCGCCGCCTGATCCGACAGCGACGGATCGAGCGTGATGAAGGGGGCGTGCGCGGGGTCGGTGAAGATCGTGCCGAGACTGCTGATCGGGCGAACGATGCGCTCTTTGTAATCAATGTCGAAGTAGGTGGCCGAGATCGCCAGGGATTCGATTCCGGCCGGCGACCAGTCGATGCCGGCCGTCCAGGACGTGGATTGTTCCGGCTGCAAGTCCGAATTGCCCCCGTAGCCGAACAGCACCAGTCCCGGCACGCTCGACCCGAGTGCGGCGGCCTCGTACTGGAACACACTCGTGTCGGCATACATCTGCATGAACGTCGGCGCCTTGAAGGAGTCGCCCCAGGTTGCACGCAAGGTCAGATCGCTGGAGGGCACATAGCGAATGCCGATCTTCGGGTTCGATGTCTGCCCGAAATCACTGTACTCCTCGAGCCTTGCCGCGACGCTGATATCCAGCCTGTTCAATCCGCGGCGCTCCGACGACGGCCGGACGAGCGGCGCGGATATCTCCGCGAACAGATAGCGGACATTTCGTGACGCCCGCACATCGTCCGCGGCGGACCGGGTCGAGTAGCGAAATTCGTCCTCGCGGTAACCGCCGCCGAAGGCGAGTTGCATCTCGCCACTCGGCAATCTCAGCAACGGCCCATTCGCGCTCACCTCGATCGAGTCCGACGAGTTCTGGTACTTCTGGAAGCTATTGTTGCGCACGACGTCGTTGTTTCGGTCGGCCAGGCTGTCGGAGATCGTCGCCGCCAGCGAAGCATTCCAGCCCCCGGCAAGATCGATTGAAATGGCCGGCGTCAGCAGATACGAACGTACGTCTGTCTCCTCCATATACGGATAGCCTGTCGCGACTTCCTGCGAGCTCGAGTCGACTTGCCCCTGGGAATACAGCCCATCGAGCTGAAGGGTGAGACCGCTCGAGAGACGCTGCTCGAGGTTGACGAATGCTCTGCCCCGCTTCTGTGCGCCCAGCAGCGAGTTGATCGGAGCGGCATCCGCCGTGAAGGCCCGTTGCGACGCCAGGATGGCATCCTGGTGCAGGTACTCCACGCCGCCCATTGCGTTACCACTGCCCCACGTCGTGCCTGCGAACCCGCTGAGGGTGCGCTCCAGGCCTCCGCCCTGCGTAGCGCCACCGACACGCGCGCTCACTTCGCTGCCCTGAAAGTCCTTTCGGGTGATGAAGTTCACCACGCCGGCCACCGCGTCGGAGCCATAGAGCGCCGAGGCGCCATCGGTCACGACTTCGACCCGCTCGAGCGCGGCAAGGGGAATGGCCGAGATGTCGGGTGCCGCGGAGGTGCCATCCGCAGCCAGGCGGCGACCATTGAGCAACACCAGCGTGGCTGAGGGGCCGATGCCGCGCAGATTGGCCGTGGAAGCATTGGTGATGTTGACATGCCCCTCCGTGCCAGTCGGCTGGATGCCCGGGTTGTTACCTCCCCCATAGTTCTCGGGCAGACTGCGGATCAGATCGCCGACCTGCGAGAAGCCCGATCGATCGATGTCCTCGCGCGTGACCGAATGCACGGGAGACGTCGGCTGGTTGCTGCGAATGTGGCTGCCCGTGACGACGACTTCCTCCACTCTGGAGCCGCCCTGTGCCGGCGTCCGACTGGCGCCCTGCCCGGTGGTCTCTGACTTCTCGCGTGAATCGGCTGTCTCGCCTTCATCCACCTGCGCCAGTCGGAACCGGCTCCAGAATCCGCGCGCAAGCTCCACACTCTGGGAGCCTGCCTTCGAAGGCGCCGGATCACGAGGCGCCGGTGTCGGCTCGCCAGCCGGCTGCTTGATCGTGACGGTGCGATCATCGAGTACGCTGAAGACGAGACCGGTCCCGGTGAGCAGCCGCTCGAGCGTCTCGATGGGAGTGAGCTCACCCCGGGCGCCCGGAGTGTTCGTCTGACCGACCACATCGGCGACGTAGAGAATCTGGAAATCTCGTTCGTTCGCCAGCATCTTCAGGGCATTCCCGAGAGGTTGGGGTGGGATATCGGTCGTCTTGCGGGCCGCCGCTGTCACGGTCTCCGCAGCGATCAATCCCACGAAAGAGAAACAAACCGCCGTCACGGCAATCACGGTGCGCATCAACACTCCCCAGCCTTTGAGCAGGCTTCTCGTGGCCGTCTTCCGATGCGGTGACGGCGTCATGGGGCAGTAGAGTGAGCGGTGCGGCAAAATGGGTAAGACTCAGGGCATGCGGGTGATGCGGATCTCCCGGTCCGACTCGATGACCTGAACATCGGGAAGGTCGCGCAGAAAGCTCAGCAATGAGCCCGGGTTCGTCGATGAGTAGACACCGCTGATACCGAGTTGCTCGAGATCGGCACCTTCGACGACGAGAGTGCGCCGGTTGTAGCGATTGAACTCTTCGGCGACTTCGCGAAGCGGCGTGGCGTCGAATATCAGTTTCTTCTGAATCCAGGCTGTCGCAGCCGCGACATCGGTTGGCATCGGCGCGGCAATTGCTTGCAGCGACACGGCGAGTTGCTCGCCTGCGGAGACGTAGCGCAGCCCGGGCTCGGCATGCGCGACCGCATGCTCACTGCCTGGCGCTATCACTGGCGCAGCAGCGGCTTCGCTCTCCGCGCGTCCGGGCAAGACGACCACTCGCCCCTCGATGACCGTGACGACTGTTCCTGTGGCTTTCCGATAAACGTCGAAGCGCGTGCCGATTGCTCGCACCCGCGCGTCCCCGCTGCGCACGATGAACGGCCGTCCCGGATCCTTGGCGACGTCGAACAATGCCTGCCCGGCGATGAGCTCGACGGCACGCTCCTGATCGGAGTACCGGACGCGGATTCGCGTACGCGAGTTCAGGTCGACAGTCGAGCCATCCGCGAGCGTGAGGGACCGCTGCTCTCCCACTCCGGTGCGGTAAGAATGCTCGACGCTCCATCCCAGCCACGCGGCAACCGCGCCCATCAGGCACAAGAACGTGATCGAGGCGGCCAGGAGGAGCCGGGGCGGAACGCGCGCGCGCTTTCCCTGGCCATCTGTCCCGCTCGTCGAAAGCGAAACAATTTCTGCGCCCGATTCGCGGGCCCGCAAGATCAGCGCGGGAACATCGATCCGCCCCTCGGGATCGCGATCCGGCAGATCGGCCCAGACGCCGGCAATGTCCAGGTAAGCCTGAATGTGCTGCGGCGAGCGACGCAGCCATTCACTGAAGCGCATGCGTGCGTCGTCGTCGACGTCGTCGTAGCGGAAGCTGACAAACCAGGTCGATGCTTCCGCGACGATCAGGCGATTGGGGCCGATACTCGATTTCCTGGCGCTCATGATGTGTCCTTACTCCGACCCGCCCTGGCGTTCGCGGCAGTGCTCGAGCGCCCGGGCCAGGTACTTCTTCACGCTCTCCCGCGAGACGCCGAGCTGCCGGGCAATCTCTTCGAGCGAGTGCCCTCCCACGCGGGCGAGAACGAGCGTGGCGGCGAGACGGGGTGGGAGCTGGTCCATCGCCCGCTGCAGCTCCTCGATGCGCTGCTGAAGGTCGACTCGAGCCGGCGGATCGTCGTCAGAAACGCCCTCGGATCCGGGCAGGTCTTCGATCCCGATGGTGACGGGCGCCGCCAGTTGACGGGCGGCGTGCTGGTGGACGACGTGGCTTGCCACCGTGAAGAGGTACGCTTCCGGGCTTCGAATGCTGGCGTGGTCGTCCACCCTCAACAGGCGCAGGAAGACCTCCTGCGCCAGGTCGGGCACGTCCGAGGCATTTCGCAGGCGAACGGCCAGGAAGCGGCGTAGCCGCCGACCGTACTGGTCAGCGATCGCGGCCACGTAACTGCGGTTGTCCGGCTCGGTCATGCCCAGCGCACGGAAATACACCATCCCACGGCATAAGAGCATCCGGCCGGTGAAAATGGGTAATGCCGGTCAGCGTCCGACTGTGCGGGCGGGCAGGCACCTCGAATGCGCACCAGAAATGGTGCCTGCACTGAAGACAGGTGCCGGAGTGCACCGGGAAGCCGCTACAGAAAGCGCCGAAACCACTCCAGGCGGGTCTGCTCCGCGTGCCGGATGTTGCCGGGGCTGCAGAGTACGTGGCTGTCACCCCAATAGACCTCGAGTCGCGCCGTGACGCCTGCGGCCTGCAAGGCAAGGAACATCTTCTCCACGGGCGGCAACGAGACGTCGTTCTCGCCATAGAGCAGCAACGTGGGTGTCTTGTAACTCTTCAATGAGTACAAAGGGCTGTTCTCGATGAACACAGTCGGGTCATCCACTGGTCCGGCCGCATACGAGTAAGGCACGTGGGGCGCTTCCAGATACAGACGCCGGGATTGCACGATCCCCGGCGCGCAGTTGAGCGGTCGAATCTCCGCGCTCACCGACAGATCCACGTCGAACGAATCCGGAAATGCGGCGGCGGCAACGATGGCCTTGAACCGGTCTGTCTGCGCGCCGAGCGCCAACGCGGCGTAGCCCCCGTTCGAATGTCCGTAGAACCCGTATCTTCCCTTCGCGACCTCCGGCAGCTTGTCGAGAGCATCCAGCGCGGGGAGCACGGCCTCTGCAACACGCTTCATGGGCGCATTCGCGGCCGTCGTATCCGCGACGGGAAAGGCCGCGTGAAACACAGCGAATCCCGCCGCCAACAGTGGCTGGGCCTGCAGGGCTGCCGATGCGTTGATACGCCCAAGGCTGGAATCGGGGCCGGGCGGGTAGTCGGGATAGGCGTAGACCACCACGGGAACGCCCGAATCCGCACGCGCTCCGTTGGTCGGCAAGTACAGAGTGCCGGTGCGAGGATTTCCGTCGTGCCCGGGATACACGACGGGGCGATGCTGCGGCACTCGCACACCTGCCAGATGCGTATTGAGCCGGAAGCGAGTGGGCGTCAACTCACCGCGGGACGCCTCGAGAAGAACCCGGGTGTCCTGATTCGTCTGCTCGACGCAGATCTGTCGCCCCCTGGGGAGCACAGGCGCAATCAGCGTCGTTGCCCTGGTCGGGGTGGAAAGACTCTCGATGAACTGTCGCTCACCCTCGACTCGCACGCGAAACCGCCGCGCTCCGTCGCGCATCACCGCACACACGAACCCATCCGGATGCGAGACGATGTGGCCCTCGAGATCGCCGTCGACGATCAGCTCGTCCCGATGCAACGGACGCAGGATCGTCAGTCTTCGATTCGTGTGCAGGACGACTGCGGCGCCACTGCGGGCGACCTCCCCTCCAATGGAGCGCCCGAGCAACTTCCCCTCGAACGCGCCCGGTGCTTCGCGGGGGCGCCGCTCGATGCGCGACAGAGCGGCCTCGCCCGGCGAAGCGGTCACCAGATGCGCCACCAGAAGCGAATCCAGGGGGGACTGCGTGGGCAGTTTCTTGAATGCGAAATCCACACTGCGATGACCGCTCTCGTCGCTGCTCAACGTGCAGAGGTACACGTGATCGCCCTTGTACTCGCTCGTGTACGAGTCGCGCGCTGGCCACCCGAAGGTCGTCGAATCGTCGGCCCAGACAGGACAGGTCTCGCTCGACACCGCACCGGTTCCGCGCACGCCCGGCACATCATCGGACGATTGCAGTGTCGCGAGATCCACGACGCTCAGACCGAGCGTCACGTAGTTGTCCTCGTACCCGCCGCCGCCGGCGCCGAGCGGTGCCGCCATGCGGCCACGAGGAACGGTAGTGATGCGCTCGATGGCGTGGACCACAGCTACGTGGCGTCTATCCGGGGAAATCGATGCGCCGCGAATATCACCCGTGAACAAAGGCAGCCGCTCCCCGCTCCGGGCATCGACCCGGGTCAGCGCGCTTCCCGGCGAACAGGTGCTGCGATCTTCCGTGCTCCATGATCTGACGGACAGGTCCCCACGAAACGTCGCTGACGCGGCCAGTGCCCGCCGCCGATGGCCATCGAGATCCGACAGGTTGCGCGGCAGGTACTCGTCCTTCTTCTCGACCACGAGCAGCGATTGTGAATCGATCCACACGATCGGGCTGCGTGAGCCATTGGCCCACGCGAGCGGCGAGGACGGGTCGATACTCAGCTCCGGCGCGAGGACCTTCGCGGAGCCCTCCAGACCGCCCTGGCCTATATGAGCCACGACAACGAACGTTCTGCCGTCCTGCCTCGATGCAGTCATGGCAAGCATCGTTCCATCGGGCGAGAAGACGGGCTTGGAGAACCAGTCATCGCCAGAGGTCACCTTGCGCGCGGCCCCGAAATCCGGGCGCGCCACCCAGATATCCCCGCGCGGAGTCACCACCCAGTCCGAATCGCCATGAAAGCCCCCGGCGTTGAGGCTTCTGCGCACCTGGATCGCGACTTTGTCACCGTGGCGGCTTGCGACGATGGCGCCGATGTCTTCGCGGTTGAGAAAGTCGTCTATGGAGAAGGGGCGGCCGCCCGCCGGGCCGTGTGCGGTTGTTCCGACCGCAGCTTCCGCCCCGAGCGCGGTGCGCAAGGCGCCAGCGGCTCCTGCCACAGCGACTGCTGCCAGAACCTCGCGACGCGTAGCCATCACAGTTTCTTGCGAAGGGTGAGCGACAGGAAGCGGCCCACGATCGACGTGTTGGTACTGTCGAAGTACACGCCTGGAATGCCGATGGCAGCTCCTCGCGCAACCGGCGGATCTCTGTCCAGCGCGTTCGAGATCGACAGCGATGCGTCGACTCCTGCAAGCAGCCCCGCCTCTGCGGGAGAGCTCCAGGCCATCGTGAGATCGAGCGTAGTCCATGGGGCCACACGCGCGTTCGGCACCAGGTTCGTATCGATTTCAGAAGAGATGTAGTTGACGATGCCTGTCGCGGAGAGCCCGCTGTAACTCCAGGTGAGCCCGGATCGCAGCCGCGCCTTCGGCGGGTTGTACAAGGTGCCGGTCAACGCCTTCGCCGGCGCGCTCTGAATAGTCTGCTGGACGAGCCTCAGTGCGCTGGCGTTGGCGAACACACCGATTCCACCATTGCCCACGTCGAAGGCTTTCCGCACGGTGAAGTCGATGCCATGGATCTTCTGCGCCGTCGCGTTCGTATAGCGATCTTCCAGCAGCGCGATCACTTGCGAGGGGTCATAGGGCTCCGAGCCGGAGTAATTATTGGAAAAGTTCGTGAACTCCTGCGCGGAAGCAATCACCGCCGCCTGCTGCTCGACGCTCGGATCGAAGACGATGAACGGCGCATATACGGGGTCCGAGAGCGCGCCGCCAACGTTCGTGATCGGATACACGACGCGGTCCCGGTAGTTGATGTCGAAGTACGTTGCCGACACGCTCAGCGAATCATCGCTTGCGGGCGTCCACTCCAGCGCCAGGGTCCACGACTTCGATCGCTCGGGCTTCAGGGAAGGGTCGCCGCCGTAGTTCAGCAGAACGTAGCCTGGCGTCGTCGCGCCAAACTCAGTGCCGTCGTAGTAGTACACCGTGTGTGGTGTGGCCAGCTGCTGAAATCGCGGCGCCTTGAACGATTTGCCCCACGTGCCCCGCAAGGTGAGGCCGTCGAACGGCACATAGCGGACGCCGATTTTCGGAGTGGGCGTCGTGTCGAACGTGTCGTACTTCTCCACTCTCCCGGCGATACTCAGATCCAGCTTCCTCAGCCCGGCCACGCCCGCGTCCGGCGAAACCAGCGGCAGGAGAAGCTCGCTATACAGGTATCGGACGTTTCGATCCGCTCCCTCCCAACTTCCCGCGCGTGCCAGCGGCTGATAGCCATAGCTGTAGCCTTCGAACCGATATCCGCCGCCCACGGCGAGCTGCAGCATCCCGCCCGGCATCTCTGCAAGACCGCCGTTGGCATTCACTTCCAGCGAGCGTGTGGTGTTCCAGTAGTTTTCGTCGAAGCTCGTTCCCGGCGTACCCAGGTAGCCACCGTGTATCCGATTGTTGGTGCGGGACACGGATGCGTCGATCGACCCGCTCCAGCTCCCGGGCAGCTCGACGCCCAGACTCGGGTTGACGAGGAACGTGCGGGTCTTGCCGTCCCGGTACAAGGCACGCGACGTCGCCTGGGCCTGGCTCGAGTAGCCGGACTCGCGCTCCGAGAACAGAGCATCGACGTGTGCCGAGAGTGCGTCCGTGAGGCGCTGCTCCGCATTCACGAAAACAGAGCCCCGACTATTCTCGCGCATGAGGACGACGGGCCCGAACGCCTCGGACGTGAAGCGCCGTTGATGTGCGTAGATCGGCTCCTGCGTGGAGTACTCCACATTCGAGAGCACGTGGCCGGTATCCCACGCCGTGCCGCCGAGCACGCCATAGGTCTGCTCGAATCCGCCGCCCTGTGTAGCGCCGCCCGCGCGGGCGCTGACTTCCAGGCCTTCGTAGTCCTTGCGCAGAACCATGTTCGCCACGCCGGCCACGGCATCCGACCCGTACAGCGCGGACGCGCCATCAGTGACGATCTCCACACGCTCGAGGGCGGCGAGCGGCACTCCGGAGATATCCGCGCCTTGCAGGAAACCATCACCGGCGAGCCGGCGGCCATTGAGCAGCACGAGCGTGGCATCGGTGCCGATGCCGCGCAGGTTGATGGTCGACGCGTTCGTGATGTTCTGGTTCTCGATGCCACCCGACGGGTTGTGGAGCACCCCGGGATTCTGGCCGCCGGAGAAGTTCTGCGGCAGGCTGCGCACGAGATCGCCGACCTGCGAGTAACCGGATTGGTCGATATCCTGGCGCGTAATCGTGATGACAGGGGAAGTGGGCGTGCTGCCGCGGATGTGCGTGCCCGTCACCACGACTTCTTCAACCTGGCTCCTGCGAGATGCGCGTTCGTTTGAAGCATCCTCCGCGCGGGGCTCTGTTTGAGTGTCGGACATGGGCGCGTCGGACTGCGCAAGACGGATGGCACCGCGCGGGCTCGCTGCCACGGTCGTTCGCTCCTCCCTGGGTGTCGGCGACTCATTCACCGAGAACGTGCGCTTGCCGATGGCCGTGAATGTGAGACCCGTGTCCTTCAGCAGCAACGCGAGCGCGTCCTCCGGACTGCGATCGCCGGTGATGCCGGCCGTTCTCGCGCCGCGCACACCGTTCGCTGCGACGCTGACCTGGACATTGGCCTGCTCTGCGAAGGCCAGCAGGGCCGAATCGAGCGCCTGCGGCGGTATGTTGAACTCCACGGCCGTCGCATTCAGCGACAGTCCCAATGCAAGCGTCCCGAACAGGCCACTTCTCGTCTTTCTTCGAATCACCGTGCGCTCCCCAGGTTTCGTTGTGTCGGCGGGTTCATCCCGCCTGTCGTCCTTAGACGGAGCCGATCAGCGAGCCGGCAAAAAACCTGGGGACATCAGGGACGCGCTGCAGCCCGGGACTTCAGCACGATCGCGTCGCTCGTTCGCTGCACGTCCACCGGAAACGCCCGGCTCACACTCGTCAGCCAGTCATCGAGCTCACCGGGAAGGACCGTGCCTGTGTACAGCATCTCGCCCACGGACGAGTCCGCCACGATGATCTGCCGGCGCGTATACCGCGCCACGTCGGGAATCACGAACCTCAACGGTTCGTTGAGGTACTTGAGCCGGCCACTGCGCCACGCCGTGGCAATCGTGGGGTCGACCGCGCGCACGGCCTTCGTCACACGCTCATAGGTCATCTGCTCGCCCGCGCCGAGGTAAGTGACCGCCTCCGCTCCACCTTCATTGCCAGCACGATCGGTCACTTTCACGCGGCCTTCGGTCACCGTGACGACGACGCGACCTTCGTGAGCTCTCACGTTGAACGCAGTGCCCAGCGCGGTGATCGTCCCGTTGCCGGCTCGTACGACGAACGGCCGCGTTTCGTGGGCCACTTTGAAGAACGCCTCGCCCGAGTCGACGGCAACGTTGCGCGCCGTGGAAGTCATGTCGACATCCAGGCGTGACTGCGCGCCGAGCGTTACCTGCGATCCGTCGCTCAACGAAACTTCCCGATCCTCCGCGCGGGACGTCGTCAGAACAACGACGTCTGGGACGGTGCTCGTCCACGCAGGATGACGCATCAGCATCGCGGTGCCGATCACCACCACGGAGACAGTCGCGGCGACCACGATCAGGGAACGCAGACGGGCGCTGCGCCAACCGCTCATGGCCTTGCGTGAGCCCGACCATGTCGCAACTGGCTGCGCGCCCGTGTACGCATCGCGGCTCATGTCTTCCGCGCTGGGCCAGGGAGGACGCGCGATGTCGCCCACGTCTCGCCACAAGTCCTCTACTTCCCGGAACGCCAGCAGATTCCGGGCGCTCCCGGCAAGCCATTGCTGCCACGCCAGGAAGTCCTCGGTCGTCGCGGCTTCGTCATGAATGCGCGTGAACCAGTTCGCCGCTTCTCGAAGAAGGGCGTCGCGAGCGTCATCGCCGTCGTGCTCTGTCCGTGCCATTGCCGCTAATCCTCCGAAGGCGCGCCGCGCTCCATACGACTGCGGCAGTAGACGATCGCTTCGACGATGTAGTGCCGCACCGTGCGCTCGGGAATGCGCATGCGGCGCGAGATCTCCGCGCAGGAGAGGCCGTCGAACCGGCTCAAGAGAAACGCCTGCCGGCAGTTCGCGGGAAGGCGATCGATGGACTGGCGCAGGCGCTGCAGATCCTCGCGCGCCGCGACCCGACGCTCCGGATCAGGCTCCGCCGGCGGCTCATCGAAGAACTCGAGCTCCAGCCGGCGTCTTTCGGCGCGGCTCGAGCGCAGCCTGTCGATCGCCAGGTTCGAGGCAATCTTGAAAAGGAAGGCCTTGAGATAGCTCACCGCATCCGGTGTATCGAGATTGAGCAGGCGAACGTATGCCTCCTGCGCAACGTCCTTGGCATCGTGCGACGATCGCAGCTTCGCCCCAAGAAAGCGCAGCAAGGCCTGGTTGTGCTCCCGGAAAAGGCGATCGACGAGCGCCGAGCGAGCCTGGGCGGTCGTGAGCGGCGGGCCGACAGCCTCCGGCTCGCCGGCACGCGCGGATTCATCGGGCGCTCCGATGCTTGTTCGGTTCGGGGTCAACGGCCTGATGGTCGGAGAATGCCTGGTACAGCGTATGACGGAACAGGAAGGCGTTTCGGCAAAAGAATTTCAGGGTGAAGATCTTTCGCGTGTCCAGGATGAAGTCGCGAACCGCGCTCGAGCGCGACCCGGGAGCGCGGCTCAGCGCGCACGGAGGCTTGCAGCGCGGCTACGTCTCGAATCGCCCGTCGACGCGCCTTCTGACGCTCCCGAGGCGGGAACCCCGCGCCATTCGCTACGAGGGCCCGGGCTCCGGTTTGGAGCCAATATTCTGAGTGACGGAGCGCCAGACGACCTGCCTGGTCAATGGATCACTAACGAGTCGCTGTCGGGCCCAGATGGTGTCGGAAGAATTCTGTGATCCGAACGTGTGCGTCACTGGCCGTCTCGAGAGAGACGCGATTGTGTCCTTCCCGTGCGTAGCGCACCAGGGTGACATCACGCCCCTCCGCGCGCAGGACGCCGTACTGAGAGATCATCTGGGGCACCCACGCGAAGTCCTTGTCGCCTACGATCAACATCATCGGGATCTGGACGTCGCGCATGCGGAAGATCGGGGACAGGCGGACGTAGTCGTCGAAATTGTCGAAGACGTTGCCGCCTGTGGCGGGGTCCATGCCCCGGGGTGTCTTCACCCGCGGCCACAGGGCCAGCATGATCGCGTTGCTCACGCCTGAGGATATGACGGCCGCTGCCGGAATCCTGCTCTCGGTGACGAGGAGGTTCGCGACCCAGCCGCCATTGCTGTGTCCGTAAAGACCGATGCGCATCGGGTCGGCGATGCCCTGGTCGACCAGAGCCTGAACGCCGGACTCGAAGTCATCGAGCATCACTTCTACGCCGGCCGCACCGAGGGCCTTCATCTGATACGCCTCGTCATTCGTGAACCAGTACGTGCCGTGGGGTGCGCGGATAGACGGGCGAAAAATCACGAATCCTTCTGCAGCAAGCGGCTGGCCCGTCTGCTCGACTGATGGACCCAGGCGAAAGTTGTCGGTCGCCGGGCGGGGATACGCATCCACTACCATGGGGTAGCGAGTGCCGGGGCGGTAGTCGGGCGGAAAGATCACGATCCCGTCGACCTCTTCTCCTTGCCGATTCTTCCACGTAATCCGCCTCTGCTCTCCCAGCTCGAGGTGGGCAATCTGTGGATTGGCGTCATAGAGCACACGCGGCTCGGAGGCTCGCCTGTCGGCCACGACGAGGCGGCCCTTGAACCTCGCGGACTCCGCCACGAAGGCCGTTCGATGAGCATCCACGATATCGAAGTCGGAAATGTGCCAGTCGAACGTAGGAATCCGGGCGAACTTCCGCGTCCGCGGATGGTAGTTCCAGAGCGTGCCGACGAAGCGTCCGGCCAGCTTCACCGAGAGACCTCCGTCGCGATTCGTCCGAACGCCCTCAATGGCATAACCGCCGGGCACATCGAGGAGCCTTGCGCTGCCGTCGGCGACCGCGATCTCCGCCAATCTGGGAAAGCCCAGTATCTTCGGGCTGGATTCGACAACGGCGAACAGCCTCTGATTGCGCGAGCTCCACAGCACCGAGCGCACGCGCTTGAACGCTTCCGCAGGAAGCAATCGTTCCTGACCCGTTCGCAGATCGTGTAGCGCCACGGTGCTGCTCGCGGGCGCGCCCATCGCTCCGTATCGTTCATTGCTCACGAAGGCATCGGTCGTATCAGCAATGCTGGCCAACATTCGGCCATCGGGTGACCAGGCAGGGCAGAAGTACTGAGCGGCCGCACCGGGAAGAAAGGTCAAGCTGCCCGACGCAGTATCGACGGTCACGATCCGGTTGCTCGCCGCCTCGAGGCGCGAAAGCACGTTGTTCATGGCCACCGCGTAGCCGGGATCGTTGGGATAGTATTCGCGCCAGAAGCTCGACTCCCATAGCACCCCATCAAGCGCGGCGCGATTCCTGAAAACGGCTTCAATGGGCGATCGGGAATCCAGCGGGCTGCTACGATAAACGCGAACAGTCGGTTCGGCCTCCTCCGCGACGCGTAGCTCGTCTCGTGCGGCTTCCATGCTGACGAAAGCGATCGAGCGGGAATCCGGCGACCACGCGAGTTGGGAAGCGTCGCACGTTCCGCTCATGGCCCAGAGATTCGGGAGGATGCCGGACGGAAGCTTCGTCAGCTGGATCTCCGTGTCGTCGGCAATATTCCAGAGGTGCAACTGCGAACGTCCACTCTGCTGCGACAGGAACGCGAGCTTCTTGCCGTCCGGGGACCACTGGGGCATTCGCCCGGTCAACCGCTTGATGGTGTTTCCATCGCGGAGATCGAGGATGAGTATCCCTCCTTCCGCTTCGACGGCCAGCATCCTCTTGGTGGGATGAGCATCGAGGTTCCCGACAGATTTGACGGCCAGCGCGTCAGCGATCGTGACTTTCGCCTGTTCGGCTGCGGAGGATGCTGCCGAGCAAGCGACGGAAATGACCAGCGCCGTCAGCGCCGCTGACAGAGAAGTGTTTTTCATTGGCGTAGAGAGGCGCTGAGCTAGAACTGCTTCGTCAACGTGACGCTGACTGTCCGGCCGAGTGCAGAATAGTTAGTCGTGTCGAAGTTCGGATAGACGGGCTGGAGCGGCTGCAGGTATGGCGGTTTTTCGTCGAACGCGTTGGTCAGCGACAGATTGAGGCCGAGGCCTCGAAGGGTTCCTGCCGCCATCCGATAGTCGATCACGACGTCAAGGGTCGTCATCGCATCGCCGTTCTGATTGCTGGCGATGTATGTGTTTCTCACGCCGCCCAGGTAGCTCACGTAGGAGGAAATCGTGAGATCGTTCCTAGACCATGACCCGCCGAGACGGCCTCGGAACTTCGGCGGGAAGTAGGCGATGCCTGCTCTGGGAAGTGTGGGCGAGCCGCTCGTGAGACGGTATGTGCTGTCGCTGATCCAGCTGAGATTGCCGTTGAGCGCGAGGTTTCCCCCGAGTGCTTCTCTCACATAGGCAGCTGAGGCGTCGATGCCGGATGTGCGCTGGGAGGCGGCATTGACGTTGCGGTAGTCGGCAATCGCGAAGACGTTGGCGGGGTTGTAGGGTTCGCCGGCGTAGTTGCCGGTGAACTCCCCGATGGGAAGGCCCATCTCCGTGAAGGCGGCGTCCTGTTGAGCGGCCGTGGGGTTGAATACCACATAGTCGCTGAAAGCAGGATTCGTCAACGCCGCGGCAAACGGCACGAACGGCAGCACGACACGGTCCGTATAGTCGATGTTGAACCACGACAGCTCGATGTTCGCTCCTGCGAGCCTTTCCGGACGCAGGACGAAACCTGCGGTAACGATCTCGGCTCGTTCAGGACGCAGAGCGGGATCGCCGCCGTACACCAGAATCACGGTACTGCCCGCGGGTGTTCCGAGGAACGTCGTTTGCGATTCGAGCGTGATTCCGCTGGCGCCGAACTGCTGAAAAAGGGTGGGAACCTTGAATGACCGGCCCCAGCTGGCCCTGAAGTCGAGCGCCGGGGTGATTCCCCAGATTACACCGATCTTTGGCGTCGTGGTTTCACCGAAGGTGTCGTAGTTCTCGTAGCGCACCGCGCCGTTGAGAGACAAGCGCGTGACGAACGGAACGCTCTGGCCCTCCGAGACCAAGGGAACATTGATCTCCGCGTATCCATAGCGGCTCCTCGTCGCCGCGTTGATCTCGGTCAGTTGCGCAACCAGGTTCAGTCGTTCGTAGTCATTCTTCCTGTAGCCGCCGCCGATTGACACCCTCGCCTCACCGCCTGGCGCGGCGAACAGTGGACCCTCTGACTCCAGCCCGGCAGCCTGAACCTTGTTCACGCGGGAGTCTCTGAGCAGAGTCGATCCGCCTGTGGCCACACTGGTGTTCGTTCTGCCGTTGTAGCCGTCGTTGCTGCCCAGCACGCCGTGCAGACGCAGCGACCAGTCGTTCTGAAACTGGAATCGCACGGCTGGCGCTACGCCCCAAATGCTGGAGTCCATTTCGAGCGATGACCTGGTATTTACTGTTGGCTGGTCAACTCGGGTTGCATCTCGCTCCGTGTAGAACGCAGTCAACGTGAGCTCCGTCGCATCGCCGAGCTGCTGGTGTCCATTGAGGACGGCGCCCTTCTGGTCGGAGCTCGGGAAGATCATGTCGTTCTGGTTCGGCATGTGAGCGAGATAGTCTCTCTGTCTCACCCGAACGGCCGTGCTCCTCGAGAGGTCACCGGCGATCAGGAATCCGCCGGAGCTCCAGGTGCTTCCGGTAATGGCGGAGTACTGGTTCTGCTCGTAGCCTCCGTCGGTCGTGGTGCCGTACCGTACCGAGATCTGGGCGCCCTGGAAATCGCGCTTGAGGTGGATATCGGCGACGCCACCCACGGCATCCGAACCGTAGATCGCGGAGGCACCATCCAGCAGGACTTCGAGACGATCGATCGCGGCGACCGGAATCACTGACGCATCAGTCGCCTGCACGAATCCGTCGTAGGGCAGTCGCGTGCCATTCAGCAATGTCAACGTTGCGTCGGGTCCCAGGCCTCGCAGATTGAGGCTGGACGCGCCTGATACGTTCTGATTGATGGGTCCGCCGTCCGTTGCCCCTACGCTCACGCCTGGATTCTGGCCGCCGGAGAAGTTCTGCGGCAGAGCGCGAATCACATCGGTGATCGTGTGGTGGCCCGACAACTGCATCTCTTCGTGCGTGATCGTGACCACGGGTGATGAGGGCGTGACGCCCTTGATCCGCGTGCCGACGACCGCGACCTCGTCCAGCTGCACGGGTCTCTTCGCAGCAGCCTGTCCAGCGCCTTCGACGCCGGCGGCCTCGCTGGTCGCACCCTCACTCTGCTCGGCTCTTTGCGAAGGAAGGGACATGTCCCCTTGTGCGAGACGCAGGCGAGACCAGAACGACTTCGTTTCGTTCCTTTGCACGCTGCCCGCATCGCTCCGAGGCAACGGCAGTTCCCCCCCAGAGGTTGCCTCAGCCTGCGGGACGATCGTGATGGTCTTCTCGTCGAGGTACTGAAACGTGAGTCCGGTTCCGCTGAGAAGCCGGCCGAGCGCTTCGACGGCCGTGAACTCGCCCGATGCGCCACCTGTCCTGCGATCACCGATGAGCTCGGCACGGTAGATCAGCTGGATATCGCGCTCCCTCACCAACGTCTGCAGAGCCGGCGCCAGCGACTGGGCCGGTATGTCGGTCCGTCGCTTCATCGCCGCATCAGCACCGTCTGCAAAAGAAAGACCTGCCAATGAAAAGCAAATCGCAGTCGCGACTGTGGTCGCACGCATGAGAGCTCCCCCGGCCCGGTACACGCCTGTTGTGTGCGTCGTCCGATGCGACGCGCTCATGCGGCAATAGAGCGAATTCCCGAAAAAGTGGACACCAGTGCGAAGGCTTGCTGCGCGAGTACGCAAGTCTCATTCGCTCCGGGAAACGACGATCCTGTCTCGATGGTCGACGATACGGATGCCAGGCTGTGCTCGAAGGAACTGCAGCAATGGCTCCGGATCAGCCGACGAGAATGCACCGCTGATATGGAAGTTCTGCAACCCGCTGCCATCGATGATGATCGGCCGGTTGCTGTTGCGATTGAACTCCTCAGCGACGTCCTCCAGCGTTGTTGAATCGAAGATGAGCCGGCGCTGCGTCCACGCGGTTGCCCCGGAAACATCCGCCCGCTGTGGAAGCGGACGAGCCTCGATGTCCACCTCGGGCGCGCCGTTGAGAAGAGTGACCTGCTGACCGGCGTGAAGCAGGATCTCTTCCAACTCCGGCGCTATTTCTGTACCTGCCTTGTTCGGCTCACGTCGCAGCGGTTCGGCCCGTCCGGAGGACGTGACGGGCGCTCTGGCTTCGAGCACGCCGACCGGAGCCTCCCGCCTGACTCGCGTGCCATCTCGCGCGGCTGAGAAGACCGCTACGCTGCCCTCGACGACGGTGACGATGACACCTCGTTTGCGTTGATTGACGTCGAACTGGGTACCGACGGCGCGGACACGGGTCGCGTTCGCGAAAACGATGAAGGGGCGCGTCTTGTCCTTGGCGACCCGGAACAGCGCCTGCCCTTCCACGAGCTCGATGCGTCGTGCGTGATCATCCAGGTGCACGCGCACTTTCGAGCGGGCATTCAGGTCGATAGTCGAGCCATCCGCCAGAAGTATCGAGCGCTGCTCGCCGATGCGGGTCGTATACGTGTTGCGCCCCGCGTAATAGAAGGTGCTGATGCCGACGAGCGCGACCAGAATGATTGCGGCGACCGCAACGAGTGTGCGACGGCGCTTCGCCGAGTGGTTGGAGCGTCCGCCGGAGCGTGGCTCGATCGACACCACATTCGGAGTTGCTCGCGCGCGAGAGATCAACTCCTCGATATCCTCGGGGGCGCCGGGATTCTGGGCGCCGACAGTTTCCCAGACGCCCGTGAGCTCGAGATAGGCACGCACATGCTGGGGGGACGCCGAGAGCCACTTCCCGAAGCGGCTCCGTGTGCCCAGGTCCGGCTCCTCCGTGCGGAGCTCGACGAGCCATTCCGATGCTTCTTCGTAGATCTGGTGGTTCATGAGAGTGTCCCTACTCGGACCTTTCCATCTGCTCACGGCAGTGGAGGATGGCTTTGGCGATGTGTTTCTTCACCATGGATCGTGAGACGCCGAGGCGGAGTGCGATCTCATCGAGGGTCCAGCCCTCGCGACAATGCAGGAGAAGGCTCGCCCGAGCGTTGGGTGTCAGCCCCTCGAAGGCACGCTCCATCTCACTGGCGCGGCGCTGCAGATCGATCTGGACAGCGTGGTCGCTTTCAACCGCCAGGCACTGGTCTGCGAGCGGGTCAGCGATATCGACACATTCCGGAGTTGCCGCCCGGTCGAGGCTGTGCTGAGCCAGGACATGACTCGCAATGGTGAAGAGGTACGCTTCAGGGCTTCGGATCTTGTCGTGGCGGTCGACACGCAGGAGCCTCAAGAAGACTTCCTGCGCCAAGTCCGCCACGTCAGCGGTGTTTCGTAGTCGCGCGGCGAGATATCGACGGAGCTTGCGTCCGTGACGGCCGACGATGTCGCTGACGAAGGATTGTCGTGGGTCGATGGACACTGGGTGATTCGCGGTCGATGGCGTGTGTCATTAGAGCGATTCCGGGGAAAAGTGGACACCTGCCCGGAAACTTCGTGTTTATTCCGTGACTTGCGCTAGCCACGGTGCTCGCTGAACTTCGTGCGCCACGCGGTCCCTCGTCGCTTTCGCCGTGATGTCGAGGGCTCGCCGGTCCGAGTCGGATGAGCGCCCAAATGGAAGCGAGGTGATTGCCGCCGCGCGAACCGCCGCAGTTGCAAAGCGAGCCTTGAGCTACACGCGCACATCGGAATCCGGCTGATCTGCTCGGTCGAAAATCGCTTCTTCTTCACGTCAGAATCTCCGTCCCGCCAGGCCGGATTCTGCGGCGAAACTCACATCCAAACTGGTCAAGTTCTATCGGGGCCCGTCATTCCTTGAAGGGGGTATTTGAAGGCCCGATCCAGGCCAGGCAGCTGACACGCGTCGATGACATGGAGTCTGTGTGGTTCGTTTCCCTCGATGCGGCGGCGAAGCGATCGATGATGTAGACGGGGTCGGGCACATGGAATCAAGAAAGATGGCCGACCGGCTGTGTCGACTCGGCGGCATTTCGGCTGGAAAGAGCCGACCGCCTGTTCCTCAATCGTCAGCCCCGCCGGAGACCTGCTCGCGCTGCCGTGTTCCGAATCGCTCGGGAGCTCGCAGTTCCCCTCAACCAACAGCCTTTGAGGCAAACAGCGAGAGCCCTGCTCCGTCGAGCCGAACACGCCCGTCCGCCTCGACGGTCGGCGCAAGCTCCGCCTTGATTTCCTCGCGAGCGCGAAGTTGAAGATCCGCAGGGAGATGCCCCAGGAAATTACCGAATGAGCTCGACTCGAACATATCGAGTACTGCGTCCAGACTGGGCAGCTCGACTCCGCTCCCGGTTGTGACCTCGATCTTTTCGAGCCGCAGACCCGCGGCCTCGGTGAGCTGAGCCAGCTCTGCCGCCGTGGCGTGATACGGAGCGCCGCCGCTTCGGAACGTGAATGCGCTGTAGGGCTCGCGCTCGACCAGCCGCCGGCGCGCGGTTGAGATCCGGTTCGGGTGCTGGCGTGACGTGGTCCAGATCGCAAGCCGCCCCCCTGGCTTCAGGACCCTGTGCACTTCGCGCAGCGCCTTCGCCTTGTCCTCAATCCAATGCAGTACGGCGTTCAGATACGCAAAATCGAATGTGCCCTCGGGAAAAATGCTCAGATCGCCCGCTCCGGCGACCTCGAAACTCAAGTTCGGCCGCGACTTCTGACGCGCGAGATCGATTCGCAGCGGCAGCGGATCGATTCCGATCACCCTGCCCTCCGAACCGACGATCTCCGCAACGAGCTCGGCGAGCCGCCCCGTTCCGCAACCAACGTCCAGCACCGCGCTACGGGGCGTGACACCGAGTTGCTCTACGAGCTTCCGACCGATCGCAAACTGCAGATTGGCATTGATCTGTTCGTAGTGGTGGGCCAGTGACACACTATCCAAAGCGATGTTGGACATCCGAACGAGCTCCGTCGATATCAGGCAATAGGCTCTGGCGCCTTTCCGGGTGTAGCAGACACCGCATCAACGCGCACAGCGTTGCGGACCCCCAGGGCCAGAAGACCTGCGCCGAGAAGAAGGGCTGAGAAGAGAAAGAACACGGGGTCATACCCGCCGGTGCGATCGAAGATCCACCCGGCCAGCACCGGGCCGGCCGATGCCGGTATCTGGGTACCCACATGGATGATCGTATTGAAGAAGGTGAACTGGCGCGTACCGTACACATCCGCAGTGAGCACAGGCATGAGAACCAGCGGTGCGGAGTACGACAGGCCGTAGAGGACGACCAGGCCGTACAGGCCCACCGTCGAGCTGGCGTACTGCATCAGAAAGGTGCCGGCGGCCGCAAGCAACAGGCTGACGACCAGCGCGGCGCGCACGTTGGTGCGATCTGCCACGTGCCCGAAAAAAACCTTCGTCGCGGCCGCAAGCAGAAACAGCACGCTCATGATCGAAGTGGCTTCGACCAGGCTGTATCCCTTCACCGTCAGAGAAGGAATGAAATGCAGGAAATAGCTGTGAGTCGTGCCGCCAAAGATCGTCGCAACGATCACGAGGATCCAGAACGTGCGCGTTCGCAAGGCCTGCAACAGCGCACCAGTCGACTCGGTGCCGCTTGCCGGCAACTGCGGAGCACCTGCGCCCGGCGGAGGTTTCATGATGAGAAGAAGAAGCGGAACCATCACGCCCAGGAGCGCTGCCGCGAGCGAAAGATAGCCGGCGCGCCAACCCCACTCGGTAACGATGCGGCCAAGCACTGGAGTGACGACGACGCCGGCGGTCGTGGTGCCCGCCATCACGAGCCCGATGGTCAAGCCACGCCGTGCACGGAACCATGTGTTTGCGAGCAGCGGCACGGCAATCAGGCTCACGCCTCCGCCGGCCATGATCATGTACGCGGCGAGCAACTCGTAATAGCTGCGCGCGAGGCCCGCGAGGAGAAAGCCCAATCCAATGAGCGCAGTTGTTCCTGCCACCAGCACTCGCAGGCTGACATACCGGAGCAGGAATCCGCTGATCAACAGCGCCACCACGGCACTCACAGCCACATTCGCAGTCAACAGTGCTGACCCAGCCGTGTGACTCAGCTTGAACTCCTCCAGCAGGGCCGGAAAGAACACGCCCTTTGCAGTGGCCACTGTGCCCACGAGCGCGATGCAGAGATGCAGGACGAGAACGATCGCCCAACCGCGAACGCCGAAACCAGGCGCAGCTTGCGTTGTTTGCGTGGACTGTGATGTCTCCGTCACCGGGCGGCACTCCGTGTCGCCGGCGGCTGCCCGGCACCGGGCTCGCCGGCGTGCGTACTGATGTCGCGCCACGACTCTCCCGGCTGCAGGATGCGGTTTGTCGCCCGAATCGCGCGGTAGTCGATATCGTCTTGCTGGGCGAGACCCCAAGCCGCGCCGCCATTGCGGAAGCTCCGAGCGGTCGTCAGCAATGCCTGCCGGACGTACTGGATGACCGTGTCGCTCGACCCGAGATTCTCCTGCGTCCGGTCGACGATCGGGCCCATCGACTCCTGAACCACGAAGTCCTCGTGGAACGCGTGTCGCAGCGGAAAGCCGCTGACATGCCCTTCTTGCATCGCCTTGCGATCCTGGCCCCAGAGAGTGCTCACATCGCCAATGTCGCCCCGGATATCGTCCGGGTCGGGGTTTGCGTAGAGCCAGAAGGAATCCAGCTCCCGCCGGGACAGCGGCCGATCGAGGCGGTAGCTCAGGAAGTACTGCGCCGTCCACTCGTCGTCTTGCGGCACCGAGATGCACAGGATGCGGAAGAAATCGCCGTCACTGGGCAGGAACGAGAAATACGGAGCGGCGAACTCGCGCAGATTCACATGAGTGCGCCCGTCCGGCAGATCGCGCAGCGCGCCTTCGCGAAAGCCATACGGCGTGTCGACGATCTCGAACCGGGGCGCCGTGCGCTCCGTGAGGATGCGCCGCATGTTCTTTGCGGGCCGGCGCGTGGTGGTCAGGGCAACCCTGTTGAAGGTGCTCCGGTGCAACTGGCCGAGGTGGGCGGAGTCCAGCACCGCTTCCATGGCCTGAACCCAGTTGACGTGGAAAACCCCCACGCGGACGTCGAGCTGATCCTTCGGCAGATCCGTGAAGTCAAAGTCCGGAAACCGCGGCGGCGCGCGCTCTTCATTCAGGTAGACCCACACGAGCCCTCCGGCCTCGCGGACCGGGTAGTGATGCACGCGCACCCCTTCAGCGAACTTTGCCGCGCACGAGGCCGGCTCGGTGGGAACGTGGACGACCTTGCCGGAGACGTCGATCTTCCAGCCATGGAAAATGCACCGCAGTCCGTTCTTCGCGTTCTGCGCCAGCGCCAGAGAGACTCCCCGGTGCGGGCACCCCTCGTTGAAGAACCCTATACGGCCGTCGGTTGCGCGGAATGCGACGTAGGCCTTGCCCAGCACTTTGACGCGTACGGGTGCCCCATCCGCGACGAGGCGCTCGGCCCGCAACACCGGGTGCCAATACTCGTGCAGCATGTCTCCAACCAGCGTTCCACGACTCACACGAGTCAGGTTCTCGTTTTCTTCTCGCGTCATTGCCATTGGTGTGCCCGCCCCGTCTCAGGCTGCGACGTCGTGGATGTGTCTTTGAAGAAACCGGATCGACTCGTTGAGCGCCCGCTCTGCTGAGGGCGCGTGATACTCCTTGCGCCCTGCAATGGTGAAACCGTGACCGGCCTCGGGATAGGTCAGCACTTCAGCGTCGCTTCGATCCTTAAGTACTTCCGCCGTGGTACGCGCGAGGGCTGCCGGCAACTGCGGATCCAGCTCTCCGAAGTGAAACTGCCAGGGAACGGCAATCAGCGCGGCGATTTCAGCAGTGGGAGCCGCACCCCCGAAGAACGTGACGCCCGCGTCGATGTAGATCAGCCCGCGCTGTAGCGCCTGAAGGCCCAGATAGCCACCGAACCCAAAGCCCACTACCGCCGTGCTGCTGGCGTCGTAGCCCGTGGCACGACGAAGCGCTTCGAGTGCGACCGGCACGTGCTCGATAAAGGAGTCGAGCCCGCCCAGCTCTTCGAGCACTGCACGCGCGCTGTCACGGTCCGAATAGGCGAACTCGAGGTTCGCCTGCTTGCGCCATAGCAGATCCGGAGCGAGCACGACGAATCCGGCTGCGGCATAACGCTCCGCGAGCGCCTTGATGTCGGCGTTGACTCCGTAGACCTCCGGCAGAAGCAGGACTCCCGGCCCGCGACCCGCAGGCGGCAGAGCCAGATAACCCGTGAATTCCCTGGTTCCGTCCTGGCCGATATGAAAAGTGCGTGAAGTCATGGCGTGCCCCGAGATTGCTCAACGAAAGTCATAACGCACGCCAAGCAACCACTCCCGAGGCGGGTTGTACGCGGTGGTGTCGAGACGCACCGCAGGCGAATAGGCCTTGGTTATCTTGTACATACGGTCGAACGCATTGCGGACCGCGAACGAAAGCTCCCACCGCTCACCGGGGAACGTGTACCGCGCATTGAAGTCCGCGTAGGTCTGCGCATCCACGACAGTGGCGATCGCGTTGGCGACGTCGGTGTAGGCCTCATCCTGATAACGCACAGCGGCGCCCACTTCCGCGGCCCCCGTCGTCACAAACGGGATGACATACGACGCGCGTGCTCCGCCCTGCCAGCGCGGCGCCTGGGGAAGCTCATTGCCCGCGTAATCGGCTGCAGCGGCACCCGTCGGGTTCAGGAAGCTGTCGAATCGGGTGCGCAGGTAGGACACATTCGCACTGAAGGTGAGGCCGTCGACGAGACGAGCCGATCCGTCGAGCTCCACTCCGTACGTATGCGCCTTGCCGGCATTCACGACGACGTTGCCGGAGATCGGAACGCCATCGATCACTGGATTGGCGACATTCGCCTGGTAGTCCCGGAAATCGTTGTAGAACAAGGAGGCGCTGAGCTGTGCCCGGCTCGCGATGAGCGCTTTCGAGCCGATCTCGAAGGCGCCGACCTGCTCGGGGTCCACCGGAATCCGCGCGATTGCCTCCGTGCCGGCGGCGCGGTTGAATCCACCCGACTTCACGCCCTGCGTATAAGAGCCGTAGAGTAGCCAGTCCGGATTGATCTGATAGGCCAGGCCCACCTTCGCCGTCGTGGAATCCGAGCTGTCCTCGAGCCCCTCTACCCCGTAGATCGTCGCCAGGCGCGTTCCGTCGGCGGTCGTTCGATAGGACCCGTTGGAGAAGTCCTGCTCCTCCGCGCTGAAGCGCGCGCCGAGTGTCAGCTTCAGCGTATCCGTGATCCGGTAGTCGCCTTGTGCGTAGATGCCACCGCTCGTTATCTCGAGATCCGTGTCGATCTCGCTATAGCTGCCGAGCAGTGTGGTGATGCGGTCGAACTTGAATCGCTCACGGAACCCGACGATACCCGTCGTAAAGCTGAAGCGGCCATAGTCGCCCAGGAGCTGAAACTCCTGGCTGTACTGACGTTCATCGAGAAACTGCGTCCAGCCGTAGTCTGCTGCCGGAGTTCCATCGCTATCCCAGGGAGAAGGATCGTCCTTGAATCCGCGTGTGGCCGTGATGGAGCGGAACGTCAGCCGATCGTTGAGTCGTCCCGTGGCGCGCAAGGCAACCGAGTTGATCTCACGATGCAGTCGGGAGTCCGTGCCCGCAAACGTCAGCCGCGGCCCACCGCCCGGATATGCATTCGGGCTCGAAACGGCGTTGTCGGAGTCATCGCGTGTGTACTCCGCGCTCAGCACGACGTCCCAGTCTTCGTGGGGCGTGAGCTTGAATTTGAGTCGCGCCTGGTCCGTGTTGATCTCGTGAATCCATCTGCCGATCGTCGAGTTATAGGTGAATCCATCACGACGAATCCTTGCGTATGCGAGGCTCGCGGAGAGCAGATCCTCACGAAGAGGTGCTGCGGCGTAGAGGGTGCCTTGAACGGCATCCAGATTTCCGAACCGTCCCGAGACGGTCAGTCGCGGCTCCTTGCCCGGATCCAGGGAGATGATCTTGATCGCGCCTGCGCTCGTATTCTGGCCGTACAGCGTGCCCTGCGGGCCTCGCAACACTTCCACACGCTCGATGTCAGGAAGCCCGAAAACACCGTTGCCGAACGTGCGCGGCACGTACACGTCGTCGACGTAGACACCCACAGCCGGCAACACTCCGGGGTCCGTAGTGCCGATGCCCCGGATGTAGATCGACGTCATGTTGGGGTAGTAGCCCGGTGTCACGAGGCCGGGGACATTTCCGGTCAGGTCGCGCAAGGTTCCAACGCCGCGCTGCACGAGCTCATCACCGGTCACTGTGCCAACGGACAGTGGGGTTCTGTGAAGGGCACTCTCGCGGCGCTCGGCGGTGACTGTCACTTCCTCCAGCGAATCAACCCTTCCGGCGCTCTCACTGACGGGCGCCGCAACCGTGTTGGCCGCACGTGCGCGCAACGCTGGCGTCCCGGAAACCCTGGAAGCGGCTGTATAGGAAGGAGCCGCGCCGAGCGTAATCGTTGCGCCGTCCTCACCCACGATTCGAAGGCCCGTTCCCTCGAGCAGGAGCGCCAGAGCGGCACGGACGTCGTAGTGCCCCTTTATTGCGACAGTGCTGACACCTCTCAGAACCCTGCCGGGCGCGACGATCTGGATATTCGCCTGCTGTGCGAACTCGGGAATGGAACGCGTCGCGGCTTGCGCGGGCAGATCGAATTCTCGCTCTTGTGCCCAGACCGCACCCGGCGCCAGCAGACTCGCCAGCACGGTGCAGAAGGTCAGAATCTTGCCCGTCTTCACAGAACGCATCTCATCCTCTTCTTCAGGTGCGGCGTGTCCGCACAAAGCAGTGCTGGTGTGTAGATGCGCTGACCGGCGTCGATCCGCCCGACTCTGCCGAAGTTTCATATCGTTATGCCGAACGAGTGTAAGCCTGCAGTGCCGGCCGCACCGGCGATCACCTGCGCGTCGATTCAATGCAGATCCAGATGGGACCGTGGGTGCGACCAGCGGGGCGAATCGGAATAGGGGCAGCGCTGCAGCCCCGAAACGAACGAGCTGGAATCGCGCCACATTCATTCGTCGGCGCATGAGTCCGAGGGCGACCGGAAGGATCGAAGGCCCCGCGGCACAGCTAGCGTGCTTGCTCTTTCCTGATACTCAGCGTCAAATCCCGCGGATGGCTGGAGTTTCGAACAACCGGGCGCTGTGGATCGCGCGGAATGTCATGCCGCACGAGCCGGCGCTCCGTGCCCATCTTGCACGTTGGCGCCTCACGGGCGATCTCGACATCGACGATGTCGTGCAGGAGGCCTACAGCAGGTTCGCTGCGATCGAGTCGATCGAGCAGATCCGCAACCCGCGGGCATATCTGTTCAGCGTCGCACGCACTATCGTGTTGATGCACATGCGGCACGCCCGCGTCATTTCGATCCGGGCGATCGAAGATGCCGACGCGCTCGCGGTCGCGGCCGATGAACCCTCTCCGGAAACGCAGGCGTCGGACCGCGAGCAACTGCATCTTCTGGCGCTTGCTGTCTCCCAACTGCCGGAGCCTGGCAGGCGCGCCTTCCTGATGCGTGTCATCGACGAGTTGCCCTATCAAGAGATTGGCGCGCGGCTTGGACTAAGTGACAACGCGGTGCAGAAACTGGTGGCCAAGGGCCTCGCGCAACTCGTGACGAGGCTCGGGCGAGGCGGAAGCGAGGGTGCTGGGGCATCTATGGACAAACAAGGACAGGGTCAGGATCGCAATGTCCGGACGCGAGACCAGCGCGGAGATTGATACAGCGGCAGCCGAGTGGGCCGTTCGCGCCGATGGCGCCCCTCTCGACGGCGAGGTGCAGAGGGCGCTGGACACCTGGCTCGCAGGTGATGCGCGCCGGCTGGGCGCTTTCGCACGCGCGCGGGCAACGTTCCTGTCCGCCCATCGTGCCAGGGCGCTCGGCACCGACTTTGATCCTGACGAGTATCTCGCCGCGCACACGGTCAGGACGCGCCCTTCCAGCCCGGAAAACGAGACCTCGATTGCCGACAGGGATGCGACCGCTAATCCGGTGCGCCGGCGCGCGCTGCTACTGGGTACTTCAGCGGCGATCGCGGCTGGCACCCTCGGTGTACTCGGCCTTTACTGGCAGACTACTTCGGGCACCTATTCGACCCAGCGGGGAGAGATTCGGCTGGTGCCGCTGCCAGATGGATCCACGATGACGCTCAACACCGCCTCACGCGCGCGAGTCAGATTCTCGGATGAGGCGCGGAATGTCGAGCTGGTGGCGGGCGAAGCGCTATTCGAGGTCGCGAAGGATCCTCGCCGGCCCTTTTCCGCCGCCGCCGGGGCCGCACGGGTTCACGCGGTCGGCACGAGCTTCACTGTCAGCCGACTTGCCGATCGCCCTGTACACGTGCTGGTGCAGGAAGGCATCGTCGACATCGAGGGATCCAACGCCAGTGGGCCCGCGCGAAGCCGTGTTGCAGCCAACAGCCGGGCGGTTGTCAGCGAAAACGGGCCAGTCACGGTGACGCCGGTCGCAGCGCTCGAGGTCACTCGCGAGCTGTCCTGGCGAGTGGGCATGCTGGCCTTCGAGGACAAGCCCTTGCGGGATGCAGCCAACGAGCTCGCCCGCTACAGCGACCCGCGCATCGTGTTCGACGATCCGACGATCGGTGATGAAACGGTAACCGGCCGTTTTGCGGCGAACGATCCGGTTGGGTTCGCCAAGTCCGTGGCGCTGAGTCTGGGACTGCACGCCCGCAGAGATTCGAATACGGTCATCCTCAGTCGAACTGACTGAAGCCTCGGCACGGGTCGTTCCTGTTCTGAGGAACATGGCAAACGCCCTCGGTCATGCGCGTTTCGGCCGATGTCGTGGCCCAGACGGGGCAAGCACCGAAGGTCTGTCCGGCACCGCAGGAACCGTTCACGAGCGACTGTTTCGGGTCCTCCGCTTGTGAAAAGCGACCAGACTTCGGTTCGCCTTGCGGGTGCGCATCGGCTGGAGGGGGGAACGTGGTATCCAACGTGCGTCGAATTACGATCTGCGTACTCGGAGTCCTGCTGTCGTGGGGCGTTGTCGACGGCACCGCCAGCGACGCCGTCGCGCCGCCGTCCCTGACTCCGGCGCAGATGCGTGAGGACCTCGCGGTGCTGCGCGAGAAGTTGGGCATCCTGGATCGCAGCTTCGACAACGTCCAACGTCTGCAATTCGAGAAGCTGGTGCACGAGGCCGCGCAGGCCGCCGACCGGCTGGACTCCGCGCGTTTCGAACTGTCCGTCAGCCGCGCCGTCGCCGTCGCGCGCAACGGCCACACAAACGCGTCGGTAGGCCGCTTCGTCCACAATTTGCCCCTGCGCCTGGGGTGGTTCCGCGATGGCCTGTACGTCATCAAAGCGCATCCGGATTTCGCCGGGTTGCTCGGCGCTCGCCTCGAGGCATTCGGCCCGCTGACGGCCGAACAGGCGCTGGCCCGGGCTGCCCCTTACATTTCAGGCACGGACACGAATATCAGGGTGAAGAGTCCCGCGTTTCTCATCGCACTCGAGCTTCTGCGGGAGATCGGCGCGACGCGATCCGACGAGAAAGTCCAGGTGACGTTCACACTGCGTGACGGCAAACGCCGCACCATCGCGCTCGGTGCACCGCCCACGCAGGATCCCGAACCGCGCCGCAGTTCCTATGCGGCCCTGATCCCAAGCGATGCTGGGCTTGTTGGGCGCTGGCCGCACGTGCTCGACCCGATCGCCACGCGTCCTCTGATCTACCAGTCCGACGTCGACCTTCACGTCGAGTGGTTGCAGGCTGATCCAGGCGTGCTGTACCTGCGCAGCAACCGGATCGTCAGTACCCGGCAGAACCGGTATGGCCTGATGGAGAAGCTGGTCAATCTGCTTCACGCGGAAATCGCGCCGAAGCGCCCGCCACACATCATCGTGGACCTGCGCCTGAACACCGGTGGCGACTTCTTCAACACCATTGCATTCGCGCAGACGCTGCCCGCGATGCTGCCGCCGGGGGCCGCATCTACGTACTGGTCGGGCCTGCAACGTTCTCCGCGGCACTGGTCACCGCCGCGCTGCTGCGGCAGCACGGCGGCGAGAAGGTGCTGCTCGTCGGCGAGCAGATGGGCGATGCAGAGACATTCTGGTCCGAGGGTATACCGTTCGAGCTGCCGAACTCGCGCATCCGCGTGAGCCCCGCACTGTGGCAGTGGAGCCTGCGCGAGCCGTGCACGGACGCGGCCCGCTGTTATTTCGCGGGCACGATTCTCGGGCCGCGCGGCGTGACGCTGGAGCCCGATGTCGAAGTGACCATCGAGTTCGCCGACTATGCCGAGGGACGGGACCCTGTGCTCGAGGCAGTGCTGCAACGGATCGCCTCCTCTTCCCGGTAATTGTCGGGCACCGCAATCGTCACCTCACGCGGACGCGCACGGAGGTTGCACAGCCGCAGTCGAGCGGCGGAGCTGCAGCAGGCCAGCACGTGATGGGGCTCGGCGCATGTCGCGCGCGGCTCGACTGGATGCGCGCTTCAGAACCGCACGGTGACGGACGCACGCACGGTGCGAGGCTCCACCGGATGGAAATGGATATCCTCGACGGGCTCGGATTCCCCGCGGAGCTGCGACTCGTAGAAGTACGTGATGTCGTTGGCCTTCTGGTCGAGCGCATTCAACATCTCGATCGACCCTTTGACGCTGGGCGTGAACTGGTAGCCCACGTCGAGATTCAGAAGGGTGGTCGAAGCCGAACGCACCGAATTGTCCTCGATGAGGGCCGCCGGCCCGAGGTAACGTAGCCGCGCGCCGCCGGACCAGCCAGTTGGCCGATTGATCGATATGCCGAGCGAAGCCACGCGATCCACCGCATTGGGGATGCGATCACCTGCCGGGTCGTCGTCCGTGAATCGAGCATGCGACCACGCGAGGTCCGCATCCACGATCAGCCAGCTCGTGGGTGCGTAGTAAACGGCGAGCTCGACGCCCTTGCGACGGCTCTCGCGGCTGGGCTCCGTGGTCCCGCCGTCGCCGACGAAAAGCAGCTCCGAGTCCAGGCCGAGCGTCCATACGGATGCTGCGAGCTGCAGGCCGCCGACCGGAGTCGTGCGCAGACCGATCTCGCCTCCGCGGGCTTTCACCAGTGGGTTGACACGCTCGGCCGGCGTAACGCCGTCTGTGGGGTCGATCGTGATGGTGGTTCCGCGCGCGTCGTTACTGTGAAAGCCTTCGCCGAGGTTCACGAACACTTCCGTGGTAGCCCACGGGCCGAAGACCATGGTGAGCTTGGGGCTGACGATCGAATCGTTCGCCTTTCCGCTGTTGGCAGAGAGGCTGCTGTCCACGTCGAACCGGAAATAGTCCGCGCGAAGGCCGAGAGTGGTGCGGAACCTGGGCGACCACGCAATTCCCTGGCTCAGGTATGCCGAATAGCTCGTCTGCGACACGCTGTCTTCGCGGATGGCCGCCAGACGCTCGCGCTCGCTCGTGTGATACAGGCCGACCGGCGAGATATCGTCGTGGCGGATCTCCACACCGGACGCGAGTTCGCTTTCCAGCCCGCCCAGCGTCAGGGGCAAGGTGTAGCGCACATTGCCACCAAAGATCTTCCGGTCGTCGAACTGCCCGAACTGGTCGCCATCGGCCTGGTCGAGGAAATACGTGAAGTTCGAGATCAGATCGAGCCTGTAGTCGATGGCGTAGGCCAGTGCGGTGAGCCGGCCCTCGCCAACCTGTCTCCACCAGTCGCCGGAGAGGCTGTACCGGTGGGTCTCGCCGCCATCAGTAGGATCGATGTACCCGAAGCGTGACAGATCGCCTGACTCGACGGCCCGGAGCGGAATCTGGTCGGTCGAAGTCCACTTGCCGTCGTAGCCCATGGCCGTGAGCCCGAATCCGGCGTCAGTGTCGCCACGCGTATATTTGAGCAGGCCGTTGACCTTCCGGAAACCTTCCTTCAGATCCCACGGCCCATCGCTGTGCTGATAGTCCAGACCGATGAGCAAATCGCCTCCGGCCGCCTCGGACGAGAGCGCGGCCAGTGCACGCCGGTAGCCATACTGACCGGCCCCGAGCGAGGCAATCGACCTTTCGAGCGTGCGAGCGTAGCGAACGTCCGCGGCGCCGGCGGCCGAGAAATTGCCCTCGTCCGCGTAGTACGTACCTTTCTTGTAGTCGATGCGCTCGACGAGCTCGGGAATCAGGAAGTTGATGTCGCTGTAGCCCTGCCCGTGCCCATGGGTCGGCATGTTGACCGGCAGCCCGTCCACACGCGTCGCGAAGTCCGTGCCGTGATCCAGATTGAAGCCACGCAGGAAGTACTGGTTGGCCTTCCCGTCGCCGCTGTGCTGGGTCACGATGAGGCCCGGCACGACCTCGAGCACTTCACCGGTCCGCAGTATCGGGCGATTCTGCAGCTGTTTCGCAAGGACAGTCCCTACACTGGCTGAGTCAGCCGAAGCCAGCAATTCGACGCGCTTGGCCGATATGGTGACCTCTTCGAGCTTGCCCGGCACGCCGGCAGCCCATCCGACGAGCGGAATCGCCGCACCGAAGCCGAACACACCCACGTACGCCAATCGCTGAGAAACTTGCATCAACTTTCCCCGTCAATCCCATTCAAAGATCAACCTGGTATGATCTTTTCAGAATTCTTCATACACGTTGCCATCGAGCTGCGCGGCGAATGAAGTGAAATCTTTTCAGGCACCAGCCCAAGGATTCACCAGCGGGCTTGTCATTCCTTGCAGGAGGAACACCCGAGGTGGCCTTGCACACTAGTTTTCGCGGATGATGGTGTTATGACGGTTCTATTAATCGTCATACCGTGGTCGCCGATGAGGCTCCCAGGCGGCGTATGATTCGCCGGCGCTCGACGCTGGTTGCCGTGATCCGGCGCGGAGGAAGGTTTTCTTGTTTGCAGAGATCAGCGGGCCTGCCGCTCTGGCGTTCGTACTGGGACTGCGGCACGCAGTCGACGCGGATCATCTTGCCGCGATCGACGGTTTGACGCGCTGGAACTCCGGCGCGCAGCGGCCCTTCGCGCCGTATTGTGGCGCGCTGTTTGCCAGTGGCCATGCAGCCGTCATCCTGCTGGCCGCCATCGGGCTTGCCGCTCTCAGCAGTCTCTCGCACCCTCCCGCGTGGCTCGGTTCTGCCGGCGGCCTCATTTCAGCAGTGACCCTCCTGGTACTGAGCCTCATCAACCTGCGTGTTGCTTTTGACACCACGCGCAAGGGTGAGGTACGCCCCGTCGGCATGCGCTCCCGCGCTTTCGCTGCCCTGCTGCGGGCGCCACGCGCATGGCAAGTCGTGCTGTTGGGCGCGCTGTTTGCGGTGTCGCTTGACTCGCTCGCACTTGCGGCGGTTTTTGCTACGTCGGGTTCGAGCGCTGGAGGCGTGATCGTCGCAGCCGCGCTGGCACTGGCCTTCGCTCTCGGAATGCTGACCGTGGGCACGGCGAACGGTTTGTGGATCGTGCGCCTCCTCAAGCACTCTGACGACGCGAGCCTGCGCGCCTCGCGCACACTGACCCTGACGATCGCGCTCGTCGGCCTTCTGATCGGAGTCGGCGTGCTGCTGACTTTTGCCTTTGAGGCCTTCGAAAGCTGGCTGGCCGATCACGAGCTCATCGTCAGCGGCTTCGTGGTGGGTGCCGTGCTTGCCGGCTACATAAGCGCGCTCGTACTGACGAACCGTGCCCACCGACCCCACACTCGAGCGATCGCGGAAACCCGCAACGCTTGAATCGCACAAGAGCCGACTCTTGCACACGATCTGGAGCGACTTCCATGCGTCGACTGACGATCTCGATCGATGATGATCTGGCTGACACCTTCGATCAGCTCATGAAGGACAAGGGCTATCTGAACCGTTCGGAGGCGTTCCGCGATCTGCTGCGCGGGGCGCTTACGAAAGACGACGTCGGCCACGGCAACTCGCGACACTGCGTCGGTGTGCTGAGCTACATCTACAACCACCACGAGCGGCAGCTCGCGACGCGCCTCACCGAGATGCAGCACGATCATCACGACGTGACGGTCTCCACCATGCACTCGCACCTCGATCACGACAACTGCATCGAGGCGGTCATCCTGCGCGGCCCTACCCGCGCCGTCATGAAGTTCGCGGAATCCGTGGTTGCCCAGACGGGCGTCCGTCACGGCAAATTCAACGTGATACCTGTCGATGACGGCGATGGCCGTCACACGCACCATCGCCATTTCCACGCACGACCTCGCAGCTAGCGCGAACCCTCTTCTCTCTCTCGCTGATCTGCTCCCACTAAGCGGAGCATCCGCGAACCCTCCGCCTGCGCCGGTCGGTATGACGACTCTCGGATTGTTCACACAACCGACACGTTCCATGTTGTAGGTTGCAATGGGACTCGATCAGGGAACGCTCGCGACCAATGAACCCGTTGGCCCTGCCCGTAAGCGCGCTGGAGTACCGCCTTGCCGCTGTGGTGAGACGGCGCGATCGCTCGCGGCTCGAGCTACTGTCGATTCGCTTTTCTGCCGCGAACCTGGAGGCGGTTCTCAACGATGATCCCGTGACGATTACCGTGGAGCCGCGAGACTATTTCGTGGCCGATCGATTGCTGGGTGCGTTGGTGCGCGAGCACGCCTTGTTCGGATCCCCACTGGCAGCTACCAGACCGTGCCATCAGCCGCGTTGGCGATGCTACCGGCGCACAGCCAACAGTGCCGGCCTCCGATGGATCACCTCGGTCGAGGCGCGAAGCCTGAGGCGACGGGTAGTAGACCTGTGCTCTCGCGCTCACCCTACTCTGGCGGCCTTCGTAAACGAGGATGTTCTGGGGAGTGAGCCCGCCTCAACCTTCATGGACTCGCTGGTCGAGCAGACCATCGTAACGGGTGACGGCCGCGAGACCTTCCCGACCATCAGGGTGCCGGGCACCGACAACCGCCAGACTGTGCTCGCACATCGCCGCAGCATGCTGAAGCAGGTGCCCGCGTACTCCATCGGCGAGATCGCCGGATTCTTCGAGACCACCAGCGTCAATGCGTGCCAGACCGCCGCGGACCTGCGCAAAGCGAAGCGACTTTTCGGTGTCCGTGCGGGATGGTCGTGGCGCTATCCGAAATTCCAGTTTGATTGCGCACCCGGCATTCATTCGGAGATGAGATCGATCCTGACGAAACTCCCCGATGAACACGGCTGGAATCGCTTGCAGTGGTTTCTCGCGCCACACATCCTGTTGAATGGCGAAACTCCACTCGAAGTGTGGTCACGCGATCGCTCGCGGGTCGTTCTCGCCGCTTGCTCTGAGTATTGGCATCACTTCGGCTGACCCGACTGCTCGAGCGCGCCTGCGCCGCCAAACCGTGTCGAAACACGCGCATGCCCCACCGACATCGCGCACGCGGTAGCGAATGACAACTCCGTCTGAGTTGTCACTACTTCGAAACAACATTTACACATAACGCCTGCACGCTAGTTCGCGAGCCCCTGCATGGACGATGGGTGACTCGACACCATCGTCTACCGTCGAATCGCCCTCTCCTGCTGTGGGGCTCAGGCAGCAACCTCACGTGAGCATGGAGATATTCATGATTTCAGATTCCAGGAACGCATCATTGGCAGGGTCCGCGGAGACGCGGCCCCTCGTCGACCGCCGCACCTTCATCCGCAATAGCGTCGTCGGCGCGACCTCGATTTCCTTCGGCGCGATGCTTGCGCGCCGCGCGAACGCGGCTGAGTTCCCCTACACCGACGATTACGGCCCGGTTGCACCGGTGAACGACCTCACCACGGGCCTGCCGCTGATCGCGCTGCCCGCGGGCTTCAGCTACAAGACCTACGGCTGGCGCGGTCAACCGATGGCGGATCGCTTCCCGACCCCCGCCGCGCATGACGGCATGGGTGTGGCCGCGATCAAGGGCAACCAGATCACCCTCGTCCGCAACCACGAAAACGGCAGCGGCACGGCGAATACGAGCTCTTTCGTTGCTCCGGCCCAGTACGACCAGGTCTACGGCCGCGGCGGCACGACGAACCTCGTGTTCGATACGGTGGCCGGCAAGTGGCTGCAGTCGTACGGTTCCCTCAGCGGCACGGTGACGAACTGCGCCGGCGGCATCACGCCGTGGGGCTCGTGGCTCACCTGCGAAGAGACGGGCGCGACCTCACCGGCCGGCGTTCGCCATGGCTGGGTGTTCGAAGTGCCGGCGTACGGTGTCGGCACCGGCCAGCCGCTCCTCGACATGGGTCGATTCTCTCACGAAGCCTGCGCTGTCGATCCAGCCACGGGCATCGTGTACGAGACCGAAGACGCCACGCCGGGCGGCTTCTACAAGTTCGTGCCGAATCAATACGGCAACCTCGCCGCCGGCGGCCGGTTGTATGCCCTGGCGATCAAGGGCGCGCCGAACTTCAACTACAGCGGTCTGAGCGGCGCGTATGTCGACTTCCAGGCAGGCGACGAGCGCGAAGTCGAGTGGATCGAAGTGACCGATCCGCAGGCGCTCAATGGTCGCGCGTACAACTCCGCACCCGGCCGTGCGTGCTTCTCCCGCCCCGAGGGCTGCTACTACGACAGCGGCAAGATCTACTGGCTCTCCACCGACGGTGGCGCGGTCCGTCGCGGCCAGGTGTTCGTCTACGACCCGCGCCGTGAGACGCTCACGGTGATCTTCAACTCACTGGGCGTCGGCACGACGAACAACGATGTCGACATGCCGGACAACCTCGCGGTAAGCCCGCGCGGCGGCATCGTCCTCTGCGAGGACGGCGGCGGCGGCGGCGTCGGCATCCAGAGGATGCGTGGCCTCACGATGGAAGGCGGCACGTTCATCTTCGCCGAGAACCGCATGGAGCTGACGGCAGCGCAACTCGCGCAGGCCGACGCAGCGCTCGGTGCGGGCGGCGGAGTGAGCGCGGCCATCAGTGCTGGCAACTACAAGAACCAGGAGTGGGCCGGCGCGTGCTTCTACCACCAGTGGATGTTCGTCAACATCCAGACCCCGGGCATCACGTTTGCCATCACGGGCCCGTGGGACAACGGCGCGCTGTAAGCGACGCCTGGGAGTCATGTCATGAAAACATTTCTGCGTACCGCTGTAGTCAGCGTCGCTCTGTGCGTTCCGGCGCTTTCGAGCGCCGCAACGCTCAACACCGGCGACATCACCGGGGGCGGCACGTTCTTCG
>Ga0160467_100373_pt1 | contig 46509 bp, 37 predicted proteins | sample HID1972I_E11MG_FD_108221 | JGI IMG/M metagenome (GOLD analysis project Ga0160467, IMG submission 108221) | Enriched pill bug-associated microbial communities from UW Madison campus, WI, USA - HID1972I_E11 MG | ecosystem: Host-associated > Arthropoda: Insects > Digestive system > Unclassified ... | reverse complement strand
ACCGATTCAATGTTGTCTGCTGAAAGTTGACGCATGTCTGTACCCATACCACTGGATGTAGAAAAACCAGCAAGCACACCGGAGGTGACTGTGTTCATGGACTGGAGGTTGGCGTTGTTAGACTGCGGAGCACCATTGACAATGACCGATGTACCCATTGAACTCATATTGTCGCCGGGAGATGCGGCATCTCCTGAATATTGGCGAATACTCGTTTTATTGGGGTTTGTGAAGCTCGGATTGGAGACTATCGCTCCCGGTAACAGCTGTAGGATCTCGCCCAAATGTGTTGCCTGCATATGCTCGATAGCCTTACGGGAAATCACTGTTGAAGTGGCACCATCTCTACGTTGTTCTTTTCCAACAACAACGACATCTTTTAGGGTAATGCTGTTTTCTGTCAACAGAAACTGAAGCTCACCGGTTGGAAAGCTAATTTTTTGTTGTTCTTCCAGCATACCGAGATATTGTACGACTACGGTATAAGTACCTTTTGGGATTTTAGAGAAAGAGAATTTGCCCGATGCATCGGTTTTACTGTATAAACCCAGTTCTAAAATTTGAACGGTGGCTCCGACTAAAGGATCTTTATTGCTGTTTCGTCTCACAGTTCCTGTCAGATTTTGTTGTTGCGGCGATAGCTTTGTTTCTATTGATGCTGACTGTTGGGCCATTGAATCATCAATAAGCGTGGTTTGCAAAGATAAAAGCGCAAAGAAAAGTATAGGTTTTCTCATTGTACTCGTATATCAGAATAAGTTAATATTGTGCATGTTGGTGCAGATTATAGGTGATGTGCCAGCAAAGATAGGTAAATCATTTTATTTAGAAGCTGTCTAAATAAAATGATTTGTCATTTATATGTCGGCTTTACATTTCTCTGACGATTGAAGCGAAATACGTTGAAAGTATTAATAGACGCTCAGGCTACCTATTTATAGGAAGTAGCTATAGTTGCCACTTTTAGCTTTTACCTCGGGTAGCATAAGATTTTATTGCTCGTAAAGACGCTAGGTTTTGGGAGTACGTACTGAAAAGCTTATTTTATTGTTAGCATAATCGGCAAAATTCGGCAGAATAGAAATAGTAGAATTCATTTGTCACAGGTTCTGCTAAATATGATTTGGAAGGAAATATTGCGATTATCAATATTTTACACAAACGTAATTATCAAAGCGGTATCGATGGCGATATTAATGCTAGAGTTATGTAAGATTATCAAAAAGGGACTGATGGTAATTCTACCCATCAATCCCTTTTATGCTATTACTTTTGACTTTAATGTATGGTTACCCGTGACGTTAAAATATAATTTCAGCTTTTAATAAACCGATACTTCTGCCATGGCGGCATTTTGGGTGAAGTCAAATGCGGATTTGAAAACAAGTTTAAAATAACGGAAAGATTGAGTTGATGGTAAGTCAATGTTTTGCGGAACTACATTTTCTAGTAGCGTAAATGTTCCTAGACTGTTCCAGTCTGCGTTATTCTGACTTACTTGAATTTCAATTTCTCTTACTTTACGGGAACCGTTTCTTTGGGTCAGCGTAAAGCCGGAGACCGTTTTGCTGCTCTTCATATCTACTGTAATAAAATAGGGATATGTTTCGGGATTGCTGGACCAGCGGGAGTGCCAGAATGTATTGGGATTGCCATCAATTATGTTTGCCGCTCTTCCATTTTCTGCACCGGTTTCCTGATTGGTATAATCGATCACGAGCCACTTATTTTCCCAATTAGGATCGTCGGTCTTAGTCGTAAGATCCTCAGTAGGTGTTGGTAAATTGAGATTCTGTAATTCTGTATATACTGATTCATCGACTTTAAGTCCCCATTTGCGGAAAAAACCGCTTAGATTTTTACCTGAAATTGTACATGCTTTTAACATAAAATAGCGCATCTTCTGTGCTCTTGTCGTCACATTAGGTTGCTCTATTCTGGTTTCTTTGTGCAAAGTTTGATAGAAAGTATCTCCAAATGCTAACCAGAGTTGCTGGAACATGGCTAAGCGCGCAAATACACTGGTACTTGATGCATTAAAATCTTTTTCAGCATAAGGAATGATGAGGTAGTCCATGACTTCTGTCCATACGTTATCACGGGTCAGCCTCGAGTTTTGAGCGCCCATTTTTCGTTCCGCAGCCAGGGAATAAATGTTAACGGTGGTTTCACCTAATTCTTCCCATGTCCAGGCGGACTGCTGATGCATATGTCCCAGTTCATGCCACGGACCCCAGCCGTCATTTCTAGCACCGGTTACTGTGAGCAGTGTATTCATTGTGGAGGTGTAGTAAGCAGTCCGATACCAGGTGGCAACCATGAAATAGTCGGAATTATCAGTCTCGGTCATTAGTATTTTATGGATATTTTCATCATGCTGTGTCGCTGAACCGTCTATACCACTGATCGCATATTCTGCCTTAACGATCTCATCGTAGGTTTGCATGAGCTGTTCCTGATTTTCCTGTTTATGCTCCAGAGCTTTTGTGCGGGAAGCGACTAACATCGTTTCTTCGCTTTCTAATAACACATCAGGTGCTTCAGTCCAGGTATTCAGCATGACCTGCCATTGTGCATTGGTTGTTTTTCCCAGTATGTAATGTGGGACAGGTTTATGACCTGCTCTGAATTCTATGCGGGCTTTACCGCTCGGTAAACTGTTGTCATTCGCATTATAACGTATATATAATAAGCCACCGTACTGATCTGCCTGAATGGTATTGAGGCCCTGTATCAGCGGAACGACTGTCGGATTCCATTTGTCTTTATATCTCGAATAGGTCCCTATTAATAAGGTCGGAAGGCCGGTGCCATCTTCCAGCTGGTCTACGTAAATGGATAATGTGCCACTTGGTGCTGCGTAAAACCCGGTAGCGGTAAAATCTGATGCGGGAAATGATTGCCCAAGTCTTTTAGATTCTTTGACTCCCGAGGGCAGTTCATTGAAAACCTGGATGGTATCGTAGCTGATCGCTAAACTATCAAGCGGGATTGTTTCGTTAGGAGCTATCGTTTTTTGACAGGCTGAAAGAATGGCGATGAACGCTATCAGCCCTAATTTGAATGTGTTTTTTATCATAATTAAAGTTTAAAATTTATGTAATTGATCTGTAAATCTATCTTGATATCTCCCCATATCTTTCTTGCAAGATCTAAAAAAGGGCGTTTCTTTTTGAAAAACGCCCCTGATCGCCACTTATAATCTACCTAATTTTCGTTTATTCTCACCTTATTTCAAATAGGATGTTTATCCACCTTATATCTTGATATTTAAGATCTAATTTAATAAATATTTATGGATAAGATATTTTTTATTTTGTTTTTAATATAATTACCTTGAAAAGGCTTCTCAGTTCTTTGTTGTATTGTGATTTATCAAAAAAGGTCACCCATATGTCGGTGAACTATATTTGAGCTTATGTTTATTGAGAGTGATTAATCAAGAAAAACAAAGAATTCGAAAAGAGATAAAGGAAGATTATTTTCAGTTTTTAAACCATATTGACGATGTCGCTTTGGAACGAGTATCTGAATATCTTTACATTGATAAAATTACAGGAAAACTATTTATTTCGCATAAGCACTCGAATAATCCTGTTTTAGAAAGAGACATTGCACAAAAGAAATAGGTCTAAGGTTTGGACAATATAATAATGCGTATCTTGAAGAGCAAGATACAGAAGGTTTCCACGAATGTAGAATCGTTGAAATATTTGATTTCAAATTTAAGAATGGTCAAATACGGTATGTAATGTCCGATTTTACGCAGTAGTATAAACATATATAAGCATGGAAAAAGATAATTTTGACGAAATAATTCGTCGCTCAATAGCTATCAGGAAAAAATACCACGAGTTGGAGATGACCCATCATGGCAGCGAATGGACTGTGGAAGAAGATGCTTTAGCTTATTTAACTGATGCTGGGTTGATCGGACGGGACATTATGTCGCAACAACTACGCTGGCCAAAAGTGGGATCGGAAGCTGAGCTGGAACATAAACTAGGGGAAAATATATGGTGGTTAATCATATTGGCAGAAAGATCGGGCATTGATATTAAAGATGCTGTTCATAATTTTCTGGACAAAACAGAAACAGTATTAAAATAAGCGGATTGAAATCTCATAGTGTCATGAGATTTCGGTCTGCTGGATAATTAGTTGTCTTTTAGTTGTGATAACTAATTATTTAGCTGATATTTGAGTATAAAAGAATCAGCAATGGAAATAGTAGAATTTACCAAAGTAGAACACCAATTGATGCAGGTGCTGTGGAAATTAGAGAAAGCATTTGTTAAAGAAATCATACAGGAATTGCCTGAACCAAAACCTGCTTATAGCACCGTGTCTACGATGATCCGTATTTTGGAGACAAAAGGTGCAGTGGCTTACGAAGCTTTTGGTAAAACTCACCGTTATTATCCGTTGATTTCAAAAGAGGAGTATATGCGTTTCGAGGCCGATAAATTTTTGGACAATTACTTCTCCAATTCTATTCAGGATATGTTCTCCTTTTTTGTTAATGAAAAGAAAATTGACTTAAAGGATGCTGAACAGTTACTTAAGATGATTGATAAAATTAAAGACTAAGTCCTGTGGAAAACCAGCTCTACTTCATTTGGTCGAGTATCGCGATGACCATTTTTTATATGTTTTATCAATTGGTGCTCAAACGTGAGACTTTCTTTTTATGGAATCGAATTTATTTGTTAGCAACACTTTGTTTGGCGATCATGCTCCCATTGCTGAACCTTTCGACGCTTTTTAGCTTACCACAAATGGAGTTAATGGATATTTCTTTATTTTTTATTGCTAAAGAAAAGCTGGTTTCTGTCGCGGAGACACAAATTTACCTGTTTTCTGTCTTATATTGGACCGGCGTTAGTGGCAGTGCTATATGGCTGGTCATAAAACTTGCTGTTATAAAAAATCAATTGCATTCGCAGGAGATCGGTAGAGCATTTTCATTCTGGAGAACTAAAGTTATTGATCCAGATCTATCGGATTTTGACGCAATAAATGCGCATGAAGAGGTTCATGTTAAACAGTTACATACACTGGATATCATTTTTGTCGAATTGATTGCCGTATTTTTTTGGTTCAACCCGCTCATATATTGTTATCGTAAGAGTCTTAAGTTTGTTCATGAATATCTCGCGGATGAACATGCTGTCAAATATGCCGGCAGCACTAAGCAATATGCAATGACTCTTTTTCTGAAATCTTTTAAAGTTGGACCGGTGCTGACGAATACTTTTTATAATCCTTCCTTACTGGAAGCCCGGATCAGGATGCTTCAGTGCAAGAAGTCCAGCGTTAAACGCTTATGGAAATACATTGGGCTTGTACCTATGGCCGCGCTTGTTGTGGTACTATGTTCGTGGAAGATTTCAAATTTTAGTGCGATGGATTCGGACAGTAGGGTGCAGCCTGCTATTTTTCCTGGAGGGGTTGACGCTTTTAGTAATTTTTTGATTCAGAATTCAAAAAAGGTCTCAAATGAAAGGGGAAAAGTAGCAGTGAGTTTCATTGTCGAAGCTAATGGTGAAGTGACCCATGAAAAAGTTGAAAATGGATTAAGTCCTATAGTGGACAGGGAGGCCCTGCGTATTATTTCTTTAAGTCCGAACTGGCAACCAGCAGTACAAAATGGTCTTCGTGTTCGATCTCTTTATCATATGAATATAAATTTTAACCCTGATAATCAGTAGGTTATTTTCATTTATTGTATTATTAGTTGTGATGACTAATAAATTAGTTGTATAACTAGTTTGTTAGTTGTATGTTTGGGTATACCAATTTATACCAAACATGACAAGCACTCTGATTTTTAAATCCACTCGATTTTACAGCTCTTTATGCTTATTAATATGTAGTTTAATGTTCGCTCATGCACAGCAAAAAAAGGATAATGTTTTTGGAGCTGTTGTCAATGAAAAGAATACATTCGTTCCTTATGCTCAGGTTAGTTTAAAAAATAGTCTTGATTCAAATACGTTAAAGACGGTATTGGCAGATAGTGTAGGAAATTTTGGTTTTGCAATCGCATCTGGTAAATACTTGGTTGAAGTTAAAAGCATGGGCTATAGGTCAGCTTATTCTTTAACTTTTGAAGTTACTGCGATATCGAGTATAAATCTGGGGAGTATTGTGCTTCAGATTGAACCGACACAGTTAGGTGTTGTGACAGTTGATGCAAAGCTTCCTTTTATCGAAAGGAGGGCAGATAAAGTGATCGTCAATCTGAATGGTCTTGGTTCCGGAGCTCCATTAATGGAGGTTATGAATCAGTTGCCGGGGGTTACTGTTGATGCATCAGACCTAATTAGTCTAAACGGCAAATCGGTTCAGATTTATATTGATGGTAAAGTGAGCGCACTTTCGGCAGATGCATTGTCTGGTCTGCTGAAGGGTATTTCTTCGGCAGCAATTGAAAAAGTAGAATTGATAAGTCAACCTTCTGCTAAATATGATGCGGCCGGAAATGGTGCCATCATCAACATTATCCGAAAACGTAGTTATAAAGGCGGTCTCGATGGTAATGTTTATGCAGGAGCTGGGAAAGGTACTTATGGAAAAGCCAATGGTGGTGTCAATCTCAACTATAAAGGAAAAGGTTATAATCTGCTGCTGAATCTGGATTATAATTACAATAAGTATTTTTATAATACGGACATTGAAACCAATTTTTTAGGAGATGCGGGAACAGTTGTTGGGGAGTCGATATCGAAAATGAAGAGTACGAGGGCTATTGCCAACTACACACCCAACTTGGGAATGGATTTTTATTTATCTAAGCGTACTACTTTATCTGCCTCTGTTAAGCCTGGTTTTCAAACATCGTGGCGGGATGGAGTAGCGCATATTGAAGAAGTGGATGTTATTGCTAAAAGTAAGTCACTTTCTGTGTTTAGCAACGACGTTGCTGTTTATGCAGCTAACTTTTCGACCGGACTGCGTCTGCAACATCAGATCGATACTGCGGGAAGGGATCTAACAATGGATCTGGATTATTATCGCTATGCAAACTATAATGATCAAAATAATAGAACAGTTTCTTTCGATCCTTTCGTTGATCAGCCGAGCGTGATCGCTCAAGATCGTATCCTTGATGTATATGCTTTTAAAACGGATTATGTACAGCCTTTGGGTAAAGGGCGTCAGCTCGAGATGGGAATGAAAACGAGTTTTGTGTTTTCCGACAATAGTAATGATTTCCGGGAAGGGGCAAACTATCAGAACGATCTATTTGATTATCAGGAAAACATTTCGGCCATCTACTTGACATATGGTGCTACTGGTGAAAAATTTTCATACCAATTGGGGATCAGGGGTGAGTACACGTATGGACAAGGAGAGGAGCAGTCTGGAAAGAACAGCTTTAATAAAAATTACTTTAATCCTTTTCCGTCGGTTCATCTTGACTATAAGCTTACTAAAAATCATAATCTCAGTCTTGGAATCAATAAAAGAATTGAGCGCCCTAGTTATGAAAGTTTAAATCCACTGATTCGGATCATTAACAGTAAGAACCTGCAACAAGGAAATCCTGCATTACGACCTTTACTGGCTTATAATGCTGACCTGTGGTACGGGTACAAAAATGCGTTTTACGCAGGTGTTACTTACAGTTATAGTGTAGATGATTTTACCAATATAACTGTGCCAGTGGAAGATGGTATAGTCACAACATTACCAGGAAATGCGGATCATGCAGGTTACTTTACGCTTCAGGCGATGTATGGCAAGCAGGTATTACCGTGGTGGTACACTAGTTCTAATGCGATCTTGTCGAAGCGGTCGTTTAAAGGAGAGTTTGATGGTATTTTGCTTCAGACTGATGGCCGTTATAGCATCTCCGCCACTTCTTACAATAGTTTTTTGATTCATAAAAACTTCTCTTTTTTATTCCTTTTTAATTATCGTGGTAAAAGTGTGGAACGAAATATCAGCAATGAAGCTTTTGCTTATTTAACTGTAGGAGTAAGGCAACAGTTTCTAAAGAAACGTGCTTCTGTGCAACTTAATGTTATGGATGTTTTTAATTCATATAAGAATAAGTTTCAACAAAATAGTGGGCCAATACAGCAGAACTGGCGTAATCATATTGAAACGCGTATGGTGAAATTGAATCTAACTTATAGTTTTGGAGGTTCGATTAAAAATACGAAGAAAGTAAATGGTGCTGAAGATGAGAAAAACCGAAGTGTGGTGCGTGAAAATTAAATAACCCGACACAACGTCGAATAGCGATGTCAGATTTTCCGGAATAACGCACACAGAGGGAATGGTCTTTATTGGAGGCACTGCATCATATATAGATGAATAGGATGTGTACTTTAATTTATTAAAATTAAGATGTTATTTATGTAAATAAATTCCCGAGGCATGAAATAACCTCGGGAATTTTGTATGCTATACCTATATGGTTAAAGCAGGTACATGCCTATTATTGGGATGAGCGAAGTTATTATTTAGCTCTAAAACTTTTTTAAGTTCCTTATTAATGTATTATCTTTGAACTTTATGAAAAGAGTACTTTTATATTTCTTATCTACGCTCATGCTTATTCAGGCATGCTGGGGTATAATGATTATAAGTGCTTTTTATATCAATCGTGATTATATAGCGCAATATCTTTGTGAAAATAGAGATGCTCCTCAATTGCATTGTCAGGGTACCTGTGTCTTGATGAAGAAAATGAAAAAAGCACGTGAGGATGAAAGGAAAAATACGGAAAATAAAATAAAGGAATCGCATGTATTTGTTGTAGCACCGGTTGCTGTGCTCGCTTTCCCTTCGTATCAAAGCAATGCTGTTGTAAAAGCAAATTTTGATATGCGAAAATCACACTATACTTTTGATCGTGTTCATCGTATTTTGCGTCCACCTAGTTGTTAATGCCCTCATCGAGTCTTTCTGACTAATAATCTCGCTATCTCTGTTTGAAATAAACCGATAGCTAGGCCCCCTTATTTATTTTGCATTTCTCGTGTTTGATAGTCAATATTCATGACTGCAGCATGCTATTATTTATACCGTTTTTAATGCGCGTTAAATTATCGATACTCCTTGTCTTAGCCATTTTCATACAAGCGACTAGCTGTACCTGGATCTGTGTTGGTTTTGAGCTCAATCGCGAATATATTACAACAGCATTGTGTATAAACAGATTTACTCCTGCAGTGACCTGTAGTGGATTCTGTTATATCGATAAGCAGGTGGAAAAGGAAAGGGAACAACAAGATCCTGCTCCTAAAGCGAAGCAGATCGATCTGAGTGTTTATCTTCCGCTGACCTGTTTTTTAGTGAAGTCTGACGATGATTTTACTGATTTGCGATGCTCCGACGTGTTTTTTCGACGCTATCTCATTTTGGAGGGAACGGATAGCCTTATTTTCAAGCCACCCATTTTGTTTTTTGTTTAGTCGGTTATCTCACTTTACAATTACATTATTTATGGTTATTAAAACAGAAAATATCAATACATTCACATTACACACTATTGATCCCGATCATATTGGGTTAGTTGTCTTCGATCTTAAAGACGACTACAGCTGTTTACAGCATTTGCATTTGACAAATCGAAGATCATTTTATACGGTCATCTATTTGATATCTGGAACTATGCAGCTCTCTATCGACGGTTATTTGAGTAAACTGGAATGTCAGCAGGTTATCTCTTTCGGTCCTGGTACAGAACTGCAGTTTCCAATTGAAAAAGAGCAAAAAGAAGGTTGGATCGTTCTATTTGAAAAACCTTTTGTCACAGCACGTTACAATGATCATGTCCTGCATCATTTTAACTTTTTAAAGAAGCAAAAGGTGGAGCCGCAGCATGTTCCATTTTCGGAAGGGCTGGGCTTGTCTATGATTTTGGAAACGATGCAACGAGAATATGCGTATAAGCATCCGGATGCGAAGGATATATTGCGTTCATATCTCCATATATTTTTAGGAACACTGGGTAGAAGTATCTTTCCTGAAGCTATTGTCGGTGTTAAAAACGAAAAGGAAGAGAAGGTTCTGTCTTTTGAGCGCCTTATTAGCGAGCAATATGCGAAGGAGCGTCTACCTTCTTTTTATGCTGATCGGTTATTTATTACGACCAATTATCTCAATCGCTTATGTCAGGAAAGACGCGGTAAATCTGCGGGTCAATTAATCCGTCAATATGTGTTGCTGGAAGCAGAAAACCTACTGATTCATTCCGGCAAGAATATTTCGGAGATATCTTTTGAGCTGGGATTTGAAAATGTATCTTATTTTATCACATTTTTCAAAAAGAAATTTGGCATTAGTCCAGATGGATTTAGAAAAAAGAATAGTAAGATGTCAAGATCGTAAGATCCTATTTGATCGCTTACAATTCCTCAATACACGCTGAAGTTGTATTGAGGAATATTTTGCGCTATCGTGATAAAGGTTGCTGCTTCCTTTATTGATGCTATTGTTTACAGTTCATTTTTCCTTGATAGAGGAGCTGTAAATGACTATTTGGAATCTTCCTGTCTGAGGTATTCCAGAATTGCTATTGCTTCTTGGGTTTGCAGTCCTAACGCTGTCATTGTTCCGACGTAAGATTTACTGAGTAATTGCGCATCAGGGTCCTCCGCTAACATCTTATCGGGATTCAAGATCATGTTCATCATCCATTCTGGCGTTCTTTTTTTGGTGACGCCATAAAGTGCTGGACCTATTTTATCTTCCTTGATTTCATGACACATGGTGCACTTAACAATAAATAATTTATTGCCTTCATCGGCTAATTTTTGATCGAATGGTTTGTGCTCAAAACTTGTGATGCTCCCAATACCTTTGTTTCCTTGTTTTAGAAAGTCTGTTATCGGTGTTACAGTTGTTTTTTCTTCCGTTTCAGATTCTCCAATTTTAGTCTTGGAGTCGTTGGTGTTTTTGGTCTGACAGGCGATCATACCCAATGTGCAGCAGGATAAGAGCATGAAAAGTGTACTGATAAATTTCATAAGTTATTGGTTTTAGTGATTGCTACATTTTTTTAGTAATATTTTCATAATTTGTGTTAAAAGCTAAAGGATAAATGGGTCAGAAACCGATTGCCAGCTTCAACACGCCCTCCTGCAAGATTTTGATTTAAGGGAGATTGATAATTTCCACCAAATGATATTTTCCCCATATTGACTTCTACACCCACTATACCGGTCGTGGAATTTCCTCCAGATTGTGCGACATCATATTTGCCGAATACGACATCCTGTGGTTGCGTTTCATAAGTGATGCCGGCGTTTGGCGCTATGCGTACTTTATTCTTCACATTAAATTTATAGTACGCGAGTGCATTGGCTGTAAATTTATTAGCATACCTGTAATCGTATTTGTTTTCCGTATTCAGTTTATAGGTTGTATTGACATTCAAGCCCAGATCCATGAGCCTTACATCATAGGCGAGATTGAACATAAAATCTGTACTGGCGGTTCCTAGTTGGAAATTGTTTGGCGAGTCCTGTGCGGCATTACTGCGTTCGCTGGCATCATACCTTCCAGTAGGGGCTTTGACACCAGCACCTATCCATAGGGAGTGGACGAGCATTTTATTGGATGCGGTGCCTTTTGCCTCTTCAAATATTTTGTAATAGCCCATCGCTACGACATCACCCATTCCATTTTTTTTCCCTTGTTCTCCACTGCCCTTTATGTTGCGCGTATTGAAGTTATAGGGCATAATTGCCATGACTCGCCAACGCTGACCAATATTCCATGCTCCCCACATTTCCATGCTTTGATAAGTTTCATCGGCAGTAATTGGAGTCCGGTTGCCGGTAGGACCTAAGTGCGAAAGCAGTGATTTATGCTGATATCTTAGTCCTATAAACCGCTTGTTGAAATCGGGGAGGATACCGATGTAATAACTGCCTACACCACATCCACAGATGTCACAAGCTTTTGATAAGGGGATCATTAGGCCACATGCCATGATGGTTAATAAGGTGTAAATTATTGCTTTACTTTTTCGATTAACGTTATTCATTTGTGTCTTATTTTATGATATTATTCATTAAAATGTATGGTTTAAATGACGAAGGAACTTGCCTAATTCACAACAAATCCTGATTTTATTTCTGGTTCTGCCAGTAGTTTATTTGTGAGAAAATCACGGTCATCCAATGTTTTTAGAAAAGCGATAAGATTATCCTTCTGCTCTTCTGTCATTTTTATGCCCAGTGAGCCGTCAGCCTGTCTAAAAATAGGATCGAGGGTCGGAGAGTCGACCATGCCTGTACGATAATGTTCAATGACCCGGTTTAAGGTCAGGAAACGCCCATCGTGCATATAAGGGGCGGTATAGGAAATGTTGCGAAGGCTAGGCACTTTGAATTTATATCGGTCAGCGGCATTTAACGTGACGGAATCACGACCCGTGTCATTTACTCTATTGGGTGCAAGCCCATTATTACGGTAGCTTCTGTCGGTGAATAAAGGTTCGCTGTGGCATGAGGAACAATTTTTCTGATAGAACAGATAGCCTTTTTCTTCCTGTTCGGTAAAGGCATAACCTGCTTCTTTGCGCATCACATGATCGTATTTACTGTTACTGCTTACAGCCATGAGCATGTATTGCGATAGGGCTTTGAAAAAACGTGCATCTGTTATTTCATCTGTTCCAAATGCTTTTTTAAACAGTGTTGGGTAGTCGGGATGTGCTCTTAATTTTTTGAGCACGTTGGGCACTGTTTCATCCATTTCAACAGGGTTTGTGATCGCGTTTACTGCTTCAAGATCTAAATCAAACACGCCTCCGTCCCAAAAGAATTCTTTTTGCCAGGCCATGTTCATAATAGGCATGGGATTGCGTATGCCTAGCCGATCGTCAATACCATGGCTCACATCGTGACCATGATGGGTGAATGCTGCAGATTGGATGTGGCAACTACCACAGGCGATGGTATTATTACGGGATAAGCGCGGTTCGAAAAAGAGGCGTTTACCTAGTTCAAATCCATCTTTTGTGATCGCGTTTCTAGTAAAATTATAAACTGGCTCCGGAAAATTATTTGGTTTTACAAAGCCTGTGAAGAGTTCCGGTAGGGCATCTTCACCTTTCTTGCATGCCCATACGAGGACTACAATTCCAATTAGTACGAATATTTTTTTCATCTTTTATAATTCGTCTTCACTCTTTACAAAATTTTCAGTGTGATCGTGTGTGAAAAAATGTGGGAAGTTATTGGCAATATTGACACTGTATTCGCTGAACATGACATTGGGATGCTCGACGATGCTGAATGTATGGGGGCCATTGAATATTTTCATGATATCAACAAACAGGTGGACATTGCTGCGCAAGCCTGCTCTCACCTGCGCTATGCCCGCAGTTTTAAGATCTACGGTAATTGTCTTGATATTGTTCAAGGTAGGGGCATTGTATCCTCCAAACCCACCGATATGGTATTTGAACTGTTTATTTCCAGTGGGATCTCCCTGTTGATTGTCGGAGATCAAATCGCAGTAACCTTCCATTTTAAAGAAGATATAACCGCTGTTCCATCCCCAGTACATACCTCCACCTTCGTGTCCTTCTTCTGGATTAAAGGACAATACACCAGTCCGCTTTTCGACTGGCATTGTATTTCGTAAACTGTCCACTCCAATGATAAATTCGACTTTTTCATAGTTTCCTTCGGGCACTTTTACTTTCGTAAATCGTGTGGTACGATCTGCTGCATTTACTAAAAAATAACTGTCATCCTGAGGTACTGTATAGCTGCTGCCATCTGCTTTATAGAGTTTGATGTTGCTGATGAAGTATTGTAGTAATTTAATTCTAAAGGATTCTCCCTTTGCATTTTTATAAACCCGGGGTTCGAAGCCTAAAGTTTCTTCACCTACAATGTTGTCAAATTCGATGGAAAACTGCCCGGTCTTTTCGGCATCAGGAGCTGGTGCATCTTTTTTACTGCAGGCAGTTATAAGGGCGATGATGAGTAACATCATCGCTGTAAGTACGATTTTATTGTTTATGTTATTTTTTTCTGTTTTCATTTTTATGCGGATTAGAAAAATTGGTTTCATTTAAAAATATCTCATCTGTAAGTGCCTCCAAGAAGGATTTTATATCGTTCATTTCCCCATCGCTCATTGCTATGCCAGGATTTTCATTTTGATCGTAAAGAAGTCGGTCTGTGACCGGGCTATGCTTAATACCAGATCTGTAGTGTTGCAACACCTGATCAAGCGATGTAAATCTTCCATCGTGCATATATGGGGCAGAGCGTGTTATGTTTCTCAGTGTTGGTGTCTTAAAGGCTCCGAGATCTCCTGGATTAAAAGATATGCGATAACGTCCGCGATGTATCCATTCGTTCGAGTCATCGGTAAAGTCATCGTCAATACCATTATTATGGAAAGCATTGTCTGTGAACAGTTCACCACGATGGCATCCACCACATTTTTGTATGACGAGATGCATGCCACGTTGTTCACTTGCTGTGAGCGCCTGCATATCTTGTCCACTTCGATAACTGTCATACCGTGAACTGGCCGATATCAAGGTTCGCTGGAATTGCGCCAATGCTTTTGCGGCACCCTGTGCTGATGGTTTCTCATTAAAAGCTTGCTGAAATAAGTTGACGTAAAGTTCACTAGCCATCAGACGGTTGGCCAAAGTGACTAAGGACATTCCCATTTCATCGGCATGTGTAAGCGGTCCAAAGGCCTGGGATTCCAAATTTTTGGCTCCACCGTCCCAGAAAAATCCTTGATCTGCCCATGCCAAGTTGATTAAAGTCGGGGAGTGTCTCTCCAGCTTCTTTCTAGATACACCAGCCGCAGTAAGGGCCACTCCATCTGCAAATGCTCGTTCTTGATGATGACAGCTTGCACAACTGATCTGCATATTTGCAGATAACAAAGGGTCATAAAACAGCTGACGACCTAAATGTACTCCTTCGACTGTGAGTGGATTATCAGGCATTTCGATTGGTCTGGGGAAATGTGGCGGAATTTTTAATAACAAAGGGGTAGGAGCTTGGTCATTTTCCAGGGTGCCCTGTTGCTCTTTTTGACACGATAGCATCAATACACTCACTACAAAGCAAATGATGGCTCCTATTTGTGATCCTTTGTTTTTATTCATCTTATTTCGTGGTTGCGGTAGCAGTTGTGCTTTTTAAAGTGATAGCCTTTGTCAGCAAATTGTTTTTTAGCTGTGTCATCAGCTCTTTTTGGGAAGCACTGATCAACCTGTTGGACCAAGGGTTTTCAATGTCGATTACTTTTTTAACATCCATTTCTATGTTGATATTGGTCGTCATTTGAGCATTAATCGTGATTGCTTTGTCTAGCTTGATCTCTTTTTCAGCATAGAGATCATTGGAAGCGAAGTCCCAAAAGAATGTTTGTAAAGCCCGAGCTTCTGGAGATGCTTTTACCCAGGTCATTTTTCCATTTAAGACAAAGAATTTGTAACTGGTGAGCCACATCCAGCTTTCAAAAGCCATACCATTGAGAGCGGATAATTCTCCAGCGCGCAAGGTCAGATTGTCGTTGTATTTTGAATCAACTCCGATAGCAAATTTTACTGCCGTATATTCACCGGCGGGTATCGCTGCGATTTTAATCTGCTCTCTTTTATTTGCAGGATATTTCTTACCGAAGGATCCGTCCTGTACTGGAATTTCAACATTTTCCTCGATGAGATAGTAGGATTCGGGCACTTTAAATTCTTCACCAGCAGCATTGACTAAACGAACGTTGCTCACCCAATAGCGCAGTTGATTAAATTCATATTTAAAGTCGAATTGTCCTGTGGTATTGGTGAATTTATAATCATATGCTTTGTTCAATTCGAAGTCAGCATCACCATATCGGGCATCAAATATTAAAGTTGTACTACCTGATGCTGCATCAATGTTAGGTTGAACGACTGTTTCTTTTTCACAAGCTGTTAATAAAAAGATGCACGAGAGGCTGCTGCATACTCCTTGTTTTAAATAGTTTTTCATTTTCTTTGATTATTTTTTTGAATAGGATTGCTCTTTATTTTATCTTGATCGGGTAAACTAGGCTATCCTGAGCTACGGATTCTCCATTTTTAAGGAGCTTTACTTTTACGATCCATTCGCCAGGTATCGTGAAATTGACTATTCCAGAATAGCGTCCGTTACCTTTATTTACCGCATTTTCATTCTCTGAAGAACCGTGTTTCATTGCGGGCATAAATGTTTCTACGGCTATGGTATAGTCATTAAGCTCTGTGAAGTTTTCCTTGTCCATTTTATGTAAGGCAAATTCGATCTTGTGTTTTCCTGCCGGCAGTTCAGGAGGAAGTAAACAGGATACAAATACACGATCATCTGTTGCTGTACCAGTAGGTATTGTGCGTGGTATAGTAGTTTGTTGGACAGGTAGCGCAAAAGTTAGTGTATCCGTTTTATCTTTGCCTTTGAGAAAGGTTTTAAATAACCAGCCTTTGCCCATATCTTTCATGTTGGCCATGATGAATACCACATCCGCTTGATAGATACCTCTACCCTTGTTTACGAGAGGGGAATAAGGACCGCTATGTGCCATCATACCCATATCCATCTTAATTTCATAGTCCACTGCTAGATCCGATACCGGATTTCCTTTTCCATCTTCAAACTTCAGGTATAGGCTTTCAAATTTATTGGTCAGACTATCCGGGGTCCAGAGCGATACCTGATGTCCTTCAAAGGTTGTATCTGCTAGCATGATCATCTTAGATAGATCGGAAGTATCAGTAACACTCTGATTTTCTATCTGAGATGGATTGGGTTTTGTGGCGTTATTACAGCTGTATACGGTTGTCAGTCCCAGAAACATGAGTGTGTTTAGTTTTATTGTATGCATATTTATTGATGTTATTTTAATCGGTTAACGTTTGTCTAATAATAGCTGAATGTCTTGTATTGCAACTTTGACTGAGTCCATTTCAATACCACTGTATACACCTCGCACATGACCTTTTCCATCTACGAGTGTAAATATTCCGCTATGGTCAAAGCCACCTGGCGATTCAGGGCTTTCTGTTGCGAATGAAAAATAACCTGCAGCTCCCGCGATGTCATATACTTTTGATTTTGGGCCATTAACAAATTTCCACAAGTCTGGTGCACCCAATTTTTGTGCATAAGTTTTCAGAACCGACGGTGTATCATGATCGGGATCGATGGTATGAGATATAATAGCGAAGCGTGGTTCATGCTGAAAATGCTTAGCCACCTCCAGCATGTTTTTTGACATGATCGGACAAATGGTCGGACAGCGGGTGAAAAAGAAATCGGCAAGGTATATTTTACCAGTTAAATCTTCGTTGCTGATCCAGTTACTATCTTGATCGACAAAGCGAAATTCAGGTATATGATGGTATAGGGTATCCATTTGTGTAATACCATCTTTTGAAGTGGAAATAATTTCTTGCTCTCCTAAAATAGGCAGTTCTCTATTTTGGTTAGCTGATGTGCATCCTACTACACCCATGAACAGCGCAATAGATACACAGCCAAGAAGTGTATGTTTATATTTTGATAACATTTATCTTCGTGTTATGACTAATGATTTTTTATATGGCTAATCTGTGCAATAGCTATTGCTCAAAATGAATACGATACAGCGTATCTATTCAAAATAATGAATAGCTTGTACTGGAGCCTATATAGGTATCAATTAATGTGAAAAATGAAAAGACTAAAATGACAGATGATGTCACATGTTTTTTGCAACTAGATGGAAAAGAGGGGTGGGTGGAAGATTGTTTCTGCAAAAAGGAAAGTATAGCTCATATCTTGTGGATAGTGCTTGGTAATACGTCGTGCAATGCGATTATTTTTCGGAAATTCGAAGGTGTCAAGATGATGAATAGAAGCTAACTGTTCTAAGTTAACGGTTGCTTGTTTTGCTTCTTTTTCAGCCTGCTTCTTCAGCTTTTTCATGAGTACGCATTGCCCGTTGCAGTGTAGAAGCGGTTTATCAATGTTCTGACAGGATATAAGGTATTCAATCCTGTTTAATTTGTAATCAACGAGCATACCTATTTTGCTAAACGTCTGGAATAAGAACGTCATCAAGAGTATGGATATGGTCAATTGTTTCAAATCTATAAATTTTAAACAAATATACCGGCCTTTTACAGATTGTAATTATGTTTTTCGTGCACATTGTATTGTGTTTCGGGACATCGTTCGGTTGTGGTAATCGTTATTCTGTAAAACTATTTTGAAATCGACAGACCGTCGAATATGAGTCTATGTGGTATTGCCATCAAGGTTAATTTTAATACATTCACTTTTCATCTTTTTAAATGAAAAATAGTAATTTCCGGTAATATGCCAACGCGGCTGGGATAATCTAGATAGCCAAATCCAGCATTAACATAAAGCTGTTGCTGTTTTTCACGATATAGACCTGACCATTCTTTATATTTATATTGAATCGGACTCCAATGGTAACCAGGGATGTCAATACCATATTGCCCGCCATGTGTATGTCCACTAAAAGTAACATCAATATTGGGGAAATTGGGAACAACCTCCGCTTTCCAGTGGGATGGATCATGTGATAACAGCAACTTAATGGCAGTACTATCTTTAACATTCATCATCGCTTTTGCTAAGTCACCGTAATTAAGCGCATTGTTTGCTCCCCAATTTTCGACTCCAATTATAACGATCTCCTCTTTATTGACCAATATAGTTTTCGACTCGTTTAGTAATAATTGCCATCCTAATGTTTTATGTATTTCCTTAATTGCGACCAAATTTTGTTGTTTAGTGATCTTATTCTTTTCAAAAAAATGGAATCTATTGAAATGATAGTCTCCATAATCGTGGTTACCCAAAATGGAGAACGTTCCTAGCGGAGCTTTTAATTTACTAAATATGGAGAGATAGTCATTCATTTCATGAGCAAAATCATTTACCAGATCTCCTGTAAAAAATATGAGATCTGGTTTTTCTGCGAGTATTAAATTTACCCCATTTTCTACTGCTTTTTTATTAAAAAAACTACCGGCATGAATATCGGAGATCTGTGCAATTTTGATTCCATCTAAAGAAGTTGGCAGATTTGGTAAAACAAGATCGATGTTTTTTACTTGATAATTGTACAGATTAGACTTAAATCCATAAATCATTGGCATCATGGTAGTTCCTCCAATGAAGATTCCCGATTTGATCAAAAAATCGGATCTACTTATTAAAGGGAGATTTTTATTTATTGATGTATTGGTTTTTATAAGCAATAACTTATTTTTTTTAAAAATCGATAACAATAGGTCGAAAGCTATAAGTGGTACAGCCATTAATTTGCCTAGTGTAAAAGTAATTGGAATAAATGTTAGCCATGCTGTTACATAATTACTCCATTGAAAAAAGAAGCTCAGAAATATACATAAATATGCTAGCAAGCAAGTTGACCACCATACCCCGTTCGCAACCTTTCTGTTTGATTTCCAGATTAATAATTTCTTGGTTCGAATGAAAATCAAAAAATCTATAGAAAATAATAAAAGAATGAGTGTAACGTAGGATATCAGTTGTTGAATCATAAAAGTATATGACCATAATCGCATGTGATTATGGTCTTAATGATATTTTAAAATAGTTAGCTTCTGAAAATTAGGTAAAGAAGTGCTACAGCAGGGAAGATGAATATGCCCAATATGACAGAACTGATGGGTTTTGCAAAATTCAATGTGTATCCGTGTATACTCGAGCGTGTTTTAGGTACTAATAGACGAGGGTCTGAAGGGTTATAATAGAATACACCGAACTTATAATTTTTTAAATTATCCATTGTTTGTAATTAATGATTTATAATTATGCGTGATAAAGCCTTTAAGTACAGCCCTAAACCCGCTTTTGGTTTCATACTAAAGGTAATATATTTCAAGGTTAATTTCAAATTTTGTTGCATTTTAATTGATTATGGCCATTGCAGAAGTAGACTTTTGTGCAAAACGGCAGAAGATATACTCTCATAAATACTCTTTTAAAAAGAGGTGATAATGTAAGGGAATTTTCATAGTAGGAATATGGGTCATTGATTATATTGTTCGATTGTGAACAGGTAGTGTCCGATTATGGTTAACCTGTTGTTCTTATCATTCTTCAATAACCTGTTAATGAGTAAAATATGTTTTTGGTAGAATAGTTGGCATTGAGATTCATGAAAAATATAAATTAAAAATGATTATTCAATTTATTGACTCTACTCTTGGAAAAATCGCTAATCATGCATTGATTATTTTATTCAGTTTGTTGTTCATGCTAGCATATGATCAGCAGGAGAAAACGATAGCGAGCACAAAACTTGATGAAGGAGTTGAAATACTTAATTTTTTCTTGAGGGGCACTTATGGATCTGATCCCAGTTCTGAAGCTTCTCGAAATATTGATCGAATTGTTGAGGATGATGCATTTTATGAGAATCAAGACCTGATAAGCTTTTTTTCGCAAATAAGGGAGGGAAATAGCATTGACTATAATGCTGTGATGAGCCTAAAAATATATTATGATTATGATTTAAATTTAAAAATAGTTTATAACGATGGATCGTCTGAAGCACAATGGAATAATTATAACGCGATCAAGTATTTAAAGTTATTGCAGTATTTCATGGTATCTGCGTTTTACTGAAAGTGATGTAGTTGTGGCGTTATTGTGATATATTGAAGATGTTACGATCAACGATGCATTACTTTTTGTAGATATTGTTGAATTCAAGTTAGTAATAATTGATCATCTATCGATTTTGTTTTTTGTATCTTACAAGTTATAAAAATAAACTTTTTGTGTTGTTAACGTGCAGGAGCAGGTTGGTACGGGACAGTTATTGTATCAATAATGGTTATATTTGGTCTGTTTGCATACTATTTGGAACCCGTTTTATCTACGTCTAATTATAATTTGCTAGCATAATCTTTTTGAGGTTGATGTCTTGGAATGCGCGTTCCTATAGCTAATCTGAAAAATTGATAAACCTAAGCCAATGATGCATACGAGTTATACGCATATTGAAAAGATGAATAACAATAAATCAAGAATGAAAAATATACTATTGCTGGTGGGCTTATGTGCTTCCTGCAATCTTTATGGTCAGAAAAAGGGAGCTGACTTTGAACCTATCGCACTTCAATGCGAGCATCTGGTCAATCCATTGGCTATTGATGTGGAGCAACCCAGATTTACCTGGATGCTGAAAGACGATCGGCAGGGGGCTAAGCAAGTGGCCTATCAAGTTATAGTGGGAACTGACTCATTGTCAATCGTCAATAATAAAGGAAATATCTGGGATACTGGCAAACTGATGAAAGACAATATTCTTGTCCGTTATGCGGGTAAAGATCTTCATGCACTGACACGATATTTCTGGAAAGTTACAGTATGGGATAAAGATGGAAGACCAAGTAGTTCGGGCGTTGCTTCTTTTGAAACGGGCATGATGTCAAGGTTCAACTGGAAAGGTGCATGGATTAGTGATCATGCCAACGAAAATGATAAACCCGCACCATATTTTCGTAAAAAGTTTACAACGAAGAAAACGGTTAAGTATGCTCGGGCTTACATTGCGGCAGCAGGTCTTTATGAGCTTTCCTTAAATGGAGCTAAAGTTGGGAAAAACATCCTCGATCCTATGTATACGCGCTTTGATAAAAGGCTGTTGTATGTTGTCCATGATGTGACTGCGCAGATTAAAAGTGGAAATAATGCAATCGGAGTGATACTTGGAAATGGTTGGTACAACCATCAGTCACTTGCTGTATGGGATTTCAACAATGCGCCGTGGCGCAACCGTCCTACATTTTGCATGGATTTACGTATTGTATATACCGATGGCACGGAAGAGACAATCTCATCAGAGCGCGATTGGAAAACTTCTTCAGGACCGATTATATTCAATAGCATCTACACCGGTGAACATTATGATGCGAGATTGGAGCAGAAAGGATGGGATGAAGCGGATTTTGATGATTCAAAATGGAAAGGTGTGCGGTATCGCAGTGCACCTGCTGATTTGATTGTGGCGCAACAGACGGTTCCAATCCGTATGGTAAATACTTTTACCCCAAAAAGCGTTAAAAGAATAGATGATAAAACCTACGTTTTTGACCTGGGGCAGAATATGTCAGGCATCACTAAAGTGAAAGCCAGTGGGACAGCAGGAACGGTATTAAAGATTAAACACGGGGAACGATTACATCAAGATGGGCGCCTGGATCAGTCTAATATTGATGTTTATTTTAGAGGTGACAAAGAGACTGATCCTTTTCAAACGGATATTTTAATACTGAGTGGCAAAAAGCAGGATGAGTTCATGCCAAAGTTTAACTATAAGGGGTTCCGTTATGTAGAGGTGTCCAGTAGTGAACCATTGGACTTAAAAGATCTGCATATTACATCATATTTTGTCCATAGTGATGTGGCTGCAAAAGGTGAGGTTAAGACGTCGTCAAAGTTGGTCAATGATCTTTGGAAGGTTACTAATAATGCGTATTTATCCAATTTGATGGGGTATCCTACGGATTGTCCTCAAAGGGAAAAGAATGGCTGGACAGGTGATGGCCATCTGGCAATCGAAACAGCATTTTATAATTTTGATGGAATTACTGTCTATGAAAAATGGATTGCCGATCACCGTGACGAACAACAGCCCAATGGTGTTTTACCAGATATTATTCCAACAGGTGGCTGGGGATATGGTGATGCAAACGGGCTGGACTGGACCAGTACAATCGCAATTATTCCATGGCAGGTCTATATGTTTTATGGCGATAACAGGCTTTTGGAAGATTCCTACCAGAATATTAAAAATTATGTCGATTATGTGGACCGTATCAGTCCGGAAGCATTGACTAATTTTGGGCGTGGAGACTGGGTACCTGTTAAGTCTACTTCAAATTTAGAATTGACATCGTCCATCTATTTCTATGTGGATGCGACAATTCTAAGTGCTGCCGCGAAAATGTTTGGAAAACAGGATGACTATGAGAAATATGATCGCTTAAGTAAGAAAATCAAAAAGGCGATCAATGAAAAGTTTCTGAATATTTCTACAGGAATTTATGGAAGTGGAACGCAGACTGAATTGAGCATGGCTCTGCACTGGGATGTTGTTCCTGAAGATGTGAAAACAAAGGTCGCTTTTAATCTGAATAAAAAAGTTGAGGAATCCGGTTTTCATCTAGATGTTGGTGTATTAGGAGCAAAGGCATTGTTGAATGCGCTCAAAAACAATGGTTATGAGGAGTCCGCTTATAAAGTAGCTGTTCAAGATTCTTATCCATCTTGGGGATGGTGGGTCGTTAACGGAGCTACTACGTTACTGGAGAATTGGGATCTTGATGCTAAGCGAGATATATCGGATAACCATATGATGTTTGGGGAAATAGGGGGCTGGTTTTTTAAATCTTTGGGTGGGATTTTACCAGATCCTGAGCAGCCTGGATTTAAACATATTCTGCTGAAGCCCATATTTCCAAAAACACTGGATCATTCCGAGGTTACACATGTTTCGCCGTATGGTGATATTGTATCAAAATGGAAAAAGAATAAGAATATTGTTATTTATGATGTAACAGTTCCGGCCAATTCGACCGCAACTTTTTCGCCGCCTAGCAATGCAAAAGATCAACAGGCGGTGGAGCTTGTGGCCGGTAAGCATCAAATAAAAGTACAGCTATTATAGATAGAGATGCACCGGATGTCACTTTTTTGCTGTAAATCTATATGCGGATACTTGTACTACTACTAGGAATTAAGACAGATTTTGGTTTTACAAGTCTTATTGAAGTTATGAGCGCAGTACGGCGGAGTTGTTGTCGAAAGGTATGTGACAACTTATCGTTTTGGAAGTTCTAAACTGTTCTGTCATTCAGAATAAATACGCTTATCTATGATTGGGTAAGCGTATTTATTATAGTAGTTTTTAAATTTGCGGAGCTATTTAAAAAATGTGTAGTTAACAGGTTTGAAAATGAATACTTCATTGCCCACATTTCTGCTTGAATAGCCATGAAGTGTAGGCCTCATCTTCATTTCAAAAGATTGCCTTCTTTAAAGATTCTTCTGATTTCCTGTTCAAAATGATAGGCAATATCAAAATTTTCATTCCCTACATTTTCCATTATGATAACACTGGTTTTTGTTTTTGGATAGTATAAATTAACCGCCGTAAAACCTTCTGATGGGTGAAATCCTGTATGGCCAATTTCAGCAATACTGTCTTTATCATTTATTCGCAAACCATAGCCGTAACCAATAGGATTTTTACTGAAAAGCTGATGTGTGTTGGTTATAACATAACTTGTCATCACTTTGTAGGTGGTAGGTTTTAGAACTTTTCCCTGATGTAAACATGCATTCCATTTTGCAAGATCGGGTGCAGTAACAATTAAGTGACTGCCAAAAGTATTGTTAGCATCAAAACTTAATTGTTCGTTGCGTCTAAAAGTTCCGTCTTGTAGGATGGTATGTCCTTTTGTTAGTAATTGGCTATTGATTTCATTTGGATAATAGCTATCGCTCATGTGACAATTTTTAAATAATGCTGTCACTAAAGCTTCAAAACTTTTCCCACTTTGTTTTTCAAGAACAAGTCCCGCAACATAATAACCCACATTAGAATAACTGAATGAAGATCCTGGTTTAAATTTCAATGGTTTGTCTATATCGTCGCTGTATAATCCTGAAGTGTTGTTGAGCAGTTGATGGACGGTGACGGTATCCGCCCAAGTATATTTCAAATCAGGCAAATATTTACGAATAGGTTTTTTCAAATCAATTTTCCCCTTTTCTACTTGCTGTAAAATAAGTGCTGCGGTAAATTGTTTGGCTATGGACATGGTAGAAAACTTGTCGTCAATTTTTAAGGGGATCTCTTTGCTTAAATCAGCTCGTCCGTATGCTTTTGCATATTTTGTTATTCCATTTTGTTCAATGTAAACTACCCCACTAAAATCTCGTGGACTTTTAGTTAGCAGTAAACTATCAATTTTTGTTGAATAGTTGTCTTTTAATTGTGCTGATGAATGGCAACTTGTCAATAGAACTGTTGTTGCAAGAAATATTAGTTTTAAAATTGGCTTCATTTAGCTTCGGGATATAAATATCAAAGTCTAGTTTTTAATGTCCGTCGATAATAGGTAATGAACGTGAATCAGTTCTAAAATAATGGTTTTAGTCTGCTCTTGATGTTATGATTAATAGTTGCGCTCTTTGTTTTTTCTCTGATCATCAATGGTATGATTATCTAATAATTACCTTTTAAGATCTTGTTGATCAATGCCATTGACAGTCTTGCCAGTCTGTTAACATATGAAAGAGTAAACCAACCGCAATAATTCGAGTTTTAGGAAAAAAGAGTAAGATAAAGTATACTGCAATTGCATAATAGGAGTGAAGTGGATGAAAGCCTATACTGCAACGATCTGGTGCGAATATTGGAGTCGCTAACAAATGATCAAGATCAACCAGCATTGTAGCAATCATGATTAACCAGGCACGTTTCCATTGTTTTCTAAAAAACACATAAGAAAGTAATCCTGGAGCTAAAAAATGTAAGCTATAATGAATGAATGTCTGTAGGTAATGTAATTTCTCAATATCCATTTAATAAACAAAATAAAGTGATAGATGTCGTTTTTCGGCCTCTCTAATTTCTGCAAATATAAGGATCAAAAAGTTAAATATTGAAGGAAATCACATCCTGATTATCGGTCTTTTTTGGTGGAAGAAAGACGGCTAAAGATGATGTTTGATCCTTCATCTTATAGAGTTTTTATTGAAATGATCAGTAGCATTATCGCCCTCATTAATCGTCTTGTATAAATTTTGGAAAGTATCGCTATTTGGCGCAATTGCAATTCAGGTTGATGTACATATTTTCACCTATAAATTCCCTGTATTCACCGAGTTTTTCCTGAGCTTAGTCTAAATGTCATCGTGTTCGATTGATTTACAAACTATTTTGAATCAATAAAAGAACGACTAACCATCAATATAAAAATAAAGACATTATGAAAACTTTAGCAAACACATTCGTAGCAGTAGCCTTGATCGTAATATCGACTTTCACTATGGCGACCGCAAAACCAAAAGTACTGAATAAAAAAACAGTTGTCAATCTATCGACAGCAGCGCTAGCTATCGACCATTACGTAGCGATTATGACTGCGGGTGAATCAGCAGGGCTAGAAAATCTTTTTACTTCAGATTTCACACAAAAGATAAACGCAAAAGAAGGGCGGACCAATAGTCGTTCAGAAGTCGTTTCATTCTTAAAAAAACAAAAAGGGGATCAACTGAACTGTAAAACGAGTACCACAATCGTAGAAAATTCCGTTGATTATAAAGTAGCGAGAATAACCATGCAGTTTGAAGGATTTACGAAGACTGATCTTGTAACTTTGGTCAATGACGGCGGTAACTGGAAAGTGTCGCAATCGATTAATACATATCAGTAATTCATTTGCAAATCATAAAGGAATTCAGTGTTCAATTTTTACTTTTAGCCAAGATAAATATGATAATTATAAAACCGCTCTCCCTTACAATTATTCTCGGAATGTTGGTGGGAAATGCTTCTGCACAAACTCACATGACGATTCAAGAAGGTATTTCCAAGGTCGAAGCTGGATTAATCCCACCAGTCCGTTTTGAGGGCGAAGCTTCTTGGGATATCGTTTCCCGGATGCAGTTTTATAACGTTCCTGGGGTGAGTATAGCTGTTATAAAAGATTCAAAAGTTATCTGGAGTAAAACGTATGGCTATGCAGATCTTGATTCTAAAACGCCAGTAACTTCAAAAACACTTTTCCAAGTAGCGTCGATGAGTAAGCCTGTAAGCGCTTATGCGGCTTTGAAAGCCGTGGAAGAGGGAAAGTTAGACCCTGATAATAATGTTAATGTATATCTGAAGTCATGGAAAGTTTCTGAAAATGAATGGACTAAATCGGAAAAAGTTACACTAAAAAATATTGTGAGCCATACTGCTGGTTTTACAGTAAGTGGATTTCCTGGTTATAAGGTAAGTGATCCTCTTCCTACTGCTGTTCAAGTGTTGAATGGCGTAAAACCTTCCAATACCCCTGCAGTTTTTGTGGATAAGCTTCCAGGGGCTAATTTTCGATATTCAGGTGGTGGATATACGGTGATGCAACAGATGCTTTCGGACCTCGAGGGAAAAGATTTTACGTCTATTATGCGTGAAAAAGTGCTTCTCCCTCTTGCTATGCACAACAGCAGTTTTGCACAGCCACTTCCAGCAGCACAAGCACAGTTCACAGCTACAGCCTATGGTGTCGATGGACGTAAAGTGGAGGGACGATACCATATTTATCCGGAGCAGGCTGCTGCGGGTCTGTGGTCTACGGCCGAAGATTATGCTAAGTTTGTCATCGATATTCAAAATACACTTAGTGGCAAAAGCAGTAGGGTAATTTCCAAAAAAATGGCAGAAGAATTTACGAGTCCGTTTATTGAACCTTTTATAGGTTTGGGCATTTTTCTAGAAAATTACAACGGAGAGGTTTATGTGACCCATGGTGGTTGGAATGAGGGGTTTAGTAGTAGCTTTATTGGAAGTAAAACAAGCGGTGACGGAGTTGTGATTCTTACAAACACCAACAAACCACTGTTTATCAATGAGCTCGTGAGATCCGTTGCATTAGTCTACCATTGGCCCAATTATATTGCACCAACTAATCAAATTCTGCCGTTAAGTCAGCATGATTTAAATGCTCATTTAGGGAGCTACAAGTTTGAAAAATATGGTTTTATCAAAGTCTATAAAGAAAATGGTAAACTGATGACAGTTCGCAATGTGGATGCTCCGGTGGAACTTATCAAAGTTGGAGAAAATACATTCGCTATGCGAGACTGGAATTTCAAGGTGAGTTTTGATATGGATTCAAGTTCTGGGAAAAAAGAACTTGTACATACTTTAGCTGATAAAACTGTTCGATCTAAAAGTCCTCAGATCGGCAGCGATGAAATTATACCCTTAGCATTAATTTTAGAAGGTCATTTTGAAAAAGGTGTAAAGGCATATCAAAAGGCAAAACAAGAGGATAGCCAACATGAGCAGCTTTCAGAAGGCTTTCTGAATGGTACAGGATATGAACTGCTCCATCAGAAAAAAAATGCTCAGGCTATTGCTGTTTTTAGCATCAACACGATCTTGTATCCAGAGAGTGAAAATGTCTACGATAGTTTAGCTGAGGCTTATCTCAAAGACGGACAGAAAGGAAAAGCAAAGCAGAACTACCGAAAAGTACTTGAAATCAATACTAAAAATGAAAAAGCCCGTAAAATCTTAGAAACGTTATAATCTTGAATGCCATAGTCAGGAAATTAAATTTAAGACTATGGCATTTAAACCTGTTTTTATGATTATGGTCTTAACGTGTAAGTAACTATATTTTCTATGTTTACGTGTTTGTTGTTATAAGTCTGGTTTTCAAATACAAAATTTAGCTTTTTCAATATTGCTACAGAACTGCTATTATCTGATGAAGGAAATGCAGTAATTACTGCTGCCTTCAAATTATTGAAAGTGAATCTAATAACGGCCTGTAAAGCCTCTTTCATATAGCCCTTTCCCTGAAATTCTGGTAACATTTCATAACCAATCTCGACCATATCAGATTCATGATCAAAGTTCCAGCAACAGACCGAACCGATTAAAGTATCATTGTTACTTAAGGTGATCACCCAGTACAGACACTCTTTCTTTTTTACCATTCCATTGATTCTTTCAATGTAATTGACTGCCTGTTTTAAAGTCGTCGCATTGTCCCGGCCAACAAAATTGTTTGTAACTGGATCGGAATGTAGTTTATGAATGAAGTTATAATTCTTCCTGAGTATTTTTTTTAATGTTAACCGTTCTGTATGTAGCGTTGGAAAATCTGTAAAATTTAAGTTCAGCATATGTTCTGTTGAAATGATTAAAAAGGGCTTTTTAGAATTTCTTATTTAATACATGTATTGGAAAACTTTTTTTTATGATAAAATCAAACGTTATTATTTTTTGTGCTACTTATGAAATACCAAGAGCTTTCATTTTTATTAAAAATTCTTCTTGAGAAATCTCTCCAGAACCAAATCTGTGTTGCAAGAGCAGCTTATTTTCATTTTCAGTCATAGGTCTTTTATATAGATCTTCTACTCGTGCTTTTTCATTTAATAATGGTGTAGTTATGTGCTGTAATTTGGCAAAAGCCTCATAATATCGAACCCCTAATATTCTTTGAGATTTTGAATCGAAATGAAGCTGATCTTCATTTGCAGTCAAATTTTTGGCTGTTACATAATAACAATGTGCGTGTGACTGTGCATACTTTAACAATTCTTCATTGACTTTGGGGTAGCTTGTAAAATATTGGCCATAAAGCCCGTTTGTTAAGAAGTTTCCAATCTCACCAATAATCAAAGGCAGATGCGGAGCGTCCAATTGTGAGCGTAATTCAGCTATTATTTTTTCAAATTTATCACTATAATGTGCCGCAGTGTGGGCAAAACTATCGTTCTCGCCCTGATGCCAGAGTATGCCTGCTAATTGGCTGCTGCGGATCGCTAACTTGGCCTGCGCAACTGCATGATCAAAAAGTGCACCTCCAATAGACCATTCATCTAGGCTTGTTCCGCCATCTGCACAGGGGATGAGTCCAATTTCAAGTTCTTTGTTGTGCGCTTGCCATGAGGCTGCGAATGAAGAACTAAGGCCAACCCCTGCGGTAGAGCGGTCATTATGGATAGGTTCAAACATGATCTGCCACCTGCCATTCCGTAAAACTTTAATATTTTCATTTAATATCTGAGGTACATCATTTAAGTAACCTCGGCCTGCCATATTTGATTGGCCAATGAGTAAAAAAGACTGTATCATTTGACTGTATTCAATTATTCCTTATTATAATATCAAACCTATAGGAAAAATACGATATAAATGTAATAGCGATGAATTTTTTAATCGCTAAAGATGTTAAAGTCATTGCAAGGAACTGAACTGATGCATGTATTGGAAAAGGTTTTGAAAGTAAAATAAAAGGTGCGGAATATATTATCCCGCACCTCGTTAATTGTTTACATCGTATTAATAGTTCTCACTTATTAATACCTGACTTGCAATGCGATCTCACCTAAATCAGCTAGGTCGGTCTGAGTTGTAAATACAATGCGACCTTTTTTAGACAGTACTTCCCAAGCGATATTGCTAACAATATCATCTATTGCATCTTCTTGGTTCGCATCGTCAACGAGATCAAATGTTCTTTCGTCTGTCATGACTACAGGCTGGGAAAAATCATTATTAATAATTAGAAGTTCCCCGCGACCATCCAGGGAAGCTTGATAGATTTCTTGCAAATCCGTCAGTACTTTACCTGTTCCTACGGCTTCTTTCATCTGACTGATGGCGTCGGTACGTTGCTGCTTTTGTAATGTTTCAATAATCTCCCAAGATTGCTTTGCAATTTCATGAGGAGCAACGTGATTATAATTTATTGGAGCATGTCCAATATAGGCCGCTGGTATATCAGCTACTTCTTGTAATTTGACATAATTATCTTCTGTACTGATGACCACACAAGCCAATCCGGTATCGTGATGCAGTTTTACGAATGCCTTATCGACGGTATTTAAATATTCACGCACCATATTATCTACTTTCCGGGCATTACTGGCTTGATCTGCGTTGGCCACCTGAAGCGTATTCTCCGGAAAGGGAAAGTCATCATTCTTTATTTCAGTAACTATGCTATCATTTACGGCTTCATAAATTTGTACACCACTTTGTGATAGTAACATCAGCAAATAGTTTGTACTTCTATTATAGGATTTGATAAGTGAGCGAACAGCGAATCTTTCGGAGATATGTACGCCTTCATGACTTGTTTCCCATGCTGATTTTATTATTTCTTCGGTATCATTAGAGAGAAAAATATGGAGACTGTCCAGATTATAATTGAGATCGATCTGCGTAGTTATCGTTTGTATTTTTTCCAATAGGGGGACTATTGTTTTTTTATCAAACGTTGTTGTTAATCTATCTTCGGCTTCTTTAAGTAAATTCTTCAAGGAAACTGCATCTGTGAGGTTATCCGGGTGAGTACGATGCGTATTCAGCGAGATGGTTACACAAGGATTACTTTTTACATTGGCGATTTTCTGTAATTGTTCTTTTAATATCATAACTTTTACATTTTATTTATCAGAAATTTAATTTGAAACTGATAATTGTTGAGTGTTTTGTTAAGATAGTTAAAAAATGTTTAATATCAAAGAAATCAGGGTACAATAATCACATTTCAAAGCTTGAAATTCTATTATCAAACTATCTGAAAATAGCATTTTTATGTGTTCCAGGCCAATTACATCATGGACTATAGAGCTTCATACAGCCATGCATGCAGGATATGGATTCTGTGTGGTTGGTCTTATTGATGTAGCAACTGATAAAGCATTGGTTTTGAGGGTGCAGGAAATATGGGGAATACAATTGATATATTTCAATTTGCTATTTTTTTTGTTTTATTGGAATAAAATATGGTTCTTTATGTATTAAATGTCTTTAAGACAAATAAACTAGAATGATGCACACCCTTTGTATTATCGCTCGATCAACCAAATTAACCAACAAATTTTAAACAATTATGACTAACACATCAAGAAGAAAATTTATTAAGAACTCGACAGCTGTCGTTACAATAGCTGGTCTAACTTCTATGTTTCCTAAGCTATATGCTTCAGTGGGTGCAACGCAAAAAATTCGTGTTGGTGCCATTGGTATTAACGGTATGGGATGGTCCGATTTGAATGCGATCCTCAAACATCCAGATGTTGTCTGTACAGCACTTTGTGATGTGGACAACAATGTTTTACAGAAGCGGATAAAAGAGCTTGAAGGAAGAGGTATTTCGGTAAAAGGTTTTAACAACTACCGTGATTTATTAAAAAGTAAAGATGTGGATGTCGTGGTTATCGGTACGCCTGATCATTGGCATTGTTTACAGATGATAGAAGCTTGCCAGGCGGGGAAAGATGTTTATGTTGAGAAACCATTGGGTAATTCGATCGCTGAATGCAGGGCGATGGTGGATGCAGTAAAGAAAAGTAAATCGATTGTTCAGGTAGGGCAGTGGCAACGCAGTCAACAACATTTTCGAGATGCAGTAGCATTTGTGCATTCCGGAAAGCTGGGTAAGATCCGCCTGGTAAAAGCTTGGGCATACCAAGGTTGGATGAAAAGTATTCCTGTTAAACCTGATGGGCCGGTTCCAGCAGGTGTGAATTATGACTTGTGGTTGGGTCCTGCAAAGAAACATCCTTTTAATCCGAATAGATTTCATTTTGATTTTAGGTGGTATTGGGATTATGCTGGTGGCTTAATGACAGATTGGGGTGTTCATATGCTTGATTATGCACTGCTAGGAATGAAGGCGACTAAACCGATTTCAATTATGGCATCTGGAGGGAAGTTTGCTTATCCTCAAGATGCAGCCGAAACTCCAGATACGTTAACCACGGTATATGAGTTTGAGGGTTTTAATGTGCAATGGGAGCATGCTACAGGTATTGACGGTGGTCCTTATGGAAAGGATCATGGCGTAGCTTTTATTGGAAACAATGGTACTTTAGTGCTTAACCGAAGCGGTTGGGAGGTCATTCCTGAAAAGGGTCGCATGGATGGCATTGCTTTTCAGCGTTCAGTTGATGACGGTTTGAATCTGCATGCGGTTAATTTTATTGAAGCAGTGAAAAGCAGAGATTCATCGACTTTGAACTGTCCTGTGGAGGATGGGGCTGCAATCGCGATATTTTCGCAAATGGGGAACATTGCCTATCGTACGGGAAAGAAGATTTATTGGAACCAAGAAACCTGGTCTTTTGGTACTGAAGATGCAGATAAATTAATATCGGCATCTTACCATAATGGTTATAAGCTACCTACAATTTAAAATATTATGATCAATATATTTTTGTAATGCCAGCATACAGTGCTGATAACAGTAAGATGTTGTATGCATTTGAATCTATTAAATGGGGCGCATTGAACATGAAATTAGGGAACAGGTACTTCCGGCTTTAACTAACCCATATTTTTCGATGTGGTAAATAGATTAGAATGTTTATAATTGTTACTTGGCAATAGAACGCGAGATGTTGATGGCTCTATAAAAAAAGTTTTCTAATTATCCTACTAGTGTGTTTATGTTAAACTTTTGTGACATAAATTTAACTATACATTTTATTGATTGTCAATTTGTTATCATGTTTAAAAGGTGTTGATTAGGTCTTTAGAATATTAATTTTATATCTATATATTTGTGTCAAAATTGTTGGAAATATGAAAAAAAAGGTTGTGCTTATTCAGGATGATGAAGATATCCTTGAAATCATGGATGAAGTTTTGACAGATGAAGGCTTTGATGTTACTTCATCATTAACAACCGAACCCATTGAAAATATCGACAAGATCGAACCCGATGTTGTGGTAGTAGATGAGCATATTGGGGGAGGGAAGAAAGGTACGAAAGTGATAGAAGAGTTGAAAAGTGATCCAGAAACAGAGGATTTATCGGCCGTGCTTACTTCAACATCATATGATTTGCCTCAAACAGCAAAAGATTGTAAAGCTGATGATTATATCGAAAAACCGTTTGATCTGGATCATATGGTTGATGTTGTCAAAAATAATTCTTAACGGCGGAAAATTTAAAGTTTGTTCCTGACATCATTTTATATACAACTGATTTGAACGTTTTATTGTAAACATATTAATCTGTTGAAATTTAAGTAAGTTCAAATGGCTTATGATAGAAAAAGGAGATACAAATAGTATCTCCTTTTTCTATTTCAGGGGTATACTCCAAACTGAAAGGTTTTTATAATTTTCCATCAAAATAACTTTCTTATTTCTTAAATCGTGTCTTGTTACTAAGCTTGTGGACGTTAGGTAAAATTGTACTGCTAATAAATGGGCAAGGGATGCGATTTTAAAATCTATATAAACCTTTTACGTTTATTTAATACTATAAGTTCATCGAATTTTAGTAAATCATTTTACGATCTGAAAGTACAATACAATAAGGGAAAAAAGGGAATTTCCTATCTGACCAAGTTGTGCTCTTAATGATTGTATAGCTCTTTGGTGTAGCTTATAAGTACCTTTTATTGAAATTTCCAAAATTTCGGCAATTTCTTCAAATGAAAGCTGTTTCACATATTTTAGGTACAGCATTTCCTTTTGTTTTGGGGTAAGATGACGGAAAGCGTCTTTCAACTGTTTATGAATTTCCAATCGTTCTTCTTCACGAATAATGGTAGATTCTATAGGTAAATCCAATTGAAATGAATAATGCTCTTCGTCAATAGGCTCATGTAGGTACTGTTTGGAGTCGCGCTGACTATTTAGGAGAAGGTTACGCAAGGCCCGGTGCAGATAACTGCGTGGTTGCTTAATATCCTGAAGTGACTTTCTGTTTTCCCATAATTTAAAAAACAGGTTTTGGATGATATCTTTAATAACCTCATGATTGTCTGTAAAGCGTAAACCATACAGAAATAAACTGTTGAAATAATTCTCATAGATCACTTTAAATGATGTACGGTTTCCCGCACAGAAATTATTCCACTCATGATTATCGTGTTCTAGTAGTTTCATTAAAAATAGATGCTTAAGCTTCTTTTATCAGCCAACCAAATATAAGAATTTATATGATTTCGATCTGTTATCTGATGTGTTGAATTATTTTTGCTTGATAATCAGTGTGATATGTTTTTTTTAATGATTGGGTGGGGTAAAGTTTGAGATCTTGTGTCTTTTAATAGTACGATGTACAAATATTGAGAAGAACCTAAATGACTTAAATGAAACTACCTGAAGAAGATGAGCTTTTGCATGATTTGTATGAAAATCAGGAATTCTGTAAACTATTAGCACGTTCCGAATTTGTCGAACAAGATGAATGGGAGCAATGGTTTGCCGAACGGCTAGCGTATAGACCTGTTTCTTACTTAGCTAGAACTTTGTATGAGCTGCAGTATTTTGAGCAATCCGTGTTTAATGGCGATGCGTATGCATCAGAGGTTTGGTCGGCCGTTGATGACTTTGTTGAATATTCGGATTCACCCGTATCTCGAACTTCATTCTTGAAGCGGATGGTTAGCAGTTGGATTCCATATGCAGCAATGATCTTCGCTATATTATCGCTTTCGCTATGGTTCAATATGCCTTTGGATTATAAATCTGTTGATACTATTGCAATCGTTTCTGCAATTGACCAACGTTCTGTATCACTTCCGGATGGCAGTCGGGTCATCTTAAATAAGGGTAGTCAGATTAAATATCGCGAAGATGAACGGGGTAGACATCTTGAGCTTGAGGGAGAAGCTTATCTACATGTTGCAAAAAAATTAAAAGATAAAGTTCGGGTACCGTTTACAGTTAAAGGAGATGGATTTGAGGTGAAAGTTCTTGGAACGCGTTTCAACATGATCAATAATAAACATGTCAAGTTAATTGCTCTGGATGAAGGTCGTGTATCAGTTAATCAGTTTGATAAAAAGGTCATCATGGCACCTGGACAAGTGGTCAAAAGTGAAGGAAATGAATTGAAATTGGTGCCGATTAAAGCGGTTCTCATGAATGCTTGGCATACGGGCGTGTTGCAATTGAATAATACGAGCCTGCATGAAATTGTAACCTGGTTAGAAATCACGCAAGGCGTAGATATTGTAAATAATCTACCAAAGGAAATACAGGGCTTCACGATGAGCGGCGAGATTGATGTTCGGGACCAGGAAAATCTTTACCGCTCTATAAGCAGTATTTATAACATTGAAATTGTTAAGGAAAATGACCAAATAATCTTTAAAAAAAATAATCAATAAAACCATAAATCTCAAAATCAAATTATGAACCGCAACTGGACCAAACAATTCGTCTTGATGTGGCCTGGCCTTCTTGTGCTTAGTCCGCATACAGCCCGTGCTGCAGGCATGTTTAGTGAAACGAATATAATCGTCATCAGTGAACAGCTTAATAATAGCGGCAAAGTCAGTACGATGAAGTTAGATGAGCTTTTATCCCTGATTTCAAAACGGGAAAAAATCTATTTTGTATATGCTGATCAGGTGCTTAAAAATCAATCAATAGAAAATTTTGACAGTGCTTCGATAAGATTGAAAGATCTTCATATTTTATTAGCTCGCATAAATCTGAAAGCTGAAAAAATTTCTAGCAATCAGTATATAATAGCGTCAAAAGCAACATTAAAACGGCATATTGTCAATAAAGAGGTTGAGTTGCTTAAAACGTCACAAGAGAAGAAGGTAAAGGGCGTGGTGAAAGATGGTCAAGGAGGCATACTTGCTGGTGTAACGATTAATAAAATGGATAGTGAAGTTGCGACGCATTCGGATGAATCGGGGACATTCGAAATTAATGCTGTTGAAGGGGACAAATTACAGATTAGTTTCATCGGTTATGAAACACAGGTGGTGACGATTCCTCAGAGTGGAAATCTGACGATTACATTACAGAGTGTTGTTAATAATCTGGACGAAGTTGTTGTTGTGGGATATGGTACACAGAAGAAATCGGATCTTACTGGATCGGTTGGTGTGGTAAATGTTGGAAAAGCATTAAAATCTAAACCCGTCACGAATGTACAGGAGTTGTTGGCTGGAACTGTCCCGGGGCTCAATATAAGTAAAGGAAGTGGAGCAGTCGGTAGTGGTGCTACCATTAATATTCGGGGGACATCCACTATTGGAGGAAGTTCTGGTGCATTGATTTTGATTGATGGTGTGCCAGGAAATATCAATACGCTCAATCCTAATGATATCGAAAGTGTTTCTGTATTGAAAGACGCCGCTTCGGCGTCGATATATGGTTCTCGCGCTGCAAATGGGGTGATCCTGATTACGACCAAAAGTGGTCAGGAGATGGATAAATTAAGGATAGAACTGAATAGTTCAGTAGGTATACAATCGCCACAATTTCAGATTGATTTTGTAGGCTCGGAAGATTTTATGAAGCTGTGGGATCAAGCTTTGGCTAATGATGGTAAGACACCTCTTTATGGCCAGAAAGGATTGGAAGATCTTAAAAATGGAAAATATGCAGATGTAAAATGGTACGAAGAGATTTATAAACGTAATACTTTGATCACCAATAACTATCTGGCTTTTTCCGGGAATACAGAAAAAATGAAATATAGATTTTCGGCATCGCACGATTATCAGAATGGGACGCTACCGAAAAATAATTACAACCGTGTGATCCTTAAGCCCGATATGACATTTAAACTTTCGGATAAATTAACTGCGCGAGCTAATATTCAATATACAGAAACTTATATCAATACACCCCAGGGAGGGGTTGAATCCTGGCAGAGTCAAGCTACGCGTATAGCACCGATTAATTTTATCAAAAATTCATTTGGTCAGTATGGAACAGGTTCTGCTATTGCGAATAATCCAATTGCGGGTGTACAGGAAGCTGGTTATAATAAACAAAAGTATAAGGAGCTGATGGGCATTTTTGAGGTGGTATTTAGACCGATTCAAGATCTCGAGTTTAAAGGGAATTTTTCACGTTATACCTATGATAATTGGAGTAAAGATCGGGTCTTGACTTATAATCTTTACAATGATAAGGGGGAGGTCGCTTCTGTGCAGAATAGAACAACAGGCTTGACGGAAGGAGTGAGTAATAACTACCGAAATATGCTCCAATTTACAGTAGATTATAACAAGAAAGTTGGTGATCATTCCATCAAATTGTTAGGTGGATTCTCACAGGAATATTTTAATACATCAGACTTTTCCGCATTTAGAGAGAATCTCCCTTTTGGAGAAGTCGATGTGCTTAACAGTGGTAGTCAAATAAATATGAGATCTGCTGGACAGGCTAAAGATGTAGCCATTCAATCGTTATTTGGACGTTTAAATTATGATTATAAAGGTCGCTATCTTTTGCAGGCAAATATAAGAGGTGATGGTTCATCACGATTTGCTAAAGGTTATCGTTGGGGTATTTTTCCCTCTTTTTCAGCCGGATGGAATATCCATCAGGAAGATTTTTTTCATTGGGATTTAATTTCCTCTTTAAAATTAAGAGGTTCTTGGGGAATATTGGGTGATGCAGAAAAGGTGGGTAACTATGCAACTGCTGCTGTGTTGGCCTATGAGCCTGCGATGTACGGGTTTAATGGTTTGGTTGTTCCGGGGGCATGGAACAATGTGTCGATCAATCCCAATATCAGTTGGGAAGAATCGAAACAGACTAATTTTGGTCTGGATCTGGGAATCGCCAAGACAATCAATTTCAGTATTGATTATTTCATAAATAATAGGGATAAGATCTTGTATGCTCCTCCAGTACCTTCAGAATTTGGTTTAACAGGACCGTTAGAAAACCTGTTGAAACTGAAGAGCTCTGGTTTAGAAGTTTTGGTTGGATACAAGGATCACAAAAATGATTGGAACTGGGCCGTGGACTTTAATACTTCTTTTTCCAAGAATAAAGTCCGGGATTTAGCAGGAACAGGACCTTGGATTGGTTCCTCAACCTATACCGAGGTCGGGCATACCTTCAATCTTCCTTATGGATATCAAGCTATCGGACTATTTCAATCTGAAGATGAAATTCAGAACAGCGCATCGCAGGGAACAAATGTTTTTCCAGGGAACATCCGTTATCAAGATCAAAATCATGATGGCGTAATCAATGGGGAGGATCGTGTGATTTTGCGGGACAAGCCCAGTATTCGATTTGGTATGAATATCAGTTTGGGATGGAGAAATCTGGATATGATGGCTAATTTTTATGGAACACTACAAAATGTACGTTACATCAGCGGTTATGAAGGCTGGGCATTTTTTCTAACACAGAATGCGAGGCCTATGCATCTGGATAATTGGACAACAACGAATACCGATGCGAGTTATCCAAGATTGTCCTTACAAAATACTTCTAACGATCAGCAGTATTCTGACTATTGGTTAAGAAAGGCCGACTATCTCAAGATTCAGAATGTGCAGGTGGGATATACGTTTCCAAAACGTCTTATGGATAATTGGAAACTCAACGGACTTCGGTTATTTCTGTCGGGACAGAATCTGGCAACGATCACTGCATATCCTGGGTTTGATCCAGAGGGAAGTTATTATCCTCTATCCAGAACGTTTTCATTTGGTGTTAATCTTAACTTTTAAAAAAGGATGAAATGCTTGTCCGTATAACATGAAAACAAGTACTGCAGGCTGTTTCATTGCCTTTAAAAATATACTATCATGAAATTTAATTTTATAAGCAAAATAATAATCTGTGCATCTATTCCGGTGCTTTTTAGCAACTGTGAAAAGTTTTTGGATAGAGATCCATTATCTGAGGCTGCAGAAAAAAACTTTTGGAAAACAGAAAATGATGCCCTGGTGGGGCTTAATGCAGTATATACAGCATTACCTGGAGAACGGGACTTTTGGCGTGATTGTCAAAGCGATAACTCTGTTATGACCAATGCTTGGGGTGAAGGTGGCCTCGGGTATATCAGTATGGGTAATCATAATGCGGCGACTGCTTACGTTCAGGAGGAGTGGAGATATGATGATATTCGGAAATGTCTTTATTATTTGCAACAGTTAAGTAAAATGTCTTTTACGCAAGATGTAAAAAATAGACTTGAAGCGGAGGCTCGGTTTATTTTAGCATTGCGTTATTTTAGAATGGTGCAACATTACGGTAATATCCCATTGATCAAAGATGAACCGATCAATCTTGATGAAAGTGCATTACCGCGGACAGATCAAAACCTGGTGTTGGACTATGCTCTTGAAAATGTGGTTTATGCTATCGATCATTTGCCGGAACATTATACTGGAGCAAACTTGGGAAGAATCAACAAGGGGGCAGCCTACATGTTAAAAGCAAATATCTATTTACATCAAGCCAGTATCAAACAATATCATGAAGGTGCTGCAGATTCCCAGTTGTGGAAACAGGCCTATGAGGCGGCATCCGAAGTTTTAAAAATGGGATATGGTTTAGTCGACGATTATGCGGAGGTGTTTAAGCAGGCCAACAATCTCAATACGACTGAAGTAATCTTGGCAAGACAGTACGTGGAAGATAAAATAACCCATATGTTACCAGTACTGGCTTCTCCGGCAGGAACGGGGATAACAGGAAATGGTTGGGCAAGTTTTTGTCCGACCCGCGAACTGGTTGATTCTTATCTCTGTACCGATGGTAAAGACATTCGCAGTTCCAATTTATATGATCCGGCAAAACCTTGGGAAAATAGGGATAAAAGGTTGAAAAAAACATTTATGTTACCGGGTGAACCTGTATTGCGTCCAAATGGCAAATATGCGGCTTACCAACCTCACCCAGCTTACAATATGGGTGAAAAAATCAACAGTGAGGGCGGGGGAATTACGGGGTATATGTACCTGAAGTTTAACGAACCGGAGTATGTTAAAACAGATGCTGGTTTTGCCAATTGGCCTATTTATCGCTATGCTGAAACCTTACTGATCATTGCTGAGTCATTGAATGAGTTTAAACCTGGTGATCTGCAGATCAAAACCATGATTGATCAGATTAGAAAGAGGGCAGGCCTACCTTTGTTAAGCAATAGTGATTTGTCAGATCAGGCTGTTATGCGTAAATTGATTCGGGAAGAAAGACGGCATGAGTTTGTTGCAGAACATAAGCGATATTTTGACATATTACGCTGGAAAATTGCGGAAGATGTACTGAATAAAAATGCAGAGGGTATCAACAGTAATCAGAATGATCTGATCGGTGACTGGACTAAACCGAGATTTCTTGCTCAAAACCGAAAATTTGAAAAGAGTAAACACTACTTATGGCCAGTGCCACAGAGTTCAATTGACAAAAATAAAAACCTACTGCCTCAGAACCCAGGATGGTAATAAGGCATGATAAACCGTAAATAATGAACAGAAGAAATTTTTTAAGGAATTCAAGTTTAATCAGCTTGGGTGTTTTGGCGACACAGTTTCCGGCATGGTCCCGCAGTATTTTTGCATGGGAACAACCCATTCATAATATTGAAGCCGATAAGGCTATAGATCCCCAATGGCTAGCTTCACTATATGAGCGTGGAGAAAAAATCAAGTACTTTAAAAGTAAAAATGAGCTCAAATATATCGGTATGCCTATTGGAGGACTTCATACTGGTACTGTGTATATCGGGGGAGACGGCCGGTTGTGGCTGTGGCAGATTTACAACGAATCTTACGATGGTATGAAGGAAGGTGTAGAACCGAAAATAGTGCTATGGAACAACGGTAAAGAACAGGTCCGGATTCGTCCAAGAGATGGTTCTGCTTATATTGAGCCGGCTATTGCAGATAATCTACGCATACTGGAACAGGGATTTGCAATCTCTGTTTATTATAAGGGTCAGCAGTTGATAAAAGAGCTCCGCGAAAACCATTGGGACGAAATTGTATTTGAACCCTCGTACCCGACGTGTACAGTAACTTACAGTAGTGCTGATTTTCCGGTTGATGTAAAGCTTACGGCTTATTCTCCTTTTATTCCGTTGGATATCGAAAATTCTTCACTGCCTATGACTGCGCTGCATGTTGAAGTCGTTAATAAAACTGATCAACCATTGGATGTATTGATTAGTGGCTGGCTAGAAAATGGGGTTCATAAGAATAGAAAAGACCTTTCATCTGTCCGTAAAGTGTCGGTTTCGAAAGATCTTATTGATGGGAAAGCGTTATTTTTCGAATGTCAACAGGTTCCGGAGAAAGATCTTTTAGCCAGTGATTATGGCTCTATGGCCATATCGTGCCAGCACAGTGATGCGATTGCTGTAGCGCAAATTAAAGAATGGCCTATAAACCCTGCTGATCTAATCAGTGAAGCAGGGTCTAGCAATATCGGTTTTAATGAGTTGCAGGTTGGGAGTCTTACTGTTAAAAGAAAGATACCTGCTGCTACAAAGGTTAAAATCTCTTATGCGATAAGTTGGCATTTTAACAATGTTCATCCTAAGCTGAAGGAAAGAATTAAAGATGCGCAGAACGGTTATTGGTACGGAACAAAGTTTAGTAATGCTTATCATGTACTGGAGTATTATAATCAGGAGAGAAATAAACTGGACGAAAACACATTATTATGGGCTGATACGTGGAATGACTCGACGCTTCCGTACTGGTTCCTGGATCGCACTTTTGTTAATATCGGAACTTTGGCTACAGCCAATACGTATCGGTTCGCAACGGGCCGTTTTTGGGGCTGGGAAGGTATCGGTGCTTGTGCAGGAACCTGCACACACGTCTGGCAGTACGGACAGGCCATGGGACGTATATTTCCGGAGCTGGAGCGTAATCTGCGTGAGGTCACGGATCTAGACATTGCCTTTAAACCAGAGACTGGGGCGATTATTTTTAGAGCCGAATATGAAAGCCGTCCTGCTATAGATGGGCAGGCAGGTGTTGTACTTCGTTTTTACCGGGATCATCAGATGTCTAGCGACAATGTTTTTTTGAAGAGAAATTGGGCTAATTTAAAAAAAGCGATCCAGTTTATTATTGATCAAGACAAGAACGGCGACGGTATGACCGATACACCTATGGAAAATACGCTCGATGCGGTTTGGGAAGGTGAGATATCATGGATTGTAGGTCTTTGTCTGGCTGCTGTACAAGCTGGAGGGGCAATGGCTACGGAAATGGGAGACAGGAGTTTTGCAAAATTGTGTTACGATTATGTCAAGAAAGGCTCCGTGAATATGGATAAAGAACTCTTTAATGGTGATTATTATATTCATCGTCCCAATACAGAATCTGGCCGTAAAAATCTGGGTTCTTACAACACTTGCCATATTGATCAGGTGTATGGACAGGCATGGACTTTTCAATTGGGGATGCCCCGTATCAATGATCAAAAACAGACATTGGCGGCTTTACGTGCTTTATGGAAGTACAACTTTACAATGGATGTAGGTCCTTATATCAAAACGCATTTGAATGGCCGGCCCTATGCTCTTGCCGGAGAGGGGGGGATGGTGATGAATACCAACCCTAAAAATGAAGCGAAAGCTTATGGGGAAAATGAAACCTGGCAATTGGGTTATTTTCATGAATGTATGAGCGGATTTGAACATCAGGTAGCCGCGCATATGATGGCAGAAGGTATGGTGGAGGAGAGCTTAGTTTTGACCCGGGTCATTCACGACCGTTACCATGCTGCAAAGCGGAATCCATTTAATGAAATAGAATGTAGTGATCATTATGCCCGTGCCATGGCAAGCTATGGTACATTTGTGAATGCTTGTGGATATGCGTATCATGGTCCTAATAAATACTTGGCTTTTGCACCGAAGGTATTGCCAGAAAAGTTCAAAAGCCCTTTCACAACAGCAGAAGCATGGGGAAGTTATGAACAGATTCAACAAGATACTGAACAGACAAGTCAGCTGTCTGTGGCTTATGGAAATTTACAGCTGCAGAAGTTTTCGATAGGTAAGGTCAGAAATGAGCGTGTGCAAAAGGATCGACTAAAAGCAGTTCTAAATAATAAACCCCTAAAATTGTCGAGAGTAGAGGATGCTTCGGATAAATTAACGGTAACATTTCAGAAGGAACTGCAACTGAACAAGGGGGATTTACTTCAGATTAGCTGGTCATGATAAGAAGATTGAGAACTATAATGGTATTGCTGCTGATACTTTCTTTAGTCGCTTGTCAACCCGCCAGTGTTCAGCAAAAGGGAAGCGTAAACAATAAGGATTGGCAACAAAGGTTAGAAGAGCAGCTGCCTTTGTTGGGACATCGGAACTGGATTTTGATTGTTGATAAGGCCTACCCAGCACCTAATAATTCGGATATTGTGATGATCAATACTGGAGCAGAAATGATGGATGTGCTGCGCGAAATGGACAGTATATTTCAGGTGCAGGCTCATATCAAACCGATTATCTATCAGGATGCAGAACTCAATTATCTTGATGAGGGTTTAGTAAAAGGTGTAGATAAGTATAAAAAGGAGGTTAAAACCCTCTGGAGTAAATATACTGTTCAGGATATTCCACACGAAGCGATATTCAAAAAAATAGATGAGGCATCAAAACTGTTTAAAGTGGTTGTTCTTAAGACGGAATCATTACAACCTTACACCTCGGTATTTATAGAGCTTGACTGTGGCTACTGGGATGCTAAACGGGAGGACTCATTAAGGTCACGTATTCGCTAAATATTTAAGTTTTTTTTGTCTATTAATAATTCTAAAGACTTAATTGATAAAAGCCACTTCTTTATAAAGAAGTGGCTTTTGTGTGCTCAACTGAACTTAATCTTAATAAGAAAAATGCAGTTCTTCATGAACGTGAGGATTTTGTGGTTACTGTTTCATTATTTTTATAGCTTCTTTTATCTCAGGTAAATCCGTATTGTACTTTTCTATATTCCATCCAGGTACATATTCTACCATGGGTGGAAGTCCCATAGCAGCTCTTCTTTTGTCAAGATTATGAATGTCCATAATTGGATAAATAAAATTTTTCTTAGTCTTTTTGTCGGTAAATCCCTGACTTCCGTACGGCTGTTCTTGGCCTTTTCGGACGGCAATTCTATCTTTTAAGATGGCCAAATTACTAGAAAGGGTTTTACCGTTCTTTTCAGCCTCCTCGACTATTGGTAGATACTTTTCCTGAATAGTTAAATTTGCATGCTGAATAACTAAAAATAGACCTTGACTGGCAAACATACCGATGTCCTGTGGTCCCATCCAGCCATCATGGTCAAGTATTTTTGTAACTGTTATCAGATTGAGCGAATCGGCAATTCGAATATTATTGGATGCAATGGCTAATTCATTTTTATCAGCACCATTTCTAGCAAGTTGTATATACTGTTTTCGATATTCTTGATCTTTAAAGAAGATCGAATCCAATTCCAATGCTACCTCTTTTTTGAATTTGGTGCTGTCAATGTTAAATGAAGTCACCTGTGCATATGAATTTGAAAACCCTAAAATGTAACTTGCTAAAAGTAATATTATTTTTTTGTCCATATATATGTTTATTTTAATTGATCAAAGGAGCTTTTTACATTTATGTTGGGAAGGTGATCGTTTCAATTTATGCATTGCTGTCAAAAATGATATTTTTATTGATGATTTTTATGCCATAGGTCAATAGTTCGCAGTACTGATTTAGGATTCAATCTGAAGTGCAAGTATTGTTTTTCCATTATTTGATCTGTAGACTAAAATGCTGGAAAGAACTAAATCTGCTATATCATGCCCCCATATTCCGTATTTACCATCTGTTTCATTTCGATTGTACATGGTCGTTCTTTTCTCTAATGGAACTGTTTTGACCGTAGCACTATTTTCTTCTTCCTCATAGAGCATGTAATATTGTTTACTGATTGCATGTAATAATTGTTCTCTGGTAAAACCCTTTTCTGATGTTATCGTGAACTTATATTCCTTGTTTAAGGGATAGTCTATAAGTATTTCTACTGAAGAGTTGTTCAGTACAATTTCATCCTTATTATGAAGATTGGCCATGTCAGCATCGGGTTTTTCTAATTGTATCCAAGGAATGAAACCATCTTCATAATCATTTACATTATCTGTTTTTACTTGAAAATCAATCGTGTAAATCAGGTCTCCAAGTGTTGAATAGTCTTTGTTTAATGATAACTGTTCTTTTTTCTCTATGATTTCTGCTGGATCTTTAGAGTTAATTGCATGATGTCCATGACAACTAAAGAATACAACAAGTGAAATAATATAGAGTCGGTTCTTATAGTTAAACATGTTACTTGATATATAATAGGTATTATAAGCTATATAAATATAGCAATTGATTTCTTTAAAAATCACAAGACCATGAAATTAAGTTTGTAATTGTAGTGGAGTTAAAAACAGCAGCTTGTCAATGGTTGTATCTCAAGTTAAGGCGTTAACTTCAACGATTTCTCTTGAACAATATGGTGATTTTAATTGTTAATACTTTAAAGTATAATTATGGAAGAAGATAAATTAAATATGGACACCCGTATTATCGCTTATGATAAGCACTATGGGTTTGTTGAAAATCCGAATGATTTCAACTTTGAATATAATCCCCATCGTCTCATTGTCAAAAATTATGCTTTGAGAAAGAATGATAGAAAAGCGTATGAGAGTTATCTGACCACTTTTTTCCCGGAACTGGCTGCGATCGAACTAAAGAATTTTGATACAGAAGTTAATTACATCAGACATTTTGACAATGAGGAGCTTGCTGCCTGGTTGGCTAGCAACGATATACAAGTCGTAGAATCTGATATTAGTTGTTCAGATCCTGATGCAATCTTTAAAATGGTTTATGTGCCTGAGTCTGAAAGCCCCACGTCATATGTTATTAAAGAGGAGGACTTTATATTGAATAGAATATTGCCGGGAGACCTCATTAAGGAACCGAATAAAACATGGATCAACATTAAAAAACCTAAATTCTAGTTTTTTTACATT
>Ga0160467_100371_pt1 | contig 46728 bp, 33 predicted proteins | sample HID1972I_E11MG_FD_108221 | JGI IMG/M metagenome (GOLD analysis project Ga0160467, IMG submission 108221) | Enriched pill bug-associated microbial communities from UW Madison campus, WI, USA - HID1972I_E11 MG | ecosystem: Host-associated > Arthropoda: Insects > Digestive system > Unclassified ... | reverse complement strand
TTTCGAAGAAACAAGTCACATAAACTTTCAATCCACGCACTCGCATGGAGTGCGACACAAGACAGATTTCGAAGAAACAAGTCACATAAACTTTCAATCCACGCACTCGCATGGAGTGCGACAAAATATTCCTACGCTGCTACAACAAGTATTTGCTTTCAATCCACGCACTCGCATGGAGTGCGACCCGCACTGATGATAGCAGATGCTCCAATTACAGCGCTTTCAATCCACGCACTCGCATGGAGTGCGACATTACGAAATCTGCGTCACCCCCCCTTATAAATCTTTCAATCCACGCACTCGCATGGAGTGCGACTAGAAAACAATCTCGATGTATGGACAGGCGGGGAGCTTTCAATCCACGCACTCGCATGGAGTGCGACATTGGACTGTGACCCTACAGAGGTACAAGTCAAGCTTTCAATCCACGCACTCGCATGGAGTGCGACTATTGGGGATATCACTTCACCTCTCACCACTTCCTTTCAATCCACGCACTCGCATGGAGTGCGACGCGAAAACGATGCTTTGGAAGTATTCGTGAATGGCCTTTCAATCCACGCACTCGCATGGAGTGCGACTTTTGGCCAGTGGATTGCGGCATCCAGCAACGTTTCTTTCAATCCACGCACTCGCATGGAGTGCGACAGGCAGCTGAGCTGCTGCAGAACGCTTGGATTGTGCTTTCAATCCACGCACTCGCATGGAGTGCGACAAACCAAAGCAAATTGTGGAAAATATTATAAACCTTTCAATCCACGCACTCGCATGGAGTGCGACCATCGTCCGGATCTGTAAGGTAGATTCAAACTATCTTTCAATCCACGCACTCGCATGGAGTGCGACAAAGTTAACTTCTGATTGCGAATCCTACAAAGCTCTTTCAATCCACGCACTCGCATGGAGTGCGACAAGCTGATGATTGGACAACAGCCAACGATGCTGGACTTTCAATCCACGCACTCGCATGGAGTGCGACATGGTACGAGCGCCACCAGTGTGAAAATGATATTCACTTTCAATCCACGCACTCGCATGGAGTGCGACTAGCTCAGATCGGACAAGCCTTAAGCCAAGCAATCTTTCAATCCACGCACTCGCATGGAGTGCGACAGGAAATGTTCGTTTGTAATGTTTACTGAAATGACTTTCAATCCACGCACTCGCATGGAGTGCGACAAATCATATGGTAGCATAACAACCTCCATAATACTTTCAATCCACGCACTCGCATGGAGTGCGACGTTAGTAGATCGGCAGATTAGAGGTCTGGTCGAATATCTTTCAATCCACGCACTCGCATGGAGTGCGACATCGTTAAGCGCACTATCCAATGGTGCAATTCAACTTTCAATCCACGCACTCGCATGGAGTGCGACGAATCAAATGATTGATAAATATCCGATTCCTAAACTTTCAATCCACGCACTCGCATGGAGTGCGACAAAGGCAAGAAGCATAAGGCTCAAGGTGGTACTACTTTCAATCCACGCACTCGCATGGAGTGCGACTATAAAGCAACAAAGCCTGATACAGACAATCTACACTTTCAATCCACGCACTCGCATGGAGTGCGACACAAGCCATAATTTCCGTGATATTATGATATTGTCCTTTCAATCCACGCACTCGCATGGAGTGCGACTGAAGAGTTATTTAGATATGCCACCACCACACAGACTTTCAATCCACGCACTCGCATGGAGTGCGACTGGACGAGCACTGGAGCATTTCGCGGAGGAAAACTTTCAATCCACGCACTCGCATGGAGTGCGACACATAGCGGCAGTGTAGAGGTAAATAATCCGATCTTTCAATCCACGCACTCGCATGGAGTGCGACAGAAAACGAAGCAAGCCCAGTTTTGGTCTAAACAACTTTCAATCCACGCACTCGCATGGAGTGCGACTCGAAGTGTTAATGCAGTTAAACTCCGTGCACAAACTTTCAATCCACGCACTCGCATGGAGTGCGACTGGATTAGATCGCATAGGTGGGCTTGATTACCTAGCTTTCAATCCACGCACTCGCATGGAGTGCGACTGGAAGCATTCAAGCCGTTTCCACTAGCTTCAGATCTTTCAATCCACGCACTCGCATGGAGTGCGACGAGCAACCGTGAGTATCTGGTCGAGTTATGTAATCTTTCAATCCACGCACTCGCATGGAGTGCGACGAGAGTTGCATTATACATAAGAGTATCAACAGACCTTTCAATCCACGCACTCGCATGGAGTGCGACTGTAAAAGATGCTTACCTGCTGTTATTGATGAAATCTTTCAATCCACGCACTCGCATGGAGTGCGACTCAACCTTAAACAGTCAACTATAGATAAAATAGCCTTTCAATCCACGCACTCGCATGGAGTGCGACTGTATCCAGCAGGGCAAATGCCTCTTAAGGTGAGACTTTCAATCCACGCACTCGCATGGAGTGCGACGGTCGCTAGGAGCTATGTAGAGATTGGGGAAGAAACCTTTCAATCCACGCACTCGCATGGAGTGCGACGATGTTTAATGATGCGTTATACAGTTGCGGGGTATCTTTCAATCCACGCACTCGCATGGAGTGCGACCGTTACCGATTCCGATCCCTCCAGGAGCGATAACCTTTCAATCCACGCACTCGCATGGAGTGCGACTTGAAAATATTGAGCAAGGGGTTGTATAACCTACTTTCAATCCACGCACTCGCATGGAGTGCGACAAGGATAACAGTTAATTTACTGCCAATGACGAAACTTTCAATCCACGCACTCGCATGGAGTGCGACCGAATCTCGCAAAGGGCGTAAAAAGCCAAAGAAGCTTTCAATCCACGCACTCGCATGGAGTGCGACTTAACACCCACCTTCCATTTTCTACTTTCGTGGCCTTTCAATCCACGCACTCGCATGGAGTGCGACCGTTACCGATTCCGATCCCTCCAGGAGCGATAACCTTTCAATCCACGCACTCGCATGGAGTGCGACTAGCTAAGCGTTTGAATTATGAAGGGAAGGAATTCTTTCAATCCACGCACTCGCATGGAGTGCGACTAAAAACGATAAGCCTATTTGCTCAATGTTATTCTTTCAATCCACGCACTCGCATGGAGTGCGACTGATCGACGTATGAAGCGTTGGATTTATAAAGAACTTTCAATCCACGCACTCGCATGGAGTGCGACAGTTAAAAGGCAATGTGAGGTTAGCCTTGTTCAGCTTTCAATCCACGCACTCGCATGGAGTGCGACGTATCCAGCAGGGCAAATGCCTCTTAAGGTGAGACTTTCAATCCACGCACTCGCATGGAGTGCGACAATATCGAAAGATGGAAAACCAAAGCAAATTGTGCTTTCAATCCACGCACTCGCATGGAGTGCGACATGTTGGCTTGGAAAGAAGTCGGACAGATTAAGTCTTTCAATCCACGCACTCGCATGGAGTGCGACAAATCTTTTCTGAACTCATCTCGCCACGAAAGCAGCTTTCAATCCACGCACTCGCATGGAGTGCGACCAGTTAAGATCATGTATACATTCTATGAAGGAGTCTTTCAATCCACGCACTCGCATGGAGTGCGACTTTATGATTGTGGTACATCGAACGGAAGCGAGGTCTTTCAATCCACGCACTCGCATGGAGTGCGACTGTCCACACATTTTACCCTTACGTAACAAGGATTTGCAATCGCTTTAGTGCGGATCGATTTAGTTTTACCGTAAACTGGGTTTATTTCCACCTTGTTTTTGTAAGTATCCTTATTTATTGCGGGGTGCGGATCTCCTAGGGATTTTATGTGAGCTTCATATCCGCACCAAACTCTTGTATCATAGCAACTAAAAAATCAACGGTGCCTCTATATCTATAGATTTCTTAACTCCAACATGCTCAACTTTGTTCTTATATTGATTGCCAATCTGATAAAAACGCAAGCTATCCTGCTCAGGATCAATAATATCAATTAGTTGATGCTTTAAACTGGCTAACTGCGCAGCATCTATATGACATTCAAACACTGAGTTTTGCACACGTTGGCCATAGTTTTGACATAGCTTGGATACTTTGCGTAACCGTGTTTTTCCATCCGCTTCCATCAAACTTACATCATAAGTAATAAGCACAAGCAATCCAATCACCTACTTCCATAAAAATGGCGGGTATTCGTCCAAATCATTGCGTAAATGTCTGGCGAGTAGTTGCGCCTGTGCATGAGGCACTAATCCCCAAGTTATTTTTTCACCCAAATACGGATGAGTAAGTGTTTCTTGCTTTCTATCCTGCCAAGCAGTAAGAAATGTTCTGCGCGGCTCTTCCTTTAAAAGCACAGCACCATTTTCCTTTGTCCAAAAATCATCCTTCTTTATGACTCGCTTATTGATTAAAGACAACACGAAGCGATCAGCATAAACACCCCGTATTTCCTCCATTATATCAAGCGCTAATGAGATGCGCCCCGGACGATCCCGATGCAAAAAGCCAACGTAAGCATCAAGACCAACCCCTTCCAATGCAGCAGCCATATCCTTTGCAAGAAGTGAATATGCAAGTGAAAGCATTGCATTAACATTGTCCAATGGAGGTCTGCGAGAACGCCCTTGAAATACGAAATCCTGCTCTTGCTGCAAAATCATATCGTTAAATAGTTCAAAATAAATTGCCGCAGCTTGACCTTCCAACCCTCTAAGCTGGTCCAAGTTTTCGCATTGTCTCACTTCTTTAATGTAGTACGACAGCTCTGCTGACGCTGCTTTGAACCGCTCCACATTAATCCGTAAGCTGTGCTCACGTACCGTTCTTTCCAGCATCCATTTATGGTTATACAGCTTACCTACGATGAAATTCCGAGCAATTTTTGCTGAACGAGGTTCACTATCTGAAATACGATATTGTTCCTTACGCAGCACTACATTACCTTTACTTTCACCAATCACTCTCGCCTGAAATCTACCGCTGCTCGTAAAAAAGGAAAGTGCTATGTTTTTATCGGCACAGTACCCTATTAAAGCAGGGCTTGCTCCTGTATAACCAAAACTCACAATCCCCTCTAAATTATGCAGAGGCATCCTGCCTATCTTCTCTTTATCTTGCAGTAGCACAATATTTTCTCCATCAAGAGACAAGTAAATATCGGGCCTCGTTACATATAACGTATTCAGCAGCTTTTTCATTCAAAAACCACCCCATCAATATAGCTCTTCACTGAACGCTTCTGCATTAACTGCGGCATACAAATGTTTTGCAATGAACAGCTCCGACAATACGATCCCGTTTTAACTTTTGGCGTGTGCTTGCGAGCGTAATAGCTGTACATTTCTGCTGCAATTTCTTTTACAGCTTGCTTGCGTTCATAGGTCAGTGGCACTTCGATCCGATGCTTAATTTCATCATAGTAAATGTAGCCTGTATGCAACTCACAGCACAGCATTTCCTCCAAACATAGCGCTTGCGCAACTAGCTGAACAATATCCTCATCGGACTTTTTAGGCTTGCCACGTTTATACTCGATCGGATAAGCAATATATTTACCTTCGGCCGCAAAGATTGGTACACCTTGCTCGTCTTGTATAAATTCTACAACATCGCACTCACCAGATAATTTGAGATGGTGCGATACAACTGGCATAGCACGAACAACAAGCTTTTCTTTGCGTTTTTCTCTAATGAAGGGCTGATGCGCCTTTTCATGCATATGCTGCCCTTCAATCGTCTTTACGTTTTCTGCCCATTGCTGCTCAATATGAATTAATGCCCATTGACGCTTACAAAATTGAAAGTGCTGAATACCCGACAACAGCAAATATTCTTCAATATTATCGGCCATCAAGGACATCAACGCACAATCCTTCCAACGGATAAAGTTCAATACTGAAATCATCAAATGATTTTGGTTCATCCTTTTTAGCTTTCACCCGCAAAGAACGATGAACTTTAGCAGAAGAATGCTGCCCTAGCTTGGAACCATGCTCCCACCAATATAACTTATGCACTTCCATACTGCCTTCAGGGCGTGCCGATGAAGCATCATTTTCAAACAATGATTGCAAAGCATCTTTAACTTTGAGTGCATCTTCGTTCGTAAAGCCTGTTTTCTCAGCAAGCTGCGGGTTAATGCTGCCATAAAACACATACAAACCATAATCTACGCGATGCTTCATTCCCATTGTATCGGAACCGCGTTCCTTACCGGACTCGGAGTTTACGCTTTTGGTAATTTGCTGGCTCGTAATATCTATAGGGCTGACACTCGTTGCAGTATGAATAGACACTGGCCCACGAACACCAACCGATACCCCCTCTGCATCGCCTGAGCCTTTTTTGAAGGCAAAGACTTGTCCAAAACTGCGCACATCAATCCACTGCTGGCAAGCAAGCTCAGCAAACTGCTCTTTGGATGCTTTTTTATCCTTTAACAGCTTGGCGATTTCTTCCACTGCATCAACGCGCGCGCGAATACTGTCGTGCTGATCATTTTTCCGATCATTGGATTGGACGAGAATGCTTTCTCCAGCATCCTGTAAGCGATTGCGAATTTTTCTTTTTAACGCAACATCAGACACTTCACCCAAACCGTCATAATTTTGTCGCGGTCGGTTTCCGTTAAGTGGATCTCCATTCGGATTAGCTTTCGTTACAGAGAAAATAACTGCAAAATCTATTTTATAGTCTAGCACTGTCATTGGTTTTACCCCTCTCATTAAATTGGTTTGTTGTACTTTATCCATTATTCAACATTCTCTTCAACCTCATCCTGCTTGTCCTCTTCCTGTTTGCTGCTTTGATACCAGTCATGGCGTTGACTATAAAACCCGAGCAAGTATTTGCCTGATAGCGGCTCGTTGTTAAATTTTTCAAATGGGATTCGTGAAGCTACTTCATCAATCACCTTCGTTATGTCGGTTGCCTTTACTCCCAACCTAGCTTGATAAGGCTGTAAGCTTGCTTGAATCGTATTCCACGTTCTTTCTGGGTATCTAGCGAAGGAATTCATATAACGAATAGCATTCGTTGCTCTTTTTTCCTTCTGAGTCTTTAGCACTCTTCGCTCCATAATATCTGCTAAAGCTAACAGTCTGCCGAACAAATAATCTCGATCATTTTGATTTTGATCCAATGCCACGTCATATCCCTCCGTTACTGATTTTATTAATGCGCATGTAATACTTAACGTTTTTTCCCATTCCCAGTTCTCCATCGATTGCGGGCTGCTCGCACGTTGGATGGCAGCACGCTCAATATCAATCGGCAACGGTCGATTATCGATCATGCAAGGCAGCATCCGCTCCATTAAGCCTTTAACAACTTTGTCACTGGCATTAGATCCATAAGCTGCAAACGCGATATCCTTAGTTGACGGAGCACCCTTAAATGGTATAAACTTCCCTTCCTTATTCTTGTGATAACGGTGAAGCCATTTGCAGTTACGATGCCACTTCTCGATTCTGTCAAAGTAATATTCCACATCAAGGTCACGATAATAAAGCACTGCCATCCGACCAGTTGTAGCTGAATCGAGCAGCAATATATTTATGCTTGATCTTCCCTCACCCAGCTCTGTCAACAGCTTATGTTTGTAGCCATTAAGCGCCTTTATAAACTGTTCGGCTGCATCCTTATCTGTGAATGCTACTGGAACGAATGTTTTCTGCGACTGATCGTCCACCTGCAAATCATCCAACAGCATACTCAAGCTGTCTTTGGCAATATCGGGAATATCAACCTTTCTATTGCCCCACACTAAAAACACTCGATTATCAACAAATTTAGCTTGGCGGTTAATCAACCACTTCAAAGCGTTATGCGCTTTCTGCGAAACTTCATAGCTTATGCTTGCCGCTTCGGGACTTTCATTAAATCGCCCGCGAAACGTAAACCCACTCGTATCATTGGCAGAAATCAGTTTTGCTTTATCTCCAGCATTTCTAATTTTGTTGGCATGCCGCTCTGTACTTGGCTTTTTCTCTCCCGTCACATAACAAAACTGCTCACTGCCTAGCTTCTGCTCATAAAACTGAATGAAGGAATGATACATCTTAGCATCCTTCCATACCTCTATAGCTACATCCTCTACTTCAACAACTGTAAATCGAATAAAGGTACTTTCCTGATCTCCTGCTACTACCGAAAATATGTTAGGCTTGTCCGCATAAAGCGCTTTATACTTGTCATTCCACTTACTAATTAATAGATTCTGCTCATCCACCGCCAAAACTTCTCTCTCAACTAAATCATGGATTAAACTGCCTTTGCTTAAATAGCGATAAATACTTTTCACCTTTTCGGTTGCATACGGCGACTCAGCCCATTCTTTTAGTTGGTTAAGATACTCTTGAAAATGCGTCGTCTGTTTTTTATCTCCAACATAATCGTTATAGTCCCCTGCCACGTAAATAAGCTTGTCGTGCAATGGATAAGGAGAAACAACAGAACCTGCCCGGCTGGCAGAACTTTCTGTACAAGGAATAAGTGTATTGCCTTCATCCTTACTCAACACTCTAGCTCGAAAGAAATTCCCTTGCTGATCAACTTCAACCTGAACCTGCGCATTTTGTGTCGTATGGGAGACTGGCAGCAGCGTGTACTCTTGACCGTTATATTTCGATTCCAACACGCCAACCCGTCCACTATTCGCGTCATAGGTTTCATATAAATTTAATAACCAGCTCATAGCTTACTTCCCTCCAACTCCTCCAGCAGTTGTTCAGCAGATTGAATATTTGCAGCATTGAAGTTTTTGCTGCTGCGTTCGCCAATATGTTTAACTCTTGTGCATTGATCTGGCTTGTCAAATTGGATAACACCATTTTTCATAACAGGCTGACACAGGCGTACCGACAGCTCATTAATTCCCGTTTCATCCGGATAATTAAAGCCATGAAACATTGTGCCAAAATGAATCTCACCTTCATAATCGTCGTAAAATCCTTTTCCTTCGCCAAATACGCATGGCTCCACGTATCCTTGACATTCGCGCGTACCAAGAAAAATATCCCTTCTCCCTCCCGCCTTCACACTTCGCTTCAAAATGTTATGATGCTTATGCTCATTGCGATCAAACTCCAGATCTGGGCGATTCATATTAAATACAAAATGACATCTTACTTGATAGCAAACATCCTTTAGATAAGTGTAGTTAGCTAACGTGTTTCCTCCACCATATTCGATAGGACGAACACCTTTGGATTCCATTTGAATTGGCTTCATAATCCGGATTTCGTCAATAACATACATAATGGTCGGTTTCCAGTAAATAGATTCAACTATTCCTTTAATTGCTTGGTAGGTTGGTATTTGATAGGATAGCTTTTCCCCTCCCAGCTTTGTTAGAGGATCAGTAAACAAGGCGTACTTACCATACACTTCAAATTCAACTGAATTTCTAATTTGCATATATTCACCTCCCATACATTGTTTGACGCTTGAGAATGATTAGATAACCTATACTTGCTAACATCAGTAAACATTGATTGAAAATTCTGACTTTTATTGTTTTTAAGTGTTATAATAAATATATTGAAGCTTGAAAGTAATAATTAAATTTCGCTATCAGTAACGACTAGATAAAAAACCTTATAATTACTTATCTGCAAATATTCTTTAGTTTATTAGAAGGATGGTTTCAAGTAAAATTAAAGCTCTGGGCCTATAGATGAAAAACCATCACTTCCAACAATACACTATTGTTAAGTCACCTTACTATAGATCATACTCCGTATCTTCTCGGTTATTTGTACCTCTAATACATGAAAATCTCTCTTTGAACCAGTCTTATATTTAATAATAGCTCTATGTTGAATATCGCAAGGAAATCTTGACTTTCTTGCATTTGAACAAATTAATACAATGGGCTTCTGACATGTATCAGCAATTCCCAATTCGTACCATACATTTGGATTATCCAACGATATATCTGCTAAGACAACTTCAGCCTTCTTAATAGCAGCCTCTATTTCCAAAACTGGAATAACAACTGACGGATCTCTATCTACTCTATACGGGATCAAACCCGCAGCTTCTATAGCTGGAACTAAACTATCTTCGTATCGATTCTCAAATGTGCTCTCATCAAAAGGTTGAATAACAAAACATATTCCGATCAAATTCACCACCTTCCTTTTCTGACTATATTTTTGGTAAATATTAAGTTTTTTTACCATATTTACTTTATGTTCTCTAGTATATACATAATTGAATTTTATGTCAATTTCAAAATAACGCTTTATGTGAATCATATAATGATGCTTTATATGAATTCTATTTTTATTCAAATCCTATTTTTAATAATACTTTGAAAATGATATACTTATTTAGTCATCTCAATACTGAGGTGTGGATTGAAAAACATATAGCGTAATTTAAACACAAAAAAGCACACAGTGAGAAAATTAAACTCACTGTGTGCTTTTTAAGTGAAAAATTGAGATATGTGCACAACTTACGATCTCATGTCAGTAAGCCAAAAATTCTAGTTCCCCTTCGCCCTCAAGATTCAATCCATACTGCTTCGAGTACATGTTTTCTTTAAGAGCCAGCACCTTTCCATCCAGTAACGACACTATGCCTTGCTGTTGATTCAATATGGACATTTCTTGATTGTAAATATTAATGGAGTATTGCTGCGCCTGCTTTAGCAGCTTACTCAAATCGCTAATAGTATGATCACCATTGAGCGCTGCAATAATTTCTTTACCTTTTCCATAAGGAACAAGCACTGAAGTAGTTAGATCAGGGATAACTTGAAATTGTTCTGCGGCTGTCAGATGACTATGTTTCAACATCAATGGAGGCGTCGTTCCCTGCTTTGCTCTGTTCATAAAGGCTTGAAAATATGGATTACGCTCTCCCGCTTCCAGCAACAAATTAACGATTGTTTCACTAGATGCTTTAAGTGGATAATCAAGCTTCCCACCCATATCTTGATAAAACTGCTTGAAGTATAACTCCATTGCTTTGGGTGATCTAAAATTACCATTATACACAGTTGTATCTTTTTGCAGATGTAAAATTATTCTTTCCGTATTTTGCGCACCGATTTTAATTTCTGGCAGCTTGTCCAATTTTTCTTCTTTGTGGCGAATCAAATACACGTAACGCAAATGGTGCTCGCCGTGACGATTACAACGCCCTGCTGCCTGTTCAACCGAATCAAGCCCTGCCAACGAACGTATGACGGCTTGAAAGCTAATATTTACACCTGCTTCAATCAGCTGTGTACTTACACATATCACTCTTTTATTGGCTTTAAGCTTACCTCTAATCACTCTCAACATGCTTCTGCGATGCTGTGCGCACATCGATGTGCTTAGATGATATACATGCGTGTCATCATTTGTTGATTCATTTAAGCTGTTATAAAGGCTTCTTACTACAGATTTGGTATTTAAAATCACGAGTACGCTAGTCACGCTTTCCAACTGCTCATGCACCATATTAGCTAATTCGTCAGTTGTTAGTTCCTTATCAATTTGCGGCACAATTTCTGTTCGCCTAAACGCAGCCGACACTCCCTCTATATTATTTACCATCTCATTCCCGTCTTGCATCACTAATGAATGCTTGACCGATTGTAATGTAGGCTGAGTCGCTGTACACAAAATAATGCAAGAGTCACAGGCTCTGTTTAAAAAGTTAAGAGCACGATTAAATAATGAAACACAGTGGGTCGGTACTTTTTGAGCTTCGTCGAAAATAATAACCGAGTTTGCCATTTGATGAAACCGCCGAATGTTTCTCGTTCCCTTGCTGTAAATCACATTTAGAAATTGCACCATTGTCGTAAAAATGATTGGCGCATCCCAATTCTCCATTGCAAGTTTTACTTTTTGGGTAGCACTCATAATACCGTCTTCCATTTCATCCTGATCTTCCGCCGAATCATCAAGGATCACATTACAATGATGCTCAAGCACTGCTTCATACTCCTGCAATATTCGGCGAACCTCAGCGGCATTTTGCTCAATAATATTCGTGTAAGGCACAACAACTATAATATGTTCTCTTCCATACTTCAGTGCATGCTTTAGCCCATAACGCAAGCTTGCTAGCGTCTTGCCACCTCCAGTCGGAATAGATAGTGTATACACCTCAGATTTTTTCGATGCAAAATTATCGCATTGTTCAGACAAACTATTCCGCAAAAGGTTAATTGTTGTGTTTTCATTTGGCTTTGGCTCTAATTTTCTTAAATAATCCGTTAACCTGTTATAATAAAGCTGAAATCGTGCTTGTACATCATTCCCTTGATTAAGCTGCTCCTCTATAGATATGTTTTCTTCAAATGCTCTTGAATTGTGACGATCTGCTTCAATCAAGGCACTAAATACATACTTTGCTAAAAACATGAGATTGGGATATACTTGCAAATTATCACTTTTAATAAATGCTTCCAGTTCTTTTACAGCTTTAAGTACATATTGCTCAAATCTCTCTTTATTCATTACTTTTTCAAAAAACATGTCAACGCTCAGCGCAAAGCCCTTTATTTCTTTCACGCTTACACGATGTAAAAAGCCCTTTTCCGGGTCTTCCGGATAGTAGTCTTTCAGATAGGAATGATGAGAAATTACCGCATTACCGACTATCTCGGCTAATAGATAGTGAGATCGCGTCACAGAAGTATGTGATTGATGATAAAGCTGGTATAGCAGCTTACCACCTGCTGTGGAATGATCGATTTTTGCACCCTTGGGTGGATTATCTGGATTTAATACGGCTTGCTTAATATAATCTGCAAATTCTTTCGTATACTTCCCCATATCATGCAGTAAACCGGCAAGCCCTGTAATATGCGGAATGCCAAGCTTTTCTCCTATTTTTTCCGCAAGTTGCATTACTTCCAGTAAATGCTGCTCAACTGTTTGAATAACCCCGTCGCTTTTTCGAATATGAGCTATCGATTCGATATTTTTTTTAGTAGTCATCAATCTATCACTCCTTCAATAAAAGTAGTAGCAGGGCAAATGTGCTTACTTTTTAATAAGTTAAAATGAATTTTCATAGATCCGTACGGGCGCAATTTATGCATGTTATCGTAATATTTATCGGCAATGATTACTATCTCACTACCACGTTTCTTCACAAAGCCATGCAACGTATTGTTATTGAGACCTAGTTCACGCGCTGCTTCGGCTGCCACCTTTCCGCTTTCTTTGATATACTTTATAGTTTTCTTTTATATTCTTCGTCGCAAAGTAGTTTTTTCATCTGACACAGTTCCTCTGATTCATGTTCTAACTCTATAGTAATCTGTGCCTATTATTTATACTAGCATCATTCGCATAGAATGCGACCAATGAAACGCATTATCTACGCAACACGCTTATTCTTTCAATCCACGCACTCGCGTAGAGTGCGACACTAGATCGTCATGCCCTGCCATCTTTTTATATCTTTCAATCCACGCACTCGCGTAGAGTGCGACAACGTTCCCGTTTTGGTTCTACTACATGCGAATCTTCTTTCAATCCACGCACTCGCGTAGAGTGCGACAACGAAAAGAAGTGTGTCGTTAACTCTTCCGGATCTTTCAATCCACGCACTCGCGTAGAGTGCGACGAAACAGCAAAAAAGACCTTTAGAGAAAAGTTTCTTTCAATCCACGCACTCGCGTAGAGTGCGACCATAACGCAGCTGATATTCGTCCCGAACTCTTACTTTCAATCCACGCACTCGCGTAGAGTGCGACAGTACGTAAGTTGCAGCAGGAGCTGCCTAATGCCTTTCAATCCACGCACTCGCGTAGAGTGCGACGAAAAGTGGTCGCCGTAACGTACTGCACCTTATGCTTTCAATCCACGCACTCGCGTAGAGTGCGACTAAGGCACTTGAAGATGTAGCTGAGCTCAATAGGCTTTCAATCCACGCACTCGCGTAGAGTGCGACTGCTAAGGAGGTGAATGCAAACAAAACAGCTGTTCTTTCAATCCACGCACTCGCGTAGAGTGCGACACATCACATTGATTATTTAAGCACTGACGAAATAACTTTCAATCCACGCACTCGCGTAGAGTGCGACTATCTATAGTGGAGCGCACGAATCAGCCTTAATCCAACTTTCAATCCACGCACTCGCGTAGAGTGCGACCCCAATGTTGCCCAACACGTAGACTAGCAATACCCTTTCAATCCACGCACTCGCGTAGAGTGCGACTTTGTATCTGATTTACTCTTTTCAAAGGGTTGGGCTTTCAATCCACGCACTCGCGTAGAGTGCGACAAGTTTTATGAAATAATTTCACTTGCTCGTATGTACTTTCAATCCACGCACTCGCGTAGAGTGCGACATTATCAGGGACATATGAGCCAAAGCAACTAATAGCTTTCAATCCACGCACTCGCGTAGAGTGCGACATGGTGGGAACGAGAAATGCCTAATGATGTAGAGCTTTCAATCCACGCACTCGCGTAGAGTGCGACTCCATTCATCGTAATATAGAAGATTCATAGAACTTTCAATCCACGCACTCGCGTAGAGTGCGACTTACTAATCCCAAAATTAGACCATACTGGAGATCTTTCAATCCACGCACTCGCGTAGAGTGCGACGAAGCGTGCTCTAAGTCCAGATAGCACGTTCCAAGCTTTCAATCCACGCACTCGCGTAGAGTGCGACACGAGCTAAGATTGGTCGCAACATCAATCCATCTCTTTCAATCCACGCACTCGCGTAGAGTGCGACCAATCAAGCGTGCATTCAAGCGTCAGTTTGGTATTCTTTCAATCCACGCACTCGCGTAGAGTGCGACACACTGGACGTAATGCCTTTCAAATAGTCGTATCCTTTCAATCCACGCACTCGCGTAGAGTGCGACCCATCAAAGGTTGATGCAATCCTGATCAGTCACCTTTCAATCCACGCACTCGCGTAGAGTGCGACTTCTTCAACGCTTAGGTCAAACATATCCTCTGTTCTTTCAATCCACGCACTCGCGTAGAGTGCGACACCGATACCTTGCTGTTCATCCCAATAGTTAGGCCTTTCAATCCACGCACTCGCGTAGAGTGCGACCTCGGAGCAAAAGAGATTCCGTCGGTCGTTCAACTTTCAATCCACGCACTCGCGTAGAGTGCGACGATCTTCAAAAAGAAAATGTCTAAAGCAGGCTAATCTTTCAATCCACGCACTCGCGTAGAGTGCGACGAGGTAACACTCTGAGTCTTTATCACTACAATAATCTTTCAATCCACGCACTCGCGTAGAGTGCGACTAGTGCGCTTGAAGCTATAAAGGCAAGCAAGTCACTTTCAATCCACGCACTCGCGTAGAGTGCGACAAAGAGGTGAAAACATGTCAGAAACCATGTCTAAACTTTCAATCCACGCACTCGCGTAGAGTGCGACGTGTAACTATTCTCGATTCAAGAGGGATGTTCAACTTTCAATCCACGCACTCGCGTAGAGTGCGACAGCCGGTGCTCGTTTTTTCATACGCAGAAGTAGTGCTTTCAATCCACGCACTCGCGTAGAGTGCGACGGATGAAATCAGCATCAGGTTGCCCATCTTTCTTCTTTCAATCCACGCACTCGCGTAGAGTGCGACCAACGAGCAAAGCTAATGCGGTTCAGTCTAGTTTCTTTCAATCCACGCACTCGCGTAGAGTGCGACTAGTATCACGTCTCCACTATGCTCGATCAGTGGTGCTTTCAATCCACGCACTCGCGTAGAGTGCGACTTTATGTCCGCTTGAATTGGATCGATTGCGGAATCTTTCAATCCACGCACTCGCGTAGAGTGCGACTCTTGCTACTGATGAGATGGGATTTAGCTATCAGCTTTCAATCCACGCACTCGCGTAGAGTGCGACGTGAGTTTGTGAATGAATTTGAATACACATGGGACTTTCAATCCACGCACTCGCGTAGAGTGCGACTGACAATGATTTAGGTTACAATATTCAAAATGCTCTTTCAATCCACGCACTCGCGTAGAGTGCGACAAGTTAGAGCGAGTAAAGCATACAGAACAATGACCTTTCAATCCACGCACTCGCGTAGAGTGCGACTGCGGCTCACTACAGGGAGAAAAAACAACATGATCTTTCAATCCACGCACTCGCGTAGAGTGCGACTCAAACAAAGCTCGTTATGCAGCGTGGCGGTCGCACTTTCAATCCACGCACTCGCGTAGAGTGCGACTGTTCAAGCGTAAAATGGCAAAAGCGGCAATATCCTTTCAATCCACGCACTCGCGTAGAGTGCGACATCTAATCCTGTATATGTAACACCACTGGACGAGCTTTCAATCCACGCACTCGCGTAGAGTGCGACAAGGTACAACGGCTGTTACTCCAGAAGAGTTAACCTTTCAATCCACGCACTCGCGTAGAGTGCGACACTGCACAAACAAAATTACAGACGGCAGCGTAAGCTTTCAATCCACGCACTCGCGTAGAGTGCGACCTTCGCTGTGTACCAATGCGATTAGTTCGCCAAATCTTTCAATCCACGCACTCGCGTAGAGTGCGACCCGCAAACTGTACATCATAGCCATAAGCTGTAATCTTTCAATCCACGCACTCGCGTAGAGTGCGACTCGTGGGCATAATCATAACCAAATAGCTTCAATCTTTCAATCCACGCACTCGCGTAGAGTGCGACCTTACTTCAAATTCTTAAATTTTGCATAAATGCTCTTTCAATCCACGCACTCGCGTAGAGTGCGACCCTCAAATGCAGCTTAATAGCTTAACGGTATGATTCTTTCAATCCACGCACTCGCGTAGAGTGCGACAATTGCGCTGGATGAAAGCACATGGATTGCGATTCTTTCAATCCACGCACTCGCGTAGAGTGCGACCACTACATAGGTAGGCGGCAAGGGGGCAGCGTATCTTTCAATCCACGCACTCGCGTAGAGTGCGACCTATGGCTTATGTAATGTTATCGATCATACGTTTCTTTCAATCCACGCACTCGCGTAGAGTGCGACGTTAAGTACGGGGAAATCGATTCTATAACACGGCTTTCAATCCACGCACTCGCGTAGAGTGCGACGTATGATTATGGAGTAAATTTACAAGATGCGAAACTTTCAATCCACGCACTCGCGTAGAGTGCGACGTTCCATCCATCGGATTAGTTATTGCCCCTGGAGCTTTCAATCCACGCACTCGCGTAGAGTGCGACTGAAGGTAAAGAGCTGAAATATATATGTGTTTGGCTTTCAATCCACGCACTCGCGTAGAGTGCGACTTCAAAGCTAATTAATTACAACGAAAATTTTAAGCTTTCAATCCACGCACTCGCGTAGAGTGCGACGATGTACAATACGACGATTTTAGTTAGTTGGTTTCTTTCAATCCACGCACTCGCGTAGAGTGCGACCTCATTAGTGACAACAACAGAATTAAGTTTATACCTTTCAATCCACGCACTCGCGTAGAGTGCGACTTCAAAGCTAATTAATTACAACGAAAATTTTAAGCTTTCAATCCACGCACTCGCGTAGAGTGCGACGCTGGCGTAGTAACGTCTATCGAAGAGGATACTACTTTCAATCCACGCACTCGCGTAGAGTGCGACTGTCTACAAATTTACTCCTTATATAATAAGGGTTTGGAAACGTTTTAATGCGAATTGATTTAACTCTACCATAAATTAGGTTATTCTGCACCTCATTTCACATAAAAACCCTTATTTTACGCGGGGTACGGATCCCCTAGAGATTTCATGTTCGCTTCACATTCGCACCTCACGCCAACTACCTATGAACAAGCTTACTATATAGCCACGGCACCGAGCTTCGCCCTGAGATTTCGTGCTTGCCTGAGTGTATATCATGACCAAGCTGCTCTGAAGCTCCATGCTCAGCATACCATTGCTCCAGCAACGTAACAGTCCGCTTAACCGCCTGTACCGGGAATATATGATCATGCTCTCCCGCTTCAATGAACAGCGGACGCGGCGCGAGAAGACGTACGAGATCAGGCTGCTCTGCATGCAGCAAGATTGAGGGTAGATAATTATCGATACAATGCCGCATCGCTAATATACTTTCTTCAAATGTATTCATCCACCCTGACAATGCAATGGCTTTTATACGCTCATCAAGAGCAGCAGTATAGGCACCTATTAAGCTGCCACCGGAAAAGCCAAATACGCCGATGCTCTCCTTCCTTGCATCTGCTCTGGACTGGATATAATCGAGCGCCCGCATCGCCTCATATACACGCATTCCAGCAAGTGTTCTGCCATGCATTAGCAAATGCGCAGATAAGGCCGCACAGGAAGTATAGTTACGATTGTCCTTAATATCCTCCTCAATTCTCCGAACTCCAAAGCCCATCACTTCAGGAATGACTACAAGTAGCCCTTGGCGTACCAATTGTACGGCAAATCGTTGATGACTGCCTGGCTCAATAAGCTCATTGTCGCTGGCATCCAATCCAACTGCATCCTGTTGCCCGTTTCCATGCCCGTGGCAAGCTAATACCACAGGCCAAGGGCCATCGTCGTGCTTCGGTATAAGAACAAGAACTGGCACGTTCACATGCTCCATTGTCGTGTAGGCGATCCGTTCCATATAAAAGTCCGGATACTCTTTACGCTCTATCATTTGTGGCTTGAGCGGCCAGCTCTGCTGTGGCATTGCTCCTAATGATTGCTTTAATGCAGCTAGCGTCTGATTATGTTGTTCTTCTGGTGAGAGCTTGTCTAATGTCTGCTTCCTACTTGTAGCAGCTTGTTCATGTAAATCATGAATAAATGCATCGGATGTCCAGTCCATATTATTACAGCTCCTTTTCTACACATAATAAATATATGATTTCTCTGCTGACCAATATTTTCCTGCCGGGTTATGAGTTTACAACGTTTTTCCCTCATTAAGACAGTAGGCAATGACCATTCAGCTGCTCCTCCATTAAAAATGGCGATCAGACTAAAGATATTAATCTCTAGGCTGATCGCCATTTGCATCAATTCGACTATTATTCATCTTATTCCACTCTTTTCGCATGCACAATGAACCTGGCATCACTAACTTCATAGGTACAGGTAACAAGACTTAGCAGTTGATCTTTCGATGTAACTTCAATGTCCGTGCTGTACATAGAACTCTCAACAATTTCATTTAAATAATCGCTGTATTGCTGCTCAGTTTCAAATTCATATTGAAAAAACTGATGATCAGGTGAATAAACATAGACAGAAAAGATCTGCCACCTTGTAGGCTGCTCTAATGTATCCAGCGTAATGATGGCATGCTCCTTGTAGTAATTCTCATCTTTATACTTGGACAGCTCGCCAAACATACTGTCATCTTTCATATGATGACCATAAATAACGGTATGAGTATCCACAAGGGCATGTTCATTGCGGTAATCCATAAAAATTGCACCGCGCGAGGACCTTTTTTGCTCAATATTATGATCCAAGTAATAATCATTGTCGCTATGCTGCACGACCGGATAATCGATGCTTGTATCCGCAATGCTGATCCAACCTACAATATCAGCATTGATCTCATGCAAGCTTTCAAACCTATCTTTATGCTGCTGCAGTTGATCGACAGAGCTTTGCTCACTGTCATCAACAGCATTCTGCTCTGTTTCTCCAGCTTGAAAGGTTGTTGCATACTGCTTTCTCAATTGATCATTTATCTTACTGCTTGTATATCCGTCATAGATGTAACGTGCAATACTAATGCCGCTATATACAAATATCCCAATAAGAACGATGAACAAAAGCCGTTTCAAATTCTTCAACTTTTTGCAACCCCTATCTACACCCCAGCTATGTCTTTCAATAAAAGCTCTCTTTATAAAGAATGCGTACACTCCTATGAATGTACGCATTCTTGCAAGAAACGTTTATCTATTATTGCTTCTGTGTTCTTCTTCTGTTTAACAGCATTGCAGCAATCAGTACGCCACTGCCTATAAACAGCCAAATCATATTGTTAATGGTATCTCCTGTCTTCGGCAAATGATTTGAAGCATTGCCGGCAGTTGATCCATTGACGTTATTGCTTTCCGTGCCACTGCTCGCACCTGGGTTCGTACTTCCATTGCCTGAAGCGCCGTCTCCAGCTACAACTCCTGAACCTTCTCCATCTTCGTCTCCGTTATTAGAAGCGCCCTCACCTGCAGCAACACCACCTTCCTCAGGCTTTTGTGTTGGTTCTGGTGTTGGTGTCGGTGATGGATTCGGATCTGGTGTCACCTCTGGTGTTGGTGTCGGTGTTGGTTCTGTAGTAGGCCCCGGTGTTGGCGTAGGCTCTGGCGTTGGTGTCACCTCTGGTGTTGGTGTCACTTCTGGCACTGGGTCTATCCAAGTAATAGGCTTCACTGTTCCGATACAATTACCATTAACAGCAATTGAACCTAACCTTTTTGTACCTTCGTATACGTTGTATTGTCCAGGTTCAATGGTATATGGAATGATCGCTTGACCATTCTCATCTGTTGTACCAGTTGCAACAACAACTTTGTTTTTATCTCTAATTTCGAAGGATACATCTTTGCGCACAGCACCATTCTCATTCTTTACAGTCAATGTGAATGCCGGGCATGCATTTAAAGGAACCTTTACTACTGCTGCGCACTCTTCATCAATGTAGCTTATCGTAATATGACCAAGCTCTACACCTAACGCGTTTAACACAGTGTACGTTTCACCTTGCTGTAGTTTTGTCTTATCGCTAAACACGATTTGACCGTTCGCATCTGTTTTACCTGCTTCTACAACTTTACCCGTTTCATCTACGATTGTCACGAATACATTTGCACCAACAGGCTCTAGACTGCTATTGTTCACTGTTAAAGTAAAGGTAGGACATGCATTTTTAATTACGATGCCTTTACAGTTATCTTTATAACTGACTTTTACATTATCAATTGGATCACCTGTTGTTCCGTCTGCATTGACCTCATGAACCGTAACCTCACCTGGTGCTTGAGTCGGAGGTAAAGTAATCTTACCTTCTGCATCAGTAGTAAATGTACCTACTACACCTTTACTATCCTTCACAACTACCTTTGTGTTAGCTTTCGGCGTTTTGCCGTCTGGTGATATAACCGTGATTTCAAATACTGTACAACCACGCGGCTTTTCTACTTCAGCTTTACACTCTCCTGTATACGATACATGAACCGTTCCTAGAACTTTACCTGTATCACTTCCAGCTCCAGTAATTGTTACTTCATATTCTCCTGGTGCTGTCTCAGATGAGATTGTAACCTGACCATCCGCATTTACAATTGCCTTGAATGATTCATTAGTTACAGTGTTCGTAATGGTTACTTCAGTATTAGCTGCTACCAGGCCGTCTTCATCCTTCAATGTAAGTGTGAATACCGGGCACACTGGCAATGGTTGAATCGTTGCTACACAATCCGTACCAACTACAAATTCACCAATCTTCTTGCCATTTTCATGAACTTCATACGTTGCTGGTAGTAGATTAGGAATCGACACTTTTCCATCTGCAGCTGTTGTTACCGTTGTAACTTGAGCTTTCGTATCTTTATTAACGATTGATACGTTAACGTTTCCACGTGCTTTTCCATCTGCATTGTTTAGCGTTAAGATGAACGTTTCACATACTCGTAAAACAGTCAACTCAGCTTCACAATTACCATCTTGGTAGCTAATGAAGACATTGCCTAAAAACTGTTTGTCTTCATATAGCTTATAAGTGCCCGCTGGCGTTGATGAAGGCACCGTAAACGTTCCGTTCTCATTCGTCGTTGCAGTAGCAATTGTATCGTTCGCTGCATTTTTTAATGTTACAGCTACATTTGGACGTGAATTACCCGTTTCATCTGTCACTGTAATCGTAACTACCGGACATGCATTCACAGGAACTTGAACTGCCGCACCACAAAGCTCATCGATATAACTTACAGTTATATTCCCTAGCACGATACCAGACTTAGCTATAACTACCGTATACTTATGGCCTTGTTGTAGCTTGTTCTTATCGTTAAATACGATCTGTCCGTCGCTGTTCGTTACGCCAGCTGCTGCAATTTCTCCAGCTTGATCCTTAACAATCACTTGAACATTAGCGCTAAATGGAGTTGAATCACTATTGTTCACCGTTAATGTAAAGGTTGGACATGCGTTTTTAATGACTGTACCTTGACAATCATCTTTGTAGGAGACATTGACCTTACCTAGCATTTCGCCTACTGAGTTATCAGCATTTTCTTCATATACAACAACTTCACCTGGCGCTTGATTTGCTGGCAATTTGATCTTTCCGTCCTTGTCTGTCGTAGCACGGATCACGTCTTTGCCTTCACTGTCTTTCACAATTACTTTCGTGTTGGCTTTTGGCGTGTTTCCATCTGGAGCGATTACCGTAATCTCAAATACTGTACATACACGCGGCTTCTCTACTTCAGCTTTACAGTCGCCTGTGTACGATACGGTAACAGTACCGAGCTCTTTGCCGTAATCACTTCCTGAGCTGATTATTACTTTATATTGCCCAGGTACTGGTGTAGTAACAGAAACAGGCTTAGATATGAAAGAAACCTCGCCGCTCGCATTAACTATTCCAGTGTATTCGTCATTCGATATTGTATTGATAATTGTAACTTCCGTACCTGCTTCTACTAGACCATCTTCGTCACGTACAGTCAGTACAAAGGCAGGACATGCAGGCAGCGGCTGAACAGTAGCTGCGCAATCGGATCCTACTACGAATTCGCCTAACTCTATACCATTTTCTTCAACTACGTATTCTGCAGGCGGAAGATTGGTAATTGTAACTTTTCCATTAGTATCTGTTGTCTCGGTTGTTACTAAAGCCTTAGTAGCTTTATTAACAATCGAGATACTTGCATTGTTACGTGGTTTGCCATCGGCGTCATTCACTGTTAACGTGAACGTTTCGCACATTCTTGCAACTTCCAACTCAGCTTCACAATTATCATTCAGGTAGCTAATTGTAACGCTGCCTAATAGCTGCAGCCCCTCATATAGCTTATACGTGCCTGCTGGAGTTGTCGTTGGTACTTCGAACTTTCCGTTTTCGTCCGTTGTTACAGTAACTTCGATATTGTTCGAATCTTTTAATGTAACTTCTACATCTGGACGTGGCGTGCTGCTTTCAGATATTACAGTAATCGTGAATACTGGGCACGCAATCGACGGTTGGATTTCTGCTTCGCAATCTCCATCAGCATAGCTTACCGTAACTGTACCTAATTCCTTATCATCCGCACCCTTAACCGTATATACTCCTGCTGCTACTTGTGGATCAGTCGTAGGAATAGGCGCCCCTGGACGTATGATATTTGTTACTTTACCTTCTTCATCTGTAGTACCTGTGTAAACTTCATTTCCATTGCGATCTACTAATTTGATCTCTTCATGTTTAACTGCTTCTCCGTTAATGTTTTTAACGATAAGCGTGAAAGTTGGACAAGCATTAATGTCATCGACAATTTCAATATTCTCAAGCTCAATGACTTTTAATTCGTTGCCCGGCAATAAAACATCCTTTGTTGCATCTAGCTTGATACTATAATCGGACATCAATAGATAGTTACTTGGTGCAGCTTTTTCTCTTACTTTATAGTTGGCATAGTTGACATTCGTAAATACAACATTGCCATCTTCGTCTGATTTCTCAGTTGCTACAATATAGTCCTGACCTTTTACCGTTTTCACTAGATCAAATTCAACGTCAGCTAATGGCTTTTTAACACCGGTTAGTCCGTTATATCCAACCTTGTTAAATACTAGATTCCCTTTTGTTAAAGAGAAATCTGCATCTGAGGAACTGAAGCTAAAGTTCCCTTCGTATTTTGCTTCTGTTTCTTGGTTGTCAGCTGTTGCAAAACCGAAGTGTATTTTTGCCTCATTACTGAATGGTTCGCCCACTTTTCCAAGCACAAGCGTTTCATAACGAACTTGATAGCCTTCTCCATTCAATTCACCAAAATCAATTTCAAAGCCGCCATTTTCGGTAAACTCTACAGAGAAGCCTAGATCAGTAGGGTTTATCCACGAGCTCCCGTTGGAAATACCATCCTCAGCATCTACGCTATACGCTCTAACTTTAAGAGTATCCTTTAGCAACATTTGATTTGGTGATGGTACATCTGTAACTTTAACATTGCCTAATGTAGACAAAGAACGGTTAATATTCAACGTCCACGTTAATTTCTCACTGCTCTCATCTTCGGAAGGAGCATATTTAGAAATTAATTCATTCGAATATTCAACTTCTACAGATGCATCCCAAGTGTAGGTTTTAGGTGCTCCTACTTTGGTCGTAAACGTCGCTATATTGGTATACTGCTTATCTTTATCTTGCTTATCGTTGGACTCGATACCAATTATTTTATCAGAATCCTTTGTTTGATATTTGACGATATATACTTTGTTGTTAGCAACACCTAGATTATCGCCAAATGTTAGCGTATAGCTCTTTTTGTCTGGAGCAATATCTAAATCATATAATGCTTTAGAAAGTTCATCTCCCTCAGTACCAAGCTCATCGTTATTAGGAGTTGTCAGTGTAAATTCCTTTACTTCAAATGAATCCGGAACAATTTCATGACCTTCTCCTAGCGTATCACTCAATACTGCGCCATTAATATTTTGCTTATTGATATTCAGCTTAATATTCCAGTTAAAGAGCTGCTCAACATAATCATATGAACCTTGCTTACGTCCATTATTGACAGAGTTTGTTGCAGGAACGTAACTCGCCGACTTAGTAATAGTGTACGGTTGGTCTGCTGTCCAACTAGCTGTTGCCGTATTACCATAGCCTTTCGTATGAACAGAACCGTCTGGCAAAATGTCATAGATTGTTTTATAGATTATTGTTGCAGTTTGCCCTTTAGCTACTGTACCGCCTGTAAGCGTAAAGCCATTAGCGTCAATCGAGATAGAATGGTTTGTCATTCCTACTATAGTAAAGTCTCCCGCATCAAGTCCATTCTTACCATCTGCATCAACTAGTGTATGCTTTGCATTACTTGTTCCAGCTGTGAATTCATCAGTAATGGTTAACCCTGTAATATCAACACCATTGGCATTATCAGCGCGTACGGTAATCGTCCACGTAATCTCTTTCGTGTCAGTATTAACAGTACGAGACTTTGTCAAGATGCCTTCACTTAAACTATGAACCGCTGTAGCAGTTTTACCACTACCGCTTTTGACCGTATTAGTAAACGTCAAACCTTTACCGTCATAGAAATCATCTTGAAGATATGCATCATACGTAACTCGGTAAGCCTCTGCAATATTACTGTTAAACTGAAGTTTGAAAGCAATAGGATCAACTTTAATAAGATCATCTTCAGCGAAAATATCGCTAACAGTATATCCACTGCCTGTAACATCTTCACCTGTTCCGGAAGCATTGCCACTATCATTTACAGTCATTTTGTACACTTTAATTGAAGCTGTATCAATGACATGTCCCGTTGGCAATGTATCCTCTAACCAAGCGTTGGTTTGACCAATGGACGCTTGATTATAGTTATAACGAATTTCCCATGAAGACTTGTAGTTGTTACTGGACTTGCGTTCTTTTGCTAAAGCTTTACCGTACGTTGTAGATGCGGATGCCGTAGCACTATCTATTGCTTGACCATCTGAGTCAAGCAATGCAATGTTGTTGGTAAAAGATTTAGAGCCTTCTTGGTCTTCTAACTCCAACGTAACCTTTGTTCGATACGTGATTTTGTAGGCATCTCTACCAATAAGTACAGCATCTTCAAAGTTTCCATTCTCTACAGGAGCACTATGTGAAGTAGCCGCTACTCCATTTAACCCAACCTTGTACGCTTCAATCGTAACTGTTCCTGGTACAACAGCGTGACCGGTGCTAGGTGTATCTGCTATTGTCGCACCAGCTAAGTTTTTACCCGCACGATTGACCCATACTTCCCAATCTATGAAGCGCTCTCCATTTACAATTTGAACACCTTTAGATTGTTTCCTCATCTTTTCACCGCTTGTCGATGGTAGGAAGGTTAGTGAGATTTTATCTGTTCCACCGCCTGCACTCGGTATTTCCAATTCCTGAATTAGTTCATCACTTACAAGATCAAAGCCTGACGTAAAATTCATTTCGAATTTTACACCTAGGGCTCCAACGATATCTGGAGATGGTTCCCCGGTAATTGTAACAGTAACCACATCATCCTTCGTTTCCCACTTAAATGCTGGCGAAGCAGGTGTCTCTCTTTTAGAACCGTTAAAAGAATCATTAAAATCAATGAGTGAAGGCGGTAGTGAAAATGTAAAGTAATCTCCATCCTTCAAATCTTCAGGCAGGTCCAATTCAAATACAAATTTACCGGTTGCCTTCGCGTTTTGTGGAAGCTCTGTCTCGAATGCTTCAACAGGGTTCACAGAGATGCCATTAATAGCTAATTCAAACTGATCCAAAAGCACACTAGGGATTTCTACAGGATCGCCATCGAGCTCAGCATTTAAAGGCGCTAACAGCTCACCTTCAGTACCTTCTTCTGCACCTTCTCCAGCACCAGCTTCAGAGCCTTCCTCTGCGCCTTCTCCAACTCCAGCTTCAGTACCTTCCTCTGCGCCTTCTCCAACTCCAGCTTCAGTACCTTCCTCTGCGCCTTCTCCAGCTCCTGCTTCAGTGCCTTCCTCGGTGCCTTCTCCAGCTCCTGCTTCAGAGCCTGCATCTGTCCCCTCTTCTGATGCATCATCAGTAGGGGTTGTGCTTTCATCTACATCTGTTTCCGTATTGCCCAATTCACTTCCAGCATCTTCACTGGCTGCTGGCGGTGTTGCCAAAGGATCTCCTTCAGCAAAAGCCGATATCGGGGCAAACATAACTTGAAGCACTAAAAGAACAGCAAGTATTGCGGTATTGATTCTCTTCATTCTTCTCTCCTTTTCTTGGCCCGGAGAGATGCTCTACGTTCGAAATCTGACGCAGCCTTCTCACTTCTGGAAGGGCTGCTTCTAACGACGACAAGCCTCTCTTCTTCCAGTGTGTTAATCTAACAAGCTGAACACATTTGCGCCCTTTTGACGTTATGTATTCGTGCTTTATCAAATTTTTATAATTTAACTCCCCCTTTCAAAGTCAAAATTCTCCCATTTTTTAGTGAGATTTTCTTCATTATAAACATGGAAACTGTAAAATTTCTGAACAAGGATAATAGCATTGAATTTTTCAGCATTGATTACTAACTAATAGAGGCACAGTTGGAGCGTACATCTGTCTTAGCAAATATGTATGCCTACAATCAGGAAATATTTGTAATTTTACTATAAATATTCTTGTGTCGATCATGTCACTGGGAACAAGTGCTAAAGGAACGATTGAGATTGAGTACTCTGACCCAATCGTTGGTTCGTGCAAATTTACGAAGAGGGATTATACACGGGACACCATATACATTGAGAGGATTAATAGGATGGATCTTGCTAGATGATAGAGACAATATGCCTCCAGGTACAAAAAAACAAAAAAGGCATATCTACAAAGTTTCATAGATATGCCACACTATTAAAAGTGAAGATTAACCGCTAACAATACTTAATTTTTGAAAGGATTTAATAAAGTCTGTCGCAACAAAGCCTAATGATTCAAATAAAGGGAAAATTGGTTCATTTGCTTCATCTGCAGTAACGTAAATTTTCGATACTTTCTTTTGATCGAAACGTTGCTTTAATGCTGCAATAAGCTGCTTGTCTATCTCTTTATTCTGGTATTCTTCTGCGATGATGATACGATAATAATAACCTTTGTTATTATCTATGGTGCCTATGATTACGCCAACAATTTGATTGTCAGCTTCAGCAACGATGACTAGATCACTATCCCAGCCTAGTTGTCGGCCAAAAGCAACCAATGTCTGCTCACAAACTTCTTCAGAGAGCACTTCTTCGAAAAGCGCTTCGATACAGCGATAATCAGCCAATTGAATCGAACGAACATTCATCATTTACACCTACTTTTATAAGTTCAGTACCAAAAAAATAACGACAGTTTCTAATAAAATCCTATTTATTTAGACATTATATCTTGAATTTGAGCAAAAGAACATCTATTTTTCTTGTAAACGCTCTCATTTTCTCGTAAATACTCATCGTTAATCTTTTATGCATATTTTTTATACAGATGTCTCAAACTGTTCGATAGTGTTTAAAGTAACATAATACTTTTTCAACACGAATGTTGCTTTATTCCGATAAATCAGAGATAATAAATAAAGTAACTACATATTTAATTGGAGGTTATCGAACATGGCACATCAATTACCAGCACTACCTTACGCTCACAATGCACTTGAGCCGCACATCGACGCTTTGACGATGGAGATTCACCACGGTCGTCATCACAATACTTACGTAACTAACCTTAACGGAGCATTGGAAGGCGCTCCTGAGCTTCAAGGTAAATCCGTTGAGGAGCTTATCGCTAACCTTGACAATGTACCTGAAGCAATCCGCACTGCTGTTCGCAACAATGGTGGAGGACATGCTAACCACAGCCTATTTTGGGAAACAATCGGCCCTAACGGTGGCGGTGCTCCAACTGGCAAGTTAGCTAATGCAATCGACAGCAAATTCGGCAACTTTGAAAACTTCAAAGCTGAATTCGCTAAAGCAGCTACTACTCGCTTCGGAAGCGGCTGGGCATTCCTTGCTGTTAACAACGGCGAGCTAGAAGTATACAGCCTACCTAACCAAGACAGCCCAATTATGGAAGGTAAAACTCCTGTTCTTGGTCTTGATGTATGGGAGCATGCATACTATTTGAACTACCAAAACAAACGCCCTGATTACATTGCAGCATTCTGGAATGTAGTTAACTGGGAAGAAGTTGGAAAACGTTACGAAGCAGCTCTTTAATTGACATTGCTTCATACACAAAAGCAGCCTGAACTAAAGTTCGGCTGCTTTTTTTTGTGCATTTACCCATTATGAGTGGAACCCATTACCTTCCAGGAGCATAAGCTACTTCAGGACGAATGCCTAATTCACTCGTAAAGGAGTTTGAATACTTACATGAGTAATGAGCAAATGTATTCACAAGCAATGTCAGATCCTTGTGGTTGTCGCCAAGCGTTGAACAGCGCTCCAGTTGTGCTACCTTTTCCTCCGGTTGTAGTTCCTCCTCTAATTGGCCCAGGGCCAGTAACACCTTGGGGGCAACCTTATGGTCAGCCTTATAGCCAACCTTGGGGAGGTCCTGGACCATACGCTCCTGGACCGTGGGGAGTTGGTCCACAACCATATCCATACCCACAACCTTTATTACAGCCTATTCCAACACCAGCTGTTCCTCGAGAGGAAGAGTCGTTTAATAATGAATGGAATGCCCTAGGACTTACTCAAACAGGTGATGAAGAAAGTATTGCAGCAGAATCACCTGAATCACCTGAATCCAGACCAACACCAAGCCATGGATCTGGCCACGGACCTGGACACGGACCTGGACACGGACCTGGACACGGACCTGGGCATGGACCTGGTCCATGGGGTCCTGGACCGTGGGGACCTGGACACGGACCTGGACACGGGCCTGGACCATGGGGTCCTGGGCATGGACCATGGGGTCCTGGGCATGGACCTGGACCATGGGGTCCTGGGCCATGGGGTCCCGGACCGTGGGGACCTGGACCGTGGGGTGGACCATGGGGTGGACCGTGGGGCGGACCATTAGGACCCGTCATCCCTCTACCACTGCCACTTCCTATCGGGGGGCCAAGAGATCAACATATTTTTGTAAACATTGATGGCGGCACAGCTTATCCTAATGCTACTGCTTCCTACCGTCTGAATTATCAGCCGGGTATCACAATCTATGATGCATTGAACAGCACTGGAGTAATTCAACTGTCTCCTCAAGGACAGATATTAGCGGTAAGCGGCGTTGGAATCGGAGGAATTGTCAATTGCTCACTGAGTATTGATGGCCGTTCAATCACAGATTCTATGATGGGGCATCAGCTGCAACCAAATGAACAGATTAGCATTGAGATAATATATGCTTAATAAAAAGAGGCCGAGATAAAACTAGCTTCACATACACTTAAACCGAAGTAAAGGAACTCAGAGGCCTTATTCCTATGTAAAGGCACCCCAAAAAAATGTAACGGAACTCAGCGCCGCTATAAGGTCAATTCGAGGTGGAAAACGTAGAAATTGCACCAATAACGCCTGTGAGTTCCGTTAGAATTTATAGAAGGCTGCTTTTGGTTAATTAACGTCGCTCAGTTCCGTCAGAACTTCGACTTGTTCCTAGTCGATGGAAATTATCTTCTTTCCAGTTAAAATTGAAGTCCCGAACACTTTACATTGGTAAAGTGTTCGGGACTTTCCTGTTGGAGTTAGGTTTTGTCCCAGTCTCCTTTTACTGCAAGTATTTACTCTTGCTGTTTAATAGTTTTAATTGATCATCATCATATCCTACGCGGAACGTAATTTGTTGTTTGATAAAGTTATATGACCCGTCTTTTCGTTCATCAGCCGATATAACAACCGTCACCATTGCTTCATCCTCTGTTAACGAGATATGCTCATCATCGATGGAAATATTTCTTTTATGAATAAAATCATCACGGAATTTCACATAGCTAGTGCTTTCTTGCCAATCACCGGCTAGCAATGTGTAGGCATATACATAATCGCCAATATTAATCGCATCATAAAAGTGCTTAACGAGATAGCTAGCAAGTTGATCAAGCGGCTGTTTTTCTTCTGCCATCGTTTGCTCATCGGTAGACAATGAGATACCAGGCAGCATGTCCATTGGTTCTTTCGTCCAGCCTTCGATTAGCGGCAGCACGTTAACGATAGGTATACTGAAACCTATTGAGCTGTTTTCGAGACCTGCAGAATTAATACCAAGCACTGAGCCTGTCGTCGTGTCTACAAGCGGTCCGCCACTATTACCGTGCGAGATTGGCGTTGAGATCTGGTAAAGATCACTATAGGTGTAAGGCGAGATCTGCAGACTCCTCCCCACTCCGCTTATAATTCCTGTTGTTACTGTATTCTGCAAACCTAACGGACTTCCGATCGACAGCACCTCGTCGCCTACACTAGCTTTTTCATACTTAACTAGCGATAAACTATCACTACCGGCCAGCTCCGGCACTCTTACGACCGCTATATCTACTTCCGTACTAATCCCTATTACTTCTCCGACTAACTCGCGTGCATCGGCTGTTTTCACTCGGACATGTCTAACTCCCGTTACGACATGCGCATTTGTAATTAGATCGCCTTGATTGTTATATAAAAAACCTGATCCTTGGTTGCCCGCATCGGTTTCAATCATCACGACGTACTTCTGCGTCTCAAATATAATGTCTTTGAGCGATTTAGTTTTTTCACCAACTGCAATTAATGGTGCACTATTGAGCTGGCGTGGAATCACTTCCTTCAATTCCAAATACGTCACTAAACCTCCGCCCATCATAAGGAGGACGCCGAGAATGACTAATATTACTCTCCAGTTCATAGCTCTCCCCCTGCAAAATACTGCTTCTTTCTATTCTCTGTACAGAGGCTGCACGAGAGATATTCTTTCGTTTATTCTAAACTCCATGAACCTTCTACAATGTTCAATTTCATATCATCCTCGTAATCAGTGCCTTCTGGAAGTGTTACAGAAAAGCTCATTCCTTCCCCGGAGGCAACATAATCCGGCGTTACATTGCTTGTCCCACTGCTAATGAGCGTTCCGTCGGCACTTACGATCGAATAGGTGACAGATATCTCGTAAATAGCGCGAGTAGCTACGTTTTTCAAATCCGCTATAACAACGATGTCGCCAAGCTCATTCATAACCTTTTCGAATTCAATCAACTCGATTGCCGCAGTCTGATTAATGTAATCTTCAGCAGCAGCTTCCTCCATCGCTCGTTGAATACGCTGCTCTTCTGCAAGTGCATAAGCAGCCTGTTCCTGCTTTACTCTCTGCTTTAGATCTAGCAGAACTTCATCGCCACGTACCCACGCCAACGCTTCATCTGTCACAGAGATTGCAACTGTGAATCGTTTGCGGTCGAGCAATGCGTTCACTTCTGCTGTCGACGTAGTGCGAATTCGATCAATGATTTGCTCCTTCAAGGTCGTTGCCTCTTCACCGATCAAGCCGTTTACAACATTGAGCAGATTGCCGAGATCTTCAATCGTGCCAATTCTTGTAAGCTCATTGGATAAACTTAAAATCGTAAACTTCATATTCAGCTCTTCTAATCGTTCTCGGTGCTTATCGAACACAGGCTCCTTAAAGCCTTTAAGCTCCTGTCTCAGTTCCTCCATCTGATCCTCGGCTTCACTTTCCTTGCCAAGCTGAATCGTTTGCTCTAGATCATCCCCCATTCGTTCAATACGAATGGCATGAATGATCATATTCTCATCCTCGGTTAATGCACTAAAATTCGGTCTTAATTTAATCGCTTTTTGTAATAACTGCAGCGATTGTTCATAGTTCCCAGTTAATGCCTCGATCTTCGCTTTAGATTGTATACTAAGTACTTCCTCATTTACAGAAACTTCTACCTTATAATAACGGAATAACAATCCGGTAATGATTACGAATAATATAACAAATGCTACCGTAGTTTTTATTGCAAAATTGCTTCTTCCTTTGTTCGTTTCTTGACGTGTTGCCGCATTCCTATTGCGGAACCAACGCCTGACCTTTGATTTCGTAGATGACGTTACTTCACTACGCTCTACTTCTTCGTCTGGCCATATCCCGACCTTCTGGATTCCAGTGATATTGTGCTGAAGCAATTTTCTTCCGCATTGACTACAGTATATAGCATCCTCAGCAAAACCTCTCTCGCAGTGATGACAATACACTTTTGCTCAGCCCCCACCCTTATTCAACTAGCAGCCTTTTATCTATTCTATTAAGGCTTCATTCTATTCTAACCTAAATAGTTAATGTTCTCCATTTCAAAATAAACCCATCGAACAATTGGTTCTTTTTTCCTTAGGCTAATAGTCCCGCATAACGATGCCAATATTCAATTCTTATTTCAACAATACGGTCGTAACTGCCTTTTCAATACCTGCAGCCATACTTCAATGTAACTTACAATCATTCAAACATGTATAGTCTTGATTGAATTATGAAACCTTAAATGTAGTGAAAGTTACATGAACGGTGTTGACATCCTTTACCGTGTATTATACTTTAAATGTACGACAACTGTGCTCTGATTAATTACAGTTAGATTATATAGACAACGGAGGAATTCATCGTGTATAAAACAGTTATTATTGGTACTGGCCCAGCTGGACTTACTGCTGCGATTTACTTGGCACGCGCGAATATGTCACCTGTTGTTATTGAAGGCTGGCAGCCTGGCGGACAGCTGACTACAACTACGGAGATTGAAAACTTCCCTGGTTTTCCGGAAGGAATTTTGGGATCTGAACTTATGTCTAATATGCGTAAGCAAGCTGAACGTTTTGGTGCGACATTCAAAACAGGCTCTGTAAAAAGTGTTGATATGAGCAAACGTCCATTCGTGCTTGATGTGGAAGGACAAGGAGAGGTCATCGCTGAAACTGTCATTATCTCTACGGGAGCTTCTGCAAAATATCTCGGAATTCCTGGAGAGCAAGACAACGTTGGTCGCGGAGTTAGCACATGCGCAACATGTGACGGATTCTTCTTCCGTGGCAAAAAAATCGTTGTGATCGGTGGCGGCGACTCAGCTATGGAGGAAGCCAACTTCCTGACACGCTTTGCTTCTTCTGTAACGATTATTAATCGTCGTACCGAGCTGCGCGCTTCGAAAATTATGCAAGATCGTGCGCGTTCCAACGAGAAGATCGAATGGGCGCTTAATCGTACTCCTGTTGAAGTGATTGCGACAGGTATGGGCGTTACAGGCATTAAAGTTCGCAACAATGAAACAGGCGAAGAAGAATTAATCGAAACAGATGGTGTGTTTGTTGCAATCGGACATACACCGAACACCGGCTTCCTTGGTGGACAGATTGACACGGACGCAAACGGCTACATTCTTGTTAAGCCAGGCACTACGGCAACGAATATCCCTGGCGTATATGCTTGTGGTGATGTTCAAGATACTACGTATCGTCAAGCAATTACAGCAGCAGGTACAGGTTGTATGGCAGCTCTCGAATGCGAGCGTTTCTTGGAAGGCTTGGATTAAGCTCATTGAGCTTGTAACGTAAAACAAGCGATAGCTTCCGTTGGACGGCTAAGATAAAGCCTAATCCAGCAGAAGCTATCGCTTATTTTGTTAAATATCCAGACTTTAGAAACTCCCAATCACTTAAAAAGTATGATCTGAGATTAGGTCGTCTGCGAACAGCTAACGGGTGATAGGAGGCCGTAGTCATAATTCCTCTTGGAGTGCTCCACTTCTGTCTTAATCCCTTCACTTCCGCATCATCATCTCCAAAAAATGAGCTTACAGCAACATTACCTAAGCAGAATATAAGCTTTGGTGACATCGTATCCAGCTGTGCATTTAAATGCTTCATACATATTTCCCTCGTACGGCCCTTGTCGTATGCTTTAACTGGCCTGCGCTTCAATATATAAGTGACGTAAAGGTCATCTTCTTTCAGTCCAACGGAATATGCCGCTTGTTGTAGTGCTTGTCTAGTACCGCACACGTAAGAGCTTCCGTCTTTATCTTCTCTTGCTCCAGGGTTATCTAATATAATCATAATTGGCGCTTTTGGGTTACCTTCTCCCCAAATCATTCTTGAACGATGATGAATAAGTCCACAGTCCGCACAATTCTCTACATTTGGTGGGGGACTATCCTCGTTCCATATATAAGGACATACTTCTTCCATGCACAATGATCCTCCTGAATTAAACTTATAATTCAAGCATGGGCTAGATCTGCACATTTCAAACGATATCAAAATGGTTTTGTAATCATTAAAGCAATAATAATTAAAAACATTATATTGATCATATGTTCAAAGAAAAAAAGCTTCCTAGACAACACATAGTATTCTTCTGGTATATTTTCGCCTTTATGCTCTCTCAGTAGCTGCTTAATCGGCCGTGAACGCGGGGATAATACAAGCGGACCAAACGCTAAAGCAATTAAGTACAGCAGTAAACTAGTTACATACCATCCTCCTGTAAATAAATAAGGTCGCAATATCCCCATCCATAGTCCCGTTATTAATAGCAACGTGCCGCCAATCATAACAAAGATATGTATGCGATGCCGAAGATAAAATGCATGCCTTAACTCGTTTATATTATTCGTTTTCAGTACGATGAACGTCATAACGAATCCTGGTCCCATTCCTAAAATTGCTGAAAAAATATGTATAAACACTAGCGAACTATATAACGTCATTTATTTTTGCCACCTTTATGATGTTAGCAATCCTACTGCTTATCATTTGCAAACCGCATATCAGCCTAGCCAAACTAAATCTATAGCTTAAACGTTATCTGCAATGATTCTCACTCATTTTACCATATTGCATCATCACATCTCCTCCAACATAAATGTGAACAATACGGACCAAGGCTGCGAATGTTATGTTTTTCGTCACATCATGTAAAAAAAAGCCCTTATTCCATGGCAAAGCCAAGCAACAAAGGCTGTTATATGATTCATATGTAGATCATACGTTGTTATGTATGTACCAGGTGTAAGATGTGTATTCCTGCTCCCTACGTCGTTGATGCACCTAATGATTCTTTGATACGGCTACTGTTTCGTTGATACGCCCAGTGATTCGTTGGCCCTTGACCGTGACCGATCGCAATCCCATCTTCAATTGCCGCTTGAATAAAAGCTTTGGCCTGCTGCAACGCCATCTCTAGCTTCAAACCAGATGCTAAGCCTGCCGTTAATGCAGCTGAAAACGTGCATCCCGTCCCATGCGTATGAATCGTATCAATCCGCCTACCCTCTAGCTCAACAAAATCACGGCCATCATACCATAGATCAGTAGCTTTCAGCTCATCGTCATCATGTCCTCCCTTAATGATAACGTGCCTAGCACCGTATGCAGCAAGCTTGCGCGCCGCCTCACGTTTTTCTAAAGCGTTCTTTATGCTCATACCTGTCAAATGCTCTGCTTCAGGAATATTAGGCGTAAGCACTTCCGTTAGTGGCAACAACTCCGTGATAAGTGCATGTATCGCTTTCTCTTGTAGTAATACTGAGCCGCCCTTCGCAATCATAACTGGATCAACCACTACCTTCTTCCATCCGTATTCTCGTATAACAGCCGCGACTGCATTAATAATATCAGAGCTGAACAGCATTCCTGTTTTAAGCGCATCTACCCCGATATCATCGCCAATCGAACGAATTTGCATGACAACAGCCTCTGGAGTCGTCGGATAAACCGCCTGAACACCGTTTGTGTTTTGAGCCGTCAACGCTGTAATTGCAGACATTCCATATACGCCTAGCTCTTGAAAGGTTTTCAGATCTGCTTGAATCCCTGCACCGCCGCCGCTATCTGAGCCCGCAATCGTTAAAGCTCGCGGCACCTTACGTGTATTGATACCTGCTCCGCCAGGGCTGCAGCCTACTTCGATATAGCTTCCCCGCTCCGTCTGACCCACTCTACCGTCTCTACTAATATAGATTACCTCCTCGCAACGTCTATGTGTCTCAGACTCAGGCTATATAGCTACTTTAGATACGTCTCACATCATATTAAGCTTACATATGCTTCATCTAGCCTAGGCTCTCCTTCAGCTGTATTCAGCAACGAATCTCTCTGGTGAAAACGCTAGATTATAAGCTGCAACTTCCTTTCCGTCTACAATATTCGCTATCAGCTTTGCTGTTGCAGGGCTGAGCAAGATACCATTGCGGTAATGTCCCGCTGCCAGTAGAATACGCGACCGCTCGCCACTTAGCCTTCCAATTAAAGGCCTGCCATCCTGTGTCGAAGGCCGAAGTCCTGCCCATTTATGAAATGGCTGCATACTTTCCAGCAACGGAAAGATATGCTTGTTCCAACGCCGAAGTCGTTCGATTCCACGCTCCGTCACCGTCGTATCAAATCCTGCAATATCTTCTGAGGCACCACAGACAAGAGAGCCATTTTCCTTGCCTACCACATACCCCTGGCTGCTAAATACCATATGGTGAACCGGATGTACCTTCCGATCATAAGCGCAAATCTGTCCCCGAATAGGATAGACTGGGAAAGTCATACCCACTACTTCTAACGTTTGCTGTGCCCATGCACCCGAGCAAACAAGCAAGTGATCAGCGCTGAATAGATGTCCGTCTGCTGCCTTAATCGTTACTTCACTTTGCCACTCCAAAAGCTCTACTTGACCTATATGATCATAAATGTGAACACAAAGATTGCGGCATGCTTCCTCTAAGGCCAAAACATAATCAGGCGCATATAGATGGCTCTCTTCTGGTGTATACAATGCCGCCCGCACTTGTTTGGATAGCAATGGCTCCAACCGAAACAGCTCATCCCCTTCAATGATCGTACCCGTAGAGCCGAACTGGCGCTGCCAGTGTAATCGTCCTTCCAAGACGAGCAAGTCAGCCTCGTGCTGCACCACATAAAGACTTCCCGAATTCGTATATTCAAAAGACATGCGAGAGATTTCCTTAACCTCTTCTTGCCACTTCGAATATAACTGCAGACTGTGCAGACATAATTGAAAGAACTCATCCGGACCTTCAACATTTTCTGAATAGGGCGCAAGCATACCGGCTGCTGCACCAGATGCCTGCCCACCACATCCATGCTGCTCTAATAAAGTGACCTCATATCCACGCTTACGCAGTTCAAGCGCACAGGATAAGCCAATGACGCCTCCACCTATGACAATGATCGAATCTTTCATCTCATGACCAACTTTCCTGCTAGCTCAGCTTAAATTGTTCAAGCCCACTGCTAGCAGTCGCATATTTCTTTTTCGGAATGCGCCCTGCTAGATAAGCAAGCCGTCCTGCTTCAATCGCTGTTTTCATCGCCTGTGCCATGCGTACCGGATTGCGCGCTTTTGCAACTGGCGTATTCATCAGTACACCGGATACGCCAAGCTCCATTGCTTGCACAACATCGCTTGCTGTTCCTAGCCCTGCATCAACGATTACTGGCACCTTAGCTTCTTCTACAATTAGCCCCAGATGATATGGATTCAGAATACCTAATCCTGTGCCAATCGGCGATGCGCCCGGCATCACTGCTGCTGCTCCCGCTTCTTCCATCCGCTTGCACATAATCGGATCATCAGAGATATAAGGCAGTACAGTAAAGCCTTCACTCACCAATATTTCAGTTGCCTTTAATGTTTCAAGTGCATCAGGCAGCAGTGTTCGCTCATTCGCACTAATTTCCACCTTAATCCAATCGCTTAGCCCCGATGCACGAGCCAGTCGTGCAATGCGCACCGCTTCTTCAGCAGTACGAGCGCCTGAAGTGTTCGGCAAGAAGTGAAATTGCCCAGGCTGAATATGCTGCAGAATCGAATCGTCCTCTGCCTGTTCTAGATTAATACGACGTATGGCAAAGGTAAGGACCTCAGCCCCCGAAGCCTGAATCGCTTCCTGCTGGACATAGGGGTTAGGAAACAAACCTGTTCCGATAAATAACCTAGATTTGAGTGTACGGTCACCTATTTTCCATGTATCCATCATTGCTTTACCCCCCACCTACGAAATGAACTAGCTCGATCTTCATGCCGTCGCGCACGGTCGTATGCGCCCATTGCTCCAATACGAGTACCTCACCGTCAGCCTCGACAACAATTGGCTTGCCGGACAGTCCAAAATACTCAACGACATCCTGTATCGTCTTTACCTCAAGCTTTTGCATTGTCCCATTAATGATCAGTTCCATAACCTGCCCTCGCTTTCCTCAACTATTCGGCTACTCCAACTTCCCACTGTTTATTCATGCTATCTCCGACTTTCTTTTGCTATCACTGGCTTTCTTCTGCTTTTTCCAGCTTGCTTAAAAATTCCCGACATGTACCTTGAATATCATCACTGCCGACAATTTCACTCACTGCGCAGATACGTGTTGCTCCCGCTTTGATGACTTCATCAACGTTATGCAGCTTAATACCGCCAATCGCTACGAATGGAATATTGATCATGCGCGCCACCTCCTGTACATAAGAGACGGTCACGGGAGCTACGACATCCAGCTTCGTTTTTGTAGGAAAGATCGGTCCAACACCGATATAATCCGCTCCATCACGCTCTGCTTGAATGGCCTCGTTAATCGCATGAGTAGAAATACCAATTATTTTATCGCCCATTCGACGCCTTGCTTCAGCAAGTGGAACATCTCCTTGCCCGAGATGCACCCCGTCAGCGTCTACCTCTAATGCGATATCAATATAATCATTAACGATAAAGGTAACGCCGTATTGAGCAGTCAACCTCCGTAGTGCGGCTGCTTTTTTTCGAATTTCTGCTATATCTCCTGACTTATCTCGCAGTTGAATAATATCCGTTCCACCTAATATGGCCTGCTCCATCACTTCGAGCATCGGCTTACCTGGATGAAACTGCTCTCCTGTAATCGCGTACAGTCTAAAGTCCTTCACGACTAGGCACCTCCTTTTATAATGAAATTGCTATGTTTACATTCCGATATACCTCGCATAGATCGTCCTTGCTCGCACGAGATCCTCCGTGCCTTGTACAAGTACACGTCCATCAGCGAACAGCACAAGCTGCTCTCCTTCTGAAAGCTCGACTTTTAGTAGGTATGGATTGAATCTTACGGCCGTAGCTATTCCTTCCAATCGTTCCTTCCACATCTGTATGTCCAGTGGTCCACGACTTGTAAACTGTACCGTCTCTCTGCCGCATAGCGTGACCATCATGTCCTGTTCCTGCTCCTGCAAAGCAGGGTACTGCTTCGTTCCACAGCAAGGGCAGTCTAATCGCGGCTTATTGAATTTCAGTTCATAGTACTGGTTATACCAAATATCAAATGTAACGACACTTTCTCTCCGCTGCTCCACTGCACCTACTAGATACTTTAGTGCTTCTACCGCTTGATAGGATGCAACCATATCAACGACTGGCGCGATAACTCCTACCGTGTCACATGTCTGACCTGTGCTGTCTGCAGACTGAATAAAACAACGCAAGCAAGGTGTTTTTCCCGGAACGAATAAGGCACTCATGCCGCGCGAGCTCACTGCACCGCCATAAACAAAAGCAATTCCTCGTTGCCAACAAGCATCATTGAGCAAATATCGTGTTTGAAAATTATCCGTTCCATCAAGCACCAGATCGATCCCGTTCAACAATTCCTCGATATTGTGCAGCGATACATCAGCAACGATCGCCTCCAGCTGAACGGAGGAATTCACCTTGCGAAGCTTACGTTCTGCGGCTACTACCTTCGGCAAGCTTTCTTTTACATCATCTTCGTCGTACAGCATTTGACGCTGCAAATTACTTTGCTCTACATAATCACGATCGACCATTCGTACGAAGCCGACACCAGCCCGAACCATATGATTCGCTAACACCGTACCTAAAGCACCCATGCCGATAATACAAACTGCACTTTGCTGCAGCTTTTTCTGCCCCACTTCCCCAATGGGCTGAAAAAGCATTTGTCGCGAATATCGATCCATTTCCTGTCTCCTTACGTTATTTACATCATTCAAGTCATCACGTCATTCAAGCAATTCACGTCATTCGTTACAGATTACGAAATGCATCCTTGGCATCAATCGCTTTTTTCAAATGCCCCTGCTCGACTAACCAATCAATCGTATGCTGCCAGGACTGTTCAGATTGCGTGCCAAATGCTTCAGTGCCTTCATTCATTAACGGCAATAAGATGGCTAAGCTTTGCTGCTCAATCTGTGCATCCAGCGGGAAATCCTGACTTTGCTCATCGAGCAGGTATTGCAACGCTTCAGTCGTATGCTCAATCGTATAGTCAAGACCACGTGTAGCAGCTTCTATGAAACGCTTCATGACATCGCCTTTTTGTTCAATCCCCTTTTCACTAGCTGTAAGTACCAATTCATAATAATCAGGAACACCATAGTCGGACGGGTCAAATGCTTTAAGCTTCACCCCTTCTTTTTCAAGTAACAGCTTTTCATGATTCACGTAACCGCCAATAATCGCGTCTACTCTGCCTGTCGTCATCGCCGGGATCAAATCCCAACCTATATCAACATAGGTATGCTGCGAAGGATCTCCGCCATCAAATGCGACCATCGTATTCACAATCGATTCATCACGTGGAATCGACGGATAGCCGATTCTCATCCCCGCAAGATCTTTAGGACGCTCGACATTGGCTGATTCCAATACAAACAGCTGATTTAACGGATGTCTAACAAGTGCTGCGACCGATACAATCGGGATATCCTCACCTCTTGAAATCGCAACCTGCATCTGGTAGCTTATCGCTAGATCGGCTTTACCAGCTGCCACGAGCTTAATCGCATCATTCGTATCAGCAGGTGTTAGCAGCTTTACCTTAAGCCCCGCTTCTGCGAAATATCCTTGCTCCTCTGCTGCGTATAAAAAGGTATGTACAGCGTTCGGATACCAATCGAGCAGTACGGTTAATTCATCCAGCTGCTCCTCGCTTGATTCTTTTGGTGCTGAACAAGCATTTAACGTGAATAAAAACACAACACTAACAATCAAAGTCCATTTCATATTTACAGTTACATTTCTCATGTCTATCCCCTATTTTTATTGTTTTCTTAATATCTACGCTGGCCTCTAATGATCCGCTCTAAAAGCTGGGCTGTAAGAAATAACATCATTCCCATAAGCGACAATAACAGTACACCAGTAAATACGGCATCACCTTGAAGCAAATTAGATGCACGCTTCGTATACATTCCTAAGCCCTTTTCGCTCCCAAGCCATTCTCCTAATGTGGCACCACCTACACTAATCGTTGCTGCCATTTTCAATCCTGTGAAGAAATGAGGGACCGCAGATGGAAGCTTCCATTTCCAAAATAGATCTGTTCTGCTTGCGCCCATTGATCGCATCAATTCCCCTATATCCGGATCAGCAGCACGCAATCCAGCTACCGTATTGACTGCTATCGGGAAAAAAGTAAACAATACAACGACTGCAACCTTGCTCCATAGCTCGTAGCCAAACCACATCACCATGATAGGCGACAACGCGATAATTGGAATCGTCTGCGATGCAATAATGACCGGATAGAGCGTGCGCTCAGCAATTCTCAAGCTGTCAATCAATAAAGCACACAACGTTCCTAGCAGAATAGCGATTAGCAAGCCTACTAGCGATTCATGAAGTGTCACAATAAAGTGCTTTGCAAGCAGCGGTGCATGGGCAGCTAGCGAAACCAATACAGCGGATAGACGCGGAATGATGTAATGCGGAACATCAAGCAATCGCGTCAAGCCTTCCCATATTCCCGCTAGCAGCAATATAAAGCCTAGCAGAGGAAGATTAGCTGCTAGTTTATGCCTCCCCGCCGTATGTGGTTTACTCTCTTTATGCAGCGAGCTGTCTCGATTCAGCGGTAATCTGTCTCGCTTCAGCCTCGAAGCTGTCTTTGCTGAGCTATCCATGAGGGCCATCACCCTTTCCTTTCCAATCGCGGATCCTCCGTGTTAACTCCACTGTTGACCTTGGAATCAACAGGTTTGGTGCATTTCTAAATTCGGTTCATTCCCGTATGTTCATGTTCAATGTAATCCCAGCCTATCGCGTCCATCACTTTCGCAATGTCTGCTACCTCTTCCAAGCAGCGCCATCGCTTGGCGCTTTAGTGCAATGAACGGGCTGTCAAGAACGATATCGTAGGAACGTGGGCGCGGCAAATCAACCACAATTTCATGCAGAACGCTTACTGGTGAGTTTGCTGTCACGAGCACTCGATCAGCTAATAAAAGCGCCTCATCGATATCGTGTGTGATGAACAAGATCGTTTTGCGATGCTGCTCCCATACTTGCAGCAGCCACTCCTGCATCTGAATTCGCACCATCGCATCCAATGCACTAAAAGGTTCATCAAGCAGCAACACCGAGCTTCCTCCAAGCATTGATCGTAAAAAAGATACGCGCTGACGCATGCCACCGGAAAGCTCATGCGGATAGCGGTTCTCTGTGCCAGACAATCCAAACTGCGGCAATAGCTCCAGTGCCCTGCGACGAGCTTCACGCTTACCTATGCCAGATAGCTCTAAACCGAGTGCTGCATTATCTAGTACGGTACGCCATGGCATTAAGCAGTCTCGCTGTGGCATATAACCGATGCGGCTACACCTGCTGCCGACCTTTTCAACCGTTCCTATCTTCGCAACCTTTTCGACCTTTTCAGCTCCGACATATAGCTCTCCGGCTAATGGCTGCAGCTGACCAGCAAGCAAACGGAACAACGTCGTTTTCCCAATTCCACTCGGTGCAAGCAAAGCGACAAATTCACCGGTGGAAATCTCTAGATTAAGTCCGTCGAATAATAGCTTATCGTCAGAAAACCCATAGCGCAGTCCTTGCACGGATAGCGCGTACTCATCCCTTACGTTTTCTGCGTTATTCACACCGGCCATTCCTCCTGGCGGTAAGCCATATCCCAGAACAAATATTCAAATTTGGATGCTGTTACAAAATGTCGTTCTAGTCGTGCAAGCTCACGCTCAGGCAAACCTTCGGCAAGCTCATCCATTTGGGAAATCGTCCAGTCTGTCAACTCTCCGAACTCCTCCGAGCTATACATCAAAATCCACTCGCGATACAGCGGATGCTCTAGTGCTTCAGGGATCTGGGCAAATCTACAGCCGGCTTCTCGATAACTCCACATGCATGGCAGCAATGCTGCAACAACATCTGCCAGTGTTCCTTGCGTTGCAGCTTCAAGCATATATTTCGTATAAGCAATCAGTGTCGGTGACGGACTCGTCGACTCTAGCTCAGCTCGACTTATGCCGAATCGATCCGCGTACTGACGATGCAGCTCCATTTCCACATGCAAGGTCGAGTGTAGCAGCTCCGACATTTTACAGATGATAGCCAGATCCTGAGCCTTAATACTGCCAAGCGCAAACATCTTCGAGTATTCGATTAAGTAAACATAGTCCTGCTTCATGTAATAAATAAAACGCTGTGGATCAAGTGTGCCATTACTCAGCTCGGCTAAAAATGGATGGCGATGGCTTTGCTCCCATATTTCCTTCGATGCGCCATACAGTCTTTCACTAAATTTTGTCATACCTTTTCCTCCTTTTAATCTTACTTTTTCGCTTTGTTAACTTGGTATTACCCTTGAAATAACCCCCTTTTAATGGCGATTGTGGCGTATTTAAGCACAAAAAAACCATTCGAGAACTTTAAAAGCACACGAATGGTTACAATTCGATAAAATTCTCTACGCCAGCATTACCTGGATCAGATTAACGGTCAGAAACATAAGGTTTCTATCTCAGCCGGACTTTATCCAGCACCCGTGTATCAATATGAAGTTAACACTACTATAAATGATCTTCTATATATTGGCAACACCTTATATCGAAAAATTTTACTTGCTCTAATCCCCTTACTTATCTCGCTTCTGCTCCATATCCTGGATTGCTAGTTTGCCGAGCATGGACAGCACCGCATCTTCCATTGGAGGATTGTGCAAGCCAAAGCGCACATCACGATACATTCGCTGCAATGGATGATCGAGCGCTAGACTATGTGCACCAACGATACGCATCGCTTTATCAACAACCGATAACGCGGTCTGAATTGCTGTTACTTTTACCGCATTAAGCTCTATGCTAAGCTGCTCTGGTGGAAGCACCTGCTGATCCCATCTTGCTGCAACACTGTACATAAAATGTCTAGCACTTTGCATCTCTAGCTCCATTTGCCCAAGCTGCAAAGCGATATGAGGAAGATGGATGATCGAGGTATTCAGTGAATTTGGCTGATAAGTATAGGCGAATTTGATTGCTTCCTTCCGTGCTGCGAGTGCTATGCCTAGGTAACAAGCAGGTATGTGAAGTAGATGCGGTGCTGCTGACTGTATCTTCTTTTTTGGAAACAGCTGCATAAGAGCAGCTTCAGGCACAATAACATCCTTCAGTACAAGATCATGACTTGCTGTTCCACGCATACCAACCATATTCCACGTCTCTTCGATCCGCAATCCCTCTGCAGCACGGGGGATCATAAACTCTGCCGTATCTTCTCCTAAACTCGCTGTTACGAGGAAATAATCAAGCACGGGAGAAAGCGTAGTGAACGTTTTTCGACCGTTAAGCTCATACGTACCATTGGCACACTGCACAGCTGTTGTTTGTGGCTTCCCTCCACGTGTCGGGCTTCCAGACGCCTTCTCTGTTGCTGCTCGATTGACAAGAATTTGCTGCTTAACGACCTGCTCGTTAAGTGTTGCAAGTGCAGAATCTGACCACGGTTTGTTAGCGTTCAACTCGAACATCACACTTAAATGCCAGCCAACCCCTAATGCAATAGCTGCATCTCCTTGCGCCAACCGTTCCTGCACCATTACAAAGTCATATAAAGAAAGTCCTTCTCCTCCATATGCTTTAGGCACAGTAAAGGAGAAATAACCTAGCTTACGCAGCGCTTCGATATGCTTATATGCAAAGTCATGCTCAGCATCCACCCGGTGAGCTTCCTCAGTAAAGGAATCCGCAAGCTGCCCTACTGTTGACAATCGCTCCTTCTGCTCGCTAGTCAGCGCAAACATTCCATCTAATCTATTCATCATATTAACCCTCAACTGTTTCGTTATTTGTATATATTATACTTTACCTATCGCGGTACATGGATATAAGTACTTTACAAAATTAGCAAGGTTTTTGTTCATTTCTTGTGTTCAAGCAGTATTTATATTAACATTAATTCAATTCATTGATTACATCTAGAAATGAGGAATCGCAATGATACAAAAAGCTACATTCGCTGGCGGCTGCTTCTGGTGTATGGTAACACCGTTCGACCAACTCCCAGGCATTCAAGGTATTGTTTCTGGCTATATGGGAGGCCATGTTGAAAATCCAACCTATGAGCAGGTACTGACGGGCGAAACAGGCCACCATGAGGTCGTTCAAATTACATTTGACTCATCGATCTTCCCTTACGAGAAGCTATTAGAGCTTTATTGGCCGCAAATCGATCCAACTGATCCGAACGGTCAAGGCAATGACCAAAAAAGCCAATATAAAACGGCAATTTTCTATCATAATGAGGAACAGCGTGTTCTTGCTGAACAATCGAAGCAGCAAATCGCTGGGCGCTTCGACAAACCAATCGCCACTGAAATTAAGCCTGCAGTTGTATTTTATGAGGCTGAAGAGTATCATCAGGACTTTCATCGCAAAGACCCTGAGTATTATAAAGAATCACGTGTCTATTCTGGCCGTGATGTAACGCTTGAGAGAGTATGGGGAGATAAGAAATAATTCGGCGCTCCGTCCTACAGCAAAAAGAGACCGGAACAAAACCTAACTCCAATAGGAAAGTCCCGAATGCTTTACAATGTAAAGCGTTCGGGACTTCAATTTTAACTGGAAAAACGATAAATTCCATCGCCCAGGAACAAGTTGAAGTTTTAACGGAATTGAGCGACGTTAATTAACCAAAAGCAGCCTTCCAGAAATGCTAACGGAACGCACAGCCGTTATTGGTGCAATTTCTGCGGTTTTCACCTCGAATGGACCTTATAGCGATGCTGAGTTCCGTTACATTTTTTCTGGGTGCCTTTACATGGGAATAGTCGAGTAGGTGGGGCCTCTCCTTTCGAGGATTGTGCCCCTTGCCCCTCACAGATCCGTACGTGCGCAATTCACGCATACGGCTCTTCACAACGTCCTTACAGGTTGCATACTCGTCAT
>Ga0160467_100370_pt1 | contig 46751 bp, 41 predicted proteins | sample HID1972I_E11MG_FD_108221 | JGI IMG/M metagenome (GOLD analysis project Ga0160467, IMG submission 108221) | Enriched pill bug-associated microbial communities from UW Madison campus, WI, USA - HID1972I_E11 MG | ecosystem: Host-associated > Arthropoda: Insects > Digestive system > Unclassified ... | reverse complement strand
TCCCCACATGAGTTTCGAAAGCAAGCGGTATAAAAAGTGACCCTCCGTTCCATTTTATGTTGAAACTACGAGCATGGGATCGTTTTTCTTTTTTACACTGTCCACTTGACAGGGAGCAGTTCATAGTGGCTCGCCTTTAAGGCCTGATTCTACCTTATTAACTAAAGGAATCAGGCTTTAAACGCGAGTGTAAGAACGATTTGCTCCGTAGCGTATCGCTTGCTCTAATTGGCTTTTAAGTGCTTTACAGTTGACTCCATACTTATTTTTAACGGAAAACAGCGTTGAAACTTTTATATACTAGTCCATTGATGTGTATAACGCTTACTGTTATAATAGGTTGATTGATTATTCAAGGAATGTGTGGAGGTTAGGCATGACCGACGTTCGCGAAAGACAGAAGAAAATTAGAAATTTTTCAATTATCGCTCATATTGACCATGGAAAGTCGACATTAGCGGACAGAATTATTGAGCTCACTGGTGGGCTTAGCTCACGTGAAATGCAGACGCAGGTGCTTGACAAGATGGACCTGGAGCGTGAGCGTGGTATTACGATTAAACTTCAATCCGTGCGACTTACGTATCGTGCAAAGGATGGAGAAGAGTATTTACTAAACTTGATCGACACACCTGGACACGTCGACTTTACATATGAAGTATCTCGAAGCTTGGCTGCTTGTGAAGGTGCTTTATTGGTAGTTGATGCGGCGCAAGGGATCGAGGCTCAGACGCTAGCTAACGTATACTTAGCGCTCGATAATAATTTGGAAATTCTACCAGTTATTAATAAAATAGATCTGCCAAGCGCGGAGCCAGATCGTGTGAAGCAAGAAATTGAAGATGTGATCGGGCTTGATGCAAGTGATGCTGTACACGCATCCGCAAAAGCGGGCATTGGTATAGAAGATATCCTTGAGCAGGTTGTAGCAAAGGTGCCAGCACCAGAGGGTGATCCTGATGCGCCGTTGCAGGCACTAATTTTTGACTCACATTATGATCCATATAAAGGTGTTATCGTCTATGTTCGTGTCGTTAACGGCTCAATCAAGGCGGGACAAAACATTCGCTTTATGGCAACGGATGCAGAATTCGAAGTGATTGAAGTCGGATGCTTTACACCTAAAGCGGTGATCGTTGATGAGCTTCGCGTAGGTGACGTTGGATTCGTTGTAGCGGGTATTAAAAATGTTAAGGATACGCGTGTCGGAGATACGATTACAGATGCTGGCCGTCCTGCAAGTGAAGGTTTGCCGGGGTATCGTCGTATTAACCCAATGGTATATTGCGGCTTGTATCCGATTGACTCACAGGATTATAACGATTTGCGTGAGGCGCTTGAAAAGCTTGAGCTGAATGACGCTTCGCTTCGTTATGAGCCGGAAAGCTCGACTGCGCTTGGCTTCGGCTTCCGCTGCGGATTTTTAGGATTGCTGCATATGGAAGTTATTCAAGAACGAATTGAGCGTGAATTTAATATTCCGTTAATAACGACGGCACCGAGCGTTATATATCGAGTAACACTTACTAATGGCAACGTTATTGAGATCGACAATCCGTCCAATTACCCGGAATCAAGCAAGCTTGATTTTGTTGAAGAGCCATTTGTAAAGGCGAGCATTATAGTGCCAAATGATTATGTTGGTGCAGTGATGGAGCTTAGCCAAAACAAACGCGGTGAATTTGTCAATATGGAGTATTTAGATGAAAACAGAGTTACGATAACGTACAATCTTCCGTTAGCTGAGATTGTTTATGATTTCTTCGATCAATTGAAATCGAGCACGAAAGGCTACGCATCGTTTGATTATGAGCTGATCGGCTATCGTAAATCCAATCTTGTAAAAATGGATATTATGCTTAATGGCGAGCAGGTTGATGCCTTGTCGGTCATTGTTCACCGTGATCGCGCTTACCACCGTGGTCGGATTATTTGTGAAAAGCTTAAAGAATTAATTCCACGTCAAATGTTCGAGGTACCTGTTCAGGCATCAATCGGAACGAAGATCATTTCGCGTGAAACGGTAAAAGCAATGCGCAAAAACGTACTTGCCAAATGCTATGGCGGTGACATTAGCCGTAAGCGTAAACTGCTTGAAAAGCAAAAAGAAGGTAAAAAGCGTATGAAGCAGGTTGGTAACGTTGAAGTGCCGCAGGAAGCGTTTATGGCGGTACTGAAGATCGACGAGGATTAACGTGACTTCATGTAAGCGATCTTTATGAAGGGCTGGCTTTGTTGTCGATTCTACATATCGGTAACGAAGCGGCCCTTTTGTATACGAAAGGAGGAATATGAATGCAACCGATCCCGGAGGCTCTCTATATTCATATCCCGTTTTGCACCAACAAATGTCATTATTGTGATTTCACCTCTTATATATTGAAGGGACAGCCCGTTGATGCGTACTTGGACGCATTAGAGCTGGAAATGCAGCAAACGATTGAACGCTGGCAGCCGAAACGAATTAAAACCGTGTTTGTTGGCGGTGGTACACCGACAGTGCTTACTCCACCTCAAATGGAAAAGTTTCTGAGCTCGGTTCATCGTTGGTTCCCTCTTGCGGATGACGTAGAGTTTTCGATGGAAGCGAATCCCGGAACAACCGATCGCGATAAGCTGCAGGCAATGAAAGATGGGGGAGTCAACCGCATTAGCTTCGGCGTACAGTCTTTTGACAATGAATTATTAAAAAAAATTGGCCGGATACATGAGGTAGACGATGTATATCGCAGTCTTGAAAATGCAAGAGCTGTAGGCTTTACGAATATGTCGATCGACTTGATGTTTGGTCTTCCAGGACAAACTGTAGAGCTGCTCGATGATAGTGTACAGAAAGCGCTAGAGCTAGACTTACCGCATTATTCACTATACAGCTTGAAAATCGAAGAAAATACGCTGTTCCATCGACTGTATGAGCGTAACGAATTGGTGCTTCCACCTGAGGAAGATGAATATAATATGTACTTGCATCTTATTGATCGTATTACGAAGGCTGGGTATAAGCACTATGAGATAAGTAATTTTGCTAAGCCAGGCTTTGAGAGCCGTCATAATAGCACCTATTGGCGCAATGAACCATATTATGGCTTAGGCACAGGTGCCCATGGCTATGTCGATCGGCAGCGGCATATGAACATTAAAGGTGTTCAGCCTTATATCGATGCATGTAAGTCGAAGCTTCCGCGCTTAGAGCAATACGACATTAGTGAGCAGGAAGCAAAAGAGGATTTTATGATGGTTGGTTTACGACTGCTTGATGGTATTACTGCTTCACGCTATAGTGAGCAGTTCAAAAATTCCAAGCTTGAAGCTGACTTTGGTGATAAGCTTGATCGGCAAATTGCGCAAGGCTTAATGGAGCGAGTTTCATTAGGCAATGATACAATATATCGATTAACGGACAGAGGGTTATTACTGGGCAATGAGGTGTTTGCCGCATTTTTAGCAGATGAGTAATTTTTGGGATTGCAAAAAATCGTGGATTGATGTATATTCATTCATATTGAATGAATAATTATTAATCCTTGTGCAACCCGGAGGTGAAGGCAGCTATGAAAACATTGAATGTTTTATGTAGAAATGCAACGAATGAAGACGTTGAATCACTATACACTTTAATTACTGGCTACGCTGAGAAAGGAATTATGCTGCCTCGCTCGCGTGAAGCACTTTTAAGAAGTATAGATACATTTGTAGTTGCAGAAATCGATGGTCAATTTGTAGGCTGTGGGGCATTGACGAAGCTCGGAGAAGATTTGGTAGAAATCCGCTCGCTCGGCATGTCGGAAGGCTATAAAGGCTACGGAATCGGCGGTTTGATCGTTGATCAACTTATAGACAATGCAAAAAACCTAAAGATCAGCAAAATTATGGCACTTACCTACGCAGTATCTTTTTTCGTTAGAAACGGCTTCGAAGTCGTCGATAAAGAGATTTTTCCTGAGAAGGTATGGACCGATTGCATGAATTGTCCAAAACGTAATGCGTGCGATGAAATAGCAGTCATGAAAAAAATATTATAAATTCACTGAACGATACCAAATCGACTTGACAATGTTCTAGCCGATTTGGTATTTTTGTATTAATGATTAGCACTCATACTTAATGAGTGCTAACGAAGTTGGAGGAGCATTTAACCTTTTGAATGGAGGATGATGAAATGCTATCAGAGCGACAAAGGTTAATACTTAAAGCAATTGTAGATGATTACATTAGATCAGCAGAACCTGTCGGATCTAGGAGCATTTCCAAGCGAGATGACATCGGTTATAGTCCGGCTACGATAAGGAACGAAATGTCAGACCTTGAGGATCTCGGATATTTGGAACAGCCGCACACGTCAGCTGGTCGTATTCCTTCTACATTAGGCTATCGCTATTATGTTGATCATTTGTTAAAGCGCAATGAACAGGCAAACATAGAGATTGACAGAGTGAAAATCCGTTCTTTCTTATCTGAGGAATTGAATCGGATGGAACAGGTGATTCAGCATGCGGCATTAGTGCTTTCCAACTTAACAAACTATACATCAATACTACTTGGGCCAGAGTTGTTCAGTAACTCTTTAAAGCATTTTGGTCTTGTACCGCTGAATGAACACAGCGCAGTGGCGATCATCGTCACGAATACTGGACATGTTGAAAATCGTACCATTACGATCCCTACTGGACTATCGATTGACCAATTGCAGCATGTGACGAATATTTTGAACGCAAAGCTTGCAGGTGTTCCTTTAATTCAGCTGAAGTCTAAGCTTTATACGGAAGTCGGACAGGAGCTTGAACGCTATGTTGGTCATTTTGAAGGGCTGCTCAACGTTATTGAAGATGCGTTAAAGCAGGGAGATGAGCATCGCGTATACATGAGTGGGACAACGAATATGCTCATTCAGCCAGAGTTTAAGGATGTCGATAAAGTTAAGATGATATTGGATATGCTAGAGGAAACGCCAGCTGTTATGAAATTATTTTCCTCGCAACCACAAGGTATTCGAGTTCGTATAGGAACTGAAAATACTCATCAGGCTATTGCAGATTGCAGCTTCATTACTGCAACCTATTCACTGGGCGGCGATGTGCTTGGAACAATCGGGATTCTTGGACCTACCCGCATGGAATATGGCAAAGTGATCTCTTATCTCGATTATATTTCTAAAGACATGAGCGCAATTATGGGCCGCTGGTTTAACAAATAATTCGCACTAATTATAGGAGGTGACAGGGTGAGTACGAAGGAGCAAAACAATGAGTTTGTTGATCTTGATGAGAACACTCATGAGGAAGCGATTGAGACAACCCTAGGTGAAGAAGAAACTACGTCAGCACAAACTGATGACACAGTTCAAGCAGAGGATGCAGGGGTTGAACAGTTAAGTAAACAGCTTGACGAAGCTAACACTAAGCTGCTACGCGTTCAAGCTGATTATGATAACTTTAGAAAAAGAACACAAAAAGAAAAAGAAGAGCTTGCTAAGTACGCTTCTGCGAAGCTTGTCGAGAACTTGCTTCCAGCGATCGATAACTTTGATCGTGCACTAGCGGCTTCTGCAGCATCCGGTGATTACGAAGCGCTAGCGAAAGGTCTGGAAATGATTTATCGCCAGTTGCAAGGTACAATGGAAGCTGAAGGTTTAATTACAATGGAAGCTGTCGGCACACCGTTTAATCCAGAATTCCATCAAGCGGTGATGACGGTTGAAACCGATGAATATGAGGATGGCATTGTCGTAGAAGAGCTACAAAAAGGCTACATGCTAAAAGACAAAGTTATTCGTCCAGCTATGGTTAAAGTGAGCGGCTAATCTGCTCGCCTATATAAATTGCATCATTTACTTACATGAAACCTGTTTTGTTAATTATTGCAAAGCATAAATCGATTGAAACAAATTTAGGAGGATTCGCAAATGAGTAAAGTTATTGGTATTGACCTTGGTACAACAAACTCCTGTGTAGCTGTTATGGAAGGCGGCGAGGCAGTAGTTATTCCTAATCCAGAAGGCGGTCGTACAACGCCATCTGTTGTTGGCTTCAAAAAAGATGGAGAGCGCATCGTTGGTGAAACAGCAAAACGTCAAGCAATTACAAACCCTGATCGCACCATTATGTCGATTAAACGTCATATGGGAACTAATCATAAAGAGGTAATTGACGGTAAAGAGTATTCACCGCAAGAAATCTCTGCAATTACGCTGCAAAAGCTTAAATCAGACGCTGAAGCTTATCTTGGACAGCCTGTAACTCAAGCAGTTATTACTGTTCCTGCATACTTTAACGATAGTCAGCGCCAAGCAACGAAAGATGCTGGTAAAATCGCTGGTCTTGAAGTACTTCGTATCGTCAATGAGCCTACTGCTGCTGCACTTGCTTATGGCTTGGAGAAAGCAGAAGATCAAACGATTCTAGTATATGACCTTGGTGGTGGTACGTTCGACGTATCTATCTTGGAACTAGGCGATGGTTTCTTTGAAGTTAAAGCAACTAGCGGTGACAATATGCTTGGTGGAGATGATTTTGACCAAGTCATTATCGACCATCTTGTTGCAGAGTTCAAAAAAGAAAATGGTGTAGACTTGTCGAAAGACAAAGCAGCGATCCAACGTCTAAAAGATGCAGCTGAAAAAGCTAAAAAAGAGCTTTCCGGTGTGTTAACTACGACAATTTCATTGCCGTTTATTACGATGGTAGACAGCGTTCCTGCTCACTTGGAGATGAACCTAAGTCGTGCGAAGTTCGAGGAACTTTCTGCTGATCTTGTTGAGCGCACAATGATTCCTGCTCGTCAAGCGTTGAAGGATGCAGGACTTTCTACTAACGAGATCGATAGAATTGTACTTGTTGGTGGCTCTACACGTATTCCAGCAGTTCAAGAGGCAGTTAAAAAGCTTACGGGCAAAGATCCTCACAAAGGTGTTAACCCAGATGAGGTAGTAGCACTAGGTGCAGCTGTTCAAGCAGGTGTATTAACGGGTGATGTTAAAGATGTTGTACTACTTGACGTAACTCCGCTTTCTCTTGGTATTGAAACTGCCGGTGGCGTATTGACGAAAATGATTGATCGTAATACAACAATTCCAACAAGTAAAGCTCAAATTTTCTCTACGTATGCTGATAATCAGCCGGGCGTTGAAATTCATGTCCTTCAAGGTGAGCGCTCCATGGCTGCTGACAATAAAACATTAGGCCGCTTCCAACTCAATGATATTCCTCCTGCACCACGCGGCGTGCCGCAAATCGAAGTTAAATTCGATATTGATGCGAATGGTATCGTTAACGTATCTGCGATGGATAAAGGTACAGGAAAAAGCCAAAACATTACGATTACTTCTTCTAGCGGCTTAAGCGATGAAGAAATTGATAAAATGATGAAGGAAGCAGAACTGCATGCTGAACAAGATGCGAAGCGTAAAGAGCTAGTTGAAGTGAAAAACAATGCAGATCAGCTAGTTTATCAAACAGAAAAAACGTTAAAAGACCTAGAAGGCAAAGTTGATGCAGCTGAAGTCGATAAAGCGAATGAAGCGAAAGAAAAAGTGAAATCTGTTGTTGCAACAGATGATATTGATCAAATTAAAGCCGCTACAGATGAGCTGATGGCTATTGTACAACAGCTTTCCACTAAGCTATATGAACAGGCGCAACAAGCACAAGCAGAAGCTGAAGGAGCGGAAGCAGCACCAGGTGGTAAAGACGATGTTGTAGACGCTGATTACGAAGTTGTGGACGATAATAACAACAAGTAATAATTAGCTAAGAAAGGTCAAAGCGGGTTAGTCCGATCTTTGACCTTTCGCTTGTCATTTTATATAGATATGCAAAAGTGGGAGGTGAGATCAATTGGCTGATAAGCGAGACTATTATGAAGTGCTTGGGGTAGGTAAGGATGCTTCTGATGATGATATTAAGAAGGCTTACCGAAAGCTTGCTCGACAATACCATCCTGACGTCAATAAGGCAGAGGATGCTGAAGATAAATTCAAAGAAGTAAGGGAAGCATACGATGTTTTAAGTGACGAAGGCAAACGCGACACGTATGATCGATTCGGTCATGTTGATCCGAATCAAGGTATGGGAGGCGCTGGTGGCGCTGACTTTGGTGGATTTGGTGATATTTTTGATATGTTTTTCGGTGGCGGTGGTCGTCAACGTGATCCAAACGCGCCACAACGTGGTAAGGACCTTCAATATACGATGACGATTGAATTTGTCGAAGCGGTATTCGGGAAAGAAACGGAAGTAACGATTCCTCGTGAAGAGAATTGTGACACTTGTCGTGGCACAGGTGCTAAGCCTGGTACTTCACCGAAAGTTTGCTCGACTTGTCATGGTACTGGACAACAAGAAGTTGTGCAGAATACGCCGTTTGGTCGTATTGCAAACCGCCGTGTATGTCAAACATGTCGCGGTACAGGTAAAATGATCGTTGATAAGTGTGGAACTTGTCACGGTAATGGACGTCTAAGAAAACAACGTCGCATTAAAGTGAATATTCCGGCGGGCGTAGATGACGGTCAACAAATTCGTATTAGCGGTGAAGGTGAAGGCGGTAAAAACGGTGGTCCAGCAGGAGACCTTTATATCGTACTGCGTGTCAAATCGCATGAATTCTTCGATCGCGAAGGCGATGATATCTATCTAGAGGTGCCAATTACATTTGCTCAAGCGGCGCTTGGTGATGATATTGAAGTGCCAACACTTACAGAACGAGTGAAAATGAAAATTCCAGCTGGTACTCAAACAGGCAAGTACTTCCGATTGAAAGGAAAAGGCGTGCCAAAGCTTAGAGGTGTTGGTAACGGAGATCAGCATGTAAAAGTTACCGTCGTAACGCCAACTAATCTTACAGAGGAACAGAAAGATCTACTTCGTCAGTTCGGTGGATTAAGTACTCAAGGGGCTTCTGCAGCCGAAGAGCACCACGAATCGATCTTCGATCGAATGAAAAAAGCATTCCGCGGCGAGTAAGTGCTCACAATCTTTTAATACGCTCGAACATTCCTGCGGAATGAGGGTCGCTTTATTAAAAGATTGTTCGCTTGGAGCTCAATAAACCGAGTATGCCTATGAATTGTACCTCCGATTGTTAGTTTATGACTAACAATTGGGGTGCAGTTCAAAGTGTCTCGCCTTTAAGGCCGGATTCTACCTTGATTAATTGAGTGGGAGAATCTGGATTTAAACGCGAGTGAAAGAACTCTTTGTTCTGTAGCGGTTCACCCAAAGGTATACCCAGCTCAACTTTTCGCAATACTACCGTATGAACAATACCTTGGAGGTGACGGTATGTATAATGAAAAAAATGAGATGGAAAAAGTTAATTTTGGTGACTTGCCAGTAGACTGGGAAGATGGCGTTGAATTTGCAGAAGAGCAGTTTACAGAAGAGGGTTCAAGCAGCAGGCAAAAAGCGAAAAACATTTCTCATTCAGTTAGTAAAACAAAAAAGGAATTTGAATAATTAAATATATCGCTGTTTCCGGTAATATGTGCTGAGTAGCAGTAAGGAAGAAGAGCAAGTGATGTAAGGTGATGGTTACTCCTTAATACTTGCTCTTCTTCGTTTAAACAAAGGCAAAAATCCTCAAAAAAATAGTGCTTTTCTTTGTCATTACCTTTCTGCTGTTGTACAATAGAAGTTAGGCTTATTGAAAGTGTACGTTAGTAACGGAGGGTAATCGATGAAATGGTATGAAGTTACGATTGCAACAACAGAGATTGCAACGGAAATGATATCGAATTTTTTACATGAGTTTGGAGCGGGAGGCGTCTCGATCGAAGAGTCGGGTACATTGAATAAACAGAGAGATACGTCTTTTGGTCAATGGTATGATACACCGCTTAATGATATTCCTGAAGGTCAGGCAGTAATTAAAGGGTATTTTCCTGAAGATATTGACATGGAGCAGCTTATTCAAGATTTGAAGCCTCGAGTTGATGGTTTACGTGAATTCGGCATCGATCCAGGGAATGTTGAATACTCCTATATTGAAGTAGATGACGAAGACTGGGCAACGGCATGGAAAGATTATTTTCATCCAATTCGTATCACGGATCGCATTACGATTAAACCGACCTGGGAGCACTATGAAGCGGAAGCTGATGAACTTATTATTGAGCTTGATCCAGGAATGGCATTCGGAACTGGAACGCATCCTACGACGTCATTATGCTTAAAAACACTAGAAAGCGTCATTCAAGGCGGGGAAGAAGTGATCGACGTTGGCACAGGCTCTGGTGTTCTGGCGATTGGAGCGATGAAGCTTGGAGCGAAGCGTGTGCTCGCACTTGATCTAGATCCTGTTGCGGTATCAAGTGCTACTGAGAACGTAACCTTGAACGGGCTTTCTGAACATGTTGACATTCATTTAAGTGATCTGCTAGGCGTTCTTCGTCAAGACAGCACGAGCAGCCTGGAAGCATTAAAGGTAAAGCCGCCGGTTGATATTGTCGTTGCAAACATATTAGCAGAGATTATTATGCTGTTTATTGATGATGTATACGAAGCATTGAAGCCAGGAGGGACTTATATCGCCTCTGGGATATGGAAGAATAAAGAGGAAGTTGTAGAGCAAGCATTAATTTCATCTGGATTTATCATCGAGAATAAATTTAGAGATGAGGATTGGCTAGCTTTCGTAGCTCGTAAGCCAAAGGTGGAGTAGATGGATTTAAATTCGTTATTAGCATTTCCATTAGACGTCTTACCGTTTATCGTCTTAGTGTTGCTAATCCAATTTACAGTTCATGAGTTTGCTCATGCTTATGCTGCTTATAAATTTGGCGATGACACGGCTTATCGAGAAGGTCGTGTCAGCCTTAATCCGATGGTGCATCTTGATATTTTTGGATTCATCCTTATATTGATTGCCGGCTTTGGTTGGGCTAAGCCAGTACCTGTTCGAGCCAGTCGCTTTAAAAAGCCGCGAACGATGAGCATAATCGTTTCGCTTGTAGGTCCGCTTAGTAATTTGGTGCTTGGCATTATCTCGATCATAATCTACGTAGTGCTTATTAAAACAGATTTGATCTTTGCTGGTTCTGCAGGTGTTACAAGTGCAATAGAAGTTTTCTTCAGCTATATGATTTATTTTAGCTTTTTACTGTTTGTATTTAACTTAATTCCTTTGCCACCGCTTGATGGCTACCGGATTATTGCAGAGCTTCTGCCATGGCAAACTCGTTATAAGCTGGAACAGAATGCGCATTGGGGAACGATTATATTTTTATTGCTCGTATTTATCCCACCGCTACGCCAATACACAATAACACCGATTTTGAATTTCGGTTACAATTTATCTCAATATTTATTTAATTGGTTCATGGCATTATTTTAAATTACTTTGATATATGAAACATGCTAGAATGGTTAGGTGCTTTTGAATTACCTCTATAAGGAATGACGAACATGCAAAGATATTTTGTAGATGCTAAGCAAATTCAAGGCAATCAAATTGTAATTGACAATGATGATGCACATCATATCGTTCGAGTGATGCGGATGGCAGAAGGGTCAGAAGTGATTGTAAGCGACGGAGCAGCACGTACTGTGAAAGCGCGCATCGATCATATTGCTGGTAAATCTGTTACACTTTCGATTGTAGAAGAACTGCCGCAGCGGGCGGAAGCTGCTTGGCGCGTTACGATCGCTCAAGGACTGCCAAAGGGAGACAAGATGGAGCTCATTATGCAAAAATGCACAGAAATTGGTGCGGCGAGCTTTATTCCTTTTAGCTCTGAACGAGTGATTGTACAGTATGATCATAAAAAAGAAGCAAAGCGTCTTGAACGCTGGTCCAAGATCGTTAAAGAAGCGGCTGAACAAAGTCATCGAGACTTTATTCCGACTTTAGAAGAGCCGAAAAGTTGGAAAGAGCTGCTTGCACTCATTCCTTCTTATGATTTGGCGCTATTCTGTTATGAACGTGCTGGCGACGAAGGTCATGGTATCGGCTTAAAGGGTGCGCTAGAGAAGTTTAAACAAGCTGGGGATGCCAACACTAATGATAACCAGCCGTCTATATTGCTCATTGCAGGACCTGAGGGTGGATTTGCAGAGCGAGAGGCGACAGAGGCTGAAGCAGCTGGAGCGATATTAATTGGACTAGGCAGACGTATATTAAGAGCAGAAACGGCAGGAATCGTCGGATTATCCTGCATACTATATGAATCAGGCGAGATGGGAGGCGTGTGACCATTATGTCAACGGTCGCATTTTATACAGTAGGTTGTAAGGTTAACTTTTATGATACAGAAGCAATTTGGCAAGTTTTCAAAGAAGAAGGTTACGAGCAGGTTGATTTTGAATCAAGCTCGGCAGATGTTTACTTAATTAATACATGTACAGTAACGAATACTGGCGACAAAAAAAGCCGTCAAATTATTCGTCGTGCCATTCGTCGAAATCCGGACGCGATTATTGCTGTTACAGGATGCTACGCACAGACTTCTCCTGCAGAGATTATGGCAATTGAAGGCGTTGACCTTGTAATTGGTACGCAGGATCGTGAGAAAATCATGACCTATGTGAAGCAAATTCAGGACGAGCGTCAACCCGTCAATGCTGTGCGAAACATTATGAAGACTCGTAATTTTGAAGAGTTGAATGTTCCTAGCTTTACTGAACGTACTCGTGCGTTTTTGAAAATTCAAGAAGGCTGTAACAATTTCTGTACATTCTGTATTATTCCTTGGTCCCGCGGTCTATCTCGCAGTCGTGAACCGCTAACTGTTGTGGAGCAAGCGAAGCAACTTGTAGCATCCGGCTATAAGGAAATCGTTCTAACAGGGATTCATACAGGCGGATACGGAGATGATATGGAAGACTACAATCTAACGCGTCTGCTTTGGGATCTTGATAAAGTAGAAGGCTTGGAACGCATACGGATTAGCTCTATAGAAGCAAGCCAAATTGACGATGCGATGATCGAGGTGCTTAACAAATCCTCAAAAATGTGCCGTCATTTGCATATTCCGCTTCAAGCTGGTGAAAACAGTGTGCTTAAGCGTATGAGACGTAAATATACGACGGAGCAATACGCTGAAAAAATTAGACGCATTAAGGAAGCAATGCCAGGCGTCGCAATTACAACAGACGTCATCGTAGGTTTCCCTGGTGAGACAGATGAGATGTTTGAAGATGGATATCGCTTTATGGAGGAGCTTGGCTTTGCAGAAATGCACGTGTTCCCATATTCTCGTCGTACAGGCACACCTGCTGCGCGCATGACTGATCAAGTAGACGATGAAGTGAAGCATGAGCGCGTACACAAGCTGATTGAGCTTTCTGAAAAAATGCAGCTTGCTTATGCAGAGCGCCATGTAGGCGAAGTGCTTGATGTCATTCCTGAACGTGAGCAAAAAGGTAATGAAGGTAAAGGGTTTATTATGGGTTATTCTGATAACTATATTTCCATCGTATTTGAAGGCTCAGAAGAGCTAATCGGTCAAATATGCCGTGTGAAAGTTACAGAAGCAGGCGTTAATGAATGCCGCGGACAGCTCGTTCGTGTCATGGAAAGCAATACGCCTGAATTGAAAAAAGTTCATATTCCACGTATTGCTGCTGAAGCATAGTGGATGAATAAGTAGGAGGATTCTGTCGCGGTGCCATTGGCATGCAGCAGAATCCTCTCCTGTTTTCAAATGAGTTATGCTAAACTTGATCTAATCGTGAAAACCACTTTAGGTAACAGATCGGTAGTGCAATGACTGAACATATGACATTGAATAAGGTTTGGGAATGTGCTATAGCTGAAGCGATCGAATCTGTTGTTAATAGAACTGCGGCAGCGAGCAGATCAATGAATGGGTAGAATAACAGCGCTCCACCGACATTGAGCAGCAAATGAGAGATTGCGACAAATTGCCCGCCTCTTGTACCGCCAACCGAAGCAAGTATAGCTGTTACACAAGTGCCGATATTGCTGCCGAGAACGATAGCAATGCAGAGCTCTAACGGTAGTGCGTCAAGCGCGGCTATTCCCATAATCATAGCAATGACAGCGGAGCTGCTGTGAAAGCATGCAGTAAGTATAGCTCCAGTTACTACGCCCCAGAGTAGCGTTGTTTGTGCTTGCTCAACAAACCAATTGTACATTTCAGTTTCCATTAGTGTCGGTCCAATGCTTTGCATAATGGTAATACCGAGCAGCAGCATGCCGAACCCGAACAATACGACGGCTGCGGAGCGAATGACTTCATTGCCTCGCCACTGCGCTAATATTGGAATGATGCGATATTCAGCAAGTAGAGTTGATATTGTCCAAAGCACGAATGATATACCGATTATCGGCTTCGCTAGATGGAATATATTCAATCCTATTAGCTCTGTCGTTAGGCAGGTACCGATGTTCGTACCGAGGATAATGCCTAACGTGCGGGAAAAAGGCAATAAGCGACTGTTGACTAAACTTATCGATAAAGCAGTAACAGCTGTACTGCTTTGTAAAAAAGCAGTGCTAGCAGTGCCTAGTAGCAATCCGTGCAGCGGTGTCCGCGTGGAACGCTCGAGCAATTTTAAAAAAGTTGGGCCTCCCACACGGAATAGAGCAAGCTCCATTAGCTTCATGCCGCATAAAAATATAATAAAGCCGAGTAGGCTCGGAAGCACTATACTTGAAATCATCCTTGCTTCTCCTTTCGAGTTGACCATGTGACGCCCTACTTATAGCTATGCAAGCAGATGGACGAGCATGATTAAGAAGAGCATAAAGTTAAAAAGGATAGTAAGAAGAGATTAAGAAAAAAGGAAGGTACATTATGGAAAATGCTAAAGTAACTTTAATTAAAGCTCGTAAAAAGCGTATAGAGGAGAGCCATCCATGGGTATATGCAAGTGAGATTGAAAGCATCGATCGAGCTGATGTTGAGCCTGGCTCGATCGTTGATGTTGTGACACATCAAGGGAAGTATCTGGCTTCTGGATATTGGAATCCTGCTTCGCAGATTACAGTTCGAATCGTTAGCTATACACCGATCAAAACGATGGATAAAGCTTTTTTTATCGAACGCCTGCAGCGCTGCAAGCAGCATCGTGATCGTTTCGTAGCGGATCGAGATTGTCGTCTCGTATATGGCGAGGCTGATTTTTTGCCGGGGCTGATCGTTGATCGATTTGCAGACGTGCTCGTGCTGCAAATATTAACGCTGGGAATGGATAAGCATCGTGAAGCGTTGCTTGAAGCGCTTATCGAAGTGTTTGAGCCAGCAGGGATATATGAGCGTAGTGATGTTAGCGTCCGCAAGCTTGAGGGATTAGAGGAACGTACAGGGGTATTGTACGGTCAATGTCCTGCCATTGTTGACATTGTAGAGAATGGCCTGCAGATGGAGGTTGATATCGAACAAGGGCAAAAAACGGGTTATTTCTTCGATCAGCGAGAAAACCGTGCTTCCATTGAGCCGTTAATGACTGGATGGGGAGAGCGCAGTGGAATAAAGCTGCAAGCGCTAGAGGACGGTCGAACTGCTCCAGTTAATCGCAACGGAAAAGAAGTGAGCTTTCCGTATTGGGACGGAGCTACAGTGCTGGAATGCTTCGCTCACACGGGAAGCTTTACTTTGCATGCATGCAAGTACGGTGCTAAAAAGGTTACTTGTCTTGACGTATCTGAGCATGCGATCGAAACTGCCAAGCGCAACGTAGAACGCAATGGCTTCACGGATCGGGTAGAGTTCGTCGTAGCGGATGCTTTCAAATATTTGCGTGACCAGGTCAAAGGACTGGAAGAGCGCAAGCTTCGCGCAATTGGTGCAGTGGATACATCGAAAAAACTTGTGCAGGAAGGCCGTACTTGGGATGTCGTCATTCTTGATCCGCCTGCATTTGCCAAGACACGCTCCGCTGTTGAAGGTGCAAAGCGTGGTTATAAAGATATTAACCTACAAGGCCTGAAGCTTGTGAATGAAGGCGGCTATCTTGTTACGGCAAGTTGCTCTTATCATATGCGTCCAGAGTTGTTTTTGGAGGCAATTGCAGATGCCGCGAAGGATGCAGGCAAGCTGCTTCGTCTTATTGAATGGCGTGCTGCAGGCAAAGATCATCCGCAAATATTAGGTGTGAATGAGAGTCATTACTTGAAATTTGCGATATTTGAAGTAACTTCGAAACGTTAATATTGAGACGATAAAATAGAGTAGAAACAAGTAATAGAAAGGGGGAAGCGTCATGTCGATTAAATTTATTCTAGGGAGAGCAGGCAGTGGGAAAACGTCAGCCTGTCTTGAGCAAATTAGACAAGAGTTGCGCAGCGCGCCGATTGGAGCGCCCCTCGTTCTGCTAACACCCGAGCAAGCTTCCTTTCAGATGGAATACGAGCTACTGACTCAAAGTGAGCTGAAAGGGATGCTTCGAGCGCAAGCTTTAAGCTTTCGAAGACTTGCTTTCCGAGTGATGCAGGAAACCGGAGGAACTGCTCTTGTTCCGATTACCGATACTGGGAAGCAGATGCTCCTCTATAAACTGGTGCATCGTTACGCGGAGGAGTTGCAGCTCTTCCACTCTAGTGAGCTTCAAGCTGGATTTATTGAGCGGTTGAATAGCATGCTTACGGAATGGAAGCGATATGGCATCTCAGCTGAAGACATTACTGCGTATGCAGATCAGATCGCGCCATCGCAAAAGCAAGGTGGCATGCTGCAGAAGAAGCTTCATGATCTCGGATTGCTGTATACAATGATGGAGCGAGAGCTTGCTAACAAATATGTCGATGCAGAAGATTATCTGTCTATGCTCGTTAGCGGATTATCAGAGGCGCAATCGATGAAGGGCTGCAAGCTATGGGTGGACGGTTTTCATGGCTTGACTCCGACAGAGTATGAAGCATTAGGCGCGCTTATAGCACATTGCGATGAGATTACGATCGCATTGACGCTTGATCGCCATTACGAGGCAGATGAACCGCTTGATGAGCTGAATTTATTTTATCAAACTGCAGAAACGTATCAAACGATATTACAGCTTGCAGATCATTATGGCATCGAAGTAGAAGCTCCGCTCATACTAGAGAGCAGCAATGGTCGGTTTTCAAATAATAGAGAGCTTGCATTCATTGAACAGCATTATGGAAAACGCAAACGGTATGAAGCTGCACCTGAGGAAGCAAGCAGCGTTACGTTGAACGCAGCAGCTAATCGACGTGTTGAAGTAGAGGGGCTGGCAAGAGAGCTGCTTAAGCAGGTAAGAAAGCAAGGATATCGCTGGCGAGATATCGCTATTCTTGTGCGCAATCTAGCAAGCTATAGCGATTATATTGAACTTATTTTTAAGCAATACGAGATTCCAGTATTTATGGATCAAAAGCAAAAGACGCTATATCATCCTTTTGTTGAATTTATTCGAGCAGCGCTGGAAACGACTGTACATGGCTGGCAATACGATGCTGTCTTTCGATTAATTAAAACAGAGATGCTGTTTCCACATGATGGCTCGATGCCGCGTGAATGGTTTGATATATTGGAAAACTACGTGCTTGCGACAGGAATTAATGGTTGGAAATGGTTGGACGAGCGAACATGGCGTCCAATGGCGCAAGTGTCACTTGATGAAGAAGAAGATACTGCCTATCGTGTTACAGATCAAGCGAAGGAACAGCTATCTATTTGTCTTGCTGCTAGAAATATTGTTGTGCCACCACTTGAGGCATTCGGAAAGAAACTGCAATCAGCTGTATCTGTGAAAGAGATGTGTATTGCGCTATATGAGCTGCTAGATATAACAGGTGCTGCTGAGCGCTTGGAAACATGGAGCATAAAGGAGCAGGAACGAGGCAATTTGCTTATGGCTCGTACGCATCGTCAGCTGTGGTCCAATGTTATGAGCTTGCTCGATGAGCTGGTAGAGCTAGCGGGTGAAGAATTGGTTACACCTGCGTTGTTCATGGGAATGCTGGAGGCTGGACTGGATGCATTATCACTGGCATCAATACCGCCAAGCTTAGACGGTGTCGTCGTCGGTACGATGGAACGTTCACGTCTAGCTAACGTAAAGTCGGTGTTCGTGCTTGGGGTGTCTGATGGTGTACTTCCAATGCGAATGAATGAGGATGGTATGTTATCAGAGGATGAACGGGAGCAGCTGCAGGAGCAAGGGGTTCGAATGGCGCCTAGTGCACGTCGTAAGCTGCTTGATGAGCGGTTTGTCATCTATCAGATGCTTACAAAGGCGTCTGAGCGCCTATCACTAAGCTATCCGCTTGCAGATGAAGAAGGTAAAGGCATGCTTCCTTCTGAGGTTATTCGCCAGCTTCGCTACCAGCTGCCGCACATTGCAATGAGCTCGACATCGGTTGAGCCCAAGCTTGAGATGAGCATCGCAGAGCAGCGACAATTTTTAGCACACCCCAAAACAGCGCTGACTTACTTAATAAGTATGCTTAGACAATGGCAATCTGGTGAAGAGCTTCCCGAGCTATGGTGGGATTTGTTCAATTGGTATGCAGCGCGTCCGGAATATTATCCTAAGCTTCAATCATTGCTATTATCGCTCGATTATAATAATGTTGAGCAGCCATTGACACTAGAGACGGCGATGGGGCTTTATGGAGCGAATATGCGGATGAGTGTGTCTCGTGTTGAACGCTTTGTATCATGTCCATTTCAGCATTTTTCGATTTACGGTCTGCGACTAAAGGAAAGAAAACAATATAAGCTGGACGCTCCAGATATGGGCCAGCTGTTTCATGCTGCGCTCGGCAAGCTTGCTAATCAGCTAGGAGCTAGCTGGGGGCGGTTATCACAGCAAAAGGTGAAGCAGCACGTAGATGGAATTGTTGAGGAATTAATTCCACGATTGCAATCTGAAATTTTGCTGAGCAGCGAGCGTTTTCGCTATATTGCGCGCAAGCTGAAAGAGATTATTATGCAGGCTGCAGTTATTCTTGGCGAGCATGCCGCACGAGCGGAATTCCACCCCGTTGGAGCTGAAATTGATTTTGGTCCGAAAGGGGTAATGCCGGGATTAAAGCTTGAGCTGGATAATGGGCATATGATCGAAATTGTTGGAAGAATCGACCGAGTGGATGCTGCATCCACCGACGATGGACTGCTGCTTCGTGTAATGGATTATAAATCAAGCAGTAAGTCGTTAAAGCTTGAAGAGGTCGTAGAAGGTCTTTCTCTTCAGATGCTAACGTATCTCGATGTACTTATGACGCATGGAGAAGGCTGGCTTAAGCAAAAGGTATCGCCTGCTGGCGTGCTTTACTTTCATGTGCATAATCCGCTGCTCCAAGTGAAGAATGGGATCAGTGATGATGAGGCATCAGCACTGATGCTAAAGCGCTATAAGATGAAGGGGCTGCTTACTGCGGATACGACGGCTGTACGAATGATGGACACTGAACTGGAAAGTGGCTATTCACAAATTATTCCTGTCGCTTTGAAAAAGGACGACAGCTTTTACGCAGGTGCTTCTGTTGTAAGCTATGATCAATGGGAACAGCTAGGCAGCTTTATTCGTGCCAAAATAAAAAGAACGGGTGAACAAATTCAAGAAGGCTGTGTTTCGATCGAGCCTTATCAGCAGGGCGATCGGACCCCTTGTCAGTATTGTGAATATAAAGCAGTATGTCAGTTTGATGCTACACTGGAAGGCAATCAGTACCGCAAGCTTTCCAAAAAGGCGGAACAAGATGTATGGCAACAGTTAGGAGAGTGAGGAAATGAGTGGACAATCGGTAGCAGCGCCTAAGTGGAGTGATGAGCAGCTTGATGCGATCGTTTCCGAAGGCTCGAATTTACTTGTTGCAGCAGCTGCAGGCTCAGGGAAAACAGCGGTGCTCGTCGAGCGCATTATACGTAAAATTGCTTCAAGTACAGATGTTGATCGCTTGCTAGTAGCTACTTTTACAAACGCTGCAGCAGCTGAGATGAAGGACCGGATTAAAATCGCATTGGAGAGAAAGCTGGAGGAACAACCTGAGTCCGATCATTTGCGCAGGCAGCTTGCGCTTATGGGAAAAGCAGCGATTACGACGCTTCATTCGTTCTGTATGGATGTGATTCGCAAATACTACTCGCTCATCGGACTTGATCCGGGCTTTCGTATCGCGAATGAAACGGAAATCGAGCTTATTCGCAATGACGTACTAAGTGAGCTGTTTGAGGAAAGATATTCGCAGCTTGAACAATACGGAGATTTTTTAATGCTTGTTAATGCATTTGGAGGAGAACGTGGGGATGATCCTGTATTCGCTCTCGTTGAGCGACTGTATTTGTTTTCTCGCTCTCATCCATGGCCTGAGCAGTGGCTGAAAGAGACAGCGGACGCTTTTCGCATTCAAAGCGTTGAGGAACTGGAGCAGTCACCGTGGGTGGCACAGCTGATCGGAGATGTGGAGCTGAAGCTTGAAGGAGCGATTGCGAGCTTTGAGCAGGCTCTAGAGCTTACGCGGAAGCCGGCAGGCCCATATGCCTATGCGGCGACATTTGATAGCGATATTGAGCTTGTACAGCGTCTCATTGCCCAGTTAAAGCAACTTCCATGGCGAAAGTGGAGCTCCTGCTTTGAACAGGTTGAGTTTTCTAAGCTCGCTGCACTCCGCGGCAAGGAACATGATAAGGAGCTGCAGGAGCTGGCAAAGGATTATCGCGAACAAGGAAAGACCGCAGTGCTTAGCATTGCCTCGGACTATTTTGGTAGAACGCCGGAACAGTATGCAGAGGAGCTTATGTCTCTTGCTCCGTTGATGGATGCGCTTATCGCGTTAATTATTGATTTTAGCAAAGCATTCGAACAGCAAAAGCGATCAAAAGGTTTGTTGGACTTTGGAGATTTGGAACATTATTGCTTAGCCATATTGCTTGATCCGAATTCAACTGAAGATCAGCTTATTCCGTCACAAGCGGCACTTGATTATCAGCAGCAATTTGATGAAATTTTGCTGGACGAATATCAGGATACGAATCTTGTTCAAGAGACGATTGTTTCAATGATTAGCAAGCAAGATGTAGGGAATCGCTTTATGGTTGGTGATGTAAAGCAAAGTATATATCGCTTCCGCCTAGCTGAACCAGGACTGTTTCTCGATAAATATAAGCGCTATGGACGATCGTCAGATCCGGACCCAAACAGTGGAAAACGCATTGACCTCGCTCGAAATTTCCGAAGCAGGCTTGAAGTAGTGGATGCTGTTAATACTGTGTTTAGGGCAATAATGAAAGAAAAGGTAGCAGAGCTAACTTATGATCAATCTGCAGAGCTTGTTCACGGTGCAGCTTATTTTCCTTCGCCAGAATCGTTAGCTCAGTGCCGCGTGCAATGTATCGTTATCGATCGAGAGGAACGAGGAACAGAACAGGAACTTTCAGCAGATGACAGTGCATCAGAATCAAACGATCTGCAGCAGGTAGAGCAGCTACGTGAAGAGCTGAATACCGCTCAGCTCGAAGCAAAAGTGATTGTTACGGAGTTGCAGCGGCTAAAGCAAGAAGGCGCGCTCGTATATGATGCAAAAGAGGGTCGTTATCGCCCGATGCTTTGGCGCGATACCGTTATATTACTTCGAGCGACATCAGCCTGGGCACCCGTGTTTCTGGAACAATTGCAAAAAGCTGATATTCCAGCTTATTCAAGCATCGGCAGCGGATACTTTGAAGCGGTTGAAGTCCAGACGATGCTTAGTATATTGCAAATTATAGATAATCCATATCAGGATATTCCTCTTGCGGGAGCACTTCGCTCACCATTGTTCAAGCTAACTGCCGAGGAGCTATCGCTTATCCGGATTTTAGCGATGGAAGCAAGCTTTTACGATGCTGTAGTACAGGCTGCAGGCAATGATGAGTTTTCCTTTGAAGGAAGAATGAAGCTTTCATATTTTTTAGAAAAGCTGGATCAATGGCGTAATTATGCACGTGAGGGTGCACTTGCTGATTTGCTATGGTTAGTCTATGAGGAGACAGGCTACTACGACTTTGTTGGTGGCTTGCCTGCGGGAGTTCAGCGTCAAGCGAACCTACGAGCTTTGCATGATCGAGCTAGGCAGTATGAAGCGACTTCGTTTCGCGGCTTGTTCCGCTTTTTGAAATTCATCGAACGCATGCGGGCAAGCGGTAATGATCTCGGAACAGCGCTTGCAATTGGTGAAGGCGAGGATGTCGTTCGGATTATGACGACGCACGCGAGTAAAGGGCTGGAGTTTCCAATCGTATTCGCCGCAGGGCTAGGTAAAAAATTCAATGAGCAGGATTTGTCATCAAGCTTTTTGTATCATAAGGAGCTGGGTTTCGGTCCGAAATATGTAGATCTTTCGCTTAGAACAAGCTATCCGTCGCTAGCGCATATCGCGATAAGGCGTGCAATGAAAATGGAACTGCTTGCAGAGGAAATGCGGATTCTCTATGTAGCATTGACACGACCAAAAGAGAAGCTTTATTTGATCGGTACAACGGCTAAGTTAAGTAAAAAACTAATGAAGTGGAGCTTTGCTTCAGAAGAGGATGGCTCATTAACAGAGGCTAGCATCGCTTCCGCTGCATGCTATCTTGACTGGATTGGCCCGCTTATTAGTACAAGCCTTGAGCAATCACTCACTGCTGAGCAGGGAGATCGAGCATGTTATACAGACAACGATTGGATCGTAGAAGCAGTTCCTGCTGCTGAGCTGTCAGTCGTCCGGATAGAGGATGAAGAGCAATCAGAGGAAAGCCTTCAGGAGCGACAAGACCGACTTCGCGCGATTCAAGCGCTTGCTCAGTTGGAAGGTGTTACAACCGATGAAGTTCTACACGAGCAGCTAGAGTATCGTTACCCTTACGAGGAAGCGACGCGCCTAGGCTCTAAAGCTTCGATAACTGAAATGAAGCGCATGCAGGCAGCATTTGAAGAAGATGACAGCTTTGACTCGGTGTTCACATCAGCGGATGATTCCTATACTGCGGCTAACGAGCGCGGTGGAGCAGCAGAAGCTGTTGAAACTAGTGAGGTGCAGGATCAGCAGACGGAGCAGGCCGAAGCTCAATATACACTGCATCTACAGCGTCCAGCGTTTATGGAGCAAAAGCAGCTGACACCGACTGAACGAGGCTCTGTGAACCATCTCGTAATGCAGCATATTCCGCTGGAGCAAACGATTGACGAGGATATAATTACAGCAACGATCGACGGGATGGTTGCGCGTCATATTATTACCCCACTTCAAGTACAGGCAATCAATGTTAAAGCAATTGCACAGTTGTTTCAATCGGAGCTTGGGCAGAGAATGCAGTTTGCATCATGGTTGAAGCGGGAGCTGCCGTTCGCATTTTTGCTTTCTGCTGGAGACGTATATCGTGATGCTGCAGGCTACAGCGCAGATGAGGATGTATTTATCCAAGGGGTAATTGACTGCTTGTTTGAGGACTCGCAAGGGCTAGTTCTTGTCGATTATAAAACAGATCGCATTTATCGTAATAATTGGGAGCAAAAAGCAGAGCAGCATCGTTATCAATTGGAAATGTATGCAAGAGGTCTGGAAATGATATTACAGCGGAAAATCGATGAAATATATGTGTTTTTCTTTGATGGCGGCATGTCGATTCGGTTATAATGGTAATAATTTCATTGCTGGAGGGGAAATTGTGACAGAGCAGATCAAAAGCATTCACGAGTACGAGCAACGGAAAAAGCCAATTGCACTTGCAATCGTACTTGTGTTGCTTGTCATTAGTTTGATTTTTGTAGTTTTGTATGCTTCAAAAAGCATCGGTTATCAGCAGGAGATTCAAGTAGCGACAGGTACTGAAATCGTAGAGAGCTTTAAGGCATTAGATAAAAAGCTTGCTTACGCAGATCAAAGTACAGAGCAACTAATAGCTCGATCGGATCGTTGGAATGAAGAGGCGGCAGTGATCAGTTTACACGCCAGCTATGTTGTTGAAGATATTAATGATAGCCTTGTGTCATTGTTTACAACAGGTAAAAAGGTAGACGCTTCAATCTTTGGCGAGCAGACTGATATGGAATGGACAAGCTGGACATCTGAGCAATTTGAGCTGCTGCAGCAGCTTTCAACTTCCTCTAACATATCTGCTGAGCAGTCTGAGAAACTGAAGCTTATGCAAACAAACATTCAGCAACTTCATCAGATTGTGCAGCAGTTTAATTTCAAACTGGAGGGCAATAGAAATGCAATGATTCGTTTGTCCGCGGGGTTTGATTGGGTGGACCTGGCAAAACAGCTTCACAAAGCCGTACGTTAGATGAAGTTCAAAACATACGGCTTTGATTACGGTGTTATGCGTTGTAGCTTATTCGGCGTCGAATATGGGGTTCAACCGAAAACTCCGTTGCTCACGTAGCATTTGCCTACGCTGCGCTACTCGTTTTCTAGTTTTACCCCATCTTCTCGGTACTGAAAGCCGAATGTTTTGAACCCTTATTGGAAGGGGAAGTTCAAAACATGAGGCTCACTTAAATATGAATTTATGGAGGTTCGAGTTATGGATTGCTTGTTTTGTAAAATCATTGAGGGAACGATTCCTTCCACTAAGGTGTTTGAAAATGAGCACGTGCTTGCATTTCAGGATATTGCGCCAGCAGCGCCAACTCATATTTTGATTATCCCTAAAAAGCATATTGCTACGATGAATGATGTGACACGCGAGGACGATGTTGCCATTGCTGAAATCTTTGCAGCTGCTCGTCATATCGCAAAGGAGCAAGGATTTGACGAAGGTGGATATCGCCTAATTAATAATTGTAATGCGGACGGTGGACAAGTAGTTTACCATTTACATTTTCATTTATTGGCAGGGAAAAAACTAGGAGCTCTACTCTCTGAATAAAACCTTATTGTTCAAGTTGACACAGAGTTATAATTTGACTTATAATCAAGGTTGATTAACCGTGTTATAAACTCTGGACGGTCTGTTTCGGAGGGAGGGAAAACTGGTGTCTGAAATTAAAGTTCGTAAAAATGAAACTATTGATGCTGCGCTTCGCCGCTTTAAGCGTTCCACTGCTAAAGATGGTATCTTGGCAGAGGTTAAGAAACGTAAGCACTACGAAAAGCCTAGTGTAAAGCGTAAGAAAAAGTCTGAGGCTGCGCGTAAGAGAAAGTTTTAGGAGGATAATTCCATAATGAACCTGAGCGATAGATTGACCGACGATATGAAGCAAGCAATGAAGGATAAGGACAAGTTAAGACTTTCTACGATCCGTATGGTTCGTGCGTCAGCACTTAACTTAGAAAAGGAACTTCATCGTTCGCTTGACGATAATGAGATGCTTGATATATTAAGTCGAGAGATCAAACAACGTAAAGATTCCCTCCAAGAATTTAAAAAGGCTGGTCGTGATGATCTAGTCGAAAATCTTGCAGCAGAAATTGATATTATTAGTAAATACCTTCCCGAACAGCTCACTGAAGAAGAGATTCAAGAGATAGTAAGGCAGACCATCCAAGAACTCGGTGCTTCTTCCAAAGCAGACATGGGGAAAGTGATGGGCGCCCTTGTGCCGAAAACAAAAGGTCGCGCAGACGGTAAACTAGTAAACCAAGTTGTGCAACAATTTCTGCAATAGAATACGTGCGGACACAAAACACCCTTCGGGGTGTTTTTTTGTGATATAATAATTGAAACAACCAGATGCCACATACGTATATTAGTAAAGCAGAAAGGAGGCAGAAAGATATGAAAACTTCAGATAGGACAAAAAATGCTACGCTTATGAGATGGGTTGTCAGCATATTGATGCTAGCAATGTTTTTTATACTAGTGCCGACTACGATTCAGGCAGAGAGCAAGGAGGCAAGTAAAGGCTACGGACCTGCAATCGTTCATATCCCATTAAAAGGTGATGTGGATCCTGCAATGGTTAAGTATCTTGCTCGTGCATTAGGCGAAGCGGAAGAAGCTCACGCGGAACACATAATTATTACACTAAATACATATGGCGGAAGAACAGATTCCGCTGCTGAGATCGGTGAAATGCTTCGTGCCGAATCGATTCCAGTCACAGCATTTATTGAAGGTAAGGCCGTTTCTGCTGGTACGTATATCGCACTGAATGCCGATTCGATCGTTATGCAGGAAGGCAGTACGATCGGCAGTGCAGCAGTAGTTGATGGTTCAGGTAAGCTTATCGATAATCCGAAAACAATAAGCTACTGGGTCGATCAAATGAGTGAAGCCGCTAAATTAAACGGACGTGATCCAAACGTTGCTATAGCGATGGTGGATCCAAGGGTTGAGGTTGATCTTACTAGTACGCTTGGTAAAGTAATAACGGTTGGGGATGTACTAGCGATTTCTGCTACAGATGCTGAGCGCATCGGATATTCGGAGCATACAGCATCAACGCTTGATGATGTCATTGCTTGGCTTGGTTATAGCGACCGCGATGTCATCGAAGTGGAAGTTAGCTTTGCTGAACAGCTATCTGCATTCATTCTTCATCCTGCTGTTTCGGTCATTCTGCTTATTATAGGCTTTGCTGGTATAGGGATAGAAATATTCGTCCCTGGCTTTGGATTACCTGGTATTTTAGGTGTGCTAGCGATGGGGCTGTATTTCTTCGGTTCCTATATAGGGGGGCTCGCCGGTATGGAATCTGCAATATTGTTTATTGTTGGTATTTTATTAGTTATTTTGGAATTGATTGTTCCTGCATTTGGTATACTGGGAATATTGGGAGGAGGTGCCATTATAACTGGCATCATATTAGCTGCTCCAAATTGGCAAACAGGCTTGATTTCAATAGCGATCGCGCTTGTTATTGCCACAGTAATTATTGTTATTTTTTCGCGCACGAAAAAAGGGAGAACGATCTGGAGCAAATTTGTGTTGCGTGAAAAGCTGACAACGGAGGAAGGCTTTGTTTCTGCGGAGCTGAAATCATCGCTTGTCGGTCAGCAAGGGATTACAGTTACACCACTTCGTCCTGCAGGTACAGCAATCATCAACAATCAGCGTGTAGATGTCGTAACAGAGGGCGGATTTGTAGAAAACAAGCGTCCTGTCATTGTAGTAAAAGCAGAAGGTACATGGGTAGTTGTAAGAGAAATATTATCAAATGAATAAGAATAGGGAGGTATTTCAATGGCTGGATTAGATCCTACGTTGATTACAATTGTCGTAATTGTTCTAGCAGTAATTGTATTTTTTGTTCTACTAAGCTTTTTCCCGGTTATGCTGTGGATATCCGCATTAGCTTCAGGGGTAAAGGTTGGTATTATTACGTTGTTCGCAATGAAACTTCGTCGCGTAACACCAAGTCGTATCGTTAACCCACTCATTAAAGCAACGAAAGCAGGTCTTGGTGTATCGATTAACCAGCTAGAAACCCACTATTTGGCGGGTGGTAACGTAGACCGAGTTGTTAACGCACTGATTGCGGCACAACGTGCGAATATTCCATTGTTGTTTGAACGTGCGGCAGCAATCGACCTTGCTGGTCGTGATGTATTGCAAGCTGTACAGATGAGTGTTAACCCAAGAGTGATTGAAACAACGTCTGTTTCTGCCGTTGCTAAAGACGGTATTGAAGTAAAAGTTATAGCACGAGTAACCGTTCGTGCTAACCTAGATCGACTTGTCGGTGGTGCAGGTGAAGATACAATTATCGCCCGTATCGGTGAAGGGATCGTTTCTACAGTTGGTAGCTCAGGTTCTCACAAAGAAGTTTTGGAAAACCCTGATAAAATTTCCCGTACTGTACTTGATAAAGGTCTAGACGCTGGTACTGCATTCGAAATTCTATCCATCGATATTGCTGACGTTGATGTAGGTAAAAACATCGGCGCTCACTTGCAAACTGAGCAAGCTGAAGCTGATAAAAACATTGCTCAAGCGAAAGCTGAAGAGCGTCGTGCAATGGCAGTAGCGAAAGAGCAAGAGAATAAGGCAAAAGTTGTTGAGATGGAAGCACTCGTAGTTGAAGCTGAGTCTAAAGTTCCTCTTGCAATGGCTGATGCACTGCGCAGTGGAAAAATTGGTGTGCTAGATTACTTAAATATGAAGAACATTGAAGCAGATACTAGCATGCGTGAATCCATTGGTGACCCGAACGATCAAAAAGATCATAAATAACCTCTACGCTTACGTGATCATCGATCAATGATCCTGTGCCGATAGGAGGTGAGCGTAATGGGTATCCTTGATCTTATTTTCGACAATATCTACGTCGTCATCGTTGTATTGTTTGCAGTGTTTAAAGTGGTTGGGAGCTTTTCACGAAACAATAAACCGACGCGTATGCCAACGTTTGGCGGAGATCAACAGAATCAATGGGACGATGAAGATGAGCTTGTTGAAAAGCCTTCATCTTATTCTCCCAATAGTAGGGAGACTGTTCCACAGATCCAGAAAGTCGAACCTGTACAAACTTCAGAGTCAGTAAGACATGCAGCGGAGCGTGTACGTAAGCAACCAGAGCCTGTTGCGCAGTCATTTGAGGACATTAAGCGAGAACAGCAGCGCAGACAGCAGCTTGCTCAGCAACGAGTAGCTGCGGCTCAGAAGCTTGTAGCATCGCCTGCAAAAAGTAGCCAGCTTGGGTCAAAGGACTTACGTGAGGCTGTAATATGGAGTGAGATATTAGGTCAGCCTAGAGCTAAACGACCTTACCGTAGATAGGTTGTAGTGAAAACATAATAGTACAAAAAAACACAATGCCAAGCAGCGATGCTTGGCATTGTGTTTTTTTGTCGTATTTTAACGTTTTATATAAATCGTTGCTCTTCGTCAACCTTCGTTAACGATTCGTTTTACTTTCGTTTGATTTTCTCATAAATGATTAGTTTTGCGCATACGTTGATAGAGTATCAAACGGTGTAGCGGCACGCACGGATGTCATTGGTTTTGGAAAGGGGCTAACATCAATGGGTCGTATGAAACGCAAACTGCACAAGCTGACGGCGTCCTGGCTTGATATGCCGCAGGATGTTGTATTTGAATTGCCTAGATTAACATTGATTGGCGATCGCCAGTTGTATATCGAGAATCATCGAGGTGTTATTGACTTTACTGAAGAAGTGCTTCGCTTATCACTAAGCAAGGGAGAGCTAGAAGTGCGCGGTCGTGAGCTTATTATACGTACGATATGGACGGATGAGGTGTTTGTTGAAGGGATTATTACAGGAATAGAACTTTTTCCATAAAAGGTTATGAGGAGGAATTGTCATGCGTCAGTCGATGATTGATTGGTTAAAGGGTGCGGTGGAGGTTGAGCTGCGGGGCGGTCAAGTCGCTCAGTTTCTCAACCAAGCTACAGTAGACAAGCTTGAACTGTCCAATATTCGTTGGTCAGGCACACAAAGCGTACGTTTTGAAATAAGCGTTGAGCAGTATTTTCTATTACGAAAATATGTACGAGCCTCAGGTGGAAAATTAAAAGTAGTTGGTAGAAAGGGCTTTCCATTTTTGCTGTCCATCATGGAAAAGAGGCTGTGGTTTACTTTAGGGATTGCCGTATTTTTCACAATCATATTTTTAATGTCGTCTCTTGTGTGGTCAATTGATATTGCAGGAAACAAACGAATTCCGAGCGACGTAATTTTAGAAGCGGCTAAAGAGGAAGGGTTATATCGCTATCAGTGGTCATTTAAGCTGCAGGATACAGATGTTCTGTCGAAAAAGCTTGCTAATGCGATACCAGGTACAACTTGGATTGGACTTGAAAAGGTTGGAACGAAAGTGAAAATTCAAGTCGTGGAAGCTACGAATCCCGATGAGCGTGAACTGTATAGTCCAAGACATCTCGTTGCATCGAAGGATGCTGTTATCACTTACATTATTGCTGAGCAAGGGAATCCTATTGTTCGTAAAAACCAACGTGTAAAAAAAGGAGATATGCTAATCTCAGGTATTATCGGCAGTGAGGCTCACTCTCAAACCGTTGTAGCACAGGGTACGGTTAAAGGCTTGGTATGGTACGAATATGAAGTAAAAGCACCGTTAATTCAAAAATATCGGATCTTTACAGGTGAACGTCAGTCTCGCTCCTACCTTGTGCTTGGGAATCGAGCGTTACAATTGAGCGGCTATAATCAAGAACCTTACGAGAAATCCGAGACAATAACGACAACGGATATGTTAACGATTGGAAAAATCACACTGCCAATTGGTAAAATGAAAGAGCTGGAGCAAGAAGCAGCATTTGAGCAACGAGAGCTTACAGTAGAGCAAGTAAAAGCTGAAAGTCTCCAACAAGCAAGGATGCGTATTTTGGCACATGCAGGCGATGATGCGGAAGTTGTTAGTGAAATTGTTTTGCATGAAGCGACAGAGAATGGTAAAGTGGTAATGAAAGTTCTTTACGAAATTAATCAGTCAATAACAAAGGAACAACCAATAGTCCAGATGCAGGGAGATTGAGTATTGTTGCAGAATGAATTGAAAACAGTAAAAATCCCAGTCCTAAACTCGGCTGAGGCTTTAGCAGTTCTTGGACCACAAGACAAGTTTTTACGTATGATAGAAGAACGGGTCGAGGCAAAGATCAGTTCTAGGGATGCAGAAATTTCGATAAGTGGACCAGCGCAACAAGTCGATTCTTTAGAACAGCTATATCAAGTTTTGCTACAGCTTATTAGAGAAGGCTATACACCTTCTGAGCGGGATATTACGTATGCTTTAGATCTCGCGTTAAAGCTGCAAGCAGAGGAACTGCTCGACTTATTCAAGAAGCCGATAGCAACGACGTACCGTGGTAAAAAAATTCTAGTGAAAACGATTGGTCAGCGTCATTACGTGAAGCTGATTAAGAAGCTTGATATCGTGTTTGGTATTGGACCTGCGGGTACAGGGAAAACCTATCTAGCTGTCGTTCTAGCCGTAACTGCGTTAAAAGAAAACTTAGTTAAACGCATTATTTTAACGCGGCCAGCAGTCGAAGCGGGTGAAAATTTAGGGTTTTTACCGGGTGACTTACAGGAGAAGGTAGATCCATACTTAAGACCTCTATATGATGCGCTGCATGATGTGCTCGGACCGGAGCAAACTGTAAAGGCAATCGAACGAGGAATGATCGAGATTGCGCCGCTAGCCTATATGCGAGGCAGAACATTGGACGATGCGTTTATTATATTGGATGAAGCACAGAATACGACTCCAGAGCAAATGAAGATGTTTTTGACACGTCTCGGCTTTGGTTCCAAAATGGTTATAACGGGTGATGTCACACAAATTGATTTACCTCGTGGCAAAAACTCTGGTCTTATTGAAGCCAAACGTATTCTTAGTGATATCGATGAGATTGGAATGATGATCTTCTCTGAACAGGATGTCGTTCGACATACTCTTGTCCAGAAAATCATTATGGCATATGATCGTGATGCGGAATCAAAAGCATAGCTGCTCAATGAATGAAGAAAGGATTGATAGCGATGACTAAGACGACGAATGAACGAGAGCGAAGTAAATCACACCGCTTAATGGCAGCTGCTGGCTGGAGACAGAGCACAGCTATGAAATGGGTGTTCATGGCGTTATTCGTCATTCTGTTCTACTTGAACTTAGCGCCGCACATCATCCCAGAAACGTATAACATAACCGAAAATTCGATTAGTGATAAAGACATTAAAGCACCAACTCAAATTCGTGACGAAAAAGCAACAAGAGCAGCAGAGGAACAGGCTGCTAATGCGATTGATGATATGTACTCGAACGTAGGCTTACGCAACGTACAGCTTGTCGAGTCGATATTTTTGCGAATCGAGGGTTTGAATTCCGATGATCAGGTGACTGAGCAAAATAAGATCGATATCTATCGAACAGAAATTCCTAGTTTTTACGATAAGCATATCGCTAACTTTGCAGAGACAAGCCTTTCAAACGAAATGTATAACGAGCTGCTGCTTGAGGAAATGGTACGAGTTACAGCAGAGCAAAAGTATACCATACCCGAAGAAACATTCTATAAGCTCCCTAAGTTAACGCAGGAGGAGCTTATAGAAATGAGACTCGAAGCGAAAGATATCGTGAGTAAACTGACGATTGAACCGCTGCGTGATGCAGAAACTGCTCGTATGCAAGTTGCTGAGCTCGTTAATTCAAGCTCAATCTCCAGTCGAACGGCGAGAGAAATTGTATCTGAAATCGTTCGATTTGCGGTGACACCTAGTAAATTTTTAGATCGAACAGCAACGGATGAGGCACGAGAGGCTGCAAGACTTAATACTCAACCCATTATTTATAAAGAAAATGAAGTGATCGTCAAAAAAGGCGAAACGATTAGTGCGGATACATACAATATGCTTGTGGAAGCTAATCTTCTACAGGATACGGAACATAAATGGGCCAAGCTTGGTGTAATTCTAGTTGCGTTATTGCTAGCAGCCTTTTTGTATATTTACTTCACGCAAACGGTTGGTACGCATCAACAGCACGTGAAGTACAGCAACTCTCAGCTGCTTATGCTATTACTAATTACGCTGCTGAATCTAGGTATTATGCAGATTGTTGCGATTATTCAAAGTGAAACGACTAATATCGCAGGATTTTTAGTGCCTGCTGCTTTAGGAGCAATGCTTATTACGCTGCTTATTGACGAGCAATTGGCGCTTGCTTCTACCTTTATATCAAGTATTGGCGGAGCTATTATATTAAATGGCTCAAACAACGATCTTTTTGATTTCAAATTCGGCTTTTATATCGTTGTCATTTCTCTTGCTGCTATTTATTCAATCAAGCATGCATCACAACGTTCAGCGATTTTAAAGGCTGGCATAATCGTAAGTATTATTGGTTCGATAAGTGTACTTACATTGTACTTAATGATGGAGCAGCTTGATCGCATGCCATTAATGTATTCGATAGGCCTAGCTTTTGGAGGTGGGTTGCTAACTTCCGTGCTTGTTATCGGTATTATGCCATTCTTTGAAGTATCGTTTGGTATATTGTCAGCATTAAAGCTCGTAGAGCTATCGAGTCCGAATCATCCATTGTTGCGCAAGCTACTTACTGAAACACCGGGGACTTATCATCATAGCGTGATGGTCGGGAATCTAGCCGAAGCAGCAGCTGAGGCGATTGGCGCTAATGGCTTACTTTGCCGTGTAGGGGCTTTTTATCACGATATCGGTAAAACTAAGCGACCAAGTTACTTTATAGAAAATCAAAACAGTATGGAAAATCCTCATGATACGATTGATCCAATGCTTAGTAAGTCGATCATCGTTGCTCATGCTAAGGATGGAGCGGAAATGCTAAGGGCATACAAGATTCCTAAGCCACTTAGAGATATTGCGGAACAGCATCATGGGACAACCTCGTTGAAGTTTTTCTATTACAAAGCGCTGAAGCAAGCTGAGGAAGCAGGGATTGAGCCAGACTTTACTGAGGATGACTTTAGATATCCAGGTCCGAAAGCACAATCTAAAGAAGCGGCTGTTGTCGGTATAGCAGATTGTATTGAAGCGGCTGTACGAAGTCTTCGTAATCCTACAATTAATCAGGTTGAGGATATGATCCACAAAATTATAAAAAGCAGAGTTGACGACAACCAATATAATGAGTGTGATCTAACGATGAAGGAGCTCGACAAAATCGCACAATCGCTTAAAGAAAGTTTGATGGGGATTTTCCATTCTCGCATTGAATACCCTGAAGATGCTAAAGCAAAAGATAAAGATAAGGAGTCATGACATGAGTCTAGTACTAGATTGGAACAATAACCAAAGTAAATTCGACATCCCTGAGAGCTGGATCAGCATGCTCAATGAGATTTTGCAGCTCGCTGCTAAAAGTGAAAAGTTAACTTCAGGTGAAGTGACACTAACTTTTACAGATAATGAAGAAATTCATGAGTTGAATAAAACATACCGCGGTATCGATCGTCCTACCGATGTATTATCTTTTGCAATGAATGATGATGGTGTAGATGAGCTCGATATTATATTTGAAGTTGAAAGCGAAGATGAAGTAGATCCGATCTCCGGAATGCTTGGTGATATTATTATTTCGGTAGAACGGGCAGAGGAGCAGCGCCAGGAGTACGGGCATAGCTTGGAAAGAGAAGTTGGTTTCCTCTTTGTTCATGGTTTTCTTCATCTGCTTGGCTACGATCATCAGGATGAGGAAGCAGAAGCTGAGATGACGGCAAAGCAAGAAGCTGTTCTTCAGCAAGTAGGCTTGATTCGCTAATGAATAAGCTGCTTAAAAGCTTTGGTTATGCGTTTGCTGGAATTTGGAGCGGCTTTTGCACACAACGAAATATGAAAATCCATGTGGCGGTGGCACTATTAGTAATTATACTAGGTGCCATCGTTTCACTTACTTGGACGGAATGGCTTATACTAATCGTTGTCATCTGTTCCGTGATTAGCTTGGAGCTGATCAATACGGCAATCGAAGCGGCTGTTGATTTGCTTGGACCAGAACGTCACCCGCTTGCAAAACTTGCTAAAGATACAGCAGCAGGTGCTGTGCTTGTTACGGCAATCGGAGCAGTAGTTATTGGTTTTATTATATTTTTGCCGAAGCTGCTCAGTTTATAGTCGAATAGAATCGTAACAATCAACGAGCGAAGAGGGGATGAATGGGAATGGACGAGCAATATCGAAAATTACTGGATGAAGCTAAGGAAGCAATGTCGAAAGCATACGTACCCTATTCACAGTTTCAAGTCGGTGCAGCACTGTTGCATGAATCCGGAAAGATTTATCAAGGCTGTAACATTGAAAATGCAGCATACGGGCCAACGAATTGCGCAGAGCGCACCGCTTTGTTTAGTGCGATTGCGCAAGGTGCGAAGCCTGGTAGCTTTCCTGCCATTGCCGTAATTGGACATACATCAGACCCGATTGCCCCTTGCGGCGTATGCCGACAAGTGCTTGTTGAATTATGCTCTGCGGAGACTAAGGTTATTATGGGAAATATAAAAGGGGATTACAGCGTGATGACGGTAGCGGAGCTATTGCCTGGTGCATTTACTCCATCGTCACTTGTTAAGGAGGAACAACAATGAATCAACATGAACAAGACAGCAAGTTCCGATCAGGATTTGTTGCGATTATTGGAAGACCGAATGTCGGTAAATCTACGTTAATGAATAATCTTATAGGACAGAAAATAGCGATTATGTCCGACAAGCCGCAGACGACGCGGAATAAAATTCATGGTGTATATACTGGAGACAATATTCAAATCGTATTTCTAGATACGCCAGGTATACATAAACCTAATTCAAAATTAGGCAATTATATGATGAAGTCAGCAGAAAGTGCGTTAAAAGAAGTTGAGGCTGTTATGTTTCTTATCGATGCTTCCGAAGATATTGGCGGAGGTGACCGCTATATTATCGAGCAGCTTGGCAAAGTAAAAACACCTGTGTTTCTAGTTGTTAATAAAATTGATAAAGTCGATCCAGAGGCATTGCTGAAAAGAATTGTCCAATATAAGGACCTTTATCCATTTGCCGAGGTTGTTCCAATTTCAGCAATGAAGGGGAATAATGTTTCGACGCTTCTTGAGCAGATAAGCAAGTATTTGCCAGCAGGTCCGCAGTATTATCCTGCTGATCAAGTGACGGATCACCCTGAGCAATTTGTGTGTGCTGAGTTGATTCGAGAAAAAATTCTACACCATACACGAGAAGAAGTACCGCATTCTATTGCAGTTCAGATCGAGGATATGAGAGTGCAGGACAATGGAGTTGTCTATATCGGTGCGGTCATCTTTGTTGAGCGTGACTCACAAAAAGGGATCATTATCGGGAAGCGTGGTGCGTTGCTTAAAGAGGTTGGTAAAACAGCGCGTATCGATATTGAAAACTTGTTAGGTTCTAAAGTATTTCTTGAGCTTTGGGTTAAGGTGAAGAAGGATTGGCGCAATCAAGATCGAGTGTTAAATGATCTTGGTTTCAAGCATGAATAGAAGCAAGAATATAGGTAATAGCAAGAAGTCAAGTACTACGACACAGTAATATTTGCTACGGATAGATTTCTGCGTAGTGTTCATCCTATAACCATCTGGAGCAGCATTTCCGAGGCGGAAAGGATGGATACGAATGAGGGATTTTTCGTGGAAATATTTTGCGTTAACCGGGGATGTCGAATCTTACTTACTCTACAAGGAAGTAGAGCGGTCTGGAGATTCGATCAATACCGAGGCTATAGGTTTGGGTGATGATGAAGAAGAGCTGCCAATTGAAGTGGAGCTATAATTAACAAACTTCCTTCATCATAGCCAGGTGGAGGGAAAAGAATGCTTTATCGCGTTGAAGGTATCGTCGTTCGAACAGTTGATTATGGTGAAAATCATAAAATTGTTACTTTAATTACTAATAATAGCGGAAAAGTGGGAGTGCTCGTACGCGGTGCTAGAAAGGTTCGAAGCAAGCACGCCTCGCTTGCTCAACCTTTTACATATGGTGAGTACAATTTTATAAAAAACACTGGTCTTGGAACATTGCAGCACGGTGAGCTTATTGCCTCTAATCATTTGTTGAGAACTGATCTTGATCTTACTGCACATGCTTCTTATATAGCGGAGCTTATTGATCGCGGTATACAAGAAGAAGAAATAGGACACGTTCATTTCGAACAGCTAAAGGCATGCTTTAGTAATTTGGCTGAAGGCAAAGACGTCGTGGTAATTACTTCGATTTTCGAAATGAAGGTGCTGATGATGAGCGGTTACAGCCCAGTCGTTGAAGAATGTATACATTGCGGCAACCATGTTGGCCCATTTAAGTTATCAGGCTACGCAGGCGGGATTCTTTGCTCCAGATGTTCAGTGCAAGATGCTTCATTATTGCCAGTAAGCGAAACAGCATTGAAGTTGCTTCGATTATTCAAGCGCATTGATTTGCGGCAAGTCGGCAATATTAATCTGTCAGATGAGGTTAAGCAGGAAGTTACCAAGCTTATTCGCCAGCTAGTAGACGGGCAATTAGCAATTAAGTTTAAGACGAGAAGCTTTCTAGATAATTTAGGTAATTTAGTTTGACAATTAATCAATACTTGAATAGAATATGAGAATATCTATATGAGCGATGAAAGAGAATTGCACATACGTTCTACCGATAAGCGAGCTGGGGATTGGTGAAAGCCTGGCAGGTAAAGAGCATGTAGCATGGCACTCTGGAGCGAAACAATCGAAAGAGGATTATTCAGATGAATAGTCAAGTAGGGTGGAACCGCGGGAATTAACTCTCGTCCCTACGTCTGTGTACAGGCGTAGCGATGGGAGTTTTTTTGTATGCGCAAGCCTGTGTCAAGGAGTGTTCTACGGAGTTTTAGACACCCCCTCAAATAAAACGATAGGAGTTGTATAGGAATGAATTTTCAAAGCATGATTTTAACGCTTCAGCAATTTTGGGCGGAACAAAATTGTATTCTCGTACAGCCGTACGACGTAGAAAAAGGTGCAGGAACGATGAACCCAATGACATTTTTACGCTCCATTGGTCCTGAACCTTGGAATGTTGCTTATGTCGAGCCTTCTCGTCGTCCAGCGGACGGTCGCTATGGAGAAAACCCGAACCGCTTGTATCAGCATCATCAGTTTCAAGTTATTCTAAAGCCATCTCCTGACAATATTCAGGAGCTGTACTTAGAAAGCCTTAAAAGACTTGGCATTGATGCAAGAGAGCATGATATTCGTTTTGTAGAAGATAACTGGGAGTCACCGACGCTTGGCGCTTGGGGACTAGGCTGGGAAGTATGGCTCGATGGCATGGAAATTACGCAATTTACGTACTTCCAGCAAGTAGGCGGTATCGATATGAACCCAGTAGCTGTAGAAATTACTTACGGTATGGAACGTCTTGCTTCGTATATTCAACAAAAAGAAAATGTTTATGATCTCGAGTGGGTAGATGGAGTAACCTATGGTGACGTCTTCCACCAGCCAGAATTCGAGCACTCCAAATATACGTTTGAAACATCCGATACAGCAATGCTGTTTTCTTTATTCAATATGTACGAGGAAGAAGCGAAAAAAACAATGGAGCAGCAGCTAGTGTTTCCAGCGTATGACTATGTATTGAAATGCTCCCATACTTTTAATTTGCTTGATGCACGGGGTGCGATTAGTGTTACTGAACGTACAGGCTATATTAGCCGTGTTCGTAATCTGGCACGTTCTATCGCAACAACATTCCTTGAAGAGCGCGAGCGCTTGGGCTTCCCTCTATTGAAGAAAGGAGAGAACTAAAATGTCAAAAGATTTACTATTGGAAATTGGCTTGGAGGAAGTTCCAGCTCGCTTTGTACGTGATGCGATGAACCAGCTTCAGCAAAAGTTTGAAAAATGGCTGCAAGAGCATCGAGTGTCATATGAATCAATTCAAGCATTGGCTACTCCTCGTCGTCTTGCTATCCATGTTACTGCTGTAGCTGAAAAGCAGACAGATGTTGAGGAAGAAGCGAAGGGTCCATCTCGTAAAATCGCACAAGATGAGAGCGGAAACTGGAGTAAAGCAGCGCTAGGTTTTGCACGCAGTCAAGGTGTTGAGCCTGAGGCGCTTTATTTCAAAGAATTAGCTGGCGTGGAATATGTTTATGCTAAGAAAAGCAGCATCGGTATTGAGACATCTTCCTTGCTTTCTCAAGGCTTTGTTGATGTCATCACTTCAATGTCATTCCCTAAAAATATGCGTTGGGGCAGCTATGAGATGCGATTTGTACGTCCGATTCGTTGGCTCGTTGCATTGTTTGGTGCTGATGTCATAACGTTTGAGCTTACTGGTGTAACGTCTGGACGCGTATCTCGTGGTCACCGTTTCCTAGGGGAAGAAGCGGTCATTGAATCTGCAGAGCAATATGTTGAGAAGCTTCGCGAGCAGCATGTTATTGTGGATGTGAATGAACGCCAAGCTTTAATTGTAGAGCAGATCGAAGCACTTGCTGCACAGAAAAACTGGCAGATAGCAATTAAGGATGATTTGCTAGAGGAAGTTCTATTCCTTGTGGAATATCCAAGCACACTTTTTGGTGAGTTTGAGCAGTCGTTCTTAAATATTCCTCAGGAAGTGCTTATTACTTCAATGCGTGAGCATCAGCGCTATTTCCCTGTGCTCGACCAAGAAGGTAAGCTTTTGTCTTACTTTGTTACGGTACGTAATGGAGATCAGCGTTCACTTGATGTTGTTGCAAAAGGTAATGAAAAAGTGCTTCGCGCACGACTTTCAGATGCAAAGTTTTTCTATGAGGAAGACCATAAGCTAACGATTGAAGCTGCTCTTGCTAAGCTAGAGAATATTGTATACCACGAAGAGCTAGGCTCTGTAGGTGATAAGGTACGCCGTGTAACTCGTACTGCTTCACTAATTGCAGCGAAGCTCGGCACTGATGCCAGCACGGCAGAAAAAGTGGAGCGCGCAGCTGCGATAAGTAAATTCGATCTCGTTTCTCAGATGGTCTATGAATTCCCTGAGCTGCAAGGCATTATGGGCGAGGATTATGCAACGAGACTTGGTGAAGATCCAGAAGTCGCAAAGGCGATTAATGAACATTACCAACCTCGTTATTCCGGTGATGCTGTACCGTCTCATATGGTCGGAGCAATCGTTAGCTTAGCTGAGAAAATTGATACCATTGTTGGTTGTTTCTCCATCGGCATCGTCCCAACTGGATCGCAAGATCCGTATGCACTGCGTCGTCAAGCAACCGGTATTGTTCAAATATTACTTGCGCATCATATACAGTTATCGCTATCAGAGCTGTTCGAGCTTAGCCTAACCATTCATATTGATCGTGGTACGAAGCGAAGCAAGGACGAGATTGCGGGCGATCTGAACGATTTCTTTGCCCTTCGAGTAAAAAACTGGTTGTCTGAGCACGGTGCAAAATATGATGTTATTGAAGCAGTAATGGTAGCTGGATTCAGTGATCTGCTTCTTACGAAAAAGCGTGCAGAACTGCTTGCACATCAATTAGAGCAACAGAATAAAGCCGAGTTTAAACTAACGGTTGAAGCGTTTAACCGCGTATGTAATTTGGCTGGAAAAGCTGAAAGCAAAAACGTCGATGCTGCATTGTTCCAAGAGCAATCAGAGATTAAGCTTTATGAGGCATGGACTGCTATTCATGCTGAATTTACAGCTGCACTCGATCGTCGTGAAGTTGAACGTGCTTATGAGCAGCTAGCTACTTTAAGAGAACACATCGTTCCATATTTTGATTCTGTTATGGTAATGGCTGAAGATGAAGCGATTAAGCGCAATCGTCTTGCTACGCTTGCAGTAATCGCTAATGATATTCAAGCGATCGCTGATCTGTCCAAACTGGTGTGGGCGTAATCAATGATAAGGAGGGGGCACGATGACTAGAGATTCAGACGTTATTGTATATGTTGTGTCTGACGCAGCGGGAGATACAGGCGAGTATGTCGTTCGGGCGGCAATTGCACAGTTCCATCCGATTCAAACAGATATTCGAAGGGCTCCTTTTGTAACAAGCAAAATTGTCCTAGAGGACGTTACGATCAAAGCTAAAAGACTTGATGCAATCGTTATGTATACGCTTGTTAAGCCAGAGCTTCGTGAGTACATGCGTCTGCTTGCTGAACAATATGATGTTCAAGCGATTGACCTGCTAGGCTCCCTTATTGATTTGCTGGAGCATCGGACTGGAAAGAAATCTCGTCAAGAGCCTGGATTAAACCATGTTCTTGACGCAGATTACTTCAGGAAGGTAGAAGCGGTTGAATTTGCTGTGCGTTATGATGATGCGCGTGATCCATCTGGTGTGAAAAAAGCGGATATTGTGCTAGTTGGAGTTTCTCGTACGTCGAAAACACCATTGTCGATGTACTTGGCTCATCAAAAATATAAAGTAGCAAATGTACCTCTCGTCCCGGAAATTAAACCTCCCGCAGAATTGTATCAAGTTCCGCGAGACAAAATAATCGGGTTGACGATTGATCTAAATTATTTAAATATCATTCGTAAAGAAAGACTAAAGGCGCTAGGATTGCCAGATACCGCATCATACGCATCTACTGATCGAATTGAGTATGAATTGGTTTATGCGAACACGATTATGGAAAAGCTACAGTGCACCGTCATCGATGTTTCACATCGTGCAGTTGAGGAAACAGCGAGCCTTATTATGGAGAAAGTAAAGAAAGAGTAATAATTAAAGGATTTTTTGCCGATATAGCGTATATAATACTTAGTACCTAATAACAAGTGGATGATAAAGGGGGAGCACAGTGAAGATTATCGTTGATGGAGACGCTTGTCCTGTGAAAAACGAAATCATAACGATCGCTCGCTCTTTAAATGTTCCGGTTTGTATGGTTGCTTCTTTTGATCATAGGCTTCCACACGTTGAGGGTGTCGAAATGGTTCAAGTTGATCGAAGCAGTCAATCGGCAGATCTGTTTATTATTAACAAGGTGAGAGCAGGCGATCTTGTCATCACGCAAGATTTTGGACTTGCTTGCTTAGCAATTGGTAAGCGAGCCTATACGCTTTCTTTTCGTGGTGAAACTTATAACAATGATAACATTGATTACTTACTGGAGCGTCGTGCAGAATCTGCAAGGCGACGGAGACAAGGTCAGCGAATGAAAGGCCCACGGGCACTAACTGCTGAGGATCGTAAAAGATTTCAACAAAACCTGACAAAACTTTTGTTGGAAAAGCAGGAGAAACGTGAAGTTTAGCGAATATTATTATAGTGCTACAAATTGAAGGTGATGGTCAATGGCTGGAGTTTTGATACCAGATGAAGTAATAGATGCAGTCAGAAATCACCATGACATCGTAGAAGTAGTCGGTAAATATGTACATCTGACTAAGCATGGGAAATATATGAAGGGGTTATGCCCTTTTCATTCCGAAAAGACTCCTTCATTCACCGTTACACCAGAGCTTCAAATTTTTCATTGTTATGGCTGTGGTAAAGGCGGTAATGTTATTCGATTCGTCGAAGAAATGGAGGGATATACATTTCCGGAAGCAGTTAGAATGCTTGCGGAGGATGCTGGAATTCCAGTCACCTGGTCTTCTAACGTAAGCGGTCACTCTCAAGAACAAGACAATGTTCGCAATAAAATCATAGAAGCACATGAGTTGGCAGTAAAGTTCTATCATTATATATTGAACAATACGCGGCAAGGTGATGAAGCGAAACGCTATTTGATTGAGCGAGGATTGACGGATAAGCTGATTGATCAATTTATGATCGGTTTTGCTCCAGTTGATTGGGATGTGTTGACTCGATTTTTAATTAATCGAGAATTTGACCCGCAGTTGTTAGAGAAGGGTGGCTTAATTTCTGTCAAAAATGACGGTGATGGATATTATGACCGGTTCAGAAGTCGCATCATGTTTCCAATACGCGACAGAAACGGGAAGGCTGTAGCTTTTGTCGGCAGAATAGTCGGTGAAGGTCAGCCTAAGTATCTAAACTCTCCAGAAACGATGCTGTTTACGAAAAGTCGGATGCTATATAATTTGGATCTTGCTAGACCTGCCATAAAAAAAGCGAAGCAAATGGTGCTATTCGAAGGTTCTATGGACGTTATCAAGGCGTGGTCCGCTGGCATTCAAACTGGTGTTGCGACATTAGGTACAGCGTTAACGGAGGAACATTGCTTGCTGCTGAAGCGTTATGGTGATGAAATTATTATTTGCTATGACGGTGACAGCGCAGGTCAAGCCGCTGCTTATAAATCGATTCCGCTGTTAGAGCAGTCTGGATTAAAGGTGCTCGTTGCGCTTCTTCCTAACGGTACAGATCCTGATGAATATATTAAGACACATGGCGGTGACGCGTTTCGACATGGAGTGGTCGAACAGGCCGTTTCAGTAACCAAATTCAAGCTTATATATTTAAGGAAAAACCATATACTGTCAAGAGAAGAAGGTCGGAATCAATATATCGTAGAAGCGGTAAAAATCGTTGCAGAGCTAGATTCATCTACAGAGAGAGAAATCCATCTAAAGGAATTATCAAAGGAATTTGATATTTCATTAGATGCACTTAAGCAGGATTGCCATGAATTTCGCGTGCAGCATCAAAATTTCAAGCATCAAAGGGATAATAACCAATTTTCGTGGAATAATGGTAGGAATGAAAAAAGGAAAACCGAAAGAAGCTCGACAGTTTTGCCTGCCTATGTTAATGCTGAACGACGGCTGCTGCATGTCATGATGCGGAATAGAGACGTTGCGTTGGCTGTTCATGATAAATTAGGTGATTCTTTTAATATCGACAATCATGAAGCGATAGCTGCATACTTGTATGCTTATTATGCATCAGGATATGAAGCTGACGCTGCTCGTTTCGTCGCGACGCTTGAAGACGATGAGCTGGAGCGTACAGCTACGGAGCTGCTAATGATGGACGGAGGATTTCCCTTCGATGATGATATTATGGATGCTTGGATTCAGGACATATTAAAAGTCCCGAAGCTGCGGGAAATTGAGAAAAAGAAAGAAGAGGCAGTGCGTGCTGAACGCGCTGGAGATGTAATGATGGCAGCGCGTTTGCTGCAAGAGATTAATTCCCTAGAAAGAGAACTGAAGAATTATCTACAGTGATATCTAGGGAGGAGGGAGTCGCAAAATGGCGAATGATCAGCATACTGAATTAGATACTGAGCAAAAGTTGGATTTAGCGAAGGATCAACTGATTGAGCAAGGGAAGAAAAGATCTTCTCTAACGTATAAAGAAATTATGGAGAAACTGTCTCCCTTCGATCAGGAACCTGAACAAATCGATGAGTTTTTCGAGCAGCTCGATGATCTAGGCATTGAGGTATTGAACGAAACTGACGATGAAAATCCACTTTCGCCTACGGGAGATGATCAGGAGCGAGACGGGGATGATTTTAATTTTGATGATGATCTGGCACTTCCGCCGGGCATCAAGATTAATGATCCCGTTCGTATGTACTTGAAAGAGATTGGGCGTGTTCCACTTCTTTCCTCTGAGGATGAGATCGAACTGGCAATCCGCATAGAAAATGGCGATGAAGAAGCGAAAAAACGATTGGCAGAAGCTAACTTGCGCCTCGTTGTAAGTATCGCTAAGCGTTATGTCGGACGTGGAATGTTGTTCCTTGACTTGATTCAAGAAGGAAACATGGGCCTATTAAAAGCCGTCGAGAAATTTGATTATCAAAAAGGATTTAAGTTTAGTACGTATGCAACGTGGTGGATCCGTCAAGCGATTACACGTGCGATTGCAGACCAAGCACGTACGATTCGTATTCCTGTTCATATGGTTGAGACGATCAACAAGCTTATTCGCGTATCTCGTCAGCTGTTGCAAGAGCTTGGGCGTGAACCGACACCAGAAGAAATTGCAGCAGAGATGGAGCTTAGCACCGAGAAGGTTCGCGAGATTATGAAAATCGCTCAAGAGCCAGTTTCTTTAGAAACACCGATCGGTGAAGAAGACGATTCTCATTTGGGCGATTTCATTGAGGATCAGGAGGCACTTGCTCCAGCAGATGCAGCTGCATATGAGCTGCTCAAGGAACAACTGGAAGATGTCCTTGATACACTTACAGAACGTGAGGAAAATGTACTGCGTTTACGCTTTGGTTTAGACGATGGCCGCACACGCACGCTGGAAGAAGTTGGTAAAGTGTTCGGTGTTACCCGTGAGCGTATTCGTCAAATTGAAGCAAAAGCATTAAGAAAGCTTCGTCACCCAAGTAGAAGTAAACGTCTTAAAGATTTTCTTGAATAGTTAGTACTTTGGATGACCTTTCTGCATTGCAGTAAGGTCATTTTTATCAATGAACTAAATAGAAAGGAAGCTACCTATGAAAGCAGAGCGTAGAACGATTATCGTACGCGAAATTGAGCATTGGCGAAGATCAAAGCTACTGCCTGATCACTATTGTGATTTTCTGCTAAATTTATATGCTGATCCTGTGCTTGCTCCCAAAACAGACAACGATGACGAGCCACCCCAGCATTTGGTTGGAAAAGCGATTTTTGCTGTATCGAAAGCAACAGGTAAACAATGGTTCCTAACAATTGGAATTCTAACCTTAATTTCGTTTGTTGTGCTTTATTTTAGCGTTTTTCATCCAGCATTGCAAATTGCTTCGATTCTTTTAGGAACGGTTATATTGCTTTGGATAGGTGAAAAAATTCGTATAAATCAAGCGCCTCTTGGTTTTTTAAGTATTTTCATTGGTCACTTATTGCTATTATCTGGCGGATTATATTTAATTGCTGAACATAATTTAGAGCAATGGTATTGGAATTTTGCTTTGATCGCTTTATGCTCGCTCGTATGGATGATTTACGGAATAAAAAGCAAACTAAGTATGCTGCATCTTTGTGGATGGCTTGCATTTCTCATGGCGTATGCGATGTTATTGCATCAACTGACAAACGGTCAACAATGGTATGAAATCCAGCTTTATTGGTTGCCCTTATCTCTTTTATTTTTTTGGATTAGCTGGTTCATTCATCGTTGGTTTAAGCCTGTTTCTGCAATCATATTTATCGTTGGTATTATGACATGGTTTATGCCAGAAATATTTCAGTATCTTTTTATTGAAGAAGCAGTTTGGCTGCATCTGCAGCTTATCGCTAAAGTCGTCGTCGCAGGCGGTTTATTATTCGGATTGAAAAAACAATGGATGGTGTGGGTAATTTAATGATTCAGCTTTCACAACGATTGCAAACCGTAGCACAATACATAACAAAAGGGCATCGCGTGGCAGACATTGGTTCTGACCATGCGATGCTACCTGTATATCTCGTTCAACATCATATTAGTTCCTTCGCTATTGCTGGAGAGATTAACGAAGGACCATGGCAAGCAGCAAGTAAGCAAATTGAAAGTGCTAATTTGTCAGATGTGATCGTTGCTCGCCGTGGTAACGGACTTGAAGTCATTGCACCACAAGAAGTCGATACGATTACGATATGCGGCATGGGAGGCGCACTTATATCTTCAATTCTGGAGCAAGGATATGAGCAAGGGAAACTTGAAGGTGTAAAGGAGCTTGTCCTTCAGCCTAATGTTGGAGAAGATGCAGTACGCTCATGGCTGCTTGCACATCATTGGGCGCTTCAGGATGAATCCATTGTCGAAGAAGACGGGAAAATTTATGAAGTTCTTTATGCAAAGAGAATAGAAGCTGTTAAAGAATGGAACGAACAGCTGTATTCTGGTGATCAGCTTGCACTGCCATATGCAAAGCCAATCCGAGAAGCAATAGCTTTACGTATGGGTCCCTATCTGCTTAAAAAACGAGATGATATCCTCCGTAAAAAATGGCTGGCTGAAATAGAAAAACTGGATTATATTATTGCTTCACTTTCGCAGTCTGAGCTTAATAGCGCAAAAGCAAAGCTTGCTTCGGTTAAGCAGGATCAACAGCTGATTAAGGAGGTTCTGGAATGGCTATACACGGACAAACATTAATTCAATTCATGGAGCAGCTTGCACCTAAGTCATATGCAGTTGAGAATGATCGTATCGGCTTACAGCTTGGTACATTGAACAAAATGGTACATCGTGTACTCGTTACGCTCGATGTTACGCTTGAGGTTGTACAAGAGGCGATTGATAATAATATAGATCTTATTATTGCGCATCATGCGATTATTTTCCGCCCAATTGGCAGCATTGATATTTCTACGCCAGCAGGAAAGCTATATGAACAACTAATAAAGCACGATATAGCCGTTTATATCTCTCATACGAATTTGGATGTAGCCATTGGTGGAGTTAATGATCTTCTGGCGGATCTAGCTGGGATGGAGCCAGACCGAAAGCTTCTGGAATCTGTATATGTTGATCAGCTGAGCAAGTTAGTTGTTTATGTACCTGAGCCGTCACTTGCAGCAGTAGAGCAGGCTGCTTGGCGTGCTGGTGCGGGGCATATCGGGAATTACAGTCATTGCAGCTTT
>Ga0160467_100363_pt1 | contig 47213 bp, 39 predicted proteins | sample HID1972I_E11MG_FD_108221 | JGI IMG/M metagenome (GOLD analysis project Ga0160467, IMG submission 108221) | Enriched pill bug-associated microbial communities from UW Madison campus, WI, USA - HID1972I_E11 MG | ecosystem: Host-associated > Arthropoda: Insects > Digestive system > Unclassified ... | reverse complement strand
GCGGTGGTCCCACCTGACCCCATGCCGAACTCAGAAGTGAAACGCCGTAGCGCCGATGGTAGTGTGGGGTCTCCCCATGCGAGAGTAGGGAACTGCCAGGCATCAAATTGAAAGAATGGCACGGATCTTCAGGGCAGTTCGCTACTCGAAAGAGAGTAGGACAAAGCGAAAGCTTTGAACGTTGCAAAGCAACGGCCCGAAGGGTGAATCACACAGTGATTCATAAACTGCCAGGCATCAAACAAGTAAGAAACCCCGACCGAAAGGCCGGGGTTTTTTGCGTTTATGCGTCATAAAATTTATCCAGCAATACACTCACCTTAATCTCTTGCGACAATTCCTGATTACTGATCCTGCTAACTGAATTTGTGCTTTTGATCACAAAGCATGTTATAACAATTATGTAACATTTCGATCACTAATTGTTCTGCCTGAGCGATGCTCAATATCTGCATCAGGAGCAGACCTGGTTTTTTGCTGGAGTATAATAACAATGACCGAGAATACGTATTCATCCCGAGAGTCCCTGATGGGCAGTGATTCACGGCGTCGGGTCTGGGCTATCGTGGGTGCTTCATCTGGTAACCTTGTCGAGTGGTTTGATTTTTACGTCTATTCGTTTTGCTCACTCTATTTTGCACATATCTTCTTCCCCTCAGACAATACCACCACACAGCTTCTGCAAACGGCCGGTATTTTTGCTGCCGGTTTTCTGATGCGGCCGATTGGCGGCTGGCTGTTTGGACGTATTGCCGATCGTCACGGACGAAAAAAGTCGATGCTGATTTCGGTCTGCATGATGTGCTTTGGCTCGTTGGTGATTGCATGTCTGCCTGGATACGCGACGATTGGCACCTGGGCTCCGGCATTGCTGCTACTGGCACGATTGTTCCAGGGGCTTTCCGTCGGCGGAGAGTACGGCACCAGCGCCACCTACATGAGCGAAGTGGCGATTGAAGGCCGGAAAGGTTTCTTTGCCTCATTCCAGTACGTAACGCTGATCGGCGGCCAGCTGTTGGCATTGCTTGTGGTCGTTGTTCTTCAACAAGTGCTGAGCAATGAGGATTTGCATACCTGGGGCTGGCGTATTCCCTTTGCGCTGGGTGCAGTACTGGCGTTAGTAGCACTTTGGTTACGTCGTCAGCTGGATGAAACGTCGCAGCAGGAAACGCGCGCCCTGAAGGAAGCCGGATCGTTCAAAGGCCTGTGGCGCAATCGCAAAGCGTTTTTGATGGTGCTCGGCTTCACCGCCGGTGGTTCTTTGGTGTTCTATACCTTTACAACCTATATGCAAAAGTATCTGGTGAACACCACAGGTATGAGCGCCAGCGTGGCCAGCATCGTGATGACGGCTGCGCTTTTTTGCTATATGGCAGTGCAGCCATTGTTCGGTGCTCTGTCCGACAGAATTGGTCGTCGTACGTCGATGCTGTGTTTTGGTGGGCTGGCCACACTGTTTACCGTCCCGATCCTCACCGCACTCCAGCATGTGCATTCGCCGTATGCCGCGTTTGCATTAGTGATGTGCGCCTTGCTGATCGCCAGTTTTTACACGTCGATAAGCGGGATCCTGAAAGCTGAAATGTTCCCTGCTCAGGTACGGGCGCTTGGTGTTGGGTTATCTTACGCCGTCGCCAACGCGCTGTTCGGCGGTTCGGCGGAGTATGTCGCCCTGTCGCTGAAATCTATGGGCTTTGAGAGTGCGTTCTTCTGGTATGTCACCCTGCTGAGCGCGGTGGCATTTATGGTATCGCTGATGCTGCATAGCAAAGGGAAGGGGTTACGTCTGTAGTTTATTGATGCGCCATGTGCCATACCGCATAGCCGGTTGTGGCCCCGGCGACATCCCATGCAAAATCTTTCCAACTCCAGCCGCTGCCTGATGGGCGGCTGTCCCATACTTCCTTCCCTGCACCAATGCTGAGAGAGAACATCAGGCCATAGGCTGCACTTCTGTCCTGACTGAATCCTTGATGCTGGGCGTATTCGTTTCCTGCTGCGGAGAGAATGGCGGATGCAATAAAGTGTTGTGCCTTATCCTGTCCGGTCCAGGCATCATTAGCCATATGGCTGCAACCGCAAAGCCACAGTGAAGACAGCAGAACCAGAATACGCATAGCAGGCTCCCTGTAAAAAAGCCCCGACCATGCGGGGCTTGAGGATCACAGAATGCGGCTGATGAGCCTGTCGATTCGAATGCGACGCAGACGGCGAATCAGCTTACGGACTTTAACCGGATAGTCGGCGATACTTTGCAGATCGCGATAATGATTTACCACGGTGGTATGTTTGCGGATCAGTTCCAGCTCTTTATCCCGGGCCTCGGCCAACTGCTGTTTCGGATCGTGAATGAGAATTGCGTTCTCTAGATCCAGTCGCCATGCGCGTGGGTTCAGGTTGTTGCCGGTCAGCAGCATCCATTCATCATCGACCCACATGCCTTTCAGATGGTAGCTGTTGTCTTCATCTTTCCACAGGCGAACGACCAACTGGTCGGTATTCACATAATACTGCAGGCGGCTAAGGAAACGGCGCAGATTGATTTCATACAAATAAGGCAGCGCACCGATTATCTTAAACGGCTGATCTTCTGGAATATAAAAGTCATTGGCCGTTTTATCACCAACAATGATTTCAACCTTTTTCCCCTGGCGCAGCAGGTGGATAATGTTTCGCACTAATACGGCAGGAAGGTTGAAATAAGGCGTGCAGATAGTCAACTTCTCTTCGGTGCACGGCATCAAATGGAAAATCGTTTTATTGAGCATGCTCGATTTTCCGAGCCCAACCAGTGGCGTAACGGAGAGCTGCTCGTTATCAGCATCGCCCTGGAAATGGTAACCGGTGTCACGCAGTTCCTGGCGATAGAGACGAATATCGTTTTTGATTTCCGGGCTTTTCGGGCGCTCATTATCATCGAGACGGTTTACGCCGCGGCCATGCACCAGATTCTGATCCACCCAGTCAAACATGATATCGGCCATCTGCGCATTACCAATCGACTGGTAGCGGTCATAGCGATACTTATCATGCTGATGCAGGTAAACGTCGTTGATGCTCGCGCCGCTGTAGAGCACGCAGTCGTCGATAATAAAGCCTTTATAGTGCAGAACGCCTAACGCCTCGCGGGTATTAACCGGCACGCCGAACACAGGCACATCCACGCCAGGGTTTTCCTGAGCCATGCGGGTGTACCAATCGGCGTTGGTGTTAGATGCAGCGGCACCAATGCGTCCGCGCTGGGCGCGGTGCCAGTCAACCAGGATACGGACATCGAGTTCAGGGCGCTGACGCTTGGCGTCATAAATAGCCTGCAAAACCGCTTTACCGCCATCATCTTGTTCCAGATAAAGGGCGATAATGCAGATGCGGCGAGTCGCGTTGGCGATTTTAGCCAACAGCACTTGCCGAAAATCCGCAGGGGCGTAAAAGAACTCGACATCATCAACTGACTGAGAAAGCTTAGGTAGTTGAGCAAGGTGTTGTTGATGCTTGTTGCGCTTAAATTTTGACAACATCACAGTGCGATTCTTCTCTGATTAATCAAGGGTCCTCTGTACCATGCAGACGACAGAAGCGAGCAATAATACCATCAGTGCCAGCTAAAGTGGTCAACATTTCCAGCAGCTTAGTTACGATGGCGATGAGGATAGTCTTAATGTCAACCCGACAATGCCATCTTCAAGCTGGATATCGACGTCAAAACCCAGCTTACGGGCCAGCGCAATCATTCCCTGATTATTAGGCATGGTAATGCCATTCAAGCGCGATAGCCCATGTTCACGCGTATAGTCGATGAGTTTCTCCAGTAGACGACGCCCCAGGCCAAGGCCTTTCAAATCGGATCGCACCAGTACGGCAAACTCAGCATCGATATTATCCGGGTCTGAAATGGCACGCGTAACGCCCAGGATTTCAATCCCGCTCTCCGTGGAATGCACGGCGACGAAAGCCATTTCACGATCGTAGTCGATCTGCGTCATATTGGCTAAATCGTCATGGGTAAATTCATTGATTTCACTGAAGTAGCGGTAGTAGAGATCTTCTTTTGTGACCTGGGCGATAAACTTCTGCAACAGCGGTTCATCCTCCGGCAGGATGGGCCGAAACAGGCAGCGTTCACCGTTCTTCAGTTCGACCCACTCTTCAAATTGCTGCGGATACGGACGCACCGTTAAACGGCTTTCGCTATCCCCTTCAAACGGTCCAATCTCAAGCGTCACATCCAGTGCGGTGAATTCGTCTCCGGAAGCCAGCAAAGGATGAATATCCAGGCGTTGGATCTCCGGACAGTCGACAATCAGATTCGACACCTGGACCAGCACCTGGCTGAGCCCAACGACATCCAGCGGACGTAACGCGCTTCTGCCACGGATCTTTTTACGTTTAATCGCCTGAATCACCAGATAACGGGCGAGATTCATGTTCAGCGGTGGCAGCGCCACGGCGGCCTGATCTTCTGCGCGCCACTCAACACCCCCTTCACCGAGCATGATGAGCGGGCCAAACAGTGGATCGTGTTCGACGACGATCCGCAGCTCCTGAGCACCTGCGCGGTTCGCCATACTCTGAACTAACAGTCCGTGGATCCGCGCCTGAGGCCAGGTCATTTTCACGCGGTCGAGGATGGCATCAGCCGCCTGCTGCACTTCTGCGGCAGTACGCAGATACAGCATGACGCCCTGAACTTCTGACTTATGCGGGATATCAGGTGAACGCAGTTTCAACGCCACCGGATAGCCAATCTGTTCAGCGATATGCACCGCTTCGGCACTGTCTGCCGCTATCCACGTCGGCAACGTATGCATGCCGTAAGCTTTGAGGATTGGCTGCACTTCGTGAGTGTCGAGTGACGTGGCACCTTCCGCAATGGCGTGCTGAAGCAGCGCATGGGCGTCGGCGGTATTGGCGGTCAGATTGTCCGGTAATACCGGTGTTTCACGCAGTTGCTTCTGATTACGGCGGTATTCCACCATATGCATAAATGCGGTGATGGTACCTTCCGGCGTGCGGTAGGTGGGAATACCGGCATCGCTAAATAAGCGGCGTGCTTCCTGTGAGGAATATTCCCCGCACCAGTTGGTTAACACGGTGACGTATTTGCCACGGGCGTGATGACTGAGGGTATCAATTAACGCCTGGGCGCTTTCTGTTCCCGGTGCGGCTGCGCTCGGGGAATGGATGACCAACAGGGCATCATAATCCTGGCTGTCGAGCAGAATACTCAGCGCTTTTTGATAGTGGTCGCTGCTGGCGTCATCGCGCAGGTCGAGCGGGTTCGCCGCCTCTACGCTCCCCGGCAGCGCACCAACAAGACGGCTCATCGTCTCGTCGCTGAGCGTTGCCAGCTTTCCATTGCGAAGCCAAAGTTCGTCCAGCGCCAGTGCCGCAGGGGCTGCGCCGTTGCTGACAATCATCAGGCGCTCACCGCGCAGCGGCCGCATATGGCTCAGCGTTTCGACGGCGGAAAAAAGCTCATGCGTATCCTGCACGCGCAATAAACCGGCTCGCTGAATGGCGGCATCCCAGGCCGGATCCATTCCTGAATTCACATGCAGCAGGCGCTGGGCTGCCGGACTACGTCCACTCTTAATGACCAGAATCGGTTTATTGCGCGAGGCGCTACGGGCAGCCGAAACGAAACGTCGGGCGTCGCTGAGGTGCTCCAGATAGAGCAGAATAGCGCTGGTTTTGCTGTCGCGGGCGAGAAAGTCGAGCAGGTCATCAACGTCAATATCGAGACTGTCACCCAGGGCAATAAAATAGGAAAAACCCATCTCGCGCTGCTGCGCCCAGTCAAGAATGGTATTGGACACCGCCGCCGATTGCGAAATAAACGCCAGCTTACCGCGACGGATCGGCACCGGCGAAAAGCTCGCATTCAGCCCTTGCCAGGGGGCAAGCAGCCCCAGACTGTTAGGGCCAAGAAGGCGCATCTGAAAGCGGGCGGCGCAGGCTTTCAGTTCGCTGAACTGTTCCGGCGGTGCGGAAAGAATAATGCACGTTTTACAGCCTTTCTGACCGAGTGCTTCCAGCAGTTCCAGATTACGTTTCGCATGGGTGCAGATAACGGCCAGGTCCGGCGTGAACGGCAGGCTGTCGATATCAGGCCAGGCCAGCACCCCCAGCACCGCTTTCCAGGCAGGCGTCACCGGCAAAACCGGCCCGCTAAAACCGCCGGCCAGCAGATTGCGCATCATCAGATAGCCCGCACGCTGCGGCTTCATTGATGCGCCAATGACGGCTATAGATTTGGGTCTCAGTAACGCTTCCAGTCCCCGTTGGCTCATCGAACTCTCTCCTGGACTATCGTTCCTGAATGATTTTAAACGCTTTCTGGCTCCGTCACTGTGATGTTTCCCTTATGCTGAGGTTTTCCTGCCAGATAGCGGGTGCGGAAACACTGAAAATGGTTGCCCAGTGCGCCAGCGGCTTCGGTGTCGTTCGCTAAATCTAGCAGTGCGATCGCCACTTCTGCCGTGCAGTACTGACCTTCAGCATGCGCTTCCCGCAGGTGGTAGGCAGAAACGCGTGATAAATCGACAGAAATCACCGGTAGACCATCGAGATAAGGGCTTTTGCGGAACATCTTCCGCGCTTCGGTCCAGGTACCATCGAGCATAATAAACAGCGGCGGTTTACCTGACCGGGGCGCGGTAATGACTTCGCGCTCAGCCCCGGCATAAGACGCCGGAAAGACAACTATCGGCTGATAATCTGGATTGCGGACTAAATCGAGTAGCGCCTGAGGCGGTTCGGTGCGTGACCATTGAAAGGCTTCGGTATCGGGAAGAATATCGGCAATCAGGCGGCCGGTATTACTCGGCTTCATCGGCTCGGTATCAAACATCACCAGACAAAAACGGCTCCGGGCAGCAGAAGGCATGAGGGTTTCGCACAGGCACTGTTTCAGCGGTAAAAGACAGCGCTGGCAGCGTCGAATACGATTTCCACGGGCAAGAAACGGGCGAGTGGCGCGGGCGAGGCGTTCGGCGCGCAGGCGGAGGACGGCGTTATCAGTCATTTGGCGTTGTGCTGGAAAAACGCCATTGTCGCAGAGGGGGAAGCGGGGCACAAGACGTGCCCCGGTAGATCAGGCTTCGGTAGCTTCGTTCAGCCAGCTGTCGAACGGTGCTTTAGGCACTGCACCGTTGAGCATGTCCAGCACTTCGCCTTTATGGAAAATCATAATGGTTGGGATGCTGCGAATACGGAAACGTGCGCTAAGTTCACGCTCGGCTTCGGTATTAACTTTCACGAAACGCATTTTACCGCTGCGCTCTTCCGCGACATCTTCGAAAATTGGCGCAAAGTTACGACATGGGCCGCACCACGGTGCCCAGAAATCAACCACGACCGGCAAATCGTCTTTCAACAATTTATCCAGCGTTTCACCGGTAGCATTGATAACATCGCCATCAAACAGCTCGTGACCGCAGCGGCCACACTTGGCGGAGTCGTTAATACGATCGTCGGGGATACGGTTAAGCGCCTGACAACTGGCACAAACGGTATTCATAGCTAACCTCTGGGTAATCGGGTTGAGTCAACGGCCTGAGTGGCCGAAATGTTTCTTTAATGTTACGTATTATCGATGAGACTGTTTTAAAGGACAATGTGATTTATTCGATGAATATAATAGTCGCAGTCTTTGGTACGAAATCATGGCGAAGCTCGGACACATCGGGTAATCTTCGCGCTTCGCGCAGCGCAGGTGGAGAATAAAGATGAACGACGAACTGAAAAATAAAAGCGGCAAGGTCAAAGTGATGTACGTCCGCAGTGATGATGACTCGGATAAACGCACGGAAAACCCGCGCACCGGTAAAGGCGCAGGTCGCAGCGGCCCGTCCCGTACCGAAGGTGGTCGTCGTCCTGCGCGCGATAGTCGTGATGGCAAGTCTCGCGATAGCAAACCGCGTGGCGGTGATCGATTCCGCGATCGTGATAACTCACGTGACAGCGGACCGCGCGACGACAACCCATGGCGCACCGTGTCTCGCGCACCGGGCGCAGTTGTTGCAGACAAACCCGATCATGGCGGGATCAGCGGCAAGAGCTTTGTCGACCCGGAAGTTATCCGTCGTCAGCGCGCGGAAGAAACCCGTGTTTACGGCGAAAATGCCTGTCAGGCGCTGTTCCTGAGCCGTCCGGACTGCATCGTTCGCGCCTGGTTCATCCAGAGCGTGACCCCGCGTTTCAAAGAAGCCCTGCGTTGGATGGCGGCAAACCGTAAAGCCTATCACGTGGTAGACGAAGCGGAGCTGGAGAAAGCTTCTGGCACCGAACACCACGGCGGCGTTTGCTTCCTGATCAAAAAGCGTAACGGCACCAGCGTTAAGCAGTGGGTAAGTGAAGCTGCTGCTGAAGACTGCGTACTGGCGCTGGAAGATGTAGGTAACCCACACAACCTTGGCGCAATTATGCGTAGCTGCGCACACTTCGGTGTGAAGGGTGTCGTGGTTCAGGATGCCGCAGTACTGGAGTCCGGTGCTGCAATCCGTACCGCAGAAGGTGGCGCAGAGCACGTACAGCCGATCACCGCTGACAGCTTCATTGACGCGCTGGATCAGTTCCGCAAAGCGGGCTACGCGATTGTGACCACCTCCAGCCATAAAGGCACCCCGCTGTTCAAAGCGACGATGCCGAAGAAAATGGTACTGGTGCTGGGTCAGGAACGTGATGGTCTGTCCGATGCCGCTCTTGAGTCCTCAGACCTGAGCGTCGCTATCAACGGAACCGGTAATGTAGAAAGCCTGAACGTTTCCGTCGCAACCGGCGTTCTGCTGGCCGAATGGTGGCGTCAGAACAAAGGCTGATGCTTCGGCATTGCTAAAATGAAAATGCCAGCGCGATGCTGGCATTTTTTTTACTCGCTTTCCGCCGGCAGGACCGGCATCCAGTCAATTGGCGGCTCGCCGCGTTGCGCCAGCCATTCGTTGGCCAGTACAAAGTGATTTGAGCCAAAGAAGCCACGATGGGCCGACAGTGGTGACGGATGCGGCGCTTTCAGCACGTGATGACGCTCGCGGTCGATAATCGCACCTTTCTTCTGTGCATGCGCACCCCACAGTAAAAAGACCACACCCTCGCAATGTTCATTGATCAGGGCAATCACTTTATCGGTAAAGGTTTCCCAGCCAAGGCTGGCATGTGAATGCGCCTGGCCTGCGCGAACCGTCAGTACCGTGTTAAGCAACAGTACGCCCTGGTGCGCCCAGCTTTCCAGATAACCATGCGTTGGGCGAGTGAAGCCCGGAATGGTGCCTTCCAGCTCTTTGTACATGTTTAACAAAGAAGGCGGCGTGGCAACGCCCGGGAGAACGGAAAACGCCAGCCCATGCGCCTGGCCAGGGCCGTGATACGGATCTTGCCCGAGGATCACTACCTTCACATCGCGCAGTTCGGTATAGCGAAACGCATTGAACACATCTTTTTGCGGCGGATAAATCGTGGTTCCTGCCTGACGTTCCTCGGCAACGGTTGCCAGGGTATTGATGAAGTAGGGCTGTTCTTTTTCACTGGCTAGCACGTCGTGCCAGGTTAAAGACGTGGTCATGTCGCTCTCCTGCAAATATCGTTGGCGATAGCTTAACGGCTTCTTGGTAGGGAACAAAATTTTGTCAGCGGGAAAGTTTGCTCGATCTCAAATAAAGTTGAATGTTTACAGGCATATTTGTTCTTCGCAGGGCTTGAAAATTGACTTAAAACAACAAAATTCATGGATGTACTCAGTACACACACTAATTCTATTGATTTAAATCAATGATTGCCGGGTGTCAGACTGATATATATACACTCAAGCAACAATGGTTTTACCAATTGGCCAGCGTCTGGCCAATGCAAAAACGAATAAATGAGCCTAGGGAGGCATCAAATGATTACTGGTATCCAGATTACTAAAGCTGCAAACGACGACCTGCTCAACTCTTTCTGGCTGCTTGACAGCGAGAAAGGCGAAGCGCGCTGCCTGGTAGCTAAAGGCGGTTTCACTGAAGATCAGGTTGTTGCGGTTAACGCTCTGGGCGAAATCGAATACCGTGAAATCCCGGTAGACGTTCAGCCAGAAGTCCGCGTTGAAGGTGGTCAGCACCTGAACGTGAACGTTCTGCGTCGCGAAACTCTGATGGACGCCGTTGAGCACCCAGAAAAATACCCACAGCTGACCATCCGTGTTTCTGGTTACGCGGTGCGTTTCAACTCACTGACTCCAGAACAGCAGCGCGACGTTATCGCTCGTACTTTCACCGAAAGCCTGTAATTTCTCAGGGGTGGGAAGTGACGGCGATCGGCTAAGTTAACGAAAGCCAAAACGCTCAGCACAGAACGGAGAATGACTCAGTCATTCTCCGTTTTTTTTTGCGTGTATTGGGATGATGTCATGCAAGAAGAGTGAGACAGGGCGGTGTGGAAAGGACAGAAAAAAGCCGGGAAATTTCCCGGCTCGCTTTTTACTCTTCGGTTTTCTTCGGCTCGGTCGCCGCGGCAGCGACTGCACTTGGCTTACGGCGCTTACCGATGTTTTTGGCATCGCGATGGCGATTCTTCACGCGCGGTTTTTCTTTTTCCGCTTTTTTCTTCTCTTCGCGTTTAGCCATTACTTTCTTAGACGGCTTGCCTTGCAGTTTCTCGCTTGGGACACGAGTTTGCGGACGCATTTCATCAACCACGCGAGCTTTCAGTGGCTCTTCAATGTAACGACCGATTTTGCTCAGCAGCAGATGGTCATGCGCTTCAACTAACGAAATAGCGATACCTTTACGTCCGGCACGGCCCGTACGGCCGATACGGTGCAGATAGGTATCACCGCTGCGTGGCATGTCGAAGTTGAAGACGTGGCTCACATCCGGAATGTCGATCCCGCGTGCAGCAACGTCGGTGGCAACCAGCACATTCACGCGGCCGTCGGTCAGGCGTAAAATAGCTTCGTTACGTTTGGCCTGAACCATCTCACCTTCGAGATAGCAGTTGTTGATGCCTTTCTCACGCAGCCAGCCTGCCAGCTCATGCACACGCTCACGTTTACGCACAAACACGATTGAACGCGTCGCGTCTTCTTGCTGAAGCAGGTGGATCAGCAGCGCCGTTTTGTGCTGAACGTCATCGGCACGGTAGTACCACTGGTGGATCTTCTTGCGCTCGCGGGTAGACGGCGTCGCAGACACTTCCACCGGATCTTGCAGCAGACGCTCGGAGAAGTCCTTGATAGCATCGCCTTCCAGCGTGGCAGAGAACAGCATGGTCTGCTTACGCCAGCGCGTTTCCGCTGCGATGGTTTCGATATCCTGGGCAAAGCCCATGTCCAGCATGCGGTCCGCTTCATCGAGGATCAGCGTTTCAACCGCGCGGCAGTCAAAGTTTTCTTCTTTGATGTACTGCAGCAGACGTCCGGTGGTGGCCACCACGATGTCCTGGTTTTCACTGAACACTTCAGCGTGGTTCATATAGGCCACGCCGCCGGTGATGGTAGCGATGTCTAAATGGGTATTTTTCGCCAGCTCACGAGCATGATCGGCAACCTGCATCGCCAGTTCGCGAGTTGGTGTCACAATCAGAATGCGCGGCGGGCCGGATTTTTTGCGCGGGAAGTCGAGCAGGTGCTGCAACGCTGGCAGCAGATACGCCGCCGTTTTACCGGTGCCTGTCGGCGCAGAACCGAGGACATCACGGCCATCGAGCGCAGGCGGGATCGCAGCGGCCTGAATGGCGGTCGGGCGTGTGAAGCCTTTTTCCTGGAGCGCATCCAGAAGGCTATCGTCGAGTTCTAGTTCGGAAAAAGTCGTTACAGTCATGTTCTACCTCAGTATGGGCCGCCGATTATAGACGTTATGGCCGTAATCTTCATCTGTTTGTATGGCTATCTGTTCTCGGGTATTGTGCAGTACCCGACGCTCAGGGGATTTTATCAGGAAAAAGGTTGTTGATGATGAGTCAGTCTTCATCCGTGCTTCGTCGCAATGGATTTACGTTTAAGCAATTTTTTGTCGCTCACGATCGCTGTGCCATGAAGGTCGGGACGGACGGTATTCTGCTCGGTGCCTGGGCTCCTATTGCCCGCGTCAAACGGATCCTCGACATGGGAACTGGCAGTGGACTGCTGGCGTTAATGTTAGCGCAGCGTACGGAAAACACAGTGATGATTGATGCCGTTGAACTCGACGCCGACGCCGCTGGGCAGGCTGCGGAAAACGTCGCTGAGTCGCCGTGGGCGGATCGTATTCATATTCATACCGCCGATGTACAGCGGTGGCTGGTGGAAGAAAACAGCCGCTATGACCTGATTATCAGTAATCCTCCGTATTATGAGCAGGGGGTGGAATGCGCCACGCCTCAGCGCGAGCAGGCTCGATATACCACCACCCTCGATCACGCGGCGCTGCTTACCTGTGCGGCCAATGCGATTACCGAAGACGGTTTTTTCTGTGTGGTGTTGCCAGAGAATATCGGTAATGCGTTTACCGAACGCGCGCTGTCGATGGGCTGGCATTTGCGTCTGCGAACCGACGTAGCAGAAACCGAGCTGCGTCTGCCGCATCGCGCGCTTCTGGCCTTCTCGCCACAGGCGGGCGAATGCTTCAGCGACAGGCTGGTTATCCGTGGGCCAGAGCAGCAATATTCCGAGGGCTATACTGCGCTGACCCAGGCGTTTTATTTGTTTATGTGAGTCAACGGAGAGAGTACCGACGGCCCTGAGTTCTCCTGCAATTCGGGATAATCCAGAGTGTAATGCAGGCCGCGGCTCTCTTTACGCATCAGGGCGCAGCGTACGATTAGCTCCGCCACTTGCACCAAATTTCGCAATTCAAGCAGGTTATTCGACACGCGGAAACGGGAGTAGTACTCGTCCAGTTCCTGCTGCAATAAGGTAATACGACGCAGCGCGCGCTCCAGACGTTTGGTGGTGCGCACAATGCCGACGTAGTCCCACATAAACAGCCGCAGTTCGTGCCAGTTATGCTGAATAACCACCAGTTCATCCGGATTCTCTACCCGACTTTCATCCCAGGCAGGCAGCGCACTGACTTCGCGGGCATAAGGCATCCGTTTCTTGATATCTTCTGCCGCCGACCAGCCATACACCAGACACTCAAGCAGTGAGTTTGACGCCATGCGATTGGCACCGTGCAGGCCGGTGTAGCTGACTTCGCCGATGGCATAAAGCCCGTCAACGTCAGTCCGACCAAAATCATCCACCATCACGCCGCCGCAGGTGTAATGCGCAGCGGGAACGATCGGCACCGGTTCTTTCGTCAGATCGATGCCGAGGCCCAGCAGTTTTTCATGGATCATCGGGAAATGCTGACGGACAAATGCTTCCGGTTTGTGGCTGATGTCGAGATACATACAGTCCGCGCCGAGACGTTTCATTTCATGATCAATCGCGCGGGCGACAATATCGCGCGGCGCCAGCTCTTCACGCTCGTCGAAGTCTGGCATAAAGCGCGAGCCGTCCGGGCGTTTGAGCAGAGCGCCTTCGCCGCGCAGGGCTTCGGTCAGCAAGAAATTGCGTGCCTGCGGATGATAAAGCGCGGTCGGGTGGAACTGATTGAACTCAAGATTCGCCACCCGGCAACCCGCGCGCCAGGCCATCGCAATGCCATCGCCGGAGGAAATATCCGGATTGGTAGTGTACTGATACACCTTCGAGGCGCCGCCGGTCGCCAGTACCACAGATTTCGCCGCGCAGGTTTCCACCGCTTCTTTATTGCGATTCCAGATCCACGCGCCAACGACTCGTCGGGTGCCGGGCAAGCCAATTTTATCGGAGACGATCAGGTCCACGGCGTTGCTGCGTTCAATGACCTGAATATTTGGGTGATTTAACGCTTTTCCGACAAGCGTTGTTTCAACCTCTTTCCCTGTGGCATCAGCGGCATGAAGTATACGGCGATGGCTGTGTCCGCCTTCGCGTGTCAGATGATAGCTGGCTTCGCCATTGGCCTGAACTTCCGTATCAAACAGCACGCCCTGGTCGATAAGCCACTGGACGCAGGGGCGGGCGTTGCTGGCGACAAACGACACCGCGTGACGGTCGCAAAGCCCGGCACCCGCAATCAGCGTATCGTCGACATGAGATTCAATGCTGTCCGTTTCGTCGAACACGGCGGCAATCCCACCCTGGGCATAAAACGTCGAGCCTTCGCTGATGGGCCCTTTACTGAGCACAATGACTGAACTGTGCTCGGCGAGGCGTAGCGCAAGGGATAAACCGGCAGCACCGCTACCGACAATGAGCACATCACAGGAGAGATCGGGAGTCGTTGTCATAGTCTGTGTTTAATTTACTAAACAAGGTTCAGGCAATGTAGCACCAGAGTCCCGCTTTTAGCACGATTATTTTTCTGTGTGGTTGTAATGGCTAAACAGAGAGGCTGAGCGGGAAAGTTTGTAAATCAAAGAAAATTATTGCGAAGCAGGTCGTTACCTTCAGATTTTATGATGAAAAAGAGGTGGCATTACGGTACTCTGCAGACAGATTTCAGACGTTTATTGTGCGCCTGACACTTCATTTAGCAGTGGTAGACTTATAATGAGTGATAATGAACTGTCTATCCGCAGTCACAAAAAGCAAAGGCGTAACTGAACTTTACGATAATAGCCCACTCTAAGCTGTTGCTTGCTCATAGTGCAGTATGTGGAGTGGCGTTTTGATTACGCATGGGAATAAGGTTTGAGGAGACATTACCTCGGATGAGCGAGCAGTTAACGGATCAGGTCCTTGTCGAGCGGGTCCAAAAGGGAGATCAGAAGGCCTTCAACCTGCTGGTGATACGCTATCAGCATAAAGTGGCAAACCTGGTTTCCCGATACGTACCGTCTGGCGATGTGCCTGACGTAGTACAAGAGTCTTTTATAAAGGCCTATCGTGCGCTGGATTCGTTCCGGGGAGATAGTGCTTTCTATACATGGCTGTACCGAATCGCCGTGAACACGGCAAAAAATTACCTGGTTGCTCAGGGGAGACGCCCGCCAGCAAGTGATGTTGACGCGATTGAAGCAGAAAATTACGAAAGTGGCGGTGCGCTGAAAGAAATTTCGAACCCTGAGAACTTAATGTTGTCAGAAGAACTGAGACAAATAGTGTTCCGTACCATTGAGTCTCTCCCGGAAGATTTACGCATGGCAATCACGTTACGGGAGTTGGATGGCCTGAGCTATGAAGAGATAGCCGCTATCATGGATTGTCCAGTGGGTACGGTTCGCTCGCGCATTTTCCGTGCACGAGAAGCTATTGATAATAAAGTTCAACCGCTAATCAGGCGTTGACGATAGCGGAATACTGGAAAAGGTATTAGGCATGCAGAAAGAAAAACTTTCCGCCTTAATGGATGGTGAAACGCTGGATAACGAGTTGCTCAACGAGCTGACCCGTTCATCTGAGATGCAAAAAGCATGGGAGAGCTACCATCTTATCCGCGATACCATGCGTGGTGAGACGGCGCAGACTCTCAATTTTGATATTTCAGCCCGCGTTATGGCCGCTATTGAGAATGAACCTGTACGTCTGGCGACGCCGCTCATTCCTGAAGCCCAACCCGCACCGCACCAGTGGCAGAATATGCCGTTCTGGAAAAAAGTGCGTCCGTGGGCCAGCTCCCTTACCCAAATGGGCGTTGCAGCTTGCGTATCACTTGCGGTGATCGTGGGCGTTCAGCACTACAACGGGCAATCCAATTCGACCGACCAACCTGAAACGCCGGTGTTTAACACACTGCCGATGATGGGCAAAGCAAGCCCGGTCAGTTTGGGTGTTCCTGCCGATGCCAGCGCGAGCAGTAATGCGGGTACAGGTCAGCAGCAGGTCCAGGAACAGCGCCGCCGTATCAACGCGATGCTTCAGGACTACGAATTGCAGCGCCGTCTGCACTCCGAACAGCTTCAGTTTGAACAAGCCCAGACTCAGCAAGCTGCTGTTCAGGTGCCTGGATATCAAACGTTAGGAACGCAATCGCAGTAATGAAGCAACTTTGGTGTGCCATGTCTTTAATGGCTGGTAGCCTGTTCTTCTCCGCCAACGCCTCGGCAGATGTCTCGTCCGGGGCGTTGTTGCAGCAGATGAATCTGGCCAGCCAGTCTCTCAACTACGAGCTGTCGTTTGTCAGCATCAATAAGCAGGGCGTAGAGTCACTACGTTATCGTCACGCGCGTCTGAATAATCAGGCCCTGGCGCAACTGCTGCAGATGGACGGTCCGCGCCGTGAAGTCGTCCAGCGCGGAAACGAAATCAGCTATTTCGAGCCCGGTCTCGATCCCTTTACCCTGAACGGCGATTACATCGTCGATTCACTGCCATCTCTGGTCTATACCGACTTCAAACGCCTCGCGCCATACTACGATTTCATCTCCGTGGGCCGTACCCGCATTGCCGACAGGCTGTGTGAGGTCATCCGCGTGGTGGCGCGTGACGGGACGCGCTACAGCTATATCGTGTGGCTGGATTCGGAAACCAAATTGCCGATGCGCGTCGACTTGCTGGACAGAGACGGTGAAACGCTCGAGCAGTTCCGCGTTGTGGCGTTTAACGTCAGCGAGCAGGTGAGCAGCAACATGCAGACGTTGTCCACTGCCAGCCTGCCGCCGCTGTTGTCCGTGCCGGTTGGCGATAAAGTGAAATTCAGCTGGCTGCCGAGCTGGCTGCCGCAAGGGTTTGTTGAGGTTGCCGGAAGCCGTAGAACGTTGCCGACAATTGATACGCCGGTCGAGTCACGTCTGTATTCCGACGGGCTGTTTAGCTTCTCGGTGAACGTGAATCATGCCAATGCTAACAGCAGCGAGCAGGTCCTGCGCACCGGACGCCGTACGGTCAGTACCTCGGTTCGCGACAACTCTGAAATCACCATTGTGGGTGAACTGCCACCGCAGACGGCGAAACGCATCGCGGACAGCATCAAATTCAAGGCGGCACCATGATTAAAGAGTGGGCCACGGTTATCTCCTGGGGCGACGGCGTCGCGAAGGTGAGCTGTGACGTCAAATCCTCCTGTAGCAGTTGCTCCTCGCGGGCAGGCTGTGGCAGCCGGGTACTCAATAAGCTCGGGCCGCAAACGGAACATACCATTACCGTGCCCAGCGCGGAGCCGCTGATGGTGGGACAGAAAGTAGAGCTCGGCATCAGCGAGGGTAGCCTGTTGACCTCCGCGGTGCTGGTCTACATGACGCCGCTACTGGGGCTTTTCGTCATGGCTGCGGTGTTTCAGCTGTTATTTGGCAGTGATGTAGCCGCGTTTGCCGGCGGTGTTCTGGGTGGCGTGGGTGGCTTTTTGGTAGCCCGCGGCCTTTCCCCAAAACTGGCTTCTCGCGAAGCGTGGCAGCCGGTCATTATCAGCGTAGGTCTGCCGCCGAATATGCTGCGCGTCGACGCCTCATCTTCTGAACTGAGCCAGTAATTACGCTGGCTTTTATCTTTATTTACATCTCCAGCAGGATCTCCCCACAACTAACCGCTAAGCTTGCCGGAAGAGCATTTCCTGGCGACGGAGATGTAGTGTAGAATGCGGCGTTTTCGAACGATCAAACGTCAGGCGCAGACCCGCGGCCTCCAGGAATTCGTAAGGCATAACTAACTCTAACTATGAAGAATATACGTAACTTTTCGATCATTGCTCACATCGACCACGGTAAATCGACGTTGTCTGACCGTATTATCCAGATTTGCGGTGGTCTTTCCGATCGTGAAATGGCGGCGCAGGTTCTTGATTCCATGGATCTGGAACGTGAACGCGGCATCACCATCAAAGCGCAGAGCGTGACCCTGGATTACAAAGCGACGGATGGTGAAACCTACCAGCTTAACTTCATCGACACCCCGGGCCACGTTGACTTCTCCTATGAAGTATCCCGTTCTTTGGCTGCCTGTGAAGGCGCACTGCTGGTGGTTGACGCCGGGCAGGGCGTAGAAGCACAGACGCTTGCCAACTGCTACACCGCGATGGAAATGAACCTGGAAGTGGTTCCCGTTCTGAACAAAATTGACCTGCCAGCGGCCGATCCGGAACGCGTGGCGGAAGAAATTGAAGATATCGTCGGCATCGATGCCGCAGACGCAGTGCGCTGCTCGGCGAAAACCGGTGTGGGCGTGCCTGAAGTATTAGAACGTCTGGTGCGTGATATCCCCGCGCCTCAGGGCGATCCAGAAGCACCGCTGCAAGCGCTGATCATCGACTCCTGGTTTGATAACTACCTTGGCGTTGTGTCGCTTATCCGTGTGAAAAACGGCACCCTGCGCAAAGGCGACAAAGTCAAAGTCATGAGTACTGGCCAGGTCTACAACGCAGACCGTCTGGGTATCTTTACCCCGAAACAGGTTGACCGTACCCAACTGAACTGCGGCGAAGTTGGCTGGCTGGTTTGTGCGATCAAAGACATTCTGGGCGCACCGGTTGGCGATACCCTGACGCTGTCCCGTAACCCGGCTGACAAAGCGCTGCCTGGCTTCAAGAAAGTCAAACCGCAGGTTTACGCGGGCCTGTTCCCGGTCAGTTCCGATGATTACGAGAACTTCCGTGACGCGCTGGGCAAACTGAGCCTCAACGATGCTTCCCTGTTCTACGAGCCAGAAAGCTCAACGGCGCTGGGCTTCGGCTTCCGCTGTGGCTTCCTCGGCCTGCTGCACATGGAAATCATCCAGGAGCGTCTGGAGCGTGAATACGATCTGGACCTGATCACCACTGCACCGACGGTAGTGTATGAAGTGCAGACCACCAACAATGAAGTTATCTACGTTGACAGCCCGTCTAAGCTGCCGCCGCTGAATAACATTGAAGAACTGCGCGAGCCAATCGCTGAATGTCACATGCTGCTGCCGCAGGAATATCTCGGCAACGTTATGACCCTGTGCGTGGAGAAACGTGGCGTGCAGACCAACATGGTTTACCACGGTAACCAGGTTGCGCTGACCTATGAAATCCCAATGGCTGAAGTGGTGCTCGACTTCTTCGACCGTCTGAAGTCCACCTCCCGTGGCTACGCGTCACTGGATTACAACTTCAAACGCTTCCAGGCATCCAACATGGTGCGTGTTGATGTCCTGATCAACGGCGATCGTGTTGATGCCCTGGCGCTGATCACCCATAACGACAATGCGCCGTATCGCGGTCGTGAACTGGTTGAGAAGATGAAAGAACTGATCCCGCGTCAGCAGTTTGATATCGCGATCCAGGCGGCCATCGGTAACCACATCATTGCGCGTTCTACTGTGAAACAGCTGCGTAAAAACGTTCTGGCTAAATGCTACGGCGGCGACGTCAGCCGTAAGAAAAAGCTGCTGCAGAAACAGAAAGACGGTAAAAAACGTATGAAACAGGTTGGTAACGTTGAGCTGCCACAGGAAGCGTTCCTCGCCATTCTGCATGTCGGAAAAGACGGTAAATAACCAATAAAGGAGTTGGCATGGCGAACATGTTTGCCCTGATCCTGGTCATTGCGACCCTGGTGACAGGGATTTTATGGTGCCTGGATAAGTTTATTTTTGCACCAAAACGCCGTGAACGTCAGGCCGCTGCGCAGGTTGCGGCGGGTGATACGCTGGATAAAAAGACGCTGAAGAAAGTTGGCCCGAAACCGGGCTGGCTGGAAACGGGCGCATCTGTATTCCCGGTGCTGGCTATCGTGCTGATTGTGCGCTCATTTATTTATGAGCCATTCCAGATCCCATCAGGCTCCATGATGCCAACGCTGTTAATCGGTGACTTTATTCTGGTGGAGAAATTCGCCTACGGAATCAAAGATCCGATTTATCAGAATACGTTAATTGAAACCGGTCATCCGAAACGGGGTGATGTTGTGGTGTTCAAATATCCGGAAGATCCGCGTCTTGATTATATTAAGCGCGCTGTTGGTCTGCCGGGTGACAAAGTGACGTACGATCCTATCGCCAAAGAAGTCACCATTCAGCCAAACTGCAGTTCGGGTCAGGCGTGTGGTAACGCACTGCCGGTAACGTACTCCAACGTTGAGCCGAGCGATTTCGTACAGACCTTTGCCCGTCGTAACGGCGGCGAAGCGACTAGCGGTTTCTGGCAGTTGCCGAAAGGTGAGAACAAAGACAACGGCGTGCGTCTGAGCGAGCGCAAAGAAACGCTCGGTGATGTCACACACCGTATTCTGACTGTGCCAATCGCGCAGGACCAGCTGGGTATGTACTATCAACAGCAGGGCCAGCAGTTGGCGAGCTGGGTTGTTCCACCGGGACACTACTTCATGATGGGTGATAACCGCGATAACAGCGCAGACAGCCGCTACTGGGGCTTTGTCCCGGAAGCGAATCTGGTCGGCAAAGCGGTTGGCATCTGGATGAGTTTCGAAAAACAGGAAGGTGAATGGCCGACGGGCGTACGCTTAAGTCGTATCGGCGGTATTCATTAATTTCTGACTTTTGTTCATGCTGCCATGATTATCGTGGCAGCATGAATTATTTCGAATATAAATACCTTCCAGCTAACGACATCCCTACGCGTTGCGTATAGAATGTCCCCCCGAAGTTTTAGGTTGGTACCCATCAGGGATCCACGGCACACGAAACCGCGTTGGCTTTTTCAGGTCGGTTTCGTGTGCTGCATTATTGACGCATTCATCTATTTGGTAACGCATGAACCCCATCGTAATTAATCGGCTTCAACGGAAGCTGGGCTACACTTTTCAACATCAGGATCTGTTGCAGCAGGCTTTAACCCATCGAAGCGCGAGCAGTAAGCATAATGAACGCCTCGAATTCCTGGGTGACTCCATTTTAAGTTACGTCATCGCCAACGCGTTGTATCACCGTTTTCCGCGCGTAGACGAAGGTGATATGAGCCGTATGCGTGCCACGCTTGTGCGCGGCAATACGCTGGCTGAAATCGCCCGTGAATTTGAACTGGGTGAGTGCCTGCGTCTTGGTCCGGGTGAGCTGAAAAGCGGAGGCTTCCGCCGTGAATCTATTCTGGCTGATACCGTTGAAGCGCTGATCGGCGGCGTGTTCCTCGACAGCGATATTCAAAATGTCGAAAGGCTGATCCTGAGCTGGTATCAAACCCGCCTGGATGAAATCAGCCCGGGTGATAAGCAAAAAGATCCGAAAACACGTTTGCAGGAATATTTACAGGGTCGTCACTTGCCACTGCCTTCCTATCTGGTTGTGCAGGTGCGTGGCGAAGCCCACGATCAGGAATTTACTATCCACTGCCAGGTCAGCGGCCTGAGTGAACCGGTAGTTGGCACAGGTTCCAGTCGCCGCAAGGCGGAGCAGGCTGCCGCCGAACAGGCGCTGAAAAAACTGGAGCTGGAATGAGCGACGAAAAGAGTTACTGCGGGTTTATTGCCATCGTTGGACGTCCCAACGTCGGCAAATCCACGCTGCTGAACAATCTGCTTGGGCAGAAGATATCCATTACCTCACGCAAGGCGCAAACCACGCGCCACCGCATCGTCGGGATCCATACCGAAGGGGCCTATCAGGCGATTTACGTCGATACCCCGGGTCTGCATATGGAAGAAAAGCGTGCCATCAACCGTCTGATGAACAAAGCCGCGAGCAGCTCTATCGGTGACGTAGAACTGATCATCTTCGTGGTAGAAGGCACTCGCTGGACTGCTGACGACGAAATGGTGCTGAACAAGCTTCGTGGCGGTCGTGCACCGGTTATCCTGGCTATCAACAAAGTGGATAACGTACAGGAAAAAGCTGACCTGCTGCCGCATCTGCAGTTCCTCGGTAAGCAGATGAACTTCCTGGATATCGTGCCTATCTCTGCGGAAACCGGCTTTAACGTCGATACCATGGCAGGCATCGTGCGTAAGCATTTGCCGGAAGCGATTCACCACTTCCCGGAAGATTACATCACTGACCGTTCCCAGCGTTTCATGGCTTCTGAAATCATCCGTGAAAAACTGATGCGTTTCCTGGGTGCCGAACTGCCGTACTCCGTCACGGTAGAAATCGAGCGTTTCCAGACGAACGAACGCGGTGGATATGACATTCACGGTTTGATCCTGGTGGAACGTGAAGGCCAGAAAAAGATGGTGATTGGCAACAAAGGTGCCAAAATCAAAACCATCGGAATCGAAGCCCGCAAAGATATGCAGGAGATGTTCGAATCCCCTGTACACCTTGAGCTATGGGTGAAAGTGAAATCTGGCTGGGCCGATGACGAGCGTGCACTGCGCAGTCTCGGTTATGTCGACGATCTTTAAGTAATCCCGGATATGGATGGATGGCAGCGCGCTTTCGTCCTCCACAGCCGTCCCTGGAGCGAAACCAGTCTTATTCTGGACGTCTTCACGGAAGAGTCGGGCCGCGTGCGCCTTGTTGCTAAAGGCGCACGTTCCAAACGTTCAAATCTCAAAGGTGCGCTTCAGCCCTTTACCCCCTTGCTGGTTCGTTTTGGTGGCCGCGGTGATGTCAAAACGCTGCGCAGCGCCGAAGCTGTCTCTCTCGCACTTCCCCTCAGCGGTATCGCGCTTTATAGCGGTTTATACGTCAACGAACTCATCTCGCGCGTGCTGGAAAACGAAACCCGTTTCTCCGCGCTCTTTTTCGATTATCTGCACTGTATTCAGGCGCTGGCCGGTGTGAGCGGCACGCCGGAGCCTGTGCTACGTCGCTTTGAACTGGCGCTGCTGGCACATCTGGGATACGGCGTGGATTTCCTGCACTGTGCGGGTAGCGGTGAGCCGGTGGAAGACACCATGACCTATCGTTATCGTGAAGAAAAAGGCTTTATCGCAAGCGTAGTGATTGATAACAACACGTTTACCGGGCACCATTTGAAGGCTCTCGCCAACCGCGAATTCCCCGATGTGGATGCATTGCGGGCGGCGAAGCGTTTCACCCGTATGGCGCTCAAGCCGTACCTGGGAGGAAAGCCGCTCAAAAGCCGCGAACTGTTCCGACAGTTTGTGCCAAAGCGTCAGGAACCGTAGAACCAAAATCAAAAACGAGGATTGTCATGGCTGAATTACTGTTAGGCGTCAACATTGACCATATCGCCACGCTGCGTAACGCACGCGGTACCGCGTATCCGGACCCGGTTCAGGCTGCGTTTATCGCCGAACAGGCGGGGGCTGATGGCATCACGGTGCATCTGCGCGAAGATCGTCGCCACATCACCGACCGCGACGTGCGTATTCTGCGCCAGACCCTCGATACCCGCATGAACCTCGAAATGGCCGTTACCGAAGAAATGCTGACGATTGCCTGTGAAACCAAACCGCATTTCTGCTGCCTGGTGCCGGAAAAGCGTCAGGAAGTGACCACCGAAGGCGGGCTGGACGTTGCCGGGCAGCTCGACAAAATGCGCGATGCCTGCAAACGTCTGGCGGATGCCGGGATCCTGGTGTCGCTGTTTATCGACGCCGACCGCGCACAAATTAAAGCCGCTGCCGACGTGGGCGCGCCGTACATTGAAATCCACACTGGCTGTTACGCCGATGCGGAAAGTGAAGCACAGCAGGCAAAAGAGCTGGAACGCATCGCCAGCGCGGCGACCTACGCGGCGAGTCTTGGCCTGAAGGTGAACGCCGGGCACGGCCTGACCTATCACAACGTCAAAGCCATTGCCGCGCTGCCGGAAATGCACGAGCTGAATATCGGTCACGCGATTATCGGTCGTGCGGTAATGAGCGGCCTGAAAGAGGCTGTATCAGAAATGAAGCGTCTGATGCAGGAAGCGCGTCGCTAATGGCCATCGTCGGTATCGGTACCGATATCGTTGAAATTACCCGCATCGAAGCGGTGATCGCCCGCAGTGGCGATCGCCTTGCGCGACGGGTGCTCAGCGAAGGTGAATGGAAAATCTGGGAAACGCACCAGCAGCCGGTGCGTTTTCTCGCCAAGCGATTTGCGGTAAAAGAGGCTGCGTCAAAAGCGCTCGGCACCGGTATCCGTAACGGACTGGCGTTTGAACAGTTTGAAGTTTACAACGATGAGCTGGGCAAACCGAAGCTGCGACTCTGGGGCGCTGCCAGCGAGTTGGCCGATCAGCTGGGCGTGGCCCATATTCACGTCACGCTGGCGGACGAACGTCATTACGCCTGCGCAACGGTGATAATGGAGAGTTAGATTTTATCCGCGTGGTGCAGCTGGACGAACTTATCCCACAGCTGCTCTTCGTTTTCAACGTGCTCAGGATTGACGATGATGGTGTTGGGGATAGGGCACACTTTCTGACAGGTCGGCGTTTCGTAATGGCCGACACACTCCGTACAGCGATCGCTGTTAATTTCATAAATGCTATTGCCCATCGAAATCGCCTCGTTAGGGCATTCCGGTTCGCACATATCGCAATTGATGCATTTTTTGGTAATTAACAGCGCCATACAGAAATTCTCAGAAACAACACAAACAGGGCGGGCATTATACGCTCATTCCTTGCTCAAACCAGCTTTTTCACCAGCGCTTCACTGTGCCGAATTCTGTCCGGCGCATGCTCCAGATCCTGCTGAACCAGCCCCATAAACAGCAAATCGGTCAGCATCATCTGTGCGCTGGTGGAGGAAATCGCCGCGCTGCGCGTCGCGAGTTCTTCCGCGATGGTGTACAAACAATGGCTCGCCCGCTGCTGTAACGCGTTCGGTGAAAAACCAGTGATCGCCAGAATTTTCCCGCCCACGCGCAGCGTTTCGTCCGCCGCGAGGTTTATCTCGCGCCGTTCACCAGAATAGGAAATCGCCAGCAGTAAATCGTCAGAGGTCATCGCCTGTACTGTAGCCAGTAACGCGTGCATGTCCTGCTCGGCAACGGCGTTAAAACCAATCTTCATTAACTTCCAGCTGAAGTTTTGCGCCACCAGGCCTGAAGCGCCGATCCCGGTCAGCACGATGCGGCGGGCGTTACGCAGCAAATCAACGCTTTCCCGCAGCTTCTCTTCGGTATTCACATCCAGCGACGCATGCATCGCCGAAATATTGTCTTTGATGAGTTTCTCACCCACCAGACGCAGCGGATCGTCGCCGCGAATTTGGTTATGGACCGGCACCGACTGCGGATGAGGATTGCTGGCCAGCGCTTCGCTCAGTGCCAGTTTCAGTGCCGGAAACCCCTTAAAACCCAGTTTCTGGGCGAACTTCACCACGCTAGACTGGCTGACACCGGCTACGCCTGCCAGCTGTTGCGAGCTGAGATGGCGCACCTCGTCCGGCTGCGTCAGGATGAAATCCGCCAGCTTTTTATCACTTTGCGCAAGCCCGGAATAACGCTGGCGAATACGAATCAAACAGTTCATTGGCTCTCCAGAGGGCCGGACAACGGCCGCCTGTCAGAATTTTGTCTTTGATTATAGGGGATTGTGATGCACACACGGCTCATTACGGAATAGTCGTGCTGCGTCCTTAACCGATTCATTATTTTAATCAAAAGGATACGCTGTCTCCCTCGCAAGGGAAAGGCGCATTGCGGATCGTTTTTGGAAATGTGAGGTTCTGGCTGTTAGGCTATTTGACAGGAATGACTCATACGCGCTGACCTTTTTAAGGAGAACAGTTTGGTAAGCAACTCGCGTCGGGTAGTGTTTTTTGACCTGGATGGTACGCTGCATCAGCAGGATATGTTTGGCAGCTTTTTACGGTATTTGTTACGCCATAACCCGTTCAACGTGCTCTTGGTTCTGCCGGTATTACCGGTGATTGGCGTCGCGCTACTAGTGAAAGGGCGGGCGGCGCGCTGGCCGATGAGCCTCCTGCTGTGGGCCGCAACGTTTGGGCACAGCGAAGCGCGGCTGAAGGCTATTGAAGCCAAATTTGTGCAGTGGTTCCGCGGGCATGTGACGGCGTTCCCGGTGGTGCATCAGCGCCTTACGGAGTACCTGACCAGCTCCGATGCCGACGTCTGGCTGATAACCGGTTCGCCTAAATCGCTGGTCGAGCAGGTATATGTCGACACGCCGTGGCTGCCGAGGGTGAATCTCATCGCCAGCATGACCGAGCGACGTTACGGCGGCTGGGTGCTGACGCTGCGCTGTTTAGGTCATGAAAAAGTCGCGCAGCTCGAGCAGAAAATTGGCACGCCGCTACGCCTGTACAGCGGCTACAGCGACAGCAATCAGGACAACCCGCTGCTCTATTTCTGCCAGCACCGTTGGCGGGTGACGCCGCAGGGTAATTTACAACAGTTAGAGTAAAAATCCCCGCTACGCTTCAAGTCACAGGTGCGTTGGCTATGATCTCTCACCCCATTCACTTACGGGAATAAGCTTCTGGGGATGCGTTCTTTGGCCGCCTGTCTGTGGCATGAATTATTTAGGGGATAGAATATCCGCTGTGTATAATGCGCCCCGTTTTTAAACCCGGAGTAGTCGCTTTGTCTGATACCGAACTGAACCATGAACACTGGATGCGTCATGCGCTAACTCTTGCCCAACGAGCCTGGGAAGAAGGGGAGGTGCCGGTCGGGGCGGTGCTGGTTTATCAGAATCAGGTGATTGGCGAAGGCTGGAACCGTCCGATTGGGCGTCATGACCCGACGGCGCACGCTGAAATCATGGCACTGCGACAGGGCGGGATGGTGTTACAGAACTATCGTCTGATAGACACCACGCTGTATGTGACCCTTGAACCGTGCGTGATGTGCGCCGGAGCGATGGTGCACAGCCGGATCGGACAGCTGGTGTTTGGTGCGCGGGATGCCAAAACCGGGGCCGCGGGTTCATTGATTGATGTGCTGCATCATCCGGGTATGAATCATCGGGTAGAGATAACGGAAGGGGTGCTGGCCGACGACTGCTCGTCAATGCTAAGTGATTTCTTCCGTCATCGTCGTGAGCAGAAAAAAGCCCTCAAACGAGGCACTCACGCTAACGACGCGTAAAATCAATCAGGCCGTTCGGATGCTTGACTTCTATCTGACCGCTGCGTTCATCGGAATGCAGCGAGATAAACGGCAGCACGCCCAGGCTGGTGTGGTTTAACTCATTTGGCCTGACAGCCGGATAATCCTGCGCGAACTCCACTTCCTGCGCCGCTTTCTTCTCTTTTTCCAGCAAATAGCCGACCAGGCTTATCTGATACTTACGGATGTTTTCCACGTACGCATAGGCTTCATGCCCGCGCGCATAGCCGTACGTCAGACGCGTATAGTAAGGCTTCTGGCTGAGAAGCGGCAGGCGCTGCTTCACATCGGCCCAGCTGTCCGGATTGCCTTTTTGTTTCGCAGTTAGCGCCCGGGCATCGAGCATATGCGCGTATCCCATGTTATACGCCGCCAGCGCAAACCAAATCCGTTCCTCTTTCGGCACCGTCTCCGGCACCTTATCCATCATGTCCTGTAAATAGCGCATCCCGCCGCTGATGCTCTGTTCGGCATCGGTTCGGTCGGTCAGGCCCAGACTTTGCGCGGTATTTTTGGTCAGCATCATCATGCCGCGTACGCCGGTCGGGGAGGTTGCCAGCGGGTCCCAATGGGATTCCTGCCAGGCAATGGCCGCCAGCAGACGCCAGTCAATTTCCTCGGCGTACTTCTGGAACAGCGGCTCAAAATCGGGCAGCAGGTTATCTACCGCGCGCAGGAAGGTACGGGTATCGAAATAGTCGAAGTCGTCGCCGTGGCCCAGATACTTCTCTTCAAGGCGCGCCAGGGTGCCGTCTTCATTAATATTGTTGAAGAAATCGAGCATCGCCGCAGGCAGCGTGTTATCGCTGTCCTTCAGGCTAAACCAGGTGACAGGCTGTTCATCAGTAATGTCCAGCGCCACCGCCAGCTCAGGGTGCACGCGCTGGAACAGGCTGATCGCCACTGAATCGGCAATGGTGTAATCGAGCTTGCCGTCGATAATATCGTCCATCAGCTCAACGCTGCCGCGCTTATCGTCCACCGTCCACTCGAGGTTGGGGTACTTTTTTGCCTTCAGAACCTGTAAATCGGTGATCGCCACGTGGCCCGGTGCAATGGTTAATTGCTGGGCGGTGATATTATCCAGCGTTCGTGGACGGAAACTGCCTTTGCGGTACACCAACTGCTGGGAAACGGAGTAGTACGCCGGGCCAGCCTGATAGTTTTTGGTGCGCTCGCTGTTGTACACCAGACCGGCGGCCAGCATATCGGCATCGTCGTTATCGAGGTCATCAAACAGCTGACTGATGTTCTGACGAACGGTGATTTTGAGCTTAACGCCAAGATAATTGGCAAACTGCTGAGCCAGTTCGTAGTCGAGGCCGTAATCTTTTTCGTTAATGCTGGCGAACGTCAGGGGAGAAACCAGGGTACTGACGCGCAGCTCACCGCGCGCCTGGATAGCGGCGATGCGATTCTCTGGTTTACTGAACCAGGGAATAGAGGGCCATAGCGCCGCTGCCAGTAGCAGGGTGACAATGCCGATAAACAGATAATTAATCTTTAATTTTTTCAATTAGTTAATTCTCTGTGAAGAGAGCGATCTCAGGCAATAGTTACCATGTTAAAGTTTAGGGGCACTTCAGAATGAGCGGCATTTTGCTTAACAATGCGGCAGTTGGCAACCCATTCATGCATTTCACCGCATCGGGTGGTAAAACGCAGCGGCAATTTTATTTTGACGCAAACGGTTACGTCGCTGCTTCAGATCCACTATAATGGCGCCCGTTTTCCGCCATTGCGCACACTGAAACCCAGAAGACGAGAGACTTATGATGGAAATTCTGCGTGGTTCGCCTGCACTGTCTGCATTTCGTATTACTAAACTGCTGGCACGTTTTCAGGCAGCCAACCTTCCGGTCAGCAACATTTACGCCGAGTACGTGCATTTCGCCGAACTGAACGCACCGCTTTCAGAACAGGAACATGACCGACTGGCACAGTTGCTGCAGTATGGCCCAAGCCTCAGCAGCCATACGCCCGCTGGAAAATTACTGCTCGTCACCCCCCGCCCTGGCACCATCTCCCCCTGGTCTTCAAAAGCAACGGACATCGCCCATAACTGCGGCCTGGACACTATCGTCCGCCTCGAGCGCGGCGTTGCGTATTACGTTGAAGCCTCAACCCTGAGCGATGCTCAGTGGAGCCAGGTAGCGGCAGAATTGCATGACCGCATGATGGAAACCATTTTTGGTGCGCTGCAGGATGCGGAAAACCTGTTCGCCCATCATCAACCGGCCCCGGTATCCAGCGTGGACATGCTGGGTCAGGGACGTCAGGCGTTAGTGGAAGCCAACCAGCGTCTCGGTCTGGCGCTGGCGGAAGATGAAATCGACTATCTGTTCGACGCGTTCACCACCCTGAACCGTAACCCGAACGATATCGAACTCTACATGTTTGCGCAGGCTAACTCTGAGCACTGCCGACACAAAATTTTCAACGCCGATTGGGTTATCGACGGTGAAGTACAGCCGAAGTCGCTGTTCAAGATGATCAAAAATACGTTCGAGAAAACCCCGGATCACGTGCTGTCTGCTTACAAAGACAACGCCGCGGTCATGGAAGGTTCGGACGTCGGTCGCTTCTATGCCGACCGTGACGCCCTGCGTTATGACTTCCATCAGGAACCGACCCACATCCTGATGAAAGTAGAAACTCACAACCACCCGACGGCCATCTCTCCATGGCCGGGGGCGGCAACAGGGTCCGGCGGTGAAATTCGCGATGAAGGCGCGACCGGGCGCGGCGCGAAGCCAAAAGCCGGGCTGGGCGGTTTCTCCGTTTCCAACCTGCGCATCCCGGGCTTTGAACAGCCGTGGGAAGAAGATTTCGGTAAACCAGACCGCATCGTGACGGCGCTGGACATCATGACCGACGGCCCGCTGGGCGGTGCTGCGTTCAACAATGAATTTGGTCGCCCGGCGCTGAACGGCTACTTCCGTACCTACGAAGAGAAAGTGAACAGTCACAACGGCGAAGAGCTGCGCGGCTATCACAAGCCGATCATGCTGGCAGGCGGGATCGGCAACATCCGTGCCGATCACGTGCAAAAAGGTGAGATCAACGTCGGCGCGAAGCTGATAGTCCTCGGCGGCCCGGCGATGAATATCGGCCTCGGCGGCGGGGCAGCCTCCTCCATGGCGTCCGGCCAGTCTGATGCGGACCTGGATTTTGCCTCCGTACAGCGCGATAACCCGGAAATGGAACGTCGCTGTCAGGAAGTCATCGACCGCTGCTGGCAAATGGGTGAAGCGAACCCGATTCTGTTTATTCACGACGTCGGTGCGGGCGGTTTGTCTAACGCGATGCCGGAGCTGGTGAGTGACGGTAACCGCGGCGGGCGATTTAACCTGCGCGATATCCTCAGCGATGAGCCAGGCATGAGCCCACTGGAAATCTGGTGCAATGAATCCCAGGAGCGCTACGTGCTCGCCGTTGCCGCAGAACAGCTGCCGCTGTTTGATGAGCTGTGCCGCCGCGAGCGCGCGCCGTATGCGGTGATTGGTGAAGCGACCGAAGAGATGCACCTGAGCCTCAGCGACACGCATTTCGACAACCAGCCTATCGATCTGCCGCTGGATGTGCTGCTCGGCAAAACGCCGAAAATGACCCGCGATGTCACGACTCAGAACGCCAGCGGCGAAGCGCTGAACCGTCAGGACATCACCATCGAAGACGCGGTCAACCGTGTGCTGCATCTGCCAACGGTGGCTGAGAAAACCTTCCTCGTTACCATCGGCGACCGTTCGGTAACCGGCATGGTGGCGCGTGACCAGATGGTCGGCCCATGGCAGGTTCCGGTAGCAAACTGTGCGGTCACCACCGCCAGCCTCGACAGCTACTACGGCGAAGCGATGGCGATGGGAGAACGTGCGCCGGTTGCGCTGCTCGATTTCGCCGCGTCTGCCCGTCTGGCTGTCGGCGAAGCGCTGACCAACATCGTCGGTACGCAGGTCGGCGACCTGAAACGCATCAAACTTTCCGCTAACTGGATGGCGGCGGCAGGGCACCCAGGTGAAGACGCGGGCCTGTACGCGGCGGTGAAAGCGGTCGGCGAAGAGCTGTGTCCGGCGCTGGGTCTGACGATTCCGGTCGGCAAAGACTCAATGTCGATGAAAACCCGCTGGCAGGAAGGCAGCGAACAGCGCGAAATGACGTCGCCGCTGTCGCTGGTCATCACCGCCTTTGCCCGCGTAGAAGATGTGCGTCGCACCGTAACTCCACAGCTTTCCACCGAAGATAACGCCCTGCTGCTTATCGACCTCGGAAAAGGCCACAATGCGCTCGGTGCTACGGCGCTGGCGCAGGTGTACCGCCAGCTCGGTGACAAAACCGCGGACGTTCGCAGCACTGAACAGCTGAAAGGCTTCTGGGATGCGATGCAGGTGCTGGTGGCTGAACGCAAACTGCTGGCCTGGCATGACCGTTCTGACGGCGGCCTGTTGGTTACCCTCGCGGAAATGGCCTTCACCGGCCACTGTGGCGTTGACGTTGATATCGCTGCGTTGGGTGAAGATAATCTGGCGGCGCTGTTCAACGAAGAGCTGGGCGGTGTCATTCAGGTTCGTGCAGAAGACCGCGCTCAGGTCGAAAGTCTCTTTGCCGCACACGGCCTGGCCGATTGCGTCCACGTGATCGGTAAAGCGACCGAGGGCGATCGTTTCGTGATAACCGCAGGCGGTCATCCGGTTTACAGCGAAAGCCGTACCACGCTTCGTATGTGGTGGGCAGAAACCACCTGGCAGCTGCAGCGTCTGCGCGACAACCCGGAGTGCGCCGATCAGGAGCACGAGGCGAAACGCAATGATAACGATCCAGGCCTGAACGTGAAGCTCAGTTTCGACATCAACGAAGACGTCGCGGCACCGTACATTGCCAGAGGCGCACGCCCGAAAGTGGCGGTCCTGCGTGAGCAGGGCGTGAACTCTCACGTTGAAATGGCAGCGGCATTCCACCGTGCGGGCTTCGATTCCATCGACGTTCACATGAGCGATCTGCTGGCTGGTCGTACCGGTCTGGGCGATTTCCAGGCGCTGGTGGCCTGCGGCGGTTTCTCTTACGGTGACGTACTGGGTGCCGGTGAAGGCTGGGCGAAATCGATTCTGTTCAACGACCGCGTGCGCGATGAGTTCGAAACCTTCTTCCATCGCCCACAAACCCTGGCGTTGGGCGTATGCAACGGCTGTCAGATGATGTCGAATCTGCGTGACCTGATCCCGGGCAGCAGCCTGTGGCCGCGCTTTGTGCGTAACCATTCTGACCGTTTTGAAGCGCGTTTCAGCCTGGTCGAAGTGACTCAGAGCCCATCGCTGCTGTTGCAGGGCATGGTCGGTTCGCAGATGCCAATCGCCGTTTCCCACGGCGAAGGCCGCGTTGAAGTCCGTGACGACGCGCATCTGGCGCAGCTGGAAAGCAAAGGTCTGGTGGCGCTGCGGTTTGTCGACCATTACGGCAACGTGACGCAGAATTACCCGGCAAACCCGAACGGTTCACCGAACGGGATCACCGCCGTAACCAGCGAAAGCGGGCGCGTCACCCTGATGATGCCGCATCCGGAGCGCGTATTCCGTACGGTGGCCAACTCCTGGCACCCGGAAAACTGGGGCGAAGACAGTCCGTGGATGCGTATTTTCCGCAACGCGCGTAAGCAGTTGGGTTAATCTGCTTCCCCGTCTAAAAAGCCTTCCCGATAACGGAAGGCTTTTTTATTTGTGACGTAGGATGAAAAGAGTGTCTGGAAAAGGCGACAAAGCCCCGTCTCGATGTCTCCATTTGGAGACATTTATCATATTGATATTTATAGTTTATTTTTTATTCTGACAATGATGTCTCTTATTGGCGACAGTCTGTCTGAAAAGTGCACAGTTCGCGGTTTGCAGTTTTATTTGTGATTACCATTAATATCAACGATTTAATAATAAACTTTGTGTTATGGCACGGTTACTGCATAATACTGCTCAGTGGCTCATTCACCTTCTTATGTCAGCCCCTCCGGGAAGCGCTACATAAACCTCGAATGACGCACAAAAAGGTGCCTGCCGTCCAACATCTGATATCAGCATAGCTATATCAACCATCGGGCGAAACGTGGAGTTAGGCACCGCCTTATTCAATAACAACGCCGGGTTTAGCCCGGCGTTGTTGTATCTATACCCTGACCTCAGTTACCCTGCCTTGAGCCTATTCCATTAGGGCTATCTTTTTTGCCATTTTGGACCCGGGCAGTGCCCGAAATCCTCACGTACTACGTGTACGCACCGGTTTCTCCAAACTGTCTGCAACGATAACGCCTACTGGAATAGACTTTTACTATAACGATTAAGGGCGAACCCATTGAAACGCTGGTCTCTTTTTCCCCGCTCGCTGCGCCAACTGGTCATGCTGTCGTTTCTGTTGATCCTGCTTCCGCTGCTGGTGCTGGCGTGGCAGGCATGGCAGAGCCTGAATGCGCTAAGTTCGCAGGCCGCACAGACCAATCGCACGACGCTGATTGATGCGCGTCGTAGCGAAGTGATGACCAATGCCGCCCTGGAAATGGAGCGCAGCTACCGCCAGTACTGCGTGCTGGATGACGCCACGCTGGCGAAGGTTTATCAGGGCCAGCGTAAGCGCTACAGCGAAATGCTGGATGCACACGCGGGCGTTCTGCCTGACGACAAGCTCTATCAGACGCTGCGTCAGGATTTGAGCGACCTGGCCGAGCTGCGCTGCAAAAACAGCGGGCCGGAAGAAAAAGCCGCCGCACAGCTGGAAGCGTTCGCCTCCGCCAATACCGAGATGGTTCAGGCCACCCGCACGGTGGTGTTTTCGCGTGGTCAGCAGCTGCAAAAGGAAATCGCCGAGCGCGGGCAGTTCTTTGGCTGGCAGGCGCTGGTATTGTTCATGGTCAGCCTGACCATGATGGTGCTTTTTACCCGTATGATTATCGGCCCGGTAAAGAACATTCAGCGAATGATTAACCGGCTGGGCGAGGGCAAATCGCTCGGCAGTTCGGCGATGCTGACCGGCCCGCGCGAGCTGCAGTCCGTCGGGCAGCGTATTGTCTGGCTCAGCGAACGCCTGTCCTGGCTTGAGTCCCAGCGCCATCAGTTTTTACGCCATCTCTCCCACGAGTTAAAAACCCCGCTCGCCAGTATGCGCGAGGGTACCGAACTGCTGGCGGATGAGGTCGTCGGGCCGCTCACCTCAGAGCAAAAAGAGGTGGTATCGATTCTCGATGACAGCAGCCGCAACCTGCAAAAGCTGATTGAGCAACTGCTCGATTACAACCGCAAACTGGCCGACAGCCCGGTGGAAATGGAAAAAGTCGAGCTGGCACCGCTACTGGAGATGGTGGTCTCCGCCCACAGTTTGCCGGCACGAGCTAAAATGATGCATACCCGCGTTGAACTTGAGGCGGGTGAGTGCTGGGCCGAGCCGATGTTGCTGCTGAGCGCGCTGGATAATCTCTATTCCAATGCGGTGCACTACGGCAGTGAATCCGGTACCATTTATCTGCGCAGTCGCCAGCAGGGAAACTCGATTTTCCTCGAGGTGATGAACAGCGGGACGCCGATCCCGGATGCGGAACAGACCATGATTTTTGAGCCTTTTTATCAGGGCAGCCATCAACGCAAAGGGGCTGTGAAGGGAAGCGGCTTGGGACTGAGTATTGCCCAGGATTGTATTCGCCGGATGCGGGGTTCTCTGCAGCTGGTCGATGCGCCAGAAGGCAACGTTTGCTTCCGCATAGAGCTCTCTCTTTCAGACACGGATAAACCTATTAAATGAAGCAATGTCTGGTGAAAATGACGCCCATTTTTCTTTCGCTTCTGGCCGGAGCGTCATGTTTGCTGCTGGCCGGGTGTACCACTTCTACGCATGCAACGAATGCCAGCGACGAAGAGAAGCTGCCTCAGCAGCAGATGGCGGATTTCCTCTCCACCGACTGCATGGACGTCTGGTCGCTGCACGGTGATGCCACCGAGAAAAACCCGCTTTACTGGCTGCGCGGGATGGATTGTGCCGATCGCCTGTCGCCTGAAATGGCGCGTAGCGAAGCCCGTTTGCATACCGACGACAACTGGCAGGACGCATTCCGCCGCGGCATATTGCTCGCCAGCGCCAAAATAAGCCCGCTCGAGCGCCGGGATGCGGTCAGCCGCCTCGACAGTTTTGGCCCGCAGTTTCCATCACAGGTGCGCCCGCTGTATCAAATCTGGCGCGACGGTCAGGCCTCGCAGCTCCAGCTATCCGACGAGCGTTCGCGCTACAGCAAACTGCAACAGTCGTCAGATGCTGAACTCGATATTCTGCGTCAACAGCAGCAGCATCTACGCAGCCAGCTCGATTTAACCACGCGTAAACTGGAGAATCTGACCGATATCGAACGTCAGCTTTCCAGCCGCAAACCGGCGAACAGCAGCTTTACCCCGGATCCGGGGCATGCGGCTGACTCGTCACCCGCGGCGAAAGACGCCCCGGCCGGAGAGGAAAAACCATGACAGGACGCAAGCCCGCACACCTTTTACTGGTCGATGACGATCCTGGCTTGCTCAAGCTGCTCGGCATGCGTTTGACCAGCGAAGGCTTCTCGGTGGTAACCGCCGAAAGCGGACAGGAAGGGCTGCGCGTGCTGGCGCGTGAAAACGTCGATCTGGTGATAAGCGATCTGCGTATGGACGAAATGGACGGGCTGCAGCTGTTCGCTGAGATCCAGAAAGTGCAGCCGGGGAAACCGGTGATCATCCTGACCGCGCACGGATCGATTCCTGACGCCGTCGCCGCCACGCAGCAGGGCGTGTTCAGCTTCCTGACCAAGCCCGTGGACAAAGACGCGCTGTATAAAGCCATCGATGAAGCGCTGGTGCATACCGCCGCCGCGACTGACGATCAGTGGCGCGAATCGATTGTAACCCGAAGCCCGGTGATGCTGCGTTTGCTGGAGCAGGCGCGAATGGTGGCGCAGTCCGATGTCAGCGTGCTGATTAACGGGCAGAGCGGTACCGGGAAAGAAATTTTCGCCCAGGCCATTCACAATGCCAGCCCGCGCGGAAAGTACCCGTTCATCGCCATCAACTGTGGCGCACTGCCGGAACAGCTGCTGGAGTCTGAACTGTTCGGTCACGCGCGCGGGGCGTTTACCGGGGCGGTCAGCAATCGCGAAGGGCTTTTCCAGGCGGCCGAAGGTGGCACGCTGTTCCTTGATGAGATTGGTGACATGCCGTCGCCGCTGCAGGTCAAACTGCTGCGCGTACTGCAGGAGCGCAAAATCCGCCCGCTGGGCAGCAACCGCGATATCGACATCAACGTGCGGATTGTTTCCGCCACTCACCGCGATTTACCGAAGGCGATGGCGCGCGGCGAATTCCGCGAAGATTTGTACTACCGTCTCAACGTCGTCAGCCTGAAAATTCCGTCGTTGGCCGAGCGTACCGAAGATATCCCGCTGCTGGCCAATCATCTGCTGCGCCAGTCCGCCGACCGCCATAAGCCGTTCGTCAGGGCATTCTCGACCGATGCGATGAAACGACTGATGACCGCCAACTGGCCGGGGAACGTACGCCAGCTGGTGAACGTCATCGAGCAGTGCGTGGCGCTCACGTCGTCGCCGGTGATTGGCGATGCGCTGGTGGATCAGGCGCTGGAAGGGGAAAACACCGCGCTGCCAACGTTTGTCGAAGCGCGTAATCAGTTTGAACTCAACTACCTGCGCAAGCTACTGCAAATCACCAAAGGGAATGTGACGCACGCCGCGAGAATGGCGGGGCGCAACCGTACCGAATTCTACAAATTACTCTCGCGCCACGAACTCGACGCCAACGATTTTAAAGAGTAGCCCGCTACCCGCTACGACGTTATGATAGGGTAAGCAACCGGTTACGCGGATAAGACAGGAAACCATGAAAAAGATTGATGCGATTATTAAACCCTTCAAACTCGATGATGTGCGTGAAGCGCTGGCGGAAGTCGGCATCACCGGGATGACGGTAACGGAAGTGAAAGGCTTTGGTCGTCAGAAAGGTCACACCGAGCTGTACCGTGGCGCGGAATACATGGTCGATTTTCTGCCGAAGGTGAAAATCGAAATTGTGGTGACTGACGATATCGTTGATACCTGCGTGGATACCATTATCCGCACGGCGCAGACCGGCAAAATCGGCGACGGCAAGATTTTTGTCTTCGATGTAGCGCGCGTGATTCGTATCCGTACCGGCGAAGAAGACGACGCGGCAATCTGATTTTTGCGCGTCTCTCCCCGAGACGCGTTATCGCTGCCCGCCACGTTCCGCGGGCAGCGGTTTAAACGTTACTCCTCACCGGCCTCTGCCAGCTCTGGCACACCGTTTCCCAACAGTTTTCTGCCCGCCAGCACAATAATCATCACGGCCACGCAGCCGAGCGTCCATTCGCCCATTTGTGAGAAAAAGTGACCGTAGGCGGCGACGGCAGTTTCGCTGATTTGCGATTCGGTAGTGCGCTGTGCCACCACGCCCGCCAGCCAGTTAGCGACGGCACCGGTCGCCAGCATGTAGATGCCGGTCAGCACGCCGGTGACGCCCGGCATATTCAGACGCGTTATTTGCGCCATTGCGACTGGATCGATAAACAATTCGGCAAACCCCATTAGCGCCAGACCCGCCACCATCAGGCTCATAGAGGCGTGACCGTGGATCTGACCCTGACGAGCATTGAGTGCCAGCAGCATAAAGCCTGCGCCCATCAGCGCCAGACCGAAGGCAAATTTCAGCCATACGCGCAGGGCAGAGTTGCCTCCCGCCCCCGGACGCACCAGCCAGGCCAGCACCACGCCTGCGCTCATCACCGCTACCGCATTCACTGACTGGAACAGCGCGGTCGGCACGGTGAACTGCAGCCACTGGCGGTTAACAAAGTGGTCTATAAACAGGCTTATTGAGCTGCCGCCCTGCTGAGCTAAGACCCAGAACAGCGTGCCGCTCAGCATCAGCAGGACAATTTGCCACAGCGCGCGACGGTGCTCCGGCGAAGCAATCATAATCCGCGCCACCATCTGTGCGGCAAAGAGGCACACCGCCGCCAGCAGATAACCCGCCCAGTCACGTTCGAGCAATATAGTGAAGAACACCGGTGCGATGCACAGCATCACCAGCAGCCAGCCCCAGACCGGCAGCACAAAGCGTTTGCTGTGCAGGGCAGGTCGATTGACGCCGCGGGTATGACGAAAGTGATGATGACCGCTGAGGAATACCATCAGGCCGATAAACATGCCGATCCCGGCCAGCGCAAAGCCGACGTGCCAGCCGTACCACTGGGCGGCCAGCCCGCAGACAATGGGGGCGGCGATAGAGCCGACGTTTCCCGCGGCGTACAGCAGCGAAAATCCGCCATCGCGGCGGCTGTCATTGGCGTCGTACAGCTCGCCCAGCAGGCAGCTGATGTTCGATTTGAACAGACCATAGCCGCAGATGATGATCGCCAGCGCCAGATACAGGCTCTTTACGGAATCAGATTCAAGGCCCAGCACGATGTGGCCCAGCGTCATCAGGAGTGCACCGGCAATCACTGCAACGCGGTTGCCGAGCAGGCGGTCGGCAATCCAGCCGCCGAGAATAGGGGTGACGTACACCAGTGAGGCGTAGGCGCTGAACAGGCCAATGGCATGGCTGTCGTCGAAGCCGAGCTGGTGGGTGAGATAAAGGATGAGCAGGGCACGCATGCCGTAAAAGCTGAAGTATTCCCAGATTTGAATCGCCACGATGTAGTAAATCGCGCGCGGTTGTGAGGGTGTTTGCATGTTGTCTCCCTGCGCTTTGTCAGAGTTGCCCGGTGGCGCTGCGCTTATGCGGGCCTACGGGATAAAAATGTAGTAGGCCGGGTAAGCGCCGCGCCACCCGGCAAAAAGGGAAGTGGCACGCCACTTCCCTCGTTTCTTACTTACTGTTTTTCAGCACTTTAACGGTGTAACGCCCGTCAGCCTGACGATAAGCACCGTGGATGTCGGTTTCGAAGCCCGGATAGTGAGCGCCGATTTCACACAGCATCTGCAAGAATTCCAGCACCGGACGGCTTTCCTCGGTGATCATCTCACCTGGCATTACCAGCGGTACGCCTGGAGGATACGGCAGGATCATGTTGGCATTCACCCGACCAACGGTCTCCTCGAGGTAAACCTCTTCGGTTTCACCGTGCAGCTCTTTCTGGAACGCGTCGAACGGCGTCATCACCATCGCTGGCAGCACTTCAAATGCCCGGAACATCAGGTCCGGCAGGTTGTGATGCTCTACCAGTTTGTGGATGTTCTGCGCCAATTCCTGCACGCGCATGTTTTCGTAGAATTCTGGATTATCACGATACAGCGACGGCAGCAGGTTTTTCACTCGAAGGTTCAGATCGAACGCACGTTTGAAGTCGGTCAGCGCACGCAGCAGGCTCAGGGCTTTAGTTTTATCGATCCCGATGCTGAACAGGAACAGCAGGTTGTACGGGCCGGTTTTCTCGACCACGATCCCACGCTCATCGAGGTATTTCGCCACGATGCTCGCCGGAATACCAAACTCGTCCATCGAACCGTCTTTTTTCATGCCCGGCGTCAGAATGGTGACTTTGATCGGGTCAAGATACATGTGTTCATTGTCGATATTTTTGAAACCGTGCCACGCGCTGTCTGAACGCAGCGGCCAGCATTCCGCACCGTCAATGTGCTCTGGCTGCCACACGTCGAAGAACCAGCCTTCGGATTCGCCTTTCAGACGTTTAATCTCTTTACGGAACTTGATGGCGCGTTCGATAGATCCGTTGATCAGGCGCTTACCGGCATTGCCTTTCATCATCGCCGCTGCGGTTTCGGTGGACGCCACAATCCCGTAATGCGGAGACGTGGTGGTGTGCATCATGTAGGCTTCGTTGAAGGTTTCTTCGTTAACGTCACCTTTCACGTGGATCATCGATGCCTGAGAGAACGCAGCCAGCAGTTTGTGCGTAGACTGGGTTTCGTAAATCACTTTCCCTTCCACACGACCGCCGCTCATCCCGCTTTTCCCGGCGTAAATCGGGGAGAAGTTGGTGTAAGGCACCCAGGCAGAATCGAAGTGAATCGATTTTACATCGAGGGTTTTCTTGATGAAGTCGGTGTTATACAGCAGACCATCATAAGTCGAGTTGGTGATAACCGCGTGTACCGGCCAGGTGGCGTTCGGCGTTTCTTTCACGCGTTTCGCGATGGTCGCGCGCTGGAATTCGCTCTGCGGAATACCGCCGAGGATGCCGTAAGCGTTACGGGTCGGACGGAAATAAATCGGCGTAATGTTACTCATCATCATCAGATGGGTGAGCGACTTATGGCAGTTACGGTCAATAAGCACGGTGCTACCCGCCGGAGCGGAATACATGCCGACGATTTTGTTCGCCGTGGATGTGCCGTTAGTGACCATATAGCTGCGTTCAGCGTTAAAGACGCGGGCGATGTACTCTTCCGCTTCTTTGTGCGGGCCGCTGTGGTCCAGCAGGGAACCCAGTTCAGACACGGAAATCGACACGTCAGATTTCATGGTGTTCGAGCCGAAGAAATCATAGAACAGGCTGCCGACCGGGCTTTTCTGGAAGGCGGTGCCGCCCATGTGGCCTGGCGTACAGAAGGTGTATTTGCCTTCGCGTACATATTTGAACAGCGATTTGGTCAGCGGCGGCAGGATTGTGTCGATGTACTCGTCGGTGTTCTGCTGGATTTTCGCCGCGATATCTTCCGCCGCACCCAGCGCATATTCGAAGAAGCGCACCTGCATCCGCAGGTCATTCAGGCTCACATCGAGAGTCGAGTAGGTATTGGCAAAAGCGTACAGTGGCATGTACTCGTTCAGCTTGCTGATTTCTTCACACAGCTCGAGATTGTATTTATCCCAGTCGAAAATCACGCCGCACAGGCGGGCATTGTTCTCAATCAGCTTCAGTAAATCTTCGCGGTCGTTTGGATAAACGATGCGGAAATCCAGGCGCTCAAGGGCGCGGTGCAGTTCACGAATAGGCTCTTCTTTAAAGTAGACACCCATGTGGTTCATGATTGCGATAACGTTCATAGTCGTATCTCCAGGCGTAGAAGGCCCCTCCCGCCACGAAGTGACAGGTGAAGAGAGGAGCCGTGAGAAAAGGGTTAGGGCTTAGTGAGCGCTGGCGGTGTTGTCGTCGCGGTGTTCACGCTGGTTCATTTTGCGGCCGTAGAACATCAGGATGATGAGGCTCACAATGAAGGTGCCGGACAGCTCGAAGGAGCTTGCGCCCATCAGTGCAATGAAGCAGAACGCACAGCCGAGCACGGAACAAATCAGGCTCACGAGGTTGCGGACGTTGACGCCTTCAAAGCGAATCAGGTCAACGCAGGAGTAGAAGTAAGGCAGCATGGTCAGCAGCACCGCGATACCGGTTAATTCGCCGAACAGGTCAGAGGCTTTACCGCCGCTGGAGTTCATCACCGTAATCAGGATCATCAGGGCGGTCATTTTCACCGCGGCCAGCAGCAGGCCTTTTTTCGGGATGCCGTTGGCATCAACTTCGCCATACACTTTCGGGAAGTTGCCATCATCAGCGGCACGTTTACCGGCCTGGCCAACCAGCATCATCCACGAGCCCAGCGAGGTCAGGCAGGCGAAAGCGGTGAAGGCGGAAACCATTGGTGCAGCCCAGCCGCCCATAATGGTGGAGGCGCTGACAGCGAACGGCGCACCCGATGCTGCCATTTCAGCCGCCGGGTACATACCGGTAATGACCTGAGTCGCCAGAATATAAATCACACCCGCGATTGCGGTACCCAGCATGGTTGCCAGCGGTACGGTGCGTTTTGGGTTTTTGACCATACCGGTGCTGACTGCGGCAGATTCAACGCCGACGAACGCCCACAGGCACAGCAGAATACTTTTGATTACCGCGTGATAATCCGTGGTGGTCGAGGTGTTCCAGTTAGCCTGATAGGTCGCCATATCAAACCAGTGCCAGCCGATAACCGCAGTCACTACTACCGGAATAAGCACCAGCACCAGACCAATGGTGGTCAGGCGGCTCACCCAGGTACCGCCGAGCATATTCACGAAGGTGAAAATCCAGACGATAGCGATACAGGCCAGACCGGCCGGAACGGGGTTATTTAAGACCGGGAAGAAGGTCGAAAGATAAGAAACGGCGGTAATGCCGATTGCCAGATTACCAATCCAGTTTGCATGGTAATAAAGGACGCCGGTCTGGAAGCCGAACGCCGGGGATAATTCACCCGCGTAGGCAATAGGGCCGCCTTCTTGTGGGTTTTTGGTTGCCAGTCGGGCGTAAACATAAGCCAGAGACATTGCACCAATAATAGAAATAACCCAGCCCCAGATGGCAATGCCACCGATGCTGGCGAGGTTCGCGGGTAATAAGGCAATGCCGCTCCCCATCATATTCCCGGCGACTACGCCAGTACAGGCGAAGAGCCCGATCTTTTTGGCTGAACTCATGGTTTGTATTCTCCTGGTGTTTATTTTGGAGGTCCGGGGCATATTGCAAATAGTGGTTATGACCCGACCGACTGAGTTCAAGGTTAAAGATCTCCAGCAGAGAAGTCCTAAAGATAAAGTGAAGTAATCGCAAACGTCAGACAAATGACATCCTGACTTTTTTGCGTTAACACATCAGGATGACATGTTGATATCAGAAAAAGATAAATATCGTTGTTTTACAGTGCGTTGGTTTTGATTTTGCGGGTTAAGTTAATGTTGTTTTGCGCGGGTCTTTGACTCAAAAGAGATAACAATTCAGATGTTCATGAGATACATATAATTAACCTCATCACGCGTGTTTTATTCCGCGTGATGAGGTTTCTCTTTTTTCTGACTTATTCTGCAGCGAGGAAGTTATCGAGATAGGGGACGACGCGGGTAACGGAAGTCTGGAATACGCTGTTTTCAATCCAGTACAGCGTGTTTTCGCCTGGGCGTAAATTGAATGCGGTAATATACGTATCTGCCGCGAGACGGTTCTCGCCTTTCATTTCGTAGACCTTGCCGAGCAACACGTAATTCATCCACGACATTTCAAGTTCAATGCCTGAATTAATCGCCGCGAATGCGTCATCAACTTTTCCTTGTCCAAGCATATCGATGGTTTTTATTTGATAGAACGCTGCGGTATTTTTAATCTTGGGGATATTGCTGACGCGGGTTATTTCCGCATTGAGTTCCGCCAGCTGCGTTTCATTCATCGGCTGCTGAGAATGGCGTAAAACATCGACAATGGCTTTTTCCGCCAGCGCATAGGTAAAGCCTGGCGAATCGGAAATCACGTCGTCGAGAATCGCGCTGGCTTTGCTGAGCGAATCGATATCGCCTTTCATCAGCATCTGGTGAGCCTGATAAAATTGAGTCAGCGATTTGCTCTGCGGCGGCTGGTACATAAGCAGCATGGTCTGCATCCGCTCTGGCCACGGCTGGGTCAGCGCCTCTGACAGGCTGCTCATCAGGTCGTTCTGAATCGACAGCGGGTTATCACTGGTGACGAAGTAACGCTTATCGAGCATCACGGAGCCGTCGGCATTATCAACCAGCTGCACCGACATAAAGCACTGCTGGGCGCGGTAATGGCGCTGATTCACAAACTCTATGGTCAGCGTTTTGCCCGAACTGCTCGGCTCGTTGACGTTGTAGTTGGTTTTGTCATGCACCATATAGGTCGAGAAAGTATTCAGCGACATGGTAATCAGGCTGCCAAGCCCCACGGCGTACGTTCGCTGCGAGGCCGCATTGTTGCAGGAGTTACCGTCCGCTAAACGGATATCGATATCACGCGGGTTGAGCAACAGGCGCGTTTTAGTGACTGGCGGGTGCGAGTGTATTGTCGACATTGCGACCAGTGCCACGCAGCTGAACAGCGCCAGCAGGAACAGACCCCAGACCCACCAGGTCGTGCTACTGCGGCGTTTATTCGCTTTTAGCGGCGTGGGGAGCGCACCTGCCGCCGACACCGCCGGGGCGGCCACTATCGATGGCGAGGATTTTACCGTCGTCGACGGGATTGCCGGAGGAACGGGGGCCAGTTCCTCGCCTTCTTCGGTGCACCAGATAACGGTGGCCGCCAGCTTATAGCCGCGCTTCGGCACCGTCACAATGTATTCCGGGCTGCTCTCATCACCGTCTTTCAGCGACTTACGCAATTCAGAAATGCTCTGGGTCACGACGTGGTTGGTCACGACATTGCGCGTCCAGACGTGGTCGATAAGTTCATCCCTGCTCAGGACTTCATCGGGGTGATGGGCAAAGTAAACCAGAAGGTCAATGAGGCGAGGTTCTAGTGTAAGTTGACGTCCCTGACGGCTTATCTGATTTACGGCAGGCGTAACCAGCCATTCGCCAATGAGTACAACAGGTTGTTGCATAAAAAAGGGGCCCAAAAAAGACAACGGGAAGACGGGCATTCTAACACAATCAGATTACCCCTTTTTTGACCCACCCTGCTTCACGGTGGTAATAAGAAGGGTTTTTTGTATGGTTCTGCGTATAAAAACAGCGTTTGCGGGCCAGAGAAACAGCGTGGCCCGCGAGAGAGAAGAAGACGTTACAGCACCTTATGTGGGCCGAAGCATTCGTAATGGATATTGCCCGGCTCCACGCCCAGCGCCACGAGCTGCTGCGCGGCAAACTGCATGAACCCGACCGGGCCGCAGAGATAGAACTGGGTCGCCGGATCGCTGAACAGGCCTTCATGCTGGCGCAAATCCATCAGCCCGACGCTGTCGAACACGTCATTACTTTCAGGTGTGTTGTACCAGACGTGCGAGGCAAAGTGCGGCAGCGTTGCGCCCAGGGATTCTACTTCTTTGGCGAACGCATGGACCGCGCCGTTCTCAGCCGCGTGGAACCAGTTCACCTGAGCCGGATGCGCGCTGTTTGCCAGCGTATCGAGCATCGCCAGCATTGGCGTCTGGCCGACACCGGCGGAAATCAGCGTCACCGGAGCGGTGGCGTCAACGGACATAAAGAAGTCACCGGCAGGTGCGGCAAGATAAACGGTATCGCCCACGCGGGCTTCGTCATGCAGCCATTCGGACACCTGGCCGCCGTTTTCGCGCTTCACCGCAATGCGATAGTTTTTGGCGTTCGGGCTGCGGGTGAGTGAATACTGACGGATTTCCTGATGGGCAAAACCTTCCGGTTTCAGCCACACGCCGAGATATTGACCCGGCTGATAATCCGCCACGTCGCCGCCGTCCTGTGGGGCAAACTCAAACGCGGTGATCAGGGCGCTTTGCGGCGTTTTGCTGACTATCTGGAATGCGCGCGTGCCTTCCCAGCCGCCGGTTTTTGCGGCGCTTTGTTGATAAATTTCACCTTCGCGTTTAATGAACACGTCGGCCAGCACGCCGTAGGCTTTGCCCCAGGCGTCCAGCACTTCCTGACCTGGGCTGAACATCTCGTCGAGCGTCGCCAGCAAATGGCCGCCAACGATGGCGTACTGCTCGGGTTGGATCTGGAAACTGGTGTGCTTCTGGGCAATTTTTTCGACCGCGGGCAGCAGGGCTGCCAGGTTTTCAATATTGCTGGCGTAGGCGGCAATGGCGTTGAACAGCGCTTCACGCTGGTCACCGTTGCGCTGGTTGCTCATGTTGAAGATCTCTTTCAACTCCGGGTTATGAGCAAACATGCGATCGTAAAAATGAGCGGTGAGTTTAGGGCCAGTTTCGACCAGCAGGGGAATGGTGGCTTTCACCGTCGCGATGGTTTGTGCGTCAAGCATGGCTATGTCCTCTTGCGGTTTCTTCGTCATGTTTCTTAATGATGCATTTAAAATGCATCTTATAAGAATGACCCTATGATGTAAATGGTTCTTTGAAAGGTGAAAAATCTGCATCACAAACCTGAAAAGAAATCCGCTTAAATCACGTGAGCCTTTATCGCTCAAACCCTTGCGCAGCGGCAAGGTAATCGTTTGCGTAAAATCATTTGTCAAGACCTGTTATCGAAGAACTTATCAGTTATACTGTTGGCCGTTGCCCAAACGGGCCCCCTTTTTTAGCGGTAAAACTACTGTTAGCTGAGTCAGGAGATGCGGATGTTAAAGCGTGAAATGAACATTGCCGATTATGATGCCGAACTGTGGCAGGCTATGGAGCAGGAAAAAGTACGTCAGGAAGAGCACATCGAACTGATCGCCTCCGAAAACTACACCAGCCCGCGCGTAATGCAGGCGCAGGGTTCTCAGTTAACCAACAAGTACGCTGAAGGTTATCCGGGCAAACGCTATTACGGCGGCTGTGAATATGTGGATATCGTTGAGCAGCTGGCTATCGATCGTGCCAAAGAGCTGTTTGGCGCAGACTACGCCAACGTGCAGCCGCACTCAGGTTCCCAGGCGAACTTCGCGGTTTACACTGCGCTGCTGCAGCCGGGCGATACCGTGCTCGGTATGAACCTGGCGCAAGGTGGTCACCTGACTCACGGCTCTCCGGTGAACTTCTCCGGTAAACTGTACAACATCATCCCTTACGGTATCGATGAGTCCGGTAAAATTGACTACGAAGACATGGCGAAGCAGGCGCAGGCCCACAAACCGAAAATGATCATCGGCGGCTTCTCTGCTTATTCCGGCGTGGTTGACTGGGCTAAAATGCGTGAAATCGCTGACAGCATCGGTGCCTGGCTGTTCGTCGACATGGCGCACGTTGCCGGTCTGATTGCTGCAGGCGTGTACCCGAACCCGGTTCCACATGCCCACGTTGTGACTACCACCACGCACAAAACCCTGGCGGGTCCGCGCGGCGGCCTGATCCTGGCGAAAGGTGGTGACGAAGAGCTGTACAAAAAACTGAACTCTGCCGTATTCCCAAGCGCGCAGGGCGGCCCACTGATGCACGTGATTGCCGCGAAAGCCGTCGCGCTGAAAGAAGCGATGGAGCCAGAGTTCAAAGTCTACCAGCAGCAAGTGGCGAAAAATGCGAAAGCGATGGTGGAAGTGTTCCTGAACCGCGGTTATAAAGTGGTATCTGGCGGCACTGAGAACCACCTGTTCCTGCTGGATTTGGTAGATAAAAACCTGACCGGTAAAGAAGCCGATGCCGCGCTGGGTCGCGCTAACATCACCGTCAACAAAAACAGCGTACCAAACGATCCGAAGAGCCCGTTCGTGACCTCTGGTATTCGTATCGGTTCTCCGGCTGTGACTCGCCGCGGCTTCAAAGAAGCTGAAGTGAAAGAGCTGGCTGGCTGGATGTGTGACGTGCTGGACAACATCAATGATGAAGCCGTTATCGAACGCATCAAAGGTAAAGTGCTGGATATCTGCGCCCGTTTCCCGGTTTACGCGTAAGTTATCGCAGTGACTAGTCCTGATATAGGTTGACACTTTTCAGCCTTAAAACGCCTGATGAACTTCATCGGGCGTTTTGTATTTTAATGACAAATGCGGTCGCCGGGTGTTGTAGATTTCCACCGACTCCCTG
>Ga0160467_100362_pt1 | contig 47216 bp, 34 predicted proteins | sample HID1972I_E11MG_FD_108221 | JGI IMG/M metagenome (GOLD analysis project Ga0160467, IMG submission 108221) | Enriched pill bug-associated microbial communities from UW Madison campus, WI, USA - HID1972I_E11 MG | ecosystem: Host-associated > Arthropoda: Insects > Digestive system > Unclassified ... | reverse complement strand
GTTGGGTATTACAGCGCGCTCAGGCCGCATGAATATAACGGCGGGTTACCCCCCAACGAATCGGAAAATCGATACTGGGAAAACTCTAAAGTGGTGGCCAGTTTTTGTTGACCACTACATTTTGACCTATAGCAGGAAAGCGACGGATAAGGAGTTGTTCTGCCACCTCAGGACCATCTGTCTCTATGTGGATGACTTCAGTTGTCTGCGGCTTGTCATCCCTGATGTCGTACTCGATTGTGATGAGACTTACTTCTTTTCCTGCGGCTGATACTTTGCTGGCAAGTGAAGCGTGTAGTTCTGAAGGGCAATTATCGAGGATCATGATGGCTCGTCGGCCTTCTGCGATTAGCTTATCAAGCATCGCTGTTGCCGAAGGCACAGGCTCAGATCCTGTATCAACATAAATAGCTGCTGTCCGGTCGAGCGCATCTGTTCCAACAGTTTCATCAAAGAGTGCCTGAACGATCCGAGTCTTTCCAACACCAGACAATCCTGTAATACGAATGGCTTTATTCGTCGACCGAATAAGAGCCCGCATTGGATTAATAGCTTCCTCAATTTTGAGTTTTTGTCCCTTTCCCGATGGTAAAGTAATGGTTACTCCTGGGGCTGATATTAAAGTGTCTGTAACACCTTGTGGTGGATTGCTCCACGCTCCGTATGGTTGCCAACCAGAATACCCTTGGCCAAGTTTCCCTTTAACCCACAGCATGACTGACGGGTGTTGACGTAACCATTGAATGAGTTTGGATCGGTCGTAGAAATCAAGATGAAGATTACTTTTGTTAGGATCATCTTTTACTGTGTCCCTCATTGCTTTGAGACGATCAGCCTTCCCTGACGGCGAGCAATCATCACCTAAGCTGGCAATGATGTAGCTGCCTTGCTTTCTGGCTTGTTCAGAGATGATGGGTGAAAGTGATTTGCCAGTGCCCATTTCCTTTACGATTGCAGACTTTGGCATTTTAGATTTCTTTGCCTGAAACACGGTATCAGGTCTTACAAGAAAGCCAGCTTTCAGTTGATCAACTGGAACCTGAACATGGATATCAATTCCTCCGTCAGGGGCAGTGATTGAACCAGACCAATTTACACATGCTGGGCTATGGCCAGACATTGCTACTTCAGCTTCCGCTAGCCTAGCAATCAGCTCTTCTAGCTGAGTATCTGAGAGTTGAAGTAATTCATCCTTTTCAATGTCAAAAATTGCCACGCGTTCACCTTAGTAAAAAATTTCTATTATTGTTCTTACTTTGAGTTCACTGAAAGCCTAGTAACTTCCATACATTCTCCAAATGTTCAGCTTTCGTACATCGTTCGTTTGGGTTGACATCATGTGAATAAGATTAAAATACAACCCTCGTCATCTTCGTTTCCCTGATTTATTCAAAACTATCAGCTTTACCGTTCTTCATCAGGGCATCGGATGCGGTGACAACTTCTTCTTTCAACTTCTCATGCCACAACCAGAGCGCGTCGCTATATAGCGGACGTTGATGGTCTGGTGAAACTGAGATTATCGCCTGAGTGGCCTGTATCAAGGACAAGCTGGTGCACTGAATTGGCTCTAACAGCCCTTCATTAGATGGACCGCATAGCAAGAGATCTTTATTTGAAAGCGATGTACCGAGCTTGAAGCCAATGCTGTCAATTCCTGCATGAATATACTGGTTGGCAAACCCGTAGTGCGGTCGCAAAAAGTCCAGCTCGACAAATTCCTCAATATCACTAAAGCGAACCTTAGTTCTGGCACCGGGTTCTTTTCCTAAAGCTTTTGCGGCCCAACCTAATTCATTGCCGAAACCCGCTTCATACTTACCAACGATGTCATTTCTTTCGAGATCAAACCGACTTAAATCTTCTGGGGATAAGGAAGCAAAACCCAACTCTTCACTATATTTATTATAGCGATTAGCAGTTTTTCGCCTCAGTACGCTCTGAAAATCCGTGAATCTTGTCGCGAGGTCTTCGTCGCCTTCTGAGATAAATATCAATATCGCCGTAGTCTCATGGAGCGTTCTCCAACGGGCCATTGCACCGTCTGCAAAGCCACCCTTTAGAAGATGAGATATCTCGCAGGAAACCTGGACAGCACGTGCGTGCAGTCGGGTAGCTATGTTCAGTTTTGCGGACCTTTCTCCAGAACCAGTGCGATACTCACTGTTTACCTCATTACTGATTTCAGTACAGCCATAAATTAATGCATCCAGCCGCTTTAAAGGGGACTCCCATGTTGTAAATAGCCTTCCTCTAAAAGCATCAAGATTTTCGTAATGTTCCTTTAATACTTCCCCTTTAGCCTCATCCCAATACTCGAACATTTTCAACGCAACCAACTGCTCTATGTCTTCAGAATGAGTATCAATCCACCCAGCCACGTCTGCGGGAGACATATTGCCGCTACCCGCCACATCCTGTATCTGGGAAAGTACTTTTTTGTTTAACAAGCTCAGTTCCTTAGAAAGGGTCAGTACTCCATCGACGTAATAAGGGGGCTTTACGTCGACACTAGCGGGTCATCAATACTGGAGTAAACGAGCAGACAACCAGCTTCTTCGAGCCACGAGTGAAGGCTACGTAGAGATGTCGGGCATCCATCTCCTCAGGGGCGTCCATCACATCAATATACACCTCAAAAACAATAAAGCTTTATGAAGTGCCTAACAAGGTGCCTAAAAGGTTCGGATTTAATTAGTTGGCATCAGACTTCGCGAGACAAATTCAAGGCACAAAAAAGCCCGCATAACTTTCGCTATGCGGGCTTTCGACTTCATCGGATGACTCTGGTAATCACTGATGGAGAATTTTGGTGGAGCTGGGGGGATTTGAACCCCCGTCCGAAATTCCTACATCCTCGGTACTACATGCTTAGTCAGTCTTTACATTCGCCGGGCAGCTGCGGACAGACACGCCACTACCAGACTAGCCTGATTAGTTTTAGCGATTTCACCCCAGGCAGGATGTCCACGCGATCTCTTTTGGTTTTGACCTCTCTTGATCCCCGTCTTAAGAGCGGAAGCTAGGGAGAGAGGGCTCTTAGCAGGTTATTAAGCTGCTAAAGCGTAGTTTTCGTCGTTTGCGACTATTTTTTTGCGGCTTTTTACGAGGCAAACCGCCCCTCGGCATGCACCTTGGGTTTCGCAAATCCCGTCGAATCCAGAATCAGCCCCAATGTGTTCCAGTCAGTATAACAGACCTGCCAGGCTAAATACCACCGCTATAACCCGCGTAAACGCTCACTTATCGCTCACGCAGCGCCTCTTTCGCGCGGTTGAACGGTTTAATCAGGTAATCCATGACGGTTTTCTCGCCGGTTTTGATGTCGACGCTGGCGACCATCCCCGGTGATATCGAAAATTTGTGGCCGCGTTTGTTCACCAGATAGTCCTGATGGGTGCGGATAAATACCCGGTAATACACGATTTCTGGTTTCACTTTGTCCTGAATGGTGTCCGGCGAGATGGTCTCCACTGCGCCTTCGATGCCGCCATAAATGGCGTAATCGTAGGCGGTGATTTTGACCAGCGCCCGCTGTCCGGGGTAGATAAACGCGATGTCGCGCGGCGAAAGTCGGGCTTCGATCAGCAGGTGATCGTCTACGGGGACTATCTCCATCATTTCACCGTTAGGCGGGATAACGCCGCCGATCGTCGTCACCTGGATATTTTTCACGATCCCGCGCATCGGCGATCGCACCGTCATGCGGGTCACGGAATCTTCGCGCCCTTTGATGATCGACGAGAGCATGTCCACTTCGGCATTGGCTTTCGACAACGCCTCGCGCGCCTGCACGTAATACTGCGAGCGCAGGTCGGTGATTTTCAGGCCGAGATCGCTTTTTTCCCGCTGCAACCGCAGCACTTCCACATGGCTCGCGGCACCGCTCCGTTCAAGGCGCTGGGTGATCGCCAGTTCTTTGTTGACGGAATTTAAGGCGTCCTGCAAATCCGCCTGAGAATCGGTGAGCTGCGCGCGGCGGGATTTATACAGCCGCGTTTCGGAGGCGATAAGGTCCGGCCAGGCTTTCAGTGAGTCGGGGAACTTGAGCGGCAGGTCATTCACTTCCGCATTAAGACGCACGCTGGAGGCCAGCGATGCGCGGTAGCGGGCGGCACTTTCGCCAACGTTAGATTCCGATCGCGTTGGGTCCAGCCGCGCCACCACCTGGCCCGCCTGCACTTTGTCGCCTTCGTGAACCATCAGTTCGGTGAGGATCCCGCCGTCGAGCGACTGTAATACCTGTTCACGCGAGCTGGGGATCACCTTCCCGGTGCCGGTCGAGACTTCATCCAGTTGGCCAAACCACGCCCATACGCCGAGGATCAGAAACAGCACGGCGGAGAGCAGGACGATTTTGCTGGCACCGGAAAACTCGTTCTCCCGGCGGATATCCAGGTCGTCCATGGCGATGTCACGCTGATTGGTTTTCATTGTTCCACCCCCGTCCACTGGCCGCCGCCGGAACCGGCGAACGGTTGTTGTTCATCGCCTGCGCTTTTGGCGCGTCCATTACCAGCTGGCCTTCTTTCAGGACCACTACGCGTTCCACCAGTTCCAGCATCGGCACGCGGTGAGTGGCGACAATCAGCGTCCGGTTGCCGAGCCAGTTACCCAGCCGCTGGATAAACTCGCGTTCGGTGTGTTCATCCAGCGACGCGCTTGGCTCGTCGAGCAGGACGATATTGGGCGAGCGCAGCAACATGCGCGCCAGCAAAATCGCCTGGCGCTGACCGCCGGAAAGGCCGTTGCCTCCTTCCATAATCGGATGGTCCAGCCCCTTCGGCAGACGCTTAACGAAGCTGTCGGCCCCGCAGATTTCCAGCACGTCAAACACCGCTTCATCGCTGGCGTGCGGTGCGCCAAGGGTCAGGTTTTCGCGCAGCGTGCCGAAAAACAGCCGCGCGTTCTGGCTGAGAAAACCGATGTTGCGCCGCAGGTCGGCCATGTCGATTTGCGAGATGCTGAGATTGTCGAGCCGCAGATCGCCGTTGACGATATCGACGCCGCCCGCCAGCGCTTGCAACAGCGTGGATTTCCCCGCGCCGTTGCGCCCAAGCAGGGCCACGCGCTCGCCCGGTAAGATTTCCAGGCGTGAAATCCGCAGCGGCACGCGCTGATCCTCGTGGTGATAGCGGAAGTGCGCGTTCTCAAACACGTAGTGGCCGTGGAAAATTTCCTGATGCACCAGCGTTTCGTCGCGCTGAGTTTCGGTCGGCAGCTGCATGATGCTGTCGAGCCCGGTTTTCGCGGCTTTTACCTGCTGCCAGCGGGCCAGCACGCCGCACAGCCCGGCCATGGGCGCAATCATGCGCGAGGCCAGCATCGATGCGGCAACCACCGAACCGGTGGTCAGCGTGCCTTCAATCACCAGCGGTGCGCCGAACAGGATCACCGCCGCGTAGACCAGGCTTTGCACTGACATTCCCCAGCCAATCAGGCCCTGCGTCACTTTGCGGGTGCGCAGCCCGGACTCACCGGTGATGCGGATGTAGCTGTTCCACTGCTGCAAAAAACGGTTCTCCGCCTGCATCAGTTTGATGTCTTCCAGCCCCTGCACGCTTTCCACCAGAACCGCGTTGCGCAGGGTCGATTCGTGCGCCGCCTGGTTGGCGAGAATCGCGAGTTTTTTCTGTAGCAGCAGGCCGGGCAGCACCATCAAGACCGCGGCAATCGGGGCAATCCATGACAGCTGCGGGGCGATTATTCCGAGCACAATGACGAACAGGAAAAAGAACGGCAGATCGACCAGCGTCGAGAGCGTGGAGGAGGTGATCATTTCGCGGATCTGCTCCAGCTCGCGCAGCTGGGAAATGAAACTGCCGGTGGAGCGGGGCACCGCGCTGTTACGCAGCCGCAGGGCGTGGCTGAACACCCGGTCGGAAATACGCATGTCGGCGCGTTTGCCGAGCACGTCCATGATGTGCGTGCGCGCTTCACGCAGCAGAAAACCAAAGATCACGGAAATCAGTACCCCGGTTGCCAGCACGTACAGCGTCGGGTAAGACTGCGCCGGGATCACCCGGTCATACACCTGCATCGAAAAGACGATCCCGGCGAGCGACAGCACGTTAACCAGAAACGCGGCGATCATCACCGGGATGTAGGGGCGAAGATCCTGCAACACTAACCCTTTCATCCAGTCGGGGCTGAAGCGGGATACGTAGGCGTCGACGCGGCTGTCCTTGAGCGCCGACAGCGGGCGCAGAGCGGCGACGTATTTCACCGACGATAACAATTCGCTGGCGACCACGCGGTTGCTTTCCCCGTCGTGGTCAATCATGAACACGTCGACCGCATCCTCGCCGTTGAAGTGCTCTATTACCGCCAGTTGTCCGTCTTCAAGTTCCGCCACCACCGGCAGTCGCCATTGGCTGAATGCATGTTCGTTGAGGGTGAGCTGATGGAACGACAGCCCGGCCTGACGCGAGAGCTGCGTCAGGGCAGGGGTGTGCGTTTTGCCTTTAAACCACGGGGCGTTGGCCTGAATCGCACCAGGCGAACAAACCACCCGATAGTGGGCCGCTACGTGACCGATAGCCAGCGCCCAGTTGCTGAGGGCGCGGTCGCTTATGAGTTCTTCAACAGGAGGAGCGGCACGGGTCATGGCTGGATCTCCACGGACTGGATGCTGCGATTATTTAAGCCAAAAGCCTGGCGTATCGTGCCGGTGTTGTAGAGGCAGTCAAGCTGAAGCTGATGGAGTTGGCTTTGCGTTTGCAGCTCTGCAAAGCGCGCCTGATAGACTTCCTGTTCGGCGTTGAGCACATCCAATAATGGGCGAGAACCGAGGTCGAGATACTGCTGTTGATAGAGTTCGCGGGTGCGTTCACTAAGCTGCTGTTGGCGGCCCAGGATTTGCAGTGCGCTGGCAAGATTGAGCGACTGGCTGCGCGCTTCCAGCAGTTTCTGGCGCACGTCGAGCCGCGTGCGCTGAATGGTTGATTGCGCAGACTGGACCGCATGGCTGGCGGCATCGCGCCGCGCCGTGAGGCCACCGCCCTGATAAATCGGCATTTCGACTTTGACCCACGTCGAATACTGCGTTTTATCGAGCACTTCATGGCTTGGATATTTGTCGTTGAGGTAATGCTGAACCGACGGCTCCAGCGAGATGGTCGGCGTCATTTGCGCGTTGGCGTAATCCAGGTTTGCCTGCGCCGCGCTGGCCTGCGCCCAGGCCGCCAGCACTGACGGCACCAGACGGTCTTCCGGTTTGGCCATCATGCAGCTTTGTTCAAGCTTGACCGGGAATTCCGTGCTGATCCCGTTAAGCGTATTCCAGCCGAGCATGGTCATTAACGTGGCCTGCGCGCTGTCGAGATTGGCCTGATACTGCACCATTTGCGAACGCGCCGATTCGATACGGGCGTTGGTTTGCACAACGTCCGAAAGGGACGTGGCCCCTTCATCGTTACGCTGCTGAGTTAAATTCCCGATGCCGTTGAGCGCGTCCAGCTGCTCTTTGGCGGCGTCGACCATTTGTCGCCAGGACTGCACCTGTACCATCGCTAACGCGGTATCGTGCGCCACGGTATCAATGCTCACCAGCACGTTAGCCTGCTCCTGTGCGGCCCCCGCCGTTTCTGCCCGAACCTGGCTTGACACTTTGCCAAAGTCGTACAGCATCTGCGACAGGGAAAGCACCAGCGACGGGCTGTAGCCGTTGTTGGTGTAGGTGTTGCTGTAACCGTTGTTCATGCCCGCGGTCACCTGCGGGTAATATTTCGATTTAGCGACGTTAATCTGTTCGTTTTGCGACAGCAGTTTCCCGATAGCCTCCCGAATGGCCGGGTGCCAGTTAACGGCGCGACTCACGGCGTGATTGAGCGTCAGCGTGCCGGGCGCGGCGGAACTCAGGGGAAGTTCAGCGGCAGAGCCATCGAGCGAAGGTAATCCCTGCTCGTTGGCCAGTCCTTCAGAACTGATGGATTGTGGCTCATCCTCGGCATACACCTGAATGGAACAGAGGTGGAATGCCAGCAATAATGCGACAGGCGCTCTTCTTCCCATATTGTATCCCTTTCAAAAACACAGCATTTTTCTGTTTTTTGCCCCGGAAGCCGTGACCGCCGGGGCTGTTGTTGTCTAGCCGGTAATAATGTGGTTCTGCTGTATCAGCTCCGTGAGTGTGGTGTGAACACCGTCCAGGGTAATTAACGTGGTGGAGTTATAGGTGGAGCCAGTGCCATCACGGTCGACTGAAATCGACGTGTTAGCGCCGCTGGTGCCGCTGGTGCTGACCTGCACGTAGTTCCCGAGCGTTGACGCCTGGTGATCCCAGCCGGTCAGCAGTTCGCGCAGATCGATTTTGTCGCCCTGAGCGAGGTTGAAGTTGGTCCATTCGTCGCTGCCGTTGCCCCCGGTCGCGCTGGCGCCGTTCAGCAGGTGGTAAATCAAGGTATCGCCGTAGGCGGATCCGGTGAGGACGTCATTCTGATCGGTGCTGGCCATCTGTGGATTCATGTTGATGGTCAGGGTCGCGGTATCGGTATGGCCATTTTTATCATTCAGGGTGTAGCTGAAGGTCTCCTTGCTGCTCATTGTCGACAGAGACACGCCGTTGTTCAGGGTGTAGGTGTAAGAGCCATCGAGATTGAATTGCAGCGCGCCGTATTTACCCAACACCGTGGCAGTGCTGGCGCTGGCCGCTGGATCCAGCGTGGCGGAGCTGCCTGCACCGGAGATACTCAGGGTGGTATGCACGCTCGCCAGCTGGTCGGCGGCCCCGGCGGCATCGCTGCCGTCAAAGATATTGCCGTGTACCGAACTGCTGCCGCTGGTTTCAAAGATATCCAGATGCGAGGTGGTGCCGGTCAGGGTCGGGGTGATGGTGATATTCCCGACCGCCAGCCCGCTCAGGTTGCCGGTGAAGGAAACGGTGTAGTGTCCCGCATCCAGCTCCAGCCCGTTTAGCGGCACGGTCACAGTGCTGTTGAGCAGGCTTATCGATCCCGCCGGAATGGTGCCGGATGCCAGTGTGTTGCCGTTTTCGATAATCGACCAGCTAACGCTCAACCCTCCGAGTGACACCAATGACGCAATCTTGAAGGTCAGCGAGGCGTTCAGCAGCGCGTCATGACCCGTAATATCAAAGGTGCCGCTGCCAGAGCCTTTGTTGCCCAGGGTGGTGATGGTTGCTGAGCCGAGAGACGCATTGCTGTAGCCAATCGTATCCTGCACTGCCGTCACCGCCATTACGGCGCTGGAGTCGTTGACCGCATCCAGCGCGTGTGGCGTTGGCGTGATGTTCAGCGAGGCGCGGTCGGTATCACCATTTGCCGCTTTCACGGTGTAGACGAAGCTGTCCGGCGTTTTGATGCTATCGGCCCCGACGCCGCTTTTCAGGGCGTAGGTGTAATTCCCTTTGGCATCAATGGTCAGCGTGCCGTACAGCCCGTTGATTGTGGTGGTGCCGGTGGACGATACCGCCACGCCATTAACTTCGGTCAGCAGTGCCCCGGCTGGCAGGACATCGTTGTTCAGCACGTTACCGGTGGTGCTGGCGGCGAGGCTGTCTACGGCGTAGGAGTGATCCTGCAATATGTTGAGGGTGTAACCGGTCAGCGCCGTGACGCCGCTGGCGGTATTCAACAGGAACACGTATTCGCCGCCCGGCAGCGTCAGGGTCAGTTGGCTCGACTGCCCGCCCAGCAGCGGAGCGTTCAGCCAGCCTCTTTGCACCTGATACTGTTCGTACTGCTGCGTCAGATCGTTAAAGCGGTAGATGTAGAGGTCAAAGGTCGATGCCAGCGCCACGCCACCGACCGACGATTGCAGCGTCATAGTGCGGGTGCTGCCGTCTTCCACATCAAACTTGATCGGATTGCTCATGTTGGCGAGCACGTCGAGGCTCAGCACGTTGCCCAGACCCACGCCCACGACCGTAAAGCCCGACTGCGACGACGCGCCGTTGTTGACCGCTTCCACGCTGGTGTTGAACACCAACGAGGCGGTGTCATCGGCGGTCACCACGGAACTGGCCGCTGGAACCGGGCCGAGGGTGACCACCAACTGCGCCGAATCGCTGACGCCGTTGTGAGTGATGGTGTAGGTGAAACTCTCCTTGTGCCCCAACACTGCCGCAGACAGGTTAGTCAGGGTGTAGGTGTAGCTGCCGTCCTGATTGATATGCAGCGTGCCGTACAGCCCGGTGATATTCGCCCCGCCTGCATCGACCGTGGTCACTACGCCGTTGGCGTCGGTGATCTGCGTGACCGTGGTGCCGGTTGGAGCGTTATCCAGCCCGCCGGTGGTATCGCGGTCGGTGATGACGTTGCCCGACTCGGTGGTTGGGCCGCTGACCGATCCGGCGCTGGTTTTATGCACGTCCACATCAAGGTTGGTGTAAGACCCGGTCGCCAGCACGCTGGAGTTGTAGGTCAGGACGCGATATTGCCCGCCGGTGAGGCCGGTCAGACTCAGCGTGACGCCGCTGCCGGTCAGGGTCAGCAGATTGGCGAAATCAGAATTGCTGGTGTTGATGAAGGTGGTCCACGAGCCGCTGGCGGTATCGAATCTCTGCACCACGATTTCCTGGGTGGAGAGCAGCGACAGCACGATCCCGGTGGCGGCGGCATCGATGATGACATCCCCGGAACCGCCGTCGGCGATGTTGAAGGTCACCTGCGCGGTGTCATTCCCCAGTACCGACGCCACGTTCCCCAGCGCCCCCACCAGCAACAGGCCGTAGTCGGTCAGGTGCTCGGTGGTCGTCGTGGCCGTGGAGGTCAGCGCCAGGTTAGTGATGTTATCCCCCGCCGACAGCGGCAGGTTTGGCGCGTTGACTGAGCTCTGACCGGAGGTGTTCCCGGCGACATCGGTGGCGGTGGCGGTTAGATGCTGGCCTTCAATCTGGCGAACCGGCAGGTTGAGTGTCCAGTTGCCATCGCTGCCCGCGGTGGCGGTCAGCGTGCCGGCGTTATTCGGCAGGGTGATGGTTATGGTGCTGTTGGCTTCTGCCGTCCCACTGAGGGTGCTGCCGTCGGCGCTGATGTTGATGCCCGGCGCCGATGGCGCAGTGGTATCAATGTTAATGCTGGTGCTTGACGAGGTGCCCCCGGTCCCGTTGGCGTTGGTGGCCGTGGCCGTAAAGGCGTGGCTGCCCTCCGTCATGTTGGCGGTTGGGGTGAAGCTCCAGGCGCCGCTGGCATTGGCGGTAGTGGTGCCGAGCAGGGCCCCGTTGTTGTAGATATTGACTGTCGCATTGGCCTGCGCGGTCCCGTTCAAGGTTGGCCTTGCGTCGTTGGTCAACTGACCGTTAGCAATGGTCCCGGTGTAGCTGGCGACGTCGTCCACCACGCTGGTGATGGTCGGCGCATCCGGCACGCGGGTGTCCGGCGCGGTGAATGGCGTGGAGATCCCTGTGTTCCCCGCTTTATCCTGGGCGAAAGCCAGCAGCGCTTGACCGCTGGTTTGGGCAGGCGAAAGGGTGACGGTAAACGCGCCGGTACCGTCAGCGGTTGCCGTTCCTAAAACCGTGCCGGTGCTGCTGGTGATGGTTACGGTGCTGTTGGCTTCGGCGGTGCCGGTGATCCGCGTCCCGGTGCTGTTCGCCGCCAGATTCGACGGTGCGCCTGGGGCGATAGTATCGACCACGATAGCTGCCGCCGTAGAGGTTACGCTAAGGTTGCCCGCCGCATCGGTGGAGGTCACGGTGTAGCTGTGATTCCCCTGCGCGAGAGCGGCTGGTGGCGTCCAGGCCCAGGTGCCTGCTGGCGTTGCGGTGAGGGTAGTGACCAGCGTGCCGTTATCGTAAATACGCACCGTGCTGTTGGCTTCCGCCGTGCCGTTCAGCGTTGGCTGCGCGTCGTTGGTAGGTTGGCCATTGCCCACGGCGCCAACAATATTCGGCACATCATCCACGATAGTGGTGATGACTGGCGTCACAGGCGCGGTGCCATCGACCACAATCACAAAGCCGCTGGTGGCCAGGCTGATGTTGCCGCCCGCATCGGTGGCGGTGACGGTCAGCGTATGCGAGCCATCAGACAGCGCGGCAGTCGGCGTGAAGCTCCATGCGCCGCTGGTGGCGACGGCGGTGCCGAGCAGGGTTGTGCCGTCGTAAATACTGACGGTGCTGCCCGCTTCCGCGGTTCCGGTGAGGGTTGGTCTGTTGTCATTGGTGAGCTGGCCATTGGTCAGTGCGCCCACCGCGCCGCCGGTGACGTCGTCGGTCACCGACTGCAAGACCGGCGCGACCGGGGCCGCCGTATCAATGGTTATAGCGAAGCCTGCCGATGATGGGCTGATGTTGCCTGCCGCGTCCGTGGATTTGGCGGTCAGAGTGTGTGGCCCATCGCCCAGCGCCGAGGTGGTGACAATCCAGTTGCCGAGCGCATCCGCCGTGGTGGTTCCGACCAGCGTAGTGCCATCAAAGATGTTGACCGTGGCACCGATTTCCGCCGTGCCACTCACGGTTGGCGTGTTGTCGTTGGTGGTCTGGCCGACCACAATCGCGCCAATTCCCGGGGTAACGTCATCGGCTAAAGAGGTGATAACTGGCGCCAGCGGTGCCAGTGAATCGACCACAAAGGTCACGCTGTTGGAGGCCAGGCTGATGTTGCCCGCCGCATCAGTGGCGGTGACCGTAAAGGTATGGCTACCCTGTGACAGCGCGCTGCCCGGGGTCCAGGTCCACGCGCCGTTACCGTCGGCGGTGACGGTGGTCACCAGGTTACCACCATCAAAAATTTTGACGCTGGCATTGGCTTCGCTGGTCCCGGAAATTGCAGGTCGCGTATCGTCGGTTACGGCTCCGGCAGCCAGGTTTCCGGTGACCGGGCCCTGATCGTCATACACCGTCGTAATAGCCGGTGTGCCAGGGGCAACGGTATCGACGGTAAAACTGCGAACGTCAGATGCAAGCCCGGTATTGCCCGCGGCATCGGTAGCGGTGGCGGTGATATTCCAGGTTCCGCTGGTCAGCGCGGTGGTTGGGGTAAAGGTCCAGTTCCCCCCTGCGTTAACGGTCGTGGTGCCGAGCACCGTTGTGCCGTTGTAGAGCGTAATGGTCGAGCCTGCTTCCCCGGTCCCACTGATGGCCGGATGGGTTTCGTTGGTGCTGCCGCCGTTCGGGACGACGCCAATCACGGGGGCAGTGTTATCCGCCACCGAAGTGATAACCGGGGCGCCAGGTGCGCTGGCATCGACGTTAACGGTGAAGCCCCCGGTACTGGCGCTGATGTTGCCCGCCGGATCGGTCTGGTTGACGGTCAGTATGTGTGGACCATTGGTCAGCGGTGTGGTCGGGGTGACGCTCCAGGCTCCGGAGCTATCCACCGTGGTGCTGCCGACCAGCACGCCGTCGGAGAAGACTTTAATCGTCGCGCCAACTTCACCACGACCGTTGAGGGTTGGCGTGGTGTCGTTGGTGAGCTGTCCGTTTACCAGCGGCCCGATGACGCCCGGCTGATCGTCGGTGACGGTCAGTAACGTCGGTATGGCCGGTGGTGCGGTGTCGATAACAATGGGGTACGCGGCAGAAGGTATGCTGGTGTTGCCCGCCGGATCGGTGGCGGTGACGGTCAGGCTGTGATTGCCCTCGGTCAGCACGGTCGGCGATGGCAGGTTCCAGTTACCTGACCCGTCGACTACGGCTGTGCCGACAAAATTCCCGTTGTCATACACGGTAATGGTGCTGCCGATTTCGCCGGTGCCACCGAGCAACGGTTGGGTATCGTTGGTCGCGCCGCCCTGAGGTATCGCTACCGGCAGCGTACCGTTGTCGTTCGTCACCGATCCGATCGTCGGGATATTCGGGGCAATCGCATCGATATTGAGCGTGAAGATCCCGGACTGAGGCCCGGTATGTCCGGCGGCATCCGTTGCGGTGACCGTGAAGTCATGTGATGTACTCGTGAGATCGCTCGTTGGCGTAAAGCTCCAGAGGCCGGTGCCGTTCACGGTGGCAGTACCTATTTTCAGGCCGTTGTCATACACGGTGATGGTGGCGTTCGGTTCACCGATCCCGTTCAGGGTTGGGCGCACATCGTTGGTCAGTTCACCGTTATTAATGTTGCCCACGTTAGCCGGAACGTCGTCCCTAGCGTTGATTATCTGCGGTGCAACCGGCGCGGTTAAATCGACGGTGATGGTGGTTGGCACGGAAAGCCCGCCAGTGCCCACGCCGTTGGTGGCGGAGACGGTGAAGCTGTGCGGTCCCTCCAGCAAGTCGGAAGGGATGGTGAAGCTCCAGTTGCCGCTGCCGTCAGCGACCACATTGCCTGCTTCAATCGGATTGTCGTCGATGTAAATATGCACGGTAGAGTTGGCATCGGCGGTGCCGCTCAGGGTTGGCGTGGTGTCGTCGGTTCTGCCGCCAGGGGCGACCGGGCCGACGACTGGGTTAACGTTATCAAGGATCTGGGTGATCACCGGCACGTCAGGCAGGCCGGTGTTGGAGGCGGTGAAATCGACGCCATCGCTCTGATTACCCGCCCGATCCTGATCGATAGCGGTCAGCGTTTGTCCGCCGGTTTGCGCCGGGGAGAGGGTGACGCTGAAGTTACCGAGCGCATCTGCGACCGCCTGGCCAACGGTATTCCCGCCCGCATCTTTGATGATGACCGTCGAGTTACCTTCCGCCAGCCCGCTGACGGTGGTGCCATCCGGGGCGACGGTCAGAATGATTGGATCGGCTGGTGGATTGATATCCACGGTAATGACAATCGGTGTTGTTTGAGCCGTTTCCTCGCCACCGTCCAGGGTGGTGAAGGTGAAGCTGTGCGGTGTATCGGTCAGCGGAATGACTGAAAGCGTTGGCGTGGTAAACGTCCATTGGCCGTCGGTAACCAGCACCCTACCGAGCTCCGCGCCGTTATCGTAGATGACGACCGTCGTACCATCCTGACCGGTCCCGGACATTACCAGCGTCCGGTCGTCAGTGAACATTCCGTTGGTCAAATCGCCCTGAATAACGCCCTTGTCATCGGTAATGTGCTCGACGACAGGTGGCAACAAGACTGCCGTGTCGACCTTCAGAACAAACGATGTGGAGGTTCCGCTCAGGTTGCCTGCTTTGTCAGTGGTCGTCGCGGTGAAGGTGTAGGTATTGTCAGCCAGTGTGCCGAGGGCCAGCGACCAATAGCCGTCCCCATCCGCTACGGCGGTACCCACTAACGCTCCACCGTTAAAGATGCTCACTGTGCTGTCTGGTTCAGCTGTGCCGTGCAGCACTGGCGTGCTGTCGTCGGTGGTATCGCCGTTATTCACCTGGGTAGGTAAACCTACGTCATCCTCGGCATAGCTGATAACCGGCGCGTCCGGAATTGACGTATCAATAGTGAAATTGACCGTTGGCGAATGGGTGCTGATATTACCGGCAATATCGGTGGCGGTGGTGCTAAGGGCGTAACTTGAGAGCGGTAGAGGAGAGCCAGGTGTCCAGCTCCAGGTACCGCTCTCATTGACCAGAGCAGTACCCATGATATCCGTTCCGTTGTAAATCGTGATGGTGCTGCCCGCTTCCCCGGTACCGCTAAAGGTCGGGGTGGTGTCGTTGGTGAAGCCGTTATTGGCAACGTTACCGACTACCGGCAGAACGTTGTCCGTCACCAGTGGGGCTGTCGGGATGTCTGGCGCGGTGATATCAATTTGTACCGAGAAGCCGTTGGAGGTAGGGCTGATGTTCCCCGCCGCATCGGTGGCGGTAGCGGTAATGACGTGCAATCCTTCGGACAGGGCGCTGCCCGGCATGTAGCTCCAGGCGCCGCTGGCGTCAGCCTGCACCGTATCCAGTTCGACACCATTGTTATACAGCGTGATGAAGGCGTTGGGTTCGCTGTTCCCGCTCAGTAACGGTTCGGTCTCATTGGTAATGCTGCCGTTAGCCAGCACCACAGCGCCGTCGTCGACGGTGGCTGAAATAATCAGCGGCGCATCCGGAGCGGTGGCATCGACCTTGATGGTAAAGCTGGCAGGGGTGCTCTCATTTCCTGCGTCATCGGTAGCGGTGGCGGTCAGAAGATGAGTGGTATCTCCCAGTGCCAGCGTTGGCGTGAAGCTCCAGTTACCGTCCCCATCAACGGTGGTCTGACCGATCTCTTTGCCGTTGTCGTAAATCGTGATGATGGAACCCGCGTCGCCAGTACCGGTGATATGCGGTTTGGTCTCGCTGGTGAGCGCACCCGCATCAATTCCTGCACCACCTGCGGTGGTCAGGCCGGTAAAGCCGGGCTCCGCAGGGGCTACGGTATCCAGTTTGAAGGTCCAGGCTGCCGAATCGTCGGAAGTATTGCCGTAGTCGTCGCTGGCGTTGACGGTCAGTGAATGATCGGTGCCCGTCAGCGGTGTCGTATCCGGTACGGTGTAACTCCAGGTTCCGGATGGGGTCACGGTGACACTGGCGAGCAAAAGACCATTATCGAACAGATGGATAATCGATCCTGGCTGGCCGGTGCCGCTGATGGTTGGGGTGCTGTCGTTGGTCAGGCCGGTGTTGGCAATCGGGCCGAGAATACCGGGTGCATCGTCCTTCACCAGCGTGATAGCCGGCACCTGTGGCGCGACGGTATCGACCAGAATGTTAAATGGCGCTGAGCTGCTGCTATTGCCACCAGCGTCGGTGGATTTGACAATAAACTGGTGGCTGCCTTCAGACAGCGGGCTGTCCGGCATAAAGTTCCAGTTGCCGCTACCGTCGGTGATGGCCGTGCCAAGCAGATTGCCGTTCTCATACACGGTGACCGTCGAGCCTGCTTCGGCTTTACCCGAGAGTGTTGGCTGAGAATCGTTGGTGGTGTCTCCGCTATTGAGTGCGCCGACTATCCCCGGCGCGTCGTCCATCACCTGCAGAATGGTTGGATTTTCCGGGGCGGAGATATCCGGTGCGTAGGCTAAGCCGGGCAGGCTGGTGTTATTCGACATGTCAGTGGCGGTGACTGACAGCGTCTCGCCGTTATCCTGCGCTGGCGAAAGCGTCACGGTGAAGTGGCCTGCCGGGTCCGCTTTCACGGTGCCCACCACGTTGCCATCCGGATCTTTCACAATCACCGTGCTACCCGCCTCGGCATTCCCTGTTAACTGGGTCCCGGTCTCGTTCACCACCAGGGCAGATGGCATATTCGGCGCGGTGGTATCCGGGGCCACTACGCTCGCAGGCTGGCTTGAGTTATGCGCGGCGTCGGTGGCTATGGCCAGTAAGCCCTGACCGTTGAGCTGCGGCGTGTCCAGCGTCGCCACAAAGTTTCCGCTGCCGTTGGTCGCCCCGGTGCCGATAACGTGGTTATTCCCGTCGGTTATGGTGATGGTGCTGTTTGGCTCAGCCTGGCCGGTCACGTGCAGGCCGTCCGGCGTGACCACCAGACCGGTCGGCGGATTCGGTGCGGTGGTATCCGGCGCCTTGAATATTTCAGGCGCGCCGATGTTAGCGGCTTTGTCGGTCACGCTGACCGTCAGTGATTCACCGTTAGTTTTTGGCGTGCTCAGCGTGATGGAAAATTTACCGTCCTGACCGGCTGTGGCGGTCCCGAGCTGGGTACCCAGGCTGTCTTTCACCACCACGGTGCTGCCTGCTTCGGTCATGCCGGTCAGCGTCTGGCCCTGATCGACCACCGCCAGATCGCTCAACGTTGGCGGCACGGTATCGATATCAATCGTGAAGGAGGTCGAAGGGCCGCTGGTTCCTACGCCGTTATTAGCGGTGGCGGTAAAGACGTGATCGCCATCCGCCAGCGGCAGCAGGGGAGTAAAGGTCCAGTCGCCGTTACTGTCGGCGGTCACCGGTGGGAGTAACGGGGTGCCGTTATCGCTGATAGTAATGATAGTGCCCGGCTCGGCGGTCCCTTTAAGCGTCGGCGTATTGTCGTTGGTGTCTCCGCCGCTGGCGACATTGCCAGTGGACGGCGCGAAATCATCGGTGACGCTGACGATAATCGGCTGAACCGGGAAGCCGGAGTTTGAAGCGGTGAAAGGCGTGTCAGGCCCCACGTTCCCGGCGGCATCCTGAATGTGCGCTTCCAGCGACTGGCCATGCGTTTGTGCCGGGTTGAGCGTGACGGTAAATTCACCGTTGCCACCCACCACAACCGATCCCAGCAGCACGTTGTTATCGTCATAAATCGATACCGTACTGCCCGCTTCTGCGGTACCGGTAACGGTCGCACCGTTATCCGCCACGTCGGTAATCTGGGCAGGGGCCGGCGGCGCAGTATCTACGGTGAACGTCGGCGAAAGTGTATTCGCACTGACGTTCCCGGCCAGGTCTGTTTGGGTAATGGTGAGGGTGTGCGGTCCATCAGCCAGCGGCTGCGAGGGCGTAAAGCTCCAGTTGCCGCTAGAGTCCACGATGGTGGTGCCCAGTTTGGTTTGTCCATCATAGACCGTGATGGTGTCGCCCACTTCACCCTTGCCGTTGAGCGTAGGTCTGGCATCGTCGGTCACGGACCCACTTTGCAGCGGGCCGACAATCGTCTGGACATCATCGGTGACGGCAGAAAGCTGTGGCGCATCCGGCGCCTGGGTATCGATGGTCAACGTAAAGTGTGTGGACTCCAGGCTGTGACCCTTCAGATTGAAGGCAATCGCGGTGAAGGAATGGGCTCCTTCAGCCAGAGCGGAATTAATTTGGAAACTCCAGGTGCCATCACTACCGACCACTGTGGTGCCAATCTGATGGCCGTCCTGGAAAATATGCACCGTACTGCCTGCAGTGCCTGTACCTTTCAACAACGGTGTGTTGTCGTTGGTGTACTGATTATTGCTGATGCTGGTTGGCGTTGAGCCGTGATCGTCAACGGCGCTGAGGATAACCGGCGTTTCGGGCAGATCGACGTTAGGAGCCGTGACGCTCGCGCCCGGACCCGCGTTGCCTGCCTTATCGGTGGCGTTAACGGTCAGCTGTTCACCGCTGATCTGCGGATTGTCGAGCGTAATGCTGAAATGCCCGTCGCTGTCAGCGGTGCCTTTGCCGATGACCTTCCCATTCGCATCTTTAACTTCAACGGCGCTGCCCGGCTCGGCGTTACCGGTTAATGTTGTGCCGTCTGGCGATACGCCCAGATTGGTTGGCGCTGCAGGTGGTGTGGTATCTGGATTGCCGTTCCCGTTTCCATTGCCATTGTTCCCGTTCCCGTTCCCGCTTCCATCTCCGCTTCCATTGCCATTGTTCCCGTTCCCGCTTCCATCTCCGCTTCCATTTCCATTTCCGTTTCCATTATTGCCATTGCCGCCGTTTCCACTGCCAGAATTGTCGTCGGAACCACCGCCACCACCGCCACCACCACCGCCTGCTGCGATACCAATCCCCGCAGCAACGGCGACGCCGCCCAGAACCCAGGGCCAAATGGCACCGCTGTCGGAATCGCCCTCGGCCACCATAAAGGCGTCAAAATTATCGATTTGCTGGAAATTCAGACTGCCATCAGTATCCTGAACCCACCAGAGCGCACCGTGGCTGTCTTCAAGTACAAGGTGGTTTGCGCCTTGTGCGTTCTCAACGTAAAAATTGTGGACGGTGAAGGTCTCGCCCGTGTTGAGCTTGATGACCATATCTTGGCCAGAGCGAGTGATAGAGGCGATATCCGAGCGCTCGAGCTGAAGCTTCACAATGGATGGCGCCGTGAGGGTTACTTCAGAGGCTTGAACAGTGCTGGATACGCCAGTCAATTCGGAAATAATAGAAACAGGACGCATGGTTATCACTCCATTCAACGATAGTGGTGGTACCGTTTTTACAAACAAGGTTTCGACGCCGCACGATAAAACGTATTCCCGCCGTTAATGCCTTAAATGAATTACTCCTTATCCTAAATTTTTAGCGAGCAAGTCCGTTGCTATTAAAAGCAGTTAATAATTAAATTGTGCGGCAGGTCTGACGTGAATTGTCCTGAGACGAAAACCCCTGTTTTTTATCGGCTTAATATTGCTGTGTGTACTGATCATGATATAGACAGGAACGAAAGAATGCGCAAATTAAGCAACGGTTAACTTTGCTTTAGTAAAAGTGAACTTTTAGTACCTGAAGCGTCAAGTTGTCTGGTCTGTTTGAGGCGGGTGAATGCGTGTGATGCGGGGTGGTTTTGTTTTAACTTGTTGAAATTTATATGGTATTTCTGCGTAAAAGGAGGCCGTTTCTGAGCGGCGGTGAGGGGTAATGGTTATCAGTTCTTATGTGTTGAACGGAGGTTTTGCGAGAAAAATGCCCCTTTATTGTTTTAAATATTCCCTTCATATGCGATCCCGGTCCCTTTGCGTAAGAGCGAGATTAATAGTGTTAATTAAGCCCCTCAAGGACTACATGATATATCATGAAGGTTCTGATGATATTCATGGCCGGGTGAATTATTTTTTGATGGGTAATTGTATTTCGGCTTTAATTAATTGTTAGCAGGGGAAGGAATGGTGGTGCCAGACGTAAAAAAAGTCCCGTTAGCGTTATTCCACGCTTTCGGGACCGTTTCAGATGAAAGGAATTAGCGCCCGGCGTGTTTCATAATGCGCGCTTTATCACGCGCCCATTCCTGATCTTTCAGGTCGGAGCGTTTGTCGTGCTGTTTCTTACCTTTCGCTACGCCGATTTTGACTTTACACCAGGCATTCTTCCAGTAGAGGGAGAGTGCAAGCACGGTGTAACCGTCGCGGTTAATCTGGCCGATGAGGGAATCCAGCTCTCGCTGATTCAGCAGCAGTTTACGGGTACGGGTAGGGTCGCAGACGTAATGGCTTGACGCGACGGCCAGCGGCGTGAAGTTGGCACCAAACAGATAGGCTTCACCGTCACGCAGGATAACGTAGCTGTCGCTAATGTTGGCTTTACCTGCACGCAGAGATTTAACTTCCCAGCCCTGTAGGGCCAGCCCCGCTTCATACTCATCTTCGATAAAATATTCGTGGCGGGCGCGTTTATTCAGCGCGATAGTGGCTGATCCAGGTTTGTTAGATTTTTTCTTAGTCATAGTGTCCTGAAGTCATCTTTTCTGTACATTGCCTCAATCCTCCCGCGAGGCGCAATGGCGTATCTTAGCACGAGTTACGGCACAGCGTTTTTTTTAACAGGGGATAAATGATATTATTTGCGCGATGACAGTGAGTGGAAATAGCCATGCCCCAGATTAGTCGTACTGCGCTCGTGCCTTACAGCGCGGAACAGATGTACCAACTTGTGAACGATGTAGATGCGTATCCTGATTTTATCCCTGGTTGCACCGGGAGTCGTGTGCTGGAGGCCGGGCCGTCGCAGATGACGGCGGCGGTTGACGTATCGAAAGCGGGTATCAGTAAAACCTTCACCACCCGAAATACGCTGACCGATAACCAAAGCATTTTGATGCACCTGGTGGATGGCCCGTTCAAGAAATTGATCGGCGGCTGGAAGTTCACGCCGCTCAGCCAGGATGCGTGCAAAATCGAGTTTCACCTGGATTTTGAGTTCACCAATAAGCTGATTGAAATGGCGTTTGGCCGCATCTTTAAAGAGCTGGCCTCCAATATGGTGCAGGCTTTCACGCTGCGCGCCAAAGAGGTTTACAGTGTCGGCTAATATCACGGTAGAAGTGGTTTACGCTCTGCCGGAAAAACAATACCTGCATAAGGTCTCGCTGGAAGAGGGCGCGACCGTTGAACAGGCAATTGTTGCCAGCGGCTTAATGCGTTTGCGTCCGGAAATCGACCTCACCAGCAACAAAGTGGGGATCTGGAGCCGGGCCGTTAAATTGCAGGACGCGGTACATGATGGCGACCGGGTAGAAATTTATCGCCCGCTGATTGCCGACCCGAAAGCGCTGCGACGCCAGCGAGCGGAGAAGGCCGGAAAATAAAAAAGCGCTCAATGAGCGCTTTTTTTTCGTCTGCGACAGGCTTAGTTGCCTTAAGTCAGAGCCGGTTTGTTGTCGATGTTGGTCAGTACACCGCTGGTGTTGAAGGTCAGGGTCAGCGTCTGCTGAGTCACTTTCTCGTGGCCAGGTTCCTGACGGAACACGTAGAACCAGGTATTTGTTCCGAACGGGTCGGACATCATAGGGGTACCCAGAGCGTAGGCAACCTGCTGTTGTGTCATGCCGACACGAATTTTTGCGACGTCGTTAGGTGCCAGATAGTTACCCTGGTTGATGTCAGGACGGTAAACCACTCGCTCCAGAGTGGAACAGCCTGCGGTCAACATCAGAGCAACCGCTGCGGCAGCAGTCAGCATTTTACAGCGCATAGTGATTTGATTCCTTTTCGGGCCCGAGCAGTTCACGGCTCAATTGTCATATGCCGATGATAATAGACCTTGCCTTACATTGAAACTGGTCTTACGGCGTTTTGTTGTTGTCTATGACCCTGAGTTACCGAAAAAGTTTATGCCGCCAGCAACTCTTTGGCGTTCGCCAGCGTGTTGCGAGTCACCTCGCTGCCACCGAGTAGACGGGCCAGCTCCTGCAAACGCGCGCGTTTATCGAGCGGCTGCATATGCGTTTCGGTCATTGCGCCGTCGGTTTCTTTGCTGACGTAGAAATGGTGGTGACCACAGCCCGCCACCTGCGGCAGGTGCGTGACGCACATTACCTGAGTCGATTCACCCAGCTGGCGCAGCAGTTTGCCGACGACCGCAGCGGTTGGGCCGCTGATACCCACATCGACTTCATCGAAAATCAGCGCCGGGGTTTCCATTTTACGGGCGGTGATCACCTGGATAGAGAGTGCGATACGGGAAAGCTCACCGCCGGATGCGACTTTCGCAATCGGCTGTAATGGCTGACCTGGGTTGGTTGTGACGCGAAACTCAATGCGGTCGGCCCCTTCGGCGGTCAGGTGGTTTGCTTCGAAACTGACATCAATCGCGAACAGCCCGTGCGGCATTGAAAGGGAGTGCATGCTGTCGGTAATCAGCCCGGCTAATTCCGTCGCGCTGGCCTGGCGTAATGCATGAAGCTGTTCTGCGGTTTCCAGTGCCTGCTGGTGGTGTTTGCTCACCGCAAGGCTCAGGGTTTCCGCAGAATCTGCCTGGTCGTCCAGTTGCTGCTGTTCATCGAGCAGAGACTGATAAAACGCCGGGAGCTCTTCCGGGGTCACATTGTGTTTACGTGCCAGCGCAATCTGGCGTGAAATGCGCTGCTCCAGTTCAAACAGGCGGTTCGGATCGAGGTCGAGACGGTCACAGTAATGACGCAGTTCATCGCTGGCTTCGCTGAGCTGAATGGCCGCTTCTTCCAGCATTTCGAGCACGCCGGAAACTTTGCTGTCCATGGAGACCAGTTCGGTCACCAGCTGGCGCACGCTGTACAGCTGGCTTAACAGGTTCGCGTCTTCGCCATCGGCCAGAATCGACATGGCATGTTGGCTGGTGCTGATCAGCTGCCCGCTGTTGGCGAGGCGCTTGTACTCTTCATCAATTTGCTCAAATTCACCCGCCAGCGGCTGGAACTCGTTCAGCTCTTTCAATTGATACTGAAGTAATTCCGCACGCGCGATGCGTTCGTGGCTAAGCTGCTGATGCTGCGCGAGGTCACGACAGCTCTGATGCCACTGACGGTATTGTTCCGCCATACGCAGGGTGAGCACTGACTCACCGGCGTAGCCGTCAAGCAAGGATTTTTGATGTTCGGGTTTCACCAGAAGCTGGTGCGCATGCTGGCCATGAATTTGAATAAGCAACTGGCCGAGTTCGCGGAGCTGAGAAAGAGGGACGGCGGTGCCGTTAATAAAGCCGCGCGAACGGCCGTCGCTGCTGATTACCCGACGAAGTAAACACTCACGTCCGTCTTCCAGCTGGTTTTGCTCCAGCCAGCGTTGAGCCGCAGGCGTATCTTTCAGGACGAAGCGGGCGCAGAGATCGGCGCGGGTCGCACCCGTGCGGACGATGTCGCCCTCGGCGCGGCCACCCAGGCACAACCCAAGGGCATCAATCGCAATAGATTTACCGGCACCGGTTTCGCCGGTGATGGCCGTCATTCCGCTGTGAAAATCGATTTCAAGCTCACGTACGATTGCAAAATTGCTGATGGTCAGTTGTGCCAGCATAGTTGTCTTCCTGTATGAAAAACCATAACTGTGTTTTCATACAGTATAAACTGGTTTTTTATACAGTAAAGGGCCGAAAAGCAAAATCAGAACAATTTTTTTGACCAGCCGAGTTTTGAGCTCAATGTATTGAAATAGTTGTAATCTTTAGGGTGAATCAGGTTGAGATGGTAATCGCAGCGGCGGATCAGCACGTCTTCGCCTTCCTGAATCGGCAGCGCAATCTGGCTATCACAGCTGATTTCCAGGTCACTGCGGGGATGGGCAAACCGCAGGCGAATGGTGCTGCTGCTGTTGATAACCAGCGGGCGCGCGGACAGTGTGTGTGGGAACATCGGCACCAGCGTGATGGCGTCCAGTGAAGGGGTCAGAATTGGGCCGCCCGCTGAAAGTGAGTAGGCGGTTGAACCGGTCGGTGTCGAGATAATCAGGCCGTCTGAGCGCTGGGAAAAGGCAAACACTTCATCGATATACACTTCGAATTCAATCATGTGTGCCACTTTGCCGGGGTGCAGCACCACTTCGTTGATGGCGGTACTGATGCGTTTCTGACACTCTTTCTGGCACACCTGTGCTTCAAGCAGAAAACGTTTCTCGGTGATATAGTGGCCTTCGAGCACGTCAGCCAGCTGCTGATGCGCGTTATCGGGGTCGAGATCGGTCAGGAAGCCCAGGTTGCCACGGTTAATGCCGATAACTTTAATGTCGTAGCGAGCCAGCGTTCGCGCGGCGCCAAGCATATTGCCATCACCGCCGACCACGACCGCCAGGTCGGCCTGTTGGCCAATTTCAGCCAGGGTGCCGGTGGCAACGTTCTTTAATTGCAGCTCGCGGGCAATCTGTTGTTCAACAATGACATTGTAGCCTTTGGTACACAGCCAGCGGTACAGCATTTCATGTGTGGTCAGCGCGGTAGGATGGCGGGGATGACCGACAATACCGATACACTTGAAATGATTATTCATTTTCTGGAGGTCCTTGTGGCGAATGAATGATGACAATGTGCCTGCTTCCCTTGAAACCCGCAGCACGATCCCCATAATAAGCGAAGTCAGCGAGATGAATACGAAAAAACGCGGAGAAATTCATGAGTAGTAAAGAACAGAAAACGCCTGAGGGGCAAGCCCCGGAAGAAATTATCAAGGACCAGCACGATGAGGTAGAGGCCGTGGAGCCTGAGACTTCGGCTGAGCAGGTGGATCCGCGCGATGAGCAAATTGCGAATCTGGAAGCGCAGCTTAACGAAGCTCAGACCCGTGAACGCGATGGTGTTCTGCGTGTGAAAGCCGAGATGGAAAACCTGCGTCGTCGTACCGAACTGGACGTCGAAAAGGCGCATAAATTTGCGCTGGAGAAGTTCGTGAACGATCTTCTGCCGGTTATCGACAGCCTGGATCGTGCGCTGGAAGTGGCTGATAAAGCCAATCCGGACATGGCTCCGATGATTGAAGGGATTGAACTGACCCTGAAATCCATGCTCGACGTTGTACGCAAGTACGGCGTGGAAGTCGTGGGTGATACCAACGTACCGATGGACCCGAACGTGCATCAGGCTATCGCGATGGTTGAGTCAGAAGACGTGGCGGCAGGCAACGTGCTGATGGTGATGCAGAAGGGGTATACCCTGAACGGTCGTACCATTCGCGCGGCAATGGTCTCGGTCGCTAAAGCGAAGGCATAATTCGCTTACTTTTCCTCTCCCTCATCAAGAGGGAGAGGTTTTTAATTATTCCCCAACGCTTTCCCGCAACGATTTTACCGGCACGACTTTCACCTGCTTAATCATGTTGTCCTGCACGTCGAGAATATCGATGTCGTAATGGTTGATGCGCACCCGTGTGCCAATCGCCGGGATCTCTTCCAGTGCTTCCAGAATCACGCCATTGATAGTGCGGGCCTCATCTTCCGGAAAATGCCAGTTGAAGGCTTTGTTCAGCTCACGCACGTTGGCGGTGCCGTCGATAATCACCGAACCGTCATTTTGCGGGGTGACTTCTTCTGCCAGCGAGGGCGACATAGACGTCGTGAAATCGCCGACGATCTCTTCCAGAATATCTTCCACTGTCACCAGGCCCTGAATATCGCCGTATTCGTCGACCACCAGGCCCGCTTTTTTCTTGTTCCGCTGGAACTTCACCAGCTGGGTGCTGAGCGGCGTACCTTCCGGCACGTAGTAAATTTCATCAGAGGCGCGCAGCAGCACTTCTTTGGTGAACTCTTGCTTCTCCGTCATCAGGCGATAGGCTTCGCGCACGCGCAGCATGCTGATGGCGTCGTCCAGAGACTCACGGTAAAGCACAATGCGCCCGTGTGGAGAGTGCGTGAGCTGGCGGACGATAGATTTCCAGTCGTCGTTGATATCAATCCCCACGATTTCGTTGCGCGGCACCATGATGTCGTCGACGCTGACCTTTTCCAGATCCAGCACCGACAGCAGCATGTCCTGATTGCGACGGGAAATTTGCGAGTGCGATTCGTTCACGATAGTGCGCAGTTCGTCTTTGCTGACTGCGCCGCTGATGGTGGTGTCGGTTTTGATGCCCATCATGCGCATTAGGATGCGGGTGATGGTGTTCAGCAGCCATACCAGCGGCATCATCAGAATTTGCAGCGGGGCCAGCAGGAAGCTGCTCGGGTAGGCGACTTTTTCGGGATACAAGGCGGCGATGGTTTTCGGCAATACTTCGGCGAAAATTAGCACCACGAAGGTCAAAATACCGGTGGCAATTGCCACGCCCGCATCGCCGTACAGGCGCATACCGACGATTGTGCCTAACGCAGAGGCGAGAATATTGACGAGGTTGTTGCCGATCAGCACCAGGCTAATCAGGCGGTCAGGTTTACGCAGCAGCTTTTCGACACGTCTTGCTGCCCTGTTGCCCTGTTTTGCCATATGACGTAATCGGTAGCGATTAAGGGTCATCATCCCGGTTTCTGAACCGGAGAAGTAGGCAGAGATAATAACCATGACGACAAGCGTAATGATAAGCGTCGTGGTTGAGATATGTTCCAAACCGGGTTTCCTTTAAGTCTTAGCTCACAAACTGTTGCAGCACACGGCTGCCAAAATAGGCCAGCGTCAGAAGTCCTGCGCCAGCCACGTTAAACCAGACTACGCGACGTCCGCGCCAGCCTTCATGATAGTGACCCCATAACAGCACGATATAGACAAACCACGCGATGATAGACAGCACCGCTTTGTCGATATTTTCAACGCTGAACAGGTTGTGCAGATAAAACAGACCGGTGCACAGGGTCAGAGTGAGCAGCACAACACCCACCTGGGTGATGTGAAACATTTTACGTTCGATGCTCATTAGCGGCGGCATTTCACTGCTAAAAGCGAGTTTTTTATTCTTGAGCTGATAGTCGATCCACGCCAGCTGGAAGGCATACAGCGCGGCGATAATCAGCGTTGCGTAGGCAAACAGCGACAGGCCAATGTGCACCATCATTCCCGGCGTCGTTTCCAGATGCGTAATAAACTCATTAGGCATGAAGGTGGCGAAGGCGAGGTTGATCAAGGCAAACGCATACACAATCGGCAGCAACAGCCAGCCGCGGTTACGCGAAGCGACGATGGTCATCACCGTACAAATCATCAGGCTGACCAGCGACCCGACGTTCAACAGACTCAGGTTTTGTCCGCTATCGCCGCCGGGCAAAATTCGCGCTTCAAGCGCAAATGCGTGACAGATGAGGGCAATGACCGCAGAAAGAATTGCCATGCGCCGCCAGCCGCTGTTTTTTTGCAGCAGGCCAGGAATGATCAGCGCAAGGCTGATGGAGTAGGCAACAAGCGCGAGCAGGGCAAAAACAGGCATAGAGATGTCGACATTGGCGTGTGATGAAAGAGAAGCAGTATAACGTTACGTGGCTCAGGCTCCAACCGTTGCATCACAACTCGTGCGGTGTCGTGTTATACTGCGGCAAAATTCTGTGAATGTGTCGCTGTGGCGACCGTACGTTTCCACCTCAGGCGAGAGACAATGTTTGATAATTTAACCGATCGTTTGTCGAGTACGCTGCGCAACATCAGCGGTCGCGGACGCCTTACTGAAGACAACATCAAAGACACGCTGCGCGAAGTGCGCATGGCGCTGCTGGAAGCTGACGTCGCGCTGCCTGTCGTTCGTGATTTCATCAACCGCGTAAAAGAAAGCGCGGTTGGACATGAAGTTAACAAGAGCCTGACGCCAGGCCAGGAATTCGTCAAAATCGTTCGTAAAGAACTGGTTGCGGCGATGGGCGAAGAAAACCAGGTTCTGAACCTGGCCGCTCAGCCACCGGCTGTCGTACTGATGGCGGGCCTGCAGGGTGCCGGTAAAACAACCAGCGTCGGTAAGCTCGGTAAGTTCCTGCGCGAGAAGCATAAGAAGAAAGTGCTGGTCGTGTCGGCGGACGTTTATCGCCCTGCGGCGATTAAACAGCTGGAAACCCTTGCCGAACAGGTGGGTGTCGATTTCTTCCCGTCAGATGTGGCTCAAAAGCCTGTCGATATCGTTAATGCGGCGCTGAAAGAAGCGAAGCTGAAATTCTATGATGTGCTGCTGGTGGATACCGCCGGTCGTTTGCACGTCGACGAAGCGATGATGGACGAAATCAAGCAGGTTCATGCCGCGATTAATCCGGTAGAAACGCTGTTTGTGGTCGATGCAATGACCGGTCAGGATGCCGCGAATACGGCGAAGGCGTTTAACGAAGCGCTGCCTCTGACCGGTGTTATTCTGACCAAAGTCGATGGCGATGCCCGCGGCGGTGCGGCACTCTCGATTCGTCACATTACCGGTAAGCCGGTTAAATTCCTCGGCGTCGGCGAGAAAACTGAAGCGCTGGAGCCGTTCCATCCGGATCGTATTGCGTCTCGTATTCTCGGCATGGGCGATGTGCTTTCGCTTATCGAAGATATCGAAAGCAAAGTTGACCGCGCGCAGGCTGAAAAGCTGGCGAATAAACTCAAGAAAGGCGACGGCTTTGACCTCACCGATTTCCTTGAGCAGCTGCGCCAGATGAAAAACATGGGCGGCATGGCAAGCCTGATGGGCAAACTGCCGGGCATGGGTCAGATCCCTGACAACGTGAAAGCGCAGATGGATGACAAAGTGCTGGTGCGTATGGAGGCGATTATCAACTCGATGACCTTCAAAGAACGCGCCCACCCGGAAATCATCAAAGGTTCCCGTAAACGCCGTATCGCAGCGGGCTGCGGTATGCAGGTGCAGGACGTTAACCGTCTTCTGAAACAGTTCGACGACATGCAGCGCATGATGAAGAAAATGAAGAAAGGCGGTATGGCGAAGATGATGCGCGGTATGAAAGGGATGATGCCACCGGGTTTCCCGGGGCGATAAGCTCATTTAGATTGCATTTTGCGCCGAAATGAGTAAAATTTTCGGGCTTTTAATATGACACTGGGCTCCGTTCCTCGATGGGGCCCTGTGTTTTATTCACACAAGAGGATGTTATGGTAACTATTCGTTTAGCACGTCACGGCGCAAAAAAGCGTCCGTTCTACCAGGTTGTCGTTGCTGACAGCCGTAATGCACGCAACGGCCGCTTCATTGAGCGCGTTGGTTTCTTCAACCCAATCGCTTCCGCTTCAGAAGAAGGCACTCGCCTGGATCTGGATCGTATCGCTCACTGGGTTGGCCAGGGCGCAACTGTTTCTGATCGCGTAGCTACGCTGATCAAAGCAGCAAACAAAGCAGCTTAATCTGTCACGGTGGTCATGATGAGCAAGCAACTCGCCGCGAAAGTCCCTGCTGAACCTATCGTGGTCGGCAAATTGGGCTCTTCCTACGGTATTCGTGGTTGGCTCAGAGTGTTTTCTTCCACCGAAGACACCGAAAGCATTTTTGACTATCAGCCCTGGTATATCCAGAAGGCGGGTCAGTGGCAAATCGTCGAGCTGGAAAGCTGGCGTCACCACAATCAGGATCTGGTCATCAAGCTGAAAGGCGTTGAAGACCGGGATGCTGCGAATCTCATGACGAATTGCGAAATTTTCGTGGATTCCTCGCAGTTGCCTCAGCTCGGAGAGGGTGACTACTACTGGAAAGACCTTATGGGTTGCCAGGTAGTGACCACTGAAGGCTATGACCTCGGTAAAGTCATCGACATGATGGAAACCGGGTCCAATGACGTTCTCGTCATTAAGGCAAACCTGAAAGATGCGTTTGGTATCAAGGAGCGGTTGGTTCCGTTCCTCGATGGGCAGGTTATCAAGAAAGTCGATCTCACTACTCAAACCATTGAAGTAGATTGGGATCCTGGTTTTTAAAACCTCCGGATTACCGGTAAAAGACGGCACTATGGGGATTGGCTTGTGTTTATTGGTGTAGTTAGCCTGTTTCCAGAGATGTTTCGCGCGATTACCGACTACGGGGTAACTGGCCGGGCAGTAAAAAATGGCCTGCTGAGCATCCAGAGCTGGAGTCCTCGTGATTTCGCTCATGACCGGCACCGTACCGTGGACGAACGTCCTTACGGCGGCGGACCGGGGATGCTAATGATGGTGCAACCTTTGCGGGATGCTATTCATGCAGCAAAAGCCGCGGCAGGTGAAGGCGCGAAGGTGATTTATCTTTCACCTCAGGGACGCAAGCTTGATCAAGCAGGCGTCAGCGAACTGGCAGCGAGTCAGAAATTGATTCTGGTGTGCGGTCGCTATGAAGGGGTAGATGAGCGCGTAATCCAAACCGAGATTGACGAAGAATGGTCTATCGGCGATTACGTTCTCAGCGGTGGTGAGTTACCAGCAATGACGCTGATTGACTCGGTCTCCCGGTTTATTCCGGGTGTTCTGGGCCATGAAGCATCAGCAACGGAAGATTCCTTTGCTGACGGTTTGCTGGACTGTCCACACTATACTCGCCCTGAAGTGTTGGAAGGAATGGAAGTCCCGGCAGTTTTACTGTCAGGCAACCATGCCGAGATACGTCGCTGGCGTCTGAAGCAGTCGCTGGGCCGGACCTGGCTTAGAAGACCTGAACTTCTGGAAAACCTGGCTCTGACTGAAGAGCAAGCAAGGTTGCTGGCGGAGTTCCAACGGGAACACACACAACAGCAACATAAACATGATGGTGAGGCGTAAGCCCCCAAATATCAGTTTACCCAGGATAAGAGATTAAATTATGAGCAACATTATTAAGCAAATTGAACAAGAGCAGATGAAGCAGGACGTACCTTCTTTCCGTCCGGGTGACTCCGTGGAAGTGAAAGTATGGGTTGTTGAAGGTTCCAAAAAACGTCTGCAGGCATTCGAGGGCGTGGTTATCGCTATCCGTAACCGCGGTCTGCACTCTGCATTCACTGTTCGCAAAATTTCCAACGGCGAAGGCGTTGAGCGTGTCTTCCAGACTCACTCTCCAGTTATTGACAGCATTACTGTTAAACGTCGTGGTGCCGTTCGTAAAGCTAAACTGTACTACCTGCGTGAGCGTACTGGTAAGTCTGCTCGTATCAAAGAGCGTCTTAACTAAGATTCGCTTAAGCGACATCCAAGTTAAAAAGGGCTGGCCGCAAGGCTGGCCCTTTTTTATTGTCATTCCTCTCGAATGTTAACCTTCCCGCTGCAAATCATTTACAATGTCCCCGCTTCGGAGGACAGATGGCAGAGAACACATTTCATCGTAGTAACGGTAAACGCGTCGCGGCCTGGTTCGCGCTGTTTGCTATTGCGTTGATTATTGTGGCGCCGCTGATTTCCGTTTCACTGCAAAAAGACCCGATGAGTGCGATGCCCGGTATGCATCACGATATGTCGATGATGAGCGGGCATCATGATGGACACCATTCGGGCACGACGCCGGTCGATCACGCTGAGGCCTGCGGCTACTGTGTGCTGTTGGCGCACGTGCCGGGGCTTATCCTGGCCCTGGTGCTGCTGATCTGCGCGTTATTGTTACGCCTGCGTTTACGACCGCCGCGACTCCGCGTGCAGGTCTGGCATTTTTCCCCGTGGCTTTATCCTCCTACCCGCGCGCCGCCGTGTCTGCCTGCTTTTACCTGTTAACAACATAAGAATGGGCGCCAAGCGCCACACTCCTTGTTTGCTTTTTAAAAGGAAAAGTATGACAACCTGCACCCCGCGCGCGGCATGGGTCAACCTGCTGCGTCGTCTTCATTTTGCTATCGGTCTGTTTGTCGGACCGTTCATCTTCGTGGCGGCACTGACCGGCACTCTGTACGTTGCGACACCGCAGCTGGAAAATCTGCTGTATCGTGACGCTCTGACCGCAGAAAAAGGCGGAGAACCGCACTCTCTGGCCGAACAAATCGCCGTGGCAGAAAACGCGACGGGCCAGAACCTGGCGCTGTATGCCGTGCGTCCGTCACTGACGCCCGGTGAAACCACTCGCGTGATGTTTAGCTCCCCATCTTTGGGTGAGTCTGAAAGCCGGGCGCTGTTTATCGACCCCGTAACGCTGGCGGTGAAAGGCGATATAACGGTTTACGGCACCAGCGGCATTTTGCCTCTGCGTCAGTGGATTGATTACGCTCACCGCTCGCTGCTGCTGGGTGACGTCGGACGGCTTTACAGCGAGCTGGCAGCGTCGTGGATGTGGCTGGCGGCCTGCGGCGGAATTGCGCTGTGGTTCTTTACCCGGCCGAAACGGCGCATCCGTAACCGCGTGCAGAATAACCGTCGGGTGCATGTGATGCTGGGCTGGATCCTGCTGGGCGGTATGTTGCTGTTCTCGGCGACAGGCTTAACCTGGTCACAGTGGGCCGGCGGTAACGTCGATAAGCTGCGCTCAGCGTTAAACTGGCTGACGCCGCAGGTGAATACCCAGTTGAATGGCCAAATGATGATGTCAGACCCGCACGCTGAGCATCATGGTGGTCACGGTGGAATGACGATGGCAATGATGGCCCCGGACGTTGTGTTGTTTGATGACGTACTTCATCTGGCACAGAAGGGAGGGATTGATGCCAGCAAAGTTGAAATCCGTCCGGCAAAAAGTGAAGACAAAGCGTGGACGGTGACGGAGATCGATCGTGGCTGGCCGACTCAGGTCGACGCTGTGGCGATCGACGCGGCAAAAATGCAGATCGTCGATCGTACGCGTTTTGCTGATTTCCCGCTGATGGCAAAGCTGACGCGCTGGGGCGTGGATTTCCACATGGGCCTTCTGTTTGGTGTGCTGAATCAGATCCTGCTGGTAGCCTTTGGCACGGCGCTGTGCGTGATGATCGTGGTGGGTTATCGGCTATGGTGGTGTCGGCGTCCAACGCCTGCGAAATACAATCCGCTGATCACACTTACCCAAAGCTGGTTTGATTTGCCGCGAGTGGGGCAGTGGACGGTATCTGCGCTGGCCGTGTTGTTGGGCGTGGCGATGCCCGTATTAGGCGTCAGTTTACTGCTGTTTGTCGCCGTGGATGTGCTGCGCTGGCGCATGGCCAGCACAGTCGCAACGGTTCAGTCAGCAGACTAACCGTCAGGGCGCGCTGATGACGACCGTTACGCGGCGGTTTTCAGCGCGGCCCTGCGCCGTTTTATTGTTGGCAACGGGGTATTTTTTCCCAAGTCCGCGCGTCGTGAGATTGGTGCGCGGAATATGTGCTCCGTCTGCCCACGCATCGGCAACCCGGTCGGCGCGTTTGAGTGACAGCGCTTCGTTGTAACCCTCTTCGCCATAATTATCCGTGTGACCATCCATGCGGGCATGTGTTAAGCCAGTGGCGGCCAGGCGCGCGGCCATAGTCTGGATCTGCTGGCGGCTGTCGGTTTTCAGCGTAGAGTCATTGGTGTCAAACAGGATCTTATCCGACATACCCAATGACCAGTCGCCTGCGTTTTCACTGAATCCCCAGGTTTTCATTTCCGCGATTTGTTCCTGAGAGAATTTTCCCTGTGGTGCCTGACAGCCCGCCAAAAGCGATGCGGCGAGCAGAAGGGGAGTGACAAAGCGCTTAAACATGGTGAATTCCTTATGGTCTACAAAAGTGTCCTGGTACGCTGATTTTTCATCAGATACATATTTTTATCGGCCTGCTCCAGCAGCGTTTCCACGGTGTCATACTCGTTTGTCAGGGCATAACCGATACTCAGCGTGAACGGTGTTGAATGGCCATTACGCATATTCATTGCCGGGGTAAAGCGCTGTGCCAGCTCCGCACAAATTCTCTGAACCTGGAGCTCATCACTGATATTTCTCAGCAGAAAGGCGAACTCGTCGCCGCCCAGGCGGAAGGCGAGATGCTGTTTCCCACCAAACTCGGTGAGCCGCAGGGCGGTTTCAATCAGCACGTAATCGCCAGCGGCGTGGCCCCAGGTATCGTTGATGAATTTAAAATCATCGCCGTCCATGAAAAGCAGTGCCGATCCAGACTTCTCTTTTTCGTTGCTCATCAGCGTATTGATATGCGTGCGGAACGATGCCCGATTGGGCAAACCGGTCAGTGGATCGTGCATTGCGGTTTGCAGAAGCTGCTCGTTTTTGGCCTGAAGCGTTCGCTGCCACTGCTCCATTTCGTCCAGAAGACTGTTGAAGTCCTGGGCGAAGAGATGAAACTCTTCAATGCGTTCTTCCGGTACGCGGCGAGAGAAGTTACGGTTAGCCCGCACATCGTGAGCCACATCTGCAATGTTTTGCAGGGCATCAACCACGTCGGTATGCAGATGCCGCGAAATACCTAATGCCGCCGCGGTTGCCAGTAAAATACACGTGGTTAGCACTGCGAGTGAGGTCCAGATAAAGTGACTGATCAGGCTGTCGCGGGCGGTGAGACTGATTTGGCCCAGAATTTCCCCGTTGTGCACCACCGGATGCGTGGTGGGTTTGGGGAACAGCCAGTGGCTGATCAACATATTGAAGCGATCGTCGCTGGCGATACTGCCATAGGTCCAGTGCGCGAACAGGTTATTCTGTTTGTCGAAGACGTCCGCCTGAGCGAATTGGCCTTGTTTACCTATCATCGCCAGCGTATCCGTGGCGGCCGTTTCATCGCGGAATACCAGGGCCGCTTCAATGCTGTGGCTGAGGGTGGCCCCGGTCAGCTCCAGATTTTTCTGGGCGTACTGCTTGAGTGACACCACCGATACCACACACAGCATCAGCCAGATAAGCGTCATGGTAATGACGATGCTGGTCATATTGATGCGGCGTAAGGCGCGTTTAAACGTTGGGCGCTGCGCGGCGGAGTGTTCCTTATTCATGTTTTTTATTCCGGGCAAGCATTAACACGTCAGGATTGACCCTGACGCCACTTCTGGAAAGTGCATCAAGATTGACGGAAAACGTGACTTTCTGTGAGTTCATTTGCAGGCAGAATGCGCTACCGATAATGCACTCTGCGTTGTGTTCACTCATGGTGAGTAAAGGACGCGACTGAAAAACATTAATGATCTGCTGCTGCTGTTCGGGCGTTTCACTGCCGAAATAGAGCGCATCACATTTGGCGGCCAGCGCCTGTTGTTCATTTTGTACGGTGACCGGCAAATAGGGATGCGCGTCCGGCGTCCCGTGACTCAGGGCCGATACATAAGCAGAACTGGAGAAAATACAGAGTGTGGGTTTGTCGTGAGGCGCGGGCCAACGGGTGTAGCTCACAATACCGGAGACAATATCATGGACAGCATTATCCTGACCGGCAGAGGCAGCCAATACCGGTTTCGCTATAGTCAGAAATATCAGTGCCAAAGAGAGCGGGCACAATACAAGTCGCCACCGGGTGCTCACGAATGTTCCACGCATCCAGAATTAATACATTCATGTAGATTATATAAAGGTTAACATTATTCACTCAGCCAGTCATTAGCGCCCGTAATCTATTCCCTGCGTGCTGAGTTTCATTCTGCCAACAATTAATTACGAGCTTTATGACGCCCCATCAATTTAATCTGTTGGATTGCATTCCTTCGTTCATTCCTTTTTGCCAGGCTTCCCGTAGCGCCGTGGCGTTATCCAGGCTATCGCATCCTTCAGGGTAAATCTTGCCGGAAACACCCCAGCCAAAAAGCAGATGTGGTGTGCAGATATCTTTCAGACCCAGGGCATAACCCTTCAGGTACGCTTTACGATCGACTTTGGGATCGTCCTGGTCGCTCGCCAGTTGACTATCACTTCGGGCGGTCACGCCGCTTCGGCCATCATCAATACCTTCGCCGTACCAATCGGTGCTGGTCCATTGAGGGGAATGGGTGTAGGGATCAATCTGGCATCCGTTCAATAATAAAAGCAAAAGCGCACACAGGACTGGCTTCATAGGCTCCTCCATATCAGTGCTTTCAGCATAGCGGAGCCACTGCATATCGCGAGTGGCATTATTTGTTTACAGTAAAGAGCAAAATAAATGCGCCAAAAATGCTTGTTGTAAACTAATATTTACGGATTGTGGATTGAAATCTTTACCATGTGTGATATCGTAAGCTCAACCTCGCTGAGGAAACCCTTTTATCGCAAACGAGCTATACAGGATCACCATCATGCAAAAAGACGCGCTGAACAACGTACATATCGCCGACGAACACGTTCTGATCACTCCTGAAGTCCTGAAAGCGGAATTCCCGCTGACCGTTGAACAGGAAGGCCAGATTGCCCAGTCCCGTCAGACCATTTCCGATATCATTGCCGGGCGCGATCCGCGTCTGCTGGTGGTCTGTGGGCCATGCTCTATCCACGATCCGGAAGCTGCGATTGAATACGCTCGTCGGTTTAAAGCCCTTGCCGCAGAGGTCAGCGATAGCCTCTACCTGGTGATGCGCGTCTACTTTGAAAAACCTCGTACCACCGTTGGCTGGAAAGGGTTGATCAACGATCCACACATGGATGGCTCGTTTGATGTTGAAGGCGGCCTGAAAATTGCGCGCCGTTTGCTGGTAGAACTGGTCAGCATGGGCCTGCCGCTGGCGACTGAAGCGCTCGACCCGAACAGCCCGCAGTACCTTGGCGATCTGTTCAGCTGGTCCGCTATCGGCGCGCGTACTACAGAATCTCAGACTCACCGTGAAATGGCATCCGGTCTGTCAATGCCGGTTGGCTTTAAAAACGGCACCGACGGCAGCCTCGCGACGGCAATCAACGCCATGCGTGCGGCGGCAATGCCACACCGTTTTGTCGGTATCAACCAGGCTGGTCAGGTTTGCCTGCTGCAAACTCAGGGCAACCCGGATGGACATGTGATCCTGCGCGGTGGTAAAGCGCCAAACTACAGCCCTGCAGACGTCGCTCAGTGTGAAAAAGAGATGGAACAGGCGGGACTGAAGCCTGCGCTGATGGTAGATTGCAGTCATGGTAACTCCAACAAAGATTACCGCCGTCAGCCTGCCGTGGCAGAATCCGTGGTTGCACAGATTAAAGATGGTAACCGTTCCATTATCGGTCTGATGATTGAAAGTAATATTCATGAAGGTAATCAGTCTTCCGAGCAGCCACGTTGCGATATGAAATACGGCGTGTCGGTGACCGATGCCTGCATCAGCTGGGAAGCGACGGATGCGCTGTTGCGCGAGCTTGATAAAGATTTGCGTGGCCAGCTGGCGGCTCGTCTGGCGTAAGAGGAATTTATGGTTGCTGAACTGACCGCGCTACGCGATCAAATAGATGAAGTAGATAAGGCGCTGCTGGAATTACTGGCGCGCCGTCTGGAGCTGGTGGCTGAAGTCGGCGAAGTCAAAAGTAAGTATGGCTTGCCGATTTACGTTCCTGAGCGCGAGGCGTCAATGCTGGCGTCGCGCCGTCAGGAGGCCGCTGCGTTAGGGGTTCCGCCCGATCTTATCGAAGACGTTCTGCGTCGGGTGATGCGCGAATCCTACTCCAGCGAAAATGACAAAGGCTTTAAAACGCTTTGTCCGCAACTGCGTCCGGTCGTTATCGTCGGCGGTGGCGGCCAGATGGGACGTTTGTTTGAGAAAATGCTGACCCTGTCAGGTTATCAGGTGCGGATCCTCGAAAAGGACGACTGGGCGCGTGCGGAAGAGATGCTCTCCGATGCGGGAATGGTTATCGTCAGTGTACCGATTCACTCCACGGCGGAGATAATCGAGAAGCTGCCAGCCCTGCCAGCGGACTGTATTCTGGTCGATCTGGCATCGGTGAAAGCCGTTCCGCTGCAGGCCATGCTGGCGGCACACAATGGTCCGGTACTGGGATTACACCCGATGTTCGGCCCGGACAGCGGCAGCCTGGCGAAACAGGTTGTGGTGTACTGCGATGGTCGTCAGCCGGAAGCGTACCAATGGTTCCTGGAGCAGATTCAGGTATGGGGCGCACGTTTGCACCGCATCAGCGCGGTGGAACACGACCAGAATATGGCGTTCATTCAGGCACTGCGCCACTTCGCGACCTTTGCGTACGGGCTGCATCTGGCGGAAGAGAATGTCCAGCTGGAACAGCTGCTGGCGCTGTCGTCACCGATTTACCGCCTGGAACTGGCGATGGTTGGACGTCTGTTTGCGCAGGATCCTCAGCTGTATGCGGACATCATCATGTCTTCGCAGAGCAATATTGCGCTGATTAAACGTTACTACAAACGATTTGGTGAGGCGATTGAACTGCTGGATCAGGGCAACAAACAAGCCTTTATCGACAGCTTCCGTAAGGTTGAACACTGGTTCGGCGATTACGCTCAGCGTTTCCAGAGCGAAAGCCGGACGCTGTTACGGCAGGCGAACGACAGTCGGCAATAAAAAACTGTTCAAACCCAGCATACATCAAGCTGTATGTGCGTTGGCTGCGTCTGTTCACCCCAGACACTTACCTGAGTAAGCCCTGGGGATTCGCAAGCTTGCCGCCATTCTGCAACTCGATTTATTTTGGGTTTATACTCAAAAGCCAGAGGGGAAACCCGCTGGCTTTTTTTATAGGGAAACGAACATGGCTCAACCTGATGTGCTGTTTGATTACACCGGTCATTTGCCGGAATGCCCAACCTGGAGCGAGGCTGAGCAGGCGCTCTATTGGGCCGACATCCTGGAGTATGAAATTCATCGTTACGATATCAAGAGTGGCGAACATCAGGTGTTGCAGTTTCCAGAAGAGGTGGGGTGCTTTTCACTTCGGGAAAAGGGCGGGTTTATCGTCGCCCTGCGCAGCGCTATCTGGTTAAGCGACAGCCGCGGGCTACTGGTGCGTAAAATTTGCGATAACCCGAGCAATCCACAGCTGGCTCGTTTTAACGACGGCGGAACCGATCGTGACGGCCGTTTTTACGCAGGCACGTTCTGGGGGCCAGGCGATTACAACGGTGCGCTGCTGGTGCGGATAGACAATAAACTCAAACCGAAAGTTATTCAGTGTGATATTCACGGTGCCAACGGGCTGGCCTTTAGCGCCGATAAAAAATGGATGTACACGTCGGATACCCCAAATAGCGTTATTTTTCGCACGCCATTAGATGAGCAAGGTGAGCCCGGCAAGCGTGAGCCGTTCCGTCGTTTCAGTGCGGGCGAGGGCATTCCGGATGGCGCCGCGGTAGATGAAGAAGGCTGCTACTGGAGTGCGATGTTCGATGGCTGGCGGGTGGCGCGTTTTTCACCGGAGGGACAGCAACTGGAAGAGTATCGTTTGCCGGTCCGTTGCCCGACGATGGTGTGCTTTGGTGGTCCGGAGATGAAAACGTTGTTTATCACCACCACCCGAGAAAACATGAGCGCCGAAGAGGTTCGTCGATATCCGCTCTCCGGCGCAATCTTCACCCTGCCGGTTGCTGTGGCAGGGATGAAGAAACTGCCGTTTATCGAAGGTTAAGCCGGGTCAACTGGCACGACGGTTTCGCTCGGATAACAGCCCAGCACTTTCATGGAGCGGGTGATTTCACCCAGCTCCTTCAATGCGCTTTGCATTGCATCGGCTTCCAGATTGGCCTGCACATCCAGATAAAACATCTCTTCCCACGGATTACCGTAAATCGGACGCGACTCCAGCTTGGTCATGATCACATTATGATTACGTAATACCAGCAGCGCCTCGACCAGTGCACCGGCCTGTTGCCCGGTGGCTATCAGCAGCGTTGTTTTGGCTGGCACCTGTGCGGAGACATTGATGGCTTTACGGGCCAGGACCACGAAGCGGGTAATGTTCTGCGTCTGGTTTGCCAGATTGCGTTCCAGCACCTGTAATCCATAAAGACCGCCACCCGCCTCGCTGCCAAGCGCGGCCACGTGTGGAGAATTGGCTTCGGCCACTTTTTCCATCGCCGCTGACGTGCTTTCGGTGTACTCAATTTTCCAGTGAGGATAGCGATTCAGGAACTGGCTGCACTGCTGGAAAGGTTGTGGATGGCTGTATACGGTTTCGATTTGGTCGAGACTGGTCGAGCCGGAAACCAGCACGCAGTGATCGATAGGGATAGTCATCTCACCCACAATCGACAGGCTGGTATGCTGCAGCAGATCGTAAACGTCGTTGATCGCACCTGAGCTGGTGTTTTCAATCGGTACCACGGCGTAGTCAGCTTGTCCGGTTTCGACCTGATTGAAAATGTCGGAGAATTTCGCACAGCCGCTTTCGATAAACTCCTCAAAATGACGGGCAGCATACTGACGTGCAGCGAGGTGGGAATACGATCCTTTTGGCCCGAGGAATGCGATGCGCGCTGAGTGGGGGTTAATTTTGTTCAGATGCTGCTGAAGCAGCGCCTGCTGAGTCAGGACCGAATCCTCGATAATCAGCTGGAACAGGCGTGTGATGTAGTGCGCATCGAGATGATGGGTCTGGCCCAGAGTAATCAGGCGTTCGAGCAGATCGCGCTCTCGGTCGATGTCGCGTACCGGGCGATGAGATAACAGTTTCGCTTTACCCACTTCAACAGCCAGCCCACGACGCTCGGCCAGTAGTGAGAGCAACTTTTCATCCAGTGCGCTTATCTTATCGCGCAGAGCCAGTAACGGGTTTTCCGCAGTCATAATGTCGCCTTTCTTGTTATCAATAAAAAAGGCCCCCCGTTGTGGGAGGCCTTATTGTTCGTCTTCGCATTCTTTATCACACGACGAAACGCCTCCCAATCAGGGGAAGGTAAAAAAGAATGCGAAGAAGAACGGGACAATTTTCATCAGGGTTTCCTTGGAAGCACGCAGTTAAAGTAACCGTACTGTTTTCATGCTGTCAACCGCTAAAACAGCCGGGCACAAAAAACGCGCCCGGAGGCGCGTTGGATTAACACAGTTGATAAGGATTACTCTTGTTCAACGAAGTTGACGTCTTTCACCGATGCGTTGGCGCGACGTGCTTCCCCTTTGTGTTGCACTTTATTGAGCTGCCTTTCCAGCTTGTTGATCAATTCATTAATGGCAGTGTACATATCTTCGTGACGTGCGCTGGCAACCAGGTGGCCATTCGGCGTGTTCATGGTTGCATCGGCAACAAAGCCCTGCGGTTCCTTAGACAGAACAATATGGGGGTTAATCAGATGAGTTTGCCATTTTTCAAGTTTGGTGAGACGGTCTGCGACGTGCTGGCGGATGGCCGGAGTAATATCCATTTGTTTACTGGTAATGTTCATTGTCATAAATTTTACCTCTTGTCTTTCCCGTCTTGGTGATTCCAGCATACCGTTCTCAATGTCAAAATGTGTGATCTGTATCACGTTATTTTGTCACTTTTTGTCAGTCAGCGTAATTTGTGAGGCAGGACAGGAACAGGGTATTTAATACTTGAGGAATGGGGAAAAGAGGGCCATAGTTGATGGGATGACTACGAGCTAAACCGGTTCAGCGTCCTCACGAATTGCATAAAAAAAGGCAGCCTTTGGGGCTGCCTTTTTCGTTATCAGGACAATCAGCTGCTGGTCTTGTCGCCATTGGCGGCAATGATTTTCGCCACTTTGTCGGCCTGCGCGTTCATCTGCATTTCGCGGTAGGCTTTTTCCATCTTCGGCAGCGCATCGCGAGTAGCCTGCGTGTCCGGGAAATCGCGGAGCATGCCTTCAACGCGGTTCACAACGGCGACCCATGCACCACGATCGGTATAGTAATCGACAACCGACAGTTCATACTTCGCCAGACGGTCTTTCAGGAATACCATGCGCTTGTAACCGTCGGACGCGTACTGGCTCTGCGGATAACCACGGACCAGCTTGGAGAAGTCATTGAATGCGTCACGGGCGTGCTGCGGATCGCGATCAGAGCGGTCAACGCCAAAGAAGCCCTGCAGGGCGCTGTCATCCAGAGCCATGTTGGTCAGGCCGCGCATATAGATGACGTAGTCGATATTCGGGTGAGTCGGGTTAAGACGCATGAAGCGGTCGATGGCAGCCTGAGCCAACGGCAGATCGGCGTTTTTGTAGTACGCATAAATCAGGTCGAGCTGAACCTGCTGAGAATACGGGCCGAATGGATAGCGGTTATCCAACGCTTCCAGTTGCGTTATCGCCTGTTTCCAGTTACCGTCCTGCAACTTTTGTTGAGCAGTCGCGTAGATTTCATTTGGCGGGCTATCAGGCACCTCTTCCTTTGAACCGGAACAACCCGCCAAAGCCAGGCTGAGTGTGGCAAGGGCCACCAGGTATTTCATGCGCGTCATGACGTTTTGACTTTCCTCAGAATGTTTATGCGGGAGATTATCATTCCTGCTCCCGATTAAGACCAGCTACAATAGCACACTATATTATACGGCGAAGCCGTAAAACCCAACGTTAAACGAAGAAGCTGTTTATGGCACAACAAGTACAACTCACCGCAACGGTATCCGAAAAACAACTCGGTCAACGCTTAGATCAGGCTTTGGCCGAAATGTTCCCGGATTATTCACGTTCACGCATAAAAGAATGGATTCTTGACCAGCGAGTGCTGGTTAACGGCGTCATTTGTAGCACGCCGAAGGAGAAAGTGTTGGGGGGAGAACATGTCGCCATCAACGCTGAAATCGAAGAAGAAGCGCGGTTCGAGCCGCAGGATATCCCGCTGACCATCGTCTATGAAGATGACGACATTCTCGTTATCAACAAGCCTCGCGGTCTGGTCGTGCATCCGGGTGCGGGCAATCCAGACGGGACTATCCTTAATGCGTTGCTGCATTATTATCCGCCGATTGTCGATGTTCCACGTGCGGGTATTGTCCATCGTCTGGATAAGGACACCACCGGTTTGATGGTCGTTGCGAAAACCGTTCCAGCGCAAACGCGTCTGGTGGAATCGCTGCAGCTGCGTGAAATTACCCGCGAATATGAGGCCGTCGCAATTGGTCACATGACGTCGGGCGGAACGGTGGAAGAACCTATTAGTCGCCACCCGACCAAGCGTACCCATATGTCCGTTCACCCAATGGGTAAACCGGCGGTGACGCATTACCGCATCATGGAGCATTTCCGTATTCACACGCGTCTGCGTCTGCGTCTGGAAACGGGGCGTACGCACCAGATTCGTGTGCACATGTCGCACATCACCCATCCGCTGGTGGGCGATCAGCTTTACGGCGGCCGTCCGCGTCCACCGAAAGGGGCGTCAGAAGCCTTCATCACTGAACTGCGTAAATTCGATCGCCAGGCGCTGCACGCAACCATGCTTCGCCTCTACCATCCAATTACGGGCATCGAGATGGAATGGCATGCGCCAATTCCACAGGATATGGTTGATCTCATTGCCGCTATGCGCGCTGATTTTGAAGAACACAAGGACGACGTCGCCTGGTTATGACCAAGATTATTGTTCCACAGTGGCCGATGCCTGCGGGCGTCGGAGCATGTAGCTCAACGCGAGTGGGTGGCGTGAGTGCGTCTCCCTGGGATTCTCTTAATCTCGGTGCCCACTGTGGTGATAATCCGGAGCACGTTGAAGAGAACCGTCGTCGCTTCTACGAAGCGGCCGCGTTTCCATCGCGTCCGGTCTGGCTTGAGCAGGTCCACGGTAATGCAGTACTAACGCTGACCGGTGGCGAGTACGGTTCCAAACGGGCCGACGCGTCATACAGCAACAAGGCGGGTCTGGTCTGTGCTGTGATGACTGCCGACTGTCTTCCGGTGCTGTTTTGTAATCAGGCGGGTACTGAAGTGGCTGCCGCCCATGCGGGTTGGCGTGGTTTATGTGATGGCGTGCTTGAGCAAACTGTCGCACAATTTCAGGGTAAGCCGGAAAACATTCTCGCCTGGCTTGGCCCTGCAATTGGTCCGCAGGCATTCGAAGTGGGTCCGGAAGTCCGTGAAGCATTCATGGATAAAGATGCGAAAGCTGATAGCGCTTTCCGCCCTGCTGGTGAGAAGTATTTCGCCGATATCTATCAGTTAGCCCGTCAGCGTCTGGCAAATCTCGGCGTGACTCAGGTGTTCGGCGGTGAACGCTGTACGCTAAGCGAAAAGGATGATTTTTTCTCTTATCGACGCGATCGGACCACCGGTCGTATGGCAAGTTTCATTTGGCTGATATAACCTAAAGAATCAAGACGATCCAGAAGGCTGACATATTTTTCACATAGTCCAGGTCTCTAACCTTGAATAATTGAGGGATGACCTCATTTAATCTCCAGTAGCAAAATTGACCTGTTATGGGAGGAATTATGCGTCTGGATCGTCTTACCAATAAATTCCAGCTTGCACTCGCCGATGCCCAATCTCTGGCATTAGGGCACGACAACCAATTCATCGAACCTCTTCATCTCATGAGCGCACTTCTGAATCAGGAAGGCGGTTCGGTACGTCCTTTATTAACTTCAGCTGGCATTAATGCCGGGCAGTTACGCACGGCCATCGATCAGGCATTGAGCCGTTTACCGCAGGTGGAAGGCACTGGCGGTGACGTTCAGCCGTCTCAGGATCTGGTCCGTGTACTGAATCTTTGCGACAAGCTGGCGCAAAAACGAAATGACAACTTTATCTCGTCAGAGCTGTTTGTTCTGGCGGCGCTTGAATCACGTGGCACGCTTGCCGACCTGTTAAAAACCGCCGGAGCAACAACCGCCAATGTGACGCAGGCGATTGAACAAATGCGTGGAGGTGAAAACGTGAATGACCAGGGTGCTGAAGATCAGCGTCAGGCGTTAAAGAAATATACCCTTGATCTCACCGAGCGAGCCGAACAGGGGAAACTTGATCCGGTCATCGGCCGTGACGAAGAAATCCGCCGTACCATTCAGGTATTGCAGCGTCGTACCAAAAACAACCCGGTTCTGATCGGTGAGCCTGGCGTGGGTAAAACCGCGATCGTCGAAGGGCTGGCTCAGCGTATTGTTAACGGCGAAGTACCGGAAGGGCTGAAAGGCCGCCGGGTACTGGCGCTGGATATGGGTGCGCTGGTGGCCGGGGCGAAATACCGCGGTGAGTTCGAAGAGCGTCTGAAAGGCGTGCTGAACGATCTCTCAAAACAGGAAGGCAACGTCATCCTGTTTATTGATGAGCTGCACACCATGGTTGGTGCCGGTAAAGCTGACGGCGCAATGGATGCCGGTAACATGCTGAAACCCGCATTGGCGCGTGGTGAACTGCACTGCGTCGGGGCCACTACGCTTGATGAATATCGTCAATATATAGAGAAGGACGCTGCGCTTGAGCGTCGATTCCAGAAAGTATTCGTGGCTGAGCCGACAGTTGAAGACACCATCGCGATTTTACGTGGCCTGAAAGAGCGTTATGAATTGCACCACCACGTGCAAATCACAGACCCGGCGATTGTGGCTGCGGCGACATTGTCGCACCGCTACATTGCCGACCGACAGTTACCGGATAAAGCCATCGACCTTATCGATGAAGCTGCTTCCAGTATCCGCATGGAGATTGACTCCAAACCGGAAGAGCTTGACCGACTTGAACGCCGCATCATCCAGCTCAAGCTGGAACAGCAGGCCTTGAAGAAAGAGTCTGACGAAGCCAGCCTGAAACGTCTGGATATGCTCAACGAAGAACTGGACGATAAAGAACGTCAGTATTCGGAACTGGAAGAAGAGTGGAAAGCGGAAAAAGCGTCTCTGTCCGGAACCCAGACGATTAAGTCTGAACTTGAGCAGGCGAAGATTGCGATTGAACAGGCTCGTCGCGTCGGTGATTTAGCGCGGATGTCTGAATTGCAGTACGGCAAAATTCCGGAGCTGGAAAAACAACTGACGATTGCCGAGCAATCTGAAGGCAAAACCATGCGTCTGCTGCGTAACCGCGTTACCGACGTAGAGATTGCCGATGTGCTGGCGCGCTGGACCGGGATCCCGGTGGCGAGAATGCTGGAAGGCGAGCGTGACAAACTGCTGCGTATGGAGCAGGAGTTGCACAGCCGGGTGATTGGCCAGAACGAAGCGGTAGAAGCCGTTTCCAATGCCATTCGCCGTAGTCGGGCTGGTTTGTCTGACCCGAATCGCCCGATTGGTTCGTTCCTGTTCCTCGGGCCAACAGGTGTCGGTAAAACCGAGCTTTGCAAAGCGCTGGCTAACTTCATGTTCGATAGCGACGATGCGATGGTGCGTATCGATATGTCCGAGTTTATGGAGAAACACTCCGTCTCGCGTCTGGTCGGTGCGCCTCCAGGATATGTTGGCTATGAAGAAGGTGGCTATCTGACCGAAGCGGTCCGTCGTCGTCCTTATTCTGTCATTCTGCTGGATGAAGTAGAGAAAGCGCATCCTGATGTATTCAACATTCTCCTTCAGGTGCTGGACGATGGACGACTGACGGACGGGCAGGGGAGAACGGTCGATTTTCGCAATACCGTGGTCATCATGACGTCGAACCTGGGTTCCGACTTGATTCAGGAACGTTTCGGCGAGCTGGATTATGGGCACATGAAAGATCTGGTGCTGGATGTGGTGAGCCACAGCTTCCGCCCAGAGTTCATCAACCGTATCGATGAAGTGGTGGTCTTCCATCCTCTGGGTGAAAAACACATCGCATCGATTGCGAAGATCCAGCTGCAGCGTCTTTACCAGCGTCTCGAAGAGCGTGGATACGATGTACATATAGAAGATGATGCGCTGGCGCTGCTGAGTGCCAACGGCTATGACCCGGTTTACGGCGCACGGCCATTGAAGCGCGCTATTCAGCAGCAGATTGAAAACCCACTGGCACAGCAAATCCTTTCTGGAGAGCTGATTCCTGGGAAAACTATCCTGCTGAAAGTCAAAGATGGCCATATTGTGGCAGTGCAGTAAGTCACATAAATGCAAAAACGGGCCCTCAGGGGCTCGTTTTTGTTTAAAAACCAGGCGAATATTACCGTCTGGCACATCATTTGTATGAATATTGAACGGTTGAAAGTTTTTTTCGAATTTATACTTGCCGTCTCGTCAGAACTGCCTATAATGCGCCTCCACTGACACGGAACAACGGCACGCTAGCCGCCGGGTCAGAAGGGTTTCTCAGGAAATCCTGACAGAGAAAAGCGAAAATAATTGCTTGACTCTGAATGAGGAAAACGT
>Ga0160467_100361_pt1 | contig 47243 bp, 32 predicted proteins | sample HID1972I_E11MG_FD_108221 | JGI IMG/M metagenome (GOLD analysis project Ga0160467, IMG submission 108221) | Enriched pill bug-associated microbial communities from UW Madison campus, WI, USA - HID1972I_E11 MG | ecosystem: Host-associated > Arthropoda: Insects > Digestive system > Unclassified ... | reverse complement strand
TTCGTACGCCCGGATGGCCGGGCGTTCGACAGCGTTGCGCCGGCCCGTGACTCCGACTGGACGCAGCTGCCGCGACAGCACCGCCAGCGAGAGCTGAAGATCGATGCGGACACGGCCGCCACAGGCTGGTGCGGGGAGCGTATGGACTACGGCCTCGCACTTGAGATCCTGTTCGCGCAGACCGCAGACCGCAGACCGCAGACCGCAGACCGTGGGACCGCGAGACCGAGCAGACCGCCCGGGCCACGCAACCCCCGCAACCCGGCGCAGTCCTTCTCCGCGACGGCGCGGCCCACCCGTGACCTTCCCGCGGGAACGTCGTGAGGGTCGCGCGGTGAGGGTCTCTCAGCAGTGTCGTTGAGCCCGTTCCCTGTCGAGCTGCGATCCGCGTCGGACTCCAATTCGACACAGTTGATGATCCGGTAGTAGGGTGGTCACTAAAACTCACGTCTGAGCTTGCAACGTGTCCTTACGAACGCGACGCAGGCATAGACGCGATGTCCAACACCAAGCTTACTGTTTCCGCAGCAGTCCTCGCGGCGCTCGCCGGCGCGATGTTGTCGGCTGCTGCTCACGCTCAGGAGTCTGCAGCCCCTGTGGAGTCCGAGAGCAGCGCGACGTCGGACGGCGACGTCGCGACGCTGAGCGACCTGCAGGTCGTCGATGATCCGCTGCGGGCGCTGCCGAACGAGATCAGCTCGTCGTCCTTCGGGTTCGCGAAGCCCTTGCTGGAGACGCCGCGCTCGGTGTCTTTTGTGAGCCAGGAGCAGATCGAGCTGTTCGGGCTTTCGGCGGTCGAGGATCTCTCACGGCTCGTGCCGGGGACGTTCACGACGACCCGCTTCGGCATCCAGGGCGGCATCGACGTCCGCAACGTCGCGGCGGATACCTACCTGCGTGGCATGAAGCGCGTGGCGCTCCAGGGCCACGGGCGCAGCGTGCTGGCGGCCATGGATTCCATCGAAGTGGTGAAGGGGCCGCCTTCGCCGATCTTCGGCATGGGCAAGATCGGCGGCTATACGAACATGATCCCGAAGTCGGGCCGTGCGAAGACCGGCGGCTATCTGCCGTCCAGCCAGGGGTTCGCGCAGGCGATCATCGGCAAGTACGACCGCTCGGAGTGGTCGTTCGGCGTCGGGGGGCCGGTGGCGTTCGGCCCCAAGCGAGGGGGGTTCTATGTCTACGGCCTGCTCGAGGACTCGGAGTCGTTCGCGCTCGGCGTGCCGATCGAACAGAAGATGGGACAGGCCGCGCTCAACATCGACAACTTCATCGGGCCGTTCCGCCTCGAGGCGGGCGTCATCGGACAGAAGTCCCGCACGGCCGGTGCGCTGACGGGCCGCTTCAACCAGGCGCTGGTGGATCGCGGCGAGTACATCCGCGGTACGCCGCTCGTCAACCTCGACCTGAATGGCAACGGAACCATCGGGTATCTCGAGATGCATCAGGCATCGCCCGTGCGGGGCCGCATCAGTGGCAACAACCAGCCGCTGATCCAGACCTGGGCGTGGCCGACCGATTCGGCCGGCAACCCGCTGCCGCTCGACCAGTTCCCGAAGGTCGCGGGTATCCCGGAGTCCATGTACACGGAGCTCGTGAACCGCTGCGGCGGCGTCACCGGCACGAGCCCGACGTGCCCGGACCCGACCGGCCTGCTGCGCGCCCAGGGCATCGGCGGCCCGCTGCCGACTTCCGGGTTCGTGCCGGCGGGCATGCCGCTCGACCCGCGAACCGTGGGCTACGACATTCTCGACATGCGCCGCAACGCCGCCTTCGAGCGGGAGGTGCGTGCGCAGTTCAACACCGCGTACATCGATCTGGTCTACGACGTGAACCCCGACTTCACGATGAAGAACCAGATCTTTTTCGACAACATGAACCAGCACAAGCTGTCGAACCAGCCGTGCTGCGGGCCGCAGGACGTGTGGGTGTACGAAGACAAGTTCACCCTCACGCGCCGTCTCGGCGATCTGCCGGAATGGTTGAGCATCAACACCCTCGGGTCCGTCAACTTCCGCCTCACGCGGGCGGAAACGCGTAGCGGCGGCGGTGGCGGCGATTTCGGCACGCATCGTACGGATGCCATGGCGCCCACGTGGATCGACAAGATGGGCGGCATGACCGCCAACACGACGTTCACCAATCCGTTCGACAACTCCGTGCTGAGCGCCGATGGCGCACCGCTCGGCGCACCGGCGATGAGCCAGTTCTGGGAGGCCGGCGTCGGGCTCATGTTCGACATCGACCTCTTCCGCAAGACGAACCTGCTGATCGGCGGCCGCTACGACAGCTCGGAAGCCAAGCGCAGGAGCGATGCGAGCGGGATGAACGGCACGAGCGGCACTTCCGCGAACCCCGGCACCCCGATCACCACGGGCACGTATTCGAAGGGCTCCGATTCCGGCACGTCATACAGCATCAGTCTGTCGCACGAGCTCCCGTACAAGATCCGCCCGTATGTGACGTACGCGGAGGCGAGCATCGCGCTCGACGGCAACAACAACACGCTGAGCGACGGCATCATCCAGTCCGGGCACATCGGTGAGGCGCGCATCACCGAGATCGGCATGAAGACGAGCTTGTTCGGCGACAAGCTGTTCTTCTCCATCGCGGGATACGAGCAGACCCGCATGAGTGTCACGAACTCCGACGACGACTCGGCGATCGTCGACGCCTTCGCGTCCTCGACGCTGACGCGCGGCGCGGAAGTGGAGTTCAAGTGGGTGCCGGCGCGCAACCTCTTCGTCTCGCTCTACGGCATGACGCAGAGGACGAAGTTCGACCCGAACCTCGGTGGTACGCTGCTGGTGGATGCGCGCACGCTCGGCTTCCAGGACGTGATCGACCCGGCGACGGGGCAGGTGATCTACCCGGCCGAAGCGTTCCTGTACGGCGGCCGCAGCCGCATCATGCTGCCGGACGACATGTCCGAGTACCGCTACAAGTCCGGCAACCCCGAGAACCAGTTCGGGCTGTCGATGAACTACCAGATGAACAACGGGCTCGGGTTCACCTTCAGCGGCAACCGCTTCTCGGATGTGTGCACCGGGCGGCTGTGTATCGTGAAGCTGCCGGCCTACAACATCGCCAACGCCGGCGTCTTCTTCGATCACAAGAACTGGCACGCGAAGCTCGACATCTACAACCTCCTGGACGAGCGGTACTTCAAGCCGCGAACCGGTGACACGCTGGGCGACGCGCTCGCGCAGGCGATGCCGGACCGCCGCTGGCAGCTCACCGTGAAGATCGACTTCCTGTGAGCACCGTGAGAGTCGCTGGCGCGCGCTTCGCGCCACTGCTCGTCGCGGCCCTGCTGGCGGCCGGCTGCGGCGTCAGCACTGAGCCGGTGTCCGTCGATGCGGCCGCGACTCCCAGGCGCTTCGAGCTCATGGAGGCGACGATCGGCGACGTGCATTCCGCCTTTGCTTCAGGGCAGCTCACGACTCGAGTCCTGGTGCAGATGTATCTCGACCGCATCGAGGCCTACGACAAGCAGGGCCCGGCCATCAACGCAGTGATCTCCCTCAATCCGGAGGCGCTGGCCGAGGCCGACCGGCTGGACGCGGCGTACAGGTCCGGTGGTCTGACGGGCCCGCTGCACGGGATTCCGATCCTGCTGAAGGACCAGATGGACGCCGCAGGCATGCCGACCACGCTCGGCACGGTCCTGCTGAAGGATTACCGTCCGACGAAGGACGCGTTCGTGACCGACAAACTGAAGAAGGCCGGTGCAATCATCCTGGGCAAGGTGACGCTGGGTGAGCTTGGGGGTGGCGACACCTACGGCTCGTTGTTCGGCGCCACGCACAATCCTTATGCGCTCGACCGCACGGTCGGTGGGTCATCCGGCGGGACAGGCGCGGCGGTCACCGCGAACTTCTCGACGGTGGGCGTGGGCCAGGAAGGGTTTGCGTCCATCCGCCGTCCGTCCGCGTGGAACAGCATCGTCGGAATGCGGCCGACCGCTGGCCTCGTGAGCCGCAGCGGAGTCTACGCGGGCTGGCCTTCGCGCAACGGTTCGCTCGGCCCGATGGCGCGCACGGTGGAGGATCTTGCGAAGGTCCTGGACGTGATGGTCGGCTACGACGCGGAAGACCCGATCACCGCGCACGGGGCCGGGCACATTCCCGAGAGCTATACGAAGTTCCTCGACAGGAACGGCCTGAAGGGTGCTCGCATCGGCATCGTTCGGGAGTCGCTCAGCGAGAGCGCGGAGACGGGCAGCGAAGACTGGCGCAACGTCGATGCCGTGTATGAGGCGGCGATCCGGGAGCTCGAGGCGGCGGGCGCCGTCATCGTGGACAACGTCGTGATTCCCGATGTGAAGCCGCTGCTCGCCAAACGTGCGAGCGCCGACGGGGACGCGGCCTGGGCGCAGTACTTCGGCCGGAACATCGACGCGTCGCCCTTCAAGACGCGCGCGGAGATGTTCTCCCCGGAGAACGTGAAGAAGGTCGGCGCGCACAAGCGACTCGGGAGCGGCTCCGGCACGCAGGAGCCGCAGGTGGCGCGCTACTACCAGTACCTCGTCGCGCGAGACCAGCTCGAGACCAACCTGCTGAAGGTGATGGCGGACCACGAGCTCGACGCCATCGTCCACAAGACTGTCGAGCACACGGCGACGCTGATCTCCGAGGGGATGAGTCCGCCGTACCCGAGCTCGAAGGGCGTGCCGCACATCAACACGTTCCTGATGTACGCGTCGTCCATGACGGTGCCCGCGGGCTTCACGAAGGATGCGCTGCCGGTTGGCATCACGTTCCTCGGCCGGCCGTACGCGGAGCCGACACTGATCCGCCTGGCGTATGCGTACGAGCAGGCCACACATCACCGCAAGCCGCCGCCGAGCACGCCGCCTCTGTGAGAGCGCGGCGCGGCTGCGGGAGCAGGTTTCACTGACAACGATTGGGGCAAGCGAGAGAACCATGCAAAAGAAACTCAGGTCTGCGCTCGTGTCGGCGACCGCGCTGCTGGTGGCGATGCTGCCGGCTGCCGTGCAGGCTCAGGGCTTCCAGGTCGAAGAAGCGAGCATCAGCGACGTGCATCGCGCGATCCAGGAAGGTCAGACGACCTGCCAGGGCATCGTGGAGCAGTACATTGCGCGCGCCAAGGCATACAACGGCATGTGCACGGCGCTCGTCACGAAGGACGGCAAGAACGTCCCGGCCGTGAAAGGTGCCGTGCGGGCCGGCACGCCGATCGTGTTTCCGACGAAGACCGTACCGGTCTCGAAGGTGCTGCCGGACATCGAACAGTACCAGGGCCTGCCGATCGAGTACGGCCGCATGGAGAAGACGCTCTCCGACCCGACGGTGTACCAGCAGTTCGGCATGCGTGTGGGCATGCCGAACGCCGGCCAGCTGAACGCGCTGGAGACCATCAACATTCGCGGTGAGCGCTCGGTGTCCTGCAAGGCGCAGTGCGATCTGCATCCGTCGAAGGGCGCGCTGCCGGCCTCGTGTCCGAAGGCCTGCGACGCCTTTCGCGCGCAGCCGGATGCGCTCGAGCGCGCCGCCGAGCTCGACAGCAGGTACGGCCGCAACCCGGACCTGAAGGCGATGCCGATGTACTGCATCGCCTTCTCGTGGAAGAACTGGTACGACGCGAAGGACATGCGGGCCACCGGCGGCAACGACGTGAACTTCGCGTTCGACGCGCCGAAGTACGACTTCCCGGATATCGCGCAGCTGCGCGAGAAGGGGGCCATCAGCTTCGCGGTGGCGACGGCATCGTCCACCGGCGTCAGCGCGCCCGGCCCCGCCAGGGCGAACTCGATCATTCCGGCGAACAACTTCCAGGACGCGGCCTGGATGGGCCAGCCCTGCAACCCGTACGACACCGAGCGCACGCCGCGCGGCACGAGCAACGGCTCCGGTGTGTCGGTGTCCGCGAACCTCGCCATGTGCTCGATCTGCGAGCAGAGCTCGGCATCGTGCAAGGGCCCGGCCTCGCGCAACAACGTCGTGAACCTGCTGACCACCAAGGGCATCCTGATGGATGGCGGCGTCGGCTACGCGGATTCGGGCGACCGTGCCGGCATCCATTGCCGCACCGTGACGGATGCGGCGAAGGTGCTGGACGCCGTCAAGGGCTTCGACTCCCGCGACCTCTTCACCGCGCAGCCGAAGCGGCTCATTCCCGATGCGCCCTACACGAGCTTTGTCGTGGAGGAGAAGGACGTTGCCGCGAAGCCCCTGAAGGGCATGCGCCTCGGCGTGGTGCGCGAGTTCATGGTCAAGCACGTCAAGAACGACGAAGCCATCAGCGACCAGCTCGATGCGGAGATCAAGTCCGTGCTGCGCGACAAGCTCGGTGCGGAGCTCGTGGAGTCGAGCGACCCGCTGTACGGCGACGATCCGAACGTGCCCAACATGAAGTACACGTTCCAGGATGCGTTCCGCGAGATCCTGCCGCACACCGTGCCGGAGTACTTCTGGCAGACCACGAGCGATGGCGAGCTGGAGTTTGCCGTCCCGGGCTGGGATGTCAGGAGCACCGCCTATCTCGTCGCGGTGTCGACGGGCAAGGCGCCGCTGTCCGACAAGCTCACCTTGCGACGCATCGCGGGCAGCGGGCTCAGTGATCCTTCCGGCACCTACCAGATCGACAAGTACCTCGCGGAGCGGGGCGACGAGCGCATCACGGACTGGAAGGCGTGGGTGGCGAACTCGAAGTGGAAGACCGACTCGCAGCGCGCGAGCTCCGAGAATGCCGCCGCCGTCACGGATCCGCGGCCGAGGCCGGGCACGATCCCGGCGCTGCAGATGCAGGCAGTGCTCCGCATGATCATCCTGAAGGTGATGTACGAGAACGGCATCGACGCCTTCGTGAACCCGGAGAATACGCTGCCGCCGATGAAACTGGGCGGAGCGCCGGAGCCGGAGGTGCTGGGGCGTGGCTCTGCGAGCTGCTGCCAGCGGTTCACCGCGCTGCTCGGCGGCCCTGAGGTGGACGTGCCCGCGGGCTACATTCGCACCATCTACGAGTCGCAGTTCGCGCTCAGCGCCGACAAGAAGCGGTACGAGCCTGTCACCGGTACGGTGAAGTCCGAGCTGCCGGTGCCGATGCCGATCAGCCTCATGTTCTGGGCGGGCCCGGGGAACGACCCCGAGGTCATCAAGGTTGCGTCAGCCTATGAGGCCGCGACACACCACAGGGTGCCGCCGCCCGCGTTCGGGCCGCTGAAGCCCTCACGCGTGACGAAGCGCTGAGCGTGGCGAGTCAATGGGCCACGCGTCCGGATTGGCCTGCCTGGCGCTCGAGCTCCGCGCGCCCAGGCGGCGAATCCACGCGGGTATCGCGCAGAGCCACCGACACGACATCCTCCACTCGTTCGGCCCAGACGAACTGGAGCTTCTGTCGGGCGTTCTCGGGGATGTCGTCGTAGTCCTTACGGTTGCGCGCGGGGAGTATCACGGTGCCGATGCCCGCGCGCGCAGCTGCGACGACCTTCTCCTTGATGCCGCCGACGGGCAGCACGAGACCGCGCAGGCTGATTTCGCCGGTCATCGCCACGTCGCTGCGCACGGGCCGATTGGAGAGAAGGGACATCAGCGACATGAAGAGCGCAACGCCGGCGCTGGGCCCGTCCTTCGGTATGGCGCCGGCGGGCACGTGGATGTGCAGATCCTGCCGGTCGAGCGCGTCCGTGCTGATGCCGAGGCGTTGAGCCTGCGCCTTCACGAGCGTCACGGCGGCTTGTGCGCTCTCTTTCATGACGTCGCCGAGCTGCCCGGTGAGGATCAGCTTGCCGCTGCCCGGAACACGGCTCGACTCGATGAAGAGAATGTCCCCGCCCACCGGCGTCCACGCGAGCCCGGTGGCCACCCCGGGCACGCTCGTGCGCATGGCGAGCTCGTTCTCGAAACGGGGCGGCCCGAGTATCGCCGGCACTTCGGCGGGGCCGATCGACACGTTCGCGGTATTGCCCGAGGCAACGCGCACAGCGGCTGAGCGCAGCACGGCGCCGATCTGGCGCTCGAGATTGCGGCAGCCCGCCTCGCGCGTGTAATCGCCGATGATCTCGATCAGCGCATCGTCCGAGATCTGCACCTGTTCGGGCTTCAGGCCGTTCGCGGTGAGCTGGCGGGGCACGAGGTATCGCTTGGCGATCTGGAGCTTCTCCTCCTCCGTGTACCCCGTGAGCTCGATGACTTCCATCCGGTCGCGCACCGGCGGCGGTATCGTGTCGAGCACGTTCGCCGTGCAGATGAACAGCACGCGCGTCAGGTCGAACGGGACGCCGAGGTAGTTGTCGCGGAACGTGTTGTTCTGCTCGGGGTCGAGCACTTCCAGCAGGGCGGAGTAGGGGTCGCCCTGGTAGCTCGCGCTCAGCTTGTCGATCTCGTCGAGCATCAGCACGGGATTGCGCGTGCCCGCCTTGCGCAGCGCCTGGATGATGTTGCCGGGCAGGGCGCCGATGTACGTGCGCCGGTGTCCCCGGATCTCCGCTTCGTCATGCACACCGCCCAGGCTCACGCGCTGGAACTTGATGCCGAGCGCACGCGCGATGCTCTGGCCCAGCGAGGTCTTGCCGACGCCGGGCGGCCCGACGAAGCACAGGATGGGGCTGCGGCCCTGCGGATTCAGCTTGCGCACCGCGAGGAACTCGATGATGCGCCGCTTGATCTTGTCGAGATCGAAATGGTCTTCGTCGAGCACGCGCCGCGCCTTGTCGATGTCGAGATCCTCGGCGTCGAGCTTCGACCACGGAAGCGCCGTGAGCCACTCGAGGTAGGTTGCGACCATCGAGAATTCGGGAGAGCCCTCGGACATGCGCCCGAGGCGGGCCAGCTCCCGCCGCGCGTGCTCCCCGGTCTCCTTGGGCATGCCGGCTTCGGAGACCGCACGCGTCAGCTCTTCGAGCTGCGCCGGGCCGTCCTCGGTTTCCCCGAGCTCGCGGCGGATCTGGCGCAGCTGCTCGCGCAGCACGGCCTGCTTCTGGCGGTCATCCAGCGCCTCGCGGGTCTTGTCACCGATCTGCCTCGTGAGCCGAAGCACCTCGATGCGTTGCGTGAGCGCGGCGATGACGCGGTCCAGCCGCTCCTTGAGATCGAAGGTTTCGAGGATCTGCTGCTTCTCGGCCGGCTGCAGATCGATGAGGCTCGCGACGAGGTCCGCGAGCGCGGCGGGCGAGGCGGTGGCCTGTATCGTGGCGACGAGCTCCGCGGGCACCTGCCCCAGGAGCTGCAGCGCCTCGATGGCGCGCTCGCGCAGGTAGATGCCGCCCGCCTCGATCTCGCGGGTCATCGTTTCGTCTTCTGCGTGCAGCTGCGCGCGTGCGATGAAGTACGGCTCGGTCTGCGTGAACTCGGCCGCGGTGAAGCGCTGTTCGCCGCGCACGATGAGGTGGTGTATTCCTTCCTCCGCGGTCACGAGCCGGGCGACCGAGGCAACCGTACCCACCGAATACAGCTCGGAAGGCCCCGGGTCGGGGGCCGCGGGATCACGCTGGAGCAGCACGCCCACGCGGCGTTTCGATTTCACGGCTTCCTGTGCGGCCGCAACCGAGCGGGGACGGCGAATGGTCAGCGGCACCACCGTGCCCGGGAAGAGCACGAGGTTGCGGACCGGGACGATGATGAGCTCTTCCTGGTTGTCCGGCATGGCCTATTCCTTCGTGAGATGCAGCTCGAGACAGCCATCGGCCATGTGCTGCTCCCGCAGCGCATAGCGGCCGGGCGGAAGCTCGATTCGCCGATGAAAGGTGCCGTAGGGGATCTCCAGCCGCCGCACGCGCTGGCACTGCAGGCCCGATGAAGGCTGGCGCTCGGCCTGGACGACGAGCCCGGAATCATCCACGAGAAGCGTCACCTGCCCGGCGCGAATGCCCGGCAGCGCAATGAAGATGCGGAACCCCTCGGCCGTCTCGAACACATCGACCGGGGGCTCCCAGGTGGGATGAGCCGTGCTACGCCCGAGCAGCGCGAAAAAGCGCCGCTGCCGCCGCTCGGCCCGTTCGAGCGCGGCCAGGGCCTCGTCCCACATCCAGGAGTCCGCATTGGATGGCAGCGTCACGCATCTCTCCTCGGCCGGTGGCTCGCACCGGCGCAGCTTCGGGAACCGGATCGCAGCCGGTCAGATGCATGATGTGGCCGAGGTTATCAAGCGTGACCTGCAGCCGTTGCGTGGGGGTGCGATGCGGTCAGAAGAACGTCCAGGTCACGCCGAGCGAGAGCAGCTCGGGCTTGCCGATCAGGCCGTCGGCGGTGTCGATTTCGAAACGCTCGTATTCGAGCCGCGCGGCAAGGCTGCCGAAGCGTACCTGCGCGCCGAGCCCCCACGCGAGGTCGGTGCCATTGTCGTTCTCGTCGAAGCGGCCGAACATCGTGTCGACGGACAGATCCGCGCTCCAGCTCACGAGCCCCGCTTTCGCGAAGAGATCGAACGTCGCCACCTCGAGGAATGCGATGCCGTACGCTGCGAAGCCCGACTGCTCGAGCTCGAAGCCCGAGATCTCCGGCGCATCCCGTTTCTGGGTGACTTCACCCAGGCGCAGGTAGCTCACCTCCACGCCGAGCCAGTCGAGCGGGCGCAGGCCGAGCGTCAGCTTGAAGCCGACATCCTTGTCGTCGAAGAAATCGCTCACCTCGCCCGGAAACTCCGTTGTGGACTGACCGATCGAAAGGCCGGCGTAGATGCCGTTGTCCGCCGCGTGTGCGGTTCCGGCGACGAGGCCCGAAGCGCAGATCGCACAAGCCGTCACGACATGCAGTGCTCGCATTTGCCATTGCTCCCTGATTGTTACGAGGACGGCGATTCTAGGCGGGCGCAGCAGGGCGTTCAGCGTTTCGTTCGATAGTTGTGACAGGTCGCTCGCCGGGCGCCGGCGCCCGGCTTGAACGATGACGCCGATGGGCCTAGCATCCCCACCCCACCCTTCCCGAACGGATGTCAGCAGCGATGGATTCCAGCCCGACCGCAACGCTCTTTCGCCTTGTCGCCGGGGAAATTCATCCGCATGCCTGCATCCATCACCGTATCCGATCTCACGTGCTCCGCGCCTGACGGCCGCACGCTCTTTTCCCATCTCGACCTGACGTTCGGCGCCGAGCGCGCCGGGCTCGTGGGCCGCAATGGCGTGGGCAAGACCACGCTGCTGCGCCTGATCGCGGGCGAGCTCCGTCCCCAGTCCGGAGCGGTCTCGGTCGACGGCAGGCTCGGCGTCCTGCGTCAGAGCGTCCAGGTGGATCCGGGCGAGACGGTCGCCGATCTCTTCGGGGCAACGCAGGGGCTCATCCTGCTTCGCCGGGCGGAACGCGGCGAGGCGACCGTCGAGGAGCTCGCGGAGGCCGATTGGACGCTCGAAGCACGCCTCGCCGCGTCCCTTGATCGCTTCGCGCTCGACGCGCGGGCCGAGACGCGCCTCGCGGTGCTGTCCGGCGGGCAGCGCACGCGTGCCAGGCTTGCGGCGGTCCTCTTCGGCGAGCCGGATTTTCTGTTGCTCGATGAGCCCACCAATGATCTCGACCGCGAAGGCCGTCATGCGGTGATCGACTTTCTGGCCGGCTGGAAGGGCGGCGCCGTCATCGTCAGCCACGATCGCGAGCTGCTCGAAACGATGGAATGCATCGTCGAGCTGACCTCACTCGGTGCCACGCGGTACGGCGGGAACTGGAGTCACTATCGCGAGATGAAAATGCTCGAGCTCGCGGCCGTACAGCGCGATCTGTCGGATGCCGAGAAGCGCGTTGCGGACGTCACCCGAAGCGCGCAGGCGACCGCCGAGCGCAAGGCGAGGAAAGACCACGCAGGCCAGAGAAAGCAGGCGAGGGGCGGCATGCCGCGCATCAACGTCGGCAGGCTGAAGGATCGCAGTGAAGGCACGAGCGGCGAGAACGCTCGCCTCAGTGAGCGTCGCCGCGCGCAAGCGCTCGACGCTGCCGCGGCGGCCCGTGCGCGCATCGAGATTCTTCAGCCGCTGTCAGTCGCACTCCGCTCGGCGGACGTTCCCGCGAACAAGACGGTTCTGGCGCTCGACTCTGTGACGGCTGGCCATGAAGCGGGGCGGCCCATCCTCCGCAATCTGTCGTTCACGATCACGGGCCCGAAACGGGTCGCCATCACAGGCCCGAACGGCTCGGGCAAGACAACGTTGCTCGCGCTCGTGACCGGGCGGCTGCAACCGTGGTCGGGCGTCGTGCGGGTGGTGCCGGATTTCGCGTTCCTCGATCAGCGCGTGAGCGTTCTCGAGCCGTCCGATTCGATTCGGGACAACTTCCGGCGCATCAATCCGCAGGCGGACGAGACGGCCTGCCGGACCGCGCTCGCGCGCTTCATGTTCAGAGCCGAAGCGGCGCTCCAGATCGTGTCGACGTTGAGCGGCGGGCAGCTGCTGCGCGCAGGGCTCGCGTGTGTGCTGGGCGGCGTCCGGCCGCCTTCGTTGCTGATCCTCGATGAACCGACCAACCACCTGGACATCGAGTCGATCGAAGCGGTCGAAGCAGGGCTGCGCGCTCATGACGGGGCACTGCTCGTCGTGAGTCATGACGAAGCATTCCTGCAAGGCATCGGCGTTTCCGGCCGCCTGGAGCTGAGCGCGCCATGAAGCCCGCGTTCAGCCCGGGTGACGGGACGCCCTGCGCGGCGGCGCTTTCCGGGAGAGCACCTCTTCGAGCCGGACGAGGTCGACGGGCTTCGTCATGTGGAAATCGAAGCCGGCGGTCAGCGCCCGTCGCCGGTCCTCATCCTGGCCCCAGCCCGTAACCGCGACGAGCTGCAGGTTCTCGCCCCACGGAGCCTGGCGCAGCTGCCGGGCGACTTCATAGCCGTTCAGGTCCGGCATGCCGATATCGAGGAGTGCGAACTCCGGATGGAACGTGCTCGCGAGCGCGAGCGCTGCCTGACCGCCGTGTGCCGTGCGCACGTCGTGGCCCTGGCAGCTCAGGAGCATCGCCAGCGTGTCGGCGGCGTCCTGGTTGTCATCCGCCACGAGAACCTTGCGGCCGGTCGGCGAGCCCACCGCGCCGCCCGCGGCCGCCGCGTCGGAATCGAGTGAGGTGCTGCCGGTGTCGAATGGAACTTTCACCACGAATTCACTCCCCTTGCCCGGCCCGTCGCTGAAGGCTTCGATCGTGCCTCCGTGCAGGTCCACGAGCCCTTTGACGAGGGCGAGCCCGATGCCGAGCCCGCCCTCAGCGCGACCGTGCTCGTCCGGCACCTGCGAGAACATCTCGAAGATGTGAGCGAGCGCGGACGATGACAGGCCGATGCCGTTGTCCTTGATGGAAATGCGGACCACACCAGCCTCGATGCGCACGATGAGCGCGATTCGGCCTGGCGGGTCCGTGTACTTTGCGGCGTTGGTCAGCAGGTTCGACAGCACCTGGGCGAGGCGGACGGGGTCCGCATCGAGCTGCGGCAGCTGCGTGGGCAGCTCGAGGGTCAGCGTGTGCTGCCTCGCGTCCAGCAGCGGCCTGGCTGCTTCGACGGCCGTTTCGATGATGGTGCCGAGGTTGACCTGTTCCTTCTTCAGTTGCAGCTTTCCCTGCGTGATGCGCGCGACATCGAGCAGGTCGTCCAGCAACCGCGCCATGTGCTCGACCTGGCGGTGGATCACCTGACGCGCCCACAGCAGCTGCCCGCTCCCGAGGTTCGGCGAAGTCAGCATCTGCGCCGCGGTCCGGATCGGCGCCAGCGGGTTGCGCAGCTCATGAGCGAGCGTGGCGAGAAACTCGTCCTTGCGCTGGTCGGCCTCGCGCAGCGCCGCCTGTGCCTGGATCAATGCGGTGATGTCGGGGCTCACGCCCAGATGCCCCTGGAACTCGCCGTCGGGACCGATGCGCGGCACGCCATGCGGCTCGAGCCAGCGCCATTCGCCGCTCGCGCTGCGCGCTCGCGCCTGGGCGCGGTACGCCGTCTTGTTCCGGACCGCATCGGAATAGATGCGCACGAACTGCGGGGTATCCTCCGGATGAAGCAGGGGCTGCCAGCCATCCCGCTGTATCTGTTCGAGGGTCACGCCGAAGAACTCGCAGTACGCCGTGTTGATGAACTCGACCTCGTTCTTCGCGTTCGTCGCCCAGATCATGACCGGCGATCCATCCGCCATGGTGCGGAACCGGGCTTCGCTCTCGCGCAGGCGCGCTTCGGCCAGCCGGCGCTCGGTGATATCCGTGAGCACGCCGACCATGCGCACCGCGCGGCCGTTCTCGCGAAACGCCAGGCTCTGGGCTTCCACCCAGCGCACCTCGCCGTCATTCGCGCGCCGTATCCGGAACTCGACGCTGAAGCGCTGATCGCTCGCGAGCGCTTCCTGCATCGAATTGTCCGCACGCTCGAGATCGTCCGGGTGCACGTACCGGCGGAAGAGGTCGAGATTCGCCGGCACGGAGCCGGGCTCCAGCCCCATGATCGCGTAGTGATTGTCGCTCCAGGTCGTGACTCCGGCCAGGATGTGCCAGTCGAACGCACCGGCTCCCGAAGCCTCCAGCGCCAGCTGCAGGCTGCGCCGTTCCGCAAGGAGGTCCATCTCGATGCGCTTGTGTTCCGTGACGTCGAGCTCCGCGCCCACCGTGCGCACCGGGTGCCGGGATGCCCCGTCGCCCGCAAAGAAGGTCTGCGCCTGGCCGACGATCCAGCGCACTTCGCCGTTGCGGCGGGTGATCCGGTATTCGACGTTGAACGTTCCGGGGCCGGCCGGATCGTGCGCAGCGTCGATCGCTGCCATCAGCGCGGCCCGGTCCTCCGGCACGACCTGGTTCTCGATGTGGGCCGTGTCCGCCTCGATGCCCTCGGGGAGCTCGTGGATCTCCCGCAGCTGATCGGACCAGTAGAGATGATCCCGCAGATGATCGTGATCGAAGATGCCGATGCCGACGATGCGCGAGGCGAGATCGAGCTGCGTCTCCCGATGCGCGAGCCGCTCCTCGGCCTGCTTGCGCGCGGTGTTGTCGAGATACACACCGACGAGACGCGCGGCTTGCCCCGTCTTGTCGTAGAGAAAACGGCCGTGCGGCTCGAGCCACACGACTTCGCCGTTGTCGACGCGGATGACACGATGCTCACATCGATACACCGTGTGGTCCTGTCTTGCGCGGGCGATGCTCGCGAGCACGCGTTCCCGGTCATCCGGGTGCACGCACGAGTACCACATCTCATACGACGCATGGCCGTCGGGATTCACGGGGTAACCCAGCATGCGAAACTGGCTCGCCGACCAGATTGCGTCCCCGGTCGTGAGATCGACGTCCCAGGAGGCAAGGCCCAGCTCTTCCGCAACGAGGCGCAGGCGCACGTTGCGGTCGTCGAGCCCCGTCGGTTGTGGCCGGGCGAGTGGAGACTCGTTCGCCATCCTGCTCCTCCCGCGATCAGCGGTGCAGTTCGGTGGCCTGTGGTCGCGAACAGTATCGCGCGAGGCTATGGGGAAAGTGATGCAGGAATCCGGCTACGCCCGCGTCAGAGAGATGGGCGAGCTGACGCAGCCCTGTGGAACGCCGGTGCCATTGCGCCATAAGCTCTTGTTTTGCCGTGTAGGGTAGTTGCCACGCGGTGCTGTACTACCTTTGCTGGACTGCAGCGCCGACATTGAATAACGTGACATCGAAAAAGGGGGGCGCAACAACATTGGACACAGCCGACGAGCGAACGCCGCGCGAACGCTTCCTGGATGCGTTGTATCGCCAGTACGCGGAGCGCCTCTTCCGGTTCATCAGCAGGCAGCCGGTCAGTCGCGAGGAGCTCGCGAGATCGTCCAGGAGGCGTATTGCCGCCTGCAGCAGGTGCCCCGGGTGGAGACGCTCGAATCCCCGCGGGGCTATCTCTTTCGGACCGCCATCAACCTGGCGCGCGACAACGTCCGGCAGCGCCGCCGTGAGTACGGCGCGGTCGTTGGCCCCGAAATCAGCGACGTTCCGAGTGAGGAGCCCACCGCCTACCAGGTGATGAAGGCCGAGCAGGAGCTCGCCATCATCCGCCAGGCCATCATGGGGCTCGACCCGACCTGCCGGCGGGTCTTCGTGATGCATCGATTCGAGGGGCTCACCTACGCGCAGATCGCGGACCACTTCGGGCTCTCGGTGTCGATGCTCGAGAAGCACGTGAGCTTCGCGCTCGTGAATCTGAAGAGATGTCTCGACGCCGCGAGCTGCGATGCGCCGTCGCGGAAGGTGCGGCCATGAGCTCCGCCGAACACGGGAAGGAGTCGCGCCTGACCGAAGAGGCCGCGGACTGGCAAGCCCGCCTTCGCAGCGGCTCGGTCCCGGAAGTGGAACAGGTGCGCTGCCGGGCGTGGCTGTCAGGTGATCCCGGTCGACGTCGCGAGTTCGACGCGCTGAGCTCGCTCTGGGACAAGCTCGAAGGGGTCGCGCAATCACCCGAGGTGCTCGCCGAGCGGCGCCGGATCGCCCGGGCGGGAAGGGCGGGGCGCACGTCGAGGCGCGCAATGGCGGGCTGGGCGCTGGCGGCAGGCGTGGCGGGCGTAGCCGGGTTCCTGTCCTGGCAGCGAATGGCCCCGTCCACGGAATATGCGACTGGCGTGGGCGAACAGAGCGCGGTTCAGCTCGCCGACGGCTCCGTGATCACGCTCAACACCTCGTCGCGCGTGAGCGTGCGGCTCTCGGGAGGCCAGCGCAGGGTCGAGATCCTGCGGGGTCAGGCGAACTTCGAGGTCGCGAAGGACCCTTCGCGTCCTTTCATCGTCAGGGCCGGCAACGGGGAAGTTCGCGCACTCGGCACGGCGTTCGATGTCTATGAGCGCGGCGAGGACACCGTCGTCACACTGGAGTTCGGATCACAGAGCTTTCCGACCAGCGAGGTGCGTGAGAACAAGGGCACGCTGGCGCGCATGGGGCTGTTCTCCTATAGCGCCTTCACCACCCTGCGCTACGGCGTGCCCGCCCTGGACGTGGCCCTCAAGTGGCGCAGGCTGCCTTCGGTGCGCAACGCGAGCTATGTCACCGATCCGCTGACGCCGTTTGCGGGCGCGGCGTCCTACAGTGTTTTCGATCTCTCGGCCGGCTGGAGCCCGAACGGCGTCGCGCGGCTGACGCTCGGCATCGACAATCTCTTCGATCGCGGGGTGCTCACCTGTCCAACTGGCGGCGGGAGCGCGGGTGAGGGGCTCGTCTATGATCGCGACGTGCAAACCGCACCCACCACACACCTTTCCCGCGCCACGGACCTCGATGCCGCCGGCGATCACGACGGCGCCATCAACGAGCTGGCGCTCGGCACCGGGCGGCGCGATCTGCGATGTACCCGCGAGCTCGGCTTGCGGTTGCTGACCGGAGATCGCGCGCCCTTCCTGCCCACGGAAGGGCTGCGTTTCCTCGGCGAGGCGTGCGATGGCGGGTTGGGTGAAGCGGCTGCGCGCGCGGCAGGCATCCTCGCGCTGGGCGTGCGTGTGCCGGCGAACTGGCCGCTCGCGCTGGCGTGGCTGTGCCGCTCGGCTGCGGCCGGCTGGGAACCGGCACAGCGCCAGATGCTGGCGCTCTGTGATGACCGGGCGCTCGCGGCCGATGCCCGGTCAGCGCCGCGGGTGGATTGGCGCTCGCTCGCCGCGGCAGTCCGGCTCGAGGCCTGGCGTCACGCGCCGAGGCTCGATGTGAAGAGCGCCGAACCGGGAGTCTGCGCCGTTCCGGCCTTCATCAGGCCGGAGGTCTGCGAGCTCCTCATCTCGATGGCAACGGGGCGGCTCGTGCCGGCGCGCGTCTACGACCCGGTGCGGCGGGAGGACATCGTCGCCGCCCATCGCAACAACACCATCGCGACCTTCGACGTGCCGACGGTGGAGCTGGTGCACGCGCTGCTGCAGGCGCGGATGTCCGCCGCGTGTGGCGTGTCGGAACGCATGATGGAAGCGCCCTCGGTTCTGCATTACGCGCCGGGCGAGCAGATCCAGAATCACTACGACTTCGTCGATCCGAAATCCACGGACGACTACGCCGGGGAGATCGCGCGCAACGGCCAGCGCATCATCACCTTCCTCGTCTACCTGAACGATGACTACGACGGTGGCGAGACCGCCTTCCCCGGTCTCGGCCTCGTGCACAAGGGGCACCGCGGAGAGGGGCTCTATTTCGTCAACGCGCTGCCCGACCTCTCCCCGGACATGCGGGCGCTGCATGCCGGACGGCCCACGACCCGCGGCGAAAAGTGGATCGTCACGCAGTTCGTGCGCAGCCGCCCGACGCGTTAGGCCCGGGCGCCGAAAGCGGGGCGGCGAGCCCGCAGGCCCACCGCCCCGGCATCGTCAGAAGGACATCTTCAAGCCCACGTAGTAACGGCGTCCGAGCGGATCGTAGAAGCTCGGATTCGTCTGGTCGGAATTGGAGTCGAGGCCCACGCCGTTGACGCCCGGGTTCGCGCCGACGACCAGCGGCTCCTTGTCGAGCACGTTGTCGATGCCCACGCGCAGCGTGTGCCTGCCCAGGGCGTAGCTGCCGAAGAGATTGAAGATGTTGTACGAGCCCGTGCCGCTGACGGAGGTCGTCGGGCTGATGGCCCTGGCCGCGTTCTCCGCACTCGGCAGGTGCCGCCAGTTCACACCGACGTTGAAGCCCTGCCAGCGGTAGGCCACGTTCATCAGCAGCCGATAGTCGAACTGGCCGCCTTCGGCGAGCGTGGTGCCGACGGTGCCGGTCGCATCGCTCAGCTGCGCGTCCGGATCGGGCTGGTACTTGAAATAATCCAGATAGGTGAACGTGCTCTGCAGGGCGAGATTGCCCGGGCCGACTTCGCGATTCCACGCGAACGTCAGGTCCACCCCCTGGGTCTTGAGCAGGCCGAGGTTCGAATAGAGCGCATCGACCTCTTCGCGATCGCCGGTCACGGGATTGCGCCGGATCAGCTGGCAGAAGGGGTTCGCGACGTCATAGGTCGGGTTGCTCGTGCCGTTGAAGTTGAAGCAGTTGTTGTAGACCGTCGTCGAGGCGATGGGCGAGATCTGGTCCGTCACCTTGATGCGGTACGCGTCGATCGTGAGGTTGAGGTTCTCCCACCCGAATGGAGCGGTGAGCACCGCGCCCAATGTCCACGTGCGGCCCGTCTCCGGCTCCACGTTCGGGTTGCCCTTCGTCACCTCGATTTCCAGCGGGAAGAACGGCGGGTTCTGGCGCGTGAAGCCATCCGGCCCGTTCGGCGTGTTGTAGGTTTGCGTGTCGAAGGGAGAAGTGTCGTTGCCGACGAGCGCGCGGCAGAGGTTCTGCACCTGCTGCCGATCCGGGTTCGAGGGCACGTTGCCCCACGGCGAGAGCGTGACCGCGGAGCACGGGTCGACCGACGGGAACGGCACCACCGCGAGGCTCGGGCCGGTGAAGAGCTCCGCGGTGTTCGGTGCGCGCGTTGCGAACTGGTAGCCGCCGCGGAACGTCACGGAGTCGTGCGCCTTCCAGGAGAAGAGTCCTTTGTAGGTGTCGACGGTGCCCGCGGTGTCGAAATCGGAGAGGCGATAACCGAGCTCCAGCTCCAGGTTCCGGATCACCGGGACGAGCAGCTCGGCGTAGATCTCCTTCACCCTCGTGCTGCCCGCGGTGCTGTTCGAGGCGAAGAGGCCGATGGGATTGTCGAGGACCTGCTCGACCGGATAGCCAGGGTCGAACCGGAAGTCGTTCTTGCGATAGGAGAGGCCCGCGGCAAAGCGCATCTCACCCGCGGGCAGGTTGAACGCCGCGCCCTGCATGTTGGCCTCGGCGATGTCCTGCGAGAGCGTCGTGAGCTGGCGCGTTCGGGTCTCGATGCTCGTGAGGCAATCCTGCGAAGGAGTGAACTCCTCGAACACGGGCAGCCCGCTCGTGCAGCGGAGTGTGTATCCGCGGCCCGTTCCGGTGAGGGCGGCGTTGCGCCCGAAGTCCGGCGCGGCCACGAGCTCGGAGTACCGCTGCAGCGAAGGCAGCGGCGTCTCGGCGACGGTACTCGTGTCGCCCTTGGAAACGTAGGCTTCCCAGGTCCAGTCCCGGAAACCCACATTGCCCTGCAGGCCCGCCATGAGCTGCCAGACATCCGTGGTGTTCTCGGACTGGATCGGCCCGTAGTAGTCGAGCACCTGGTAGAGGCTCCACGGGTCATCCGGCCGCGGCCGTGAATCCAGCAGCGCGTTGAGCGCCGCGGGCAGCGGGCGCCCGTCACGAGGAATGGGGGCCTGCCACACCGTGACGGCGGGCGCGAAGTTGCCGCGCGTGGTGACTTCGATGTTGCTGTAGTTGGCCTGCGAGAACGCGCTCACGTTGTCGTTCAGGTCGTAGCGGCCGCGCACGAACAGTGAGTACCGCTCGAGCGGCGTCGAGATGAACTGTGTCGTGTACTTCTGGTCCAGGTTGCCGTTGGCGAGACGGCTGAGCATCGTGTAGCGGCCGGCATCGAGCGCGCCGAACGGGCCCGTGTAGCCGTAGCCCTGCTGCGTCACGAACACCGATCCATCGTTCTGGAAACGGAACTCGGACGCCGGACCGATGGCGCCCGCGGGTGCGCCCGGGAAGAGCGCATCGATCGCGGCCTGCGAGGGCGGGTTCGCGGAGTCGAGCACCTGGCCGCCCGCATAACTTGCGGTCTCGATGAAGTCGCCCCCCGGGTTGTTCGGGTCCCGCCAGCCGTTGACGTAGAAATCGCGGTCGCGCATGAAGAGGCCATCGCGCTTGGTCCAGTCGAGGCCGACCATGATGTTGCCGCGGCCGTCGGCACCGTTCAGGCCCATGAGCGTGCTGAAGCGGCTTTCCTCGCCGCCGCCGTCACCGGTGAAGCCGGTCTGGGCGTCGATGTCGAGCCCCTCGAAATCGCGCTTCAGCATGAAGTTCACGACACCTGCGATCGCATCCGGCCCGTACACGGCCGAGGCGCCGCCGGTGATGACCTCCACGCCCTGGATGGCCGCGGTCGGAATCGTGTTGATGTCCACGACCAGCAGGGCGTTCGCGGGCTGGGCGCGGCGGCCGTCGATGAGGACGAGATTGCGGTTGGAGCCGAGGCCACGCAGGTTCAGCGTCGCGGCGCCGGGTGTCTGCGCGGCGCCGGCCTGCGCGCCGGAGACGAACTGGTTGGTGCCGGGCACGAACTGCGGCAGTTGCTGTAGCACCGATTCGACCGCAGTGGTCGAGGAGGACTCCAGCGTTTCGGTGCCTACGGTGACGACAGGGCTCGGCGCTGAGAGATCACGCCGCAGGATTCGCGAGCCGGTGATGGTGACTTCCTGAACATCCTGCCCGGGCGATTCCTGCCCGAGCGCCGGTGTGAGAGCCGTGCCGGCCAGCGCAGTTGAAACAGCAACCCTGATCAGCCATCCGGGCGCGATGACGCGCGTTGGCCCTGACACGGATACGGAGCATTCCGAGACCATGTTTCCCCCCTTTTGTATGGATCAACGCTTGGTACGTTTTGTTATGCGCGCAGGAATACTCCTATCGCCATGTGGCGACAACAGCCGCACCCGCCACCACGCGGGCCGGTCATCGACTCTTGCGGTGCGCAACGGATGGTGAGCGCGTTACGGTTTGCGCTTGATTGCAGTGCGATGCAACTTCTCGAGATCGGCAGGCAGCGCGGCGGCGTCGCTGGGGGTGAATCCGTTGGCTTGCAGGATGGCGGAGATGAGCTGCACATACTCTTCGTCGCTCAGTGCGCCCGCTCGACCTGGCGGCATGGTGCTCTTCATGCAATCGAACAAGGCGCCGAGCGACCTGCCTTCCCATGCGAGCAGGAACCCGGGGTCTGCGAGAGCCGGCCCGCCAGGGGAGCCGCGCATGTTCTCGCCGTGGCAGAGCGCGCATTGCTGCGCCACGTAGACCTGCTTCCCCGTCGCACTTTGCGCGGCACTGAAGGCTCCATCGGGTGTTCCGGTCGCAGGAGACGCGGAGCCCTTGGCGCGCTGGCACTGGAGAGTGGGCGTGCTGGCCTCAGGCGACACACTGGCCGCAACGACAGACGAAGGCGCAGGGCCGTTCACGCGAGTCGTTCGGATGCCCTGCCAGTTGTCGGGTAACGCGAAGATGAAGAGATTGTTGTTGCTGCCGGTACGCACTTCAGGCGTGAGCAATGCGTAGGCGCTGGTCGCCACCGCACGGCCCACGCTCACCGCAACGTACTGCTTGCCGCGAATTGCATACGTGATCGGAAAGCCCGTCACCTGCGAGCCGAGGTTCGTTTCCCACAGCACCTCGCCGGAACGCTGATCGAAAGCACGGAAACGCCCCGCGGTGTCGCCGCCGAAGAGCAGCCCGCCGCCGGTGGTCAGCAGCGAAAGGACGGCAGCGCGCTGCTCATATTTCCATACAGTACGCCCGGTGCTGGCGGAGATGGCGTGAATCGTGCCGACGTTGCGTGTTCCCGGCGTTACCTCGTTGGTCGCACGCAGGCCGTAGCTGGAAGGCTCGTTTCGACTGGAAGTGATGGACGTGTAGTGCGAGCAGATGTTCTGCAGCGGGTAGTACATCGCGCCGGTCAGCGGGCTGTAGGCGCCGGCGGGCCAGTTCTTGCCGCCGTGGATGCTGGGACACACCGTCGCCTCATCGCCCTTCTTCGAGAACAGGGCGCCGGGATTGACCGTGACGGCGCCGCTGCGGCCGTCGATGTTCGCGACGACGTTCTGCTGAACCGTGGGCCGCGCCCAGAGGAACTCGCCGGTTCGCCGGTCGAGCGTGTAGACGATGCCCGTCTTGCCGGGAATGCCCGTGAGGACTTCGTGTTTCTGCCCCGGCTCGATGCGGGGATTGATCCAGGCGACGGAATCCTTCGCAGGCGTCACTTCGGTGTCGAGCAGAATGCGCTCGAAGGTGTGGTCGAGATCCCAGTGATCGACTACGTGCTGGTAGTACCAGACGATCTTTCCCGTGTCCGCATCGAGCGCGAGCGTGGAGTTGTGATAGAGGTGCTTCTCGTCGTTGCCCCCCAGCAGGAATTTCGGCGCGGGCGAGGTGACCGACGTGCCGATGTAAAGCAGGTTCAGCTTCGGATCGTAGCTGGGCGGCATCCACGCACCGACGTGCTTCCGTTCGGCGAAAGGCACGTTGCCCCACGTGTCGTCGCCGGGCTCGCCGGGCCCGGGGATCGTGCGCGTTCGCCAGAGCTCGCGGCCGGTTGCCGCATCGTGAGCGAGGATGACGCAGGGATCGGGATTCGCGTCCGGCACCGGATCACACCCGCGCCCGCTGAACACCTTGCCCGCGGCTGTGATCGGCCCGGAGGTCTGGTGAATGCCGGTCTTGTAGTCGAGCACCTGTGTGCTCCACGCCTCTTTGCCCGTGCGTGCATCGAGCGCGTAGAGATACCCGTCGGCGGAAGTGTCGATGATCAGCTGCCCGTGAATCGCGAGGTTGCGATTGATGAAGGGGGCGTTGATGTACTTTTCCAGATCCTCCGGCAGCGTCCGGCGGTGCTCCCACAGCAGGTCGCCGCTGGCCGCGTCGAATGCCTGGATGACATCGCGCGGATTCGGGAAGTAGAGGACACCGTCGCGGACGAGCGGCGTGCCTTCCTGCGCACCGGGTTCGAGACCTCGCGCCCAGATGAGGCGCAGTTGCCCGACGTTGCCGGCGTCGATCTGGGCGAGCGGGCTGTAACCCCAGGAATCCAGCGTCCGCCGCCACATGAGCCAGTCCTGCGGGTCAGGATTCATGAGCGTCGCATCGGACACAGGCGTGACCTGCGCTTCGAGCTGCTGCGCTCGTGTGGGGCCCGGCGCCAGGACGGCGCCCACGGAAACCCCCAACGCGACCACCACCGCCACTGCTTTCGCCATGAACGTCCCCCCGGGTGCGCGGCGTGATGATCGCTCAGCCGGGGCGGGCGCTGCCAGCTATTGATGAGGGCCGCACGCGAGGTGGTTGATCCCGAACCTCGTGAATCCGCCCTGGACCTCGGCGATGAAGCGGCTCTGCACGCGGAAGGCTTCCTGCTCGCGCTTGTCGCTGTCGAAGCAGGAGTCCGGGTCGAACTTCCCGCTCTCGTGCTGCAGGTAGTGGACGAACTCGTGCACGGCGATGTGGTCCTTCGCCGCGTCGGTCAGGTCGTTTCTCAGGTAGACGACCTCCCCGTCCTCATACAGGCCGAGAACGGGGCAGGGAATGCGGTCCTTGCACACCCGGTGACTGAACCAGCTCTCCGGTTCCCACTGCACCTGGGGAAGGCTGTCGGGAAAGGGATACCCGGACAGCTGCGAGGCCCACGTCATCACATAGAGAACCCATTCCTTCATGTCCATCGTGATCGGTCACTACCTTCTGAAAACCCCTGCTGCCGGGCGCCCCTTGCCGGGCGCCCCTGTGCCGGGCGCCTCGATCCCGGTACGACCCCGGGCCGGATGCGGTCGTTCGTCCGGGAGCGTTTCAGGTGTAATCCACGCGGGCCGGAAGGCGCTCCGCCCATGCTCGAGACTTGCACGGGCGGCCGGAGCTTGTAGCCTTCAGGGCCGGACATGAAGACCCCCTCCCGAAAGAATCGCGACAGCGGGCTCGCGGACGTCATTCCAGACGTCCGCGATGGCCTGACCCGCAAGGAACGAGTGGTCCTGTACGTTCTGCACGAGGCACAGAAGGAGCGTGGAGGTCGCAACGTGCCGACAGCCATGTTGTGGGGCCGTGTGTGTGAGCACTTCTATATCAGCCCTGAAGAACTTTCATCCATGCTCGCGCGCCTGGGCGCGCGCAAGTGAACGGGCTTCGGGATACATGGGAAACGTCTCACACACGGATCGTGCGGGATGCCTTAGAGTGCCCGCCGCTCGCTGGTCCGCCTTCGTCCCATGCATTCGACCTACGCCGCCTCGGGGCCCAACGGCCCGGTGCGCCCTTACCTCGTCTTCGTGCGCGCAGGCGCAAAGTCGCTGCACCCGAAGCTCATCGCCGAAGATCCGGCGCGTAGCTGGGATTGCGCCGTCAATTCGTGGGGCCCGGGCGCATCAGCGGCGCCGGCAACGGAGTTCCACTGCGCCGGCGGAGGCAACAAGTTCGACGGATTCCTCGAGCTCTGGCGCACGGAGCCCGCCGCGCGAGGGTACCGCTACTACCTGTTGCTGGATGACGATGTCTACTTCGAGCCAGGCGACGTTTCCCGCTTCCTCGAGCTCTGCGACCGCCATGGCACGGCGCTCAGCCAGCCCGCGCTGAAATGGACCACGTACTACAACCTCAACGTCACGGTCATGAACCCGGCCTGCGAGCTTCGTCGCGTGAGCTTCGTGGAGGTGATGGCGGCGTGCTTCTCGGCTGCGACGCTGGGAAAGCTCATGCCGACGTTTTCCTTCTCGCGCAGCACCTGGGGAATGGACTGGGCGTGGGCGTGCCTCATGAAGGATAGCGGCGCGCTGCATGTCGCGGACGCGGTGGCGGTCCATCACACGAAGCCGGTCGATGTCGAATCGGGCGCGCTCTATCGAATGCTTCGCTCGCAGGGCGTGGACTTCAACGACGAGCTCAGCGAGGCGCGCCGCCGATATGGGGAGTTCGGCCGCATGCGCACGTTGTTCGGCGGTCACGTCTATCGGCCCGGGTTGCCGCGGCCGCTGGGGGCCGTGCTGACGGCGTTGTTCGAATCGCTCAAGTTCTTTGCACGCCAGCGGAAGAAGATGGCCAGGCGCTGGCGCAAGCGCGCCATGGCGCTCAACAGTTAGGCTGCGACTTCAATCGTCGGCGGCCTGCGCAGCGGAAGCCGCCGCGCCCGGTTTCAACTTCTCCCGCACCGTCTCCAGATGTCTGGCGAGGCGGCTCGCGATCTCCTTGCGCGCGACGCTGCGCTTGAGGTCCGACGCGAACCCCGTCACCTGGTCCGTGAACGTGTGATTGATGGCGAACACCAGCCGGCGCTGCGCACGTTCTGCACGAACCCGGGATACTCCTTTGCAAGGAGGCCGAGTGAGCTCAACGCGGAATCGAGCTCCTGCGCGGGCGCAAGTGAAGACCGGGCGCCGGGCGGCGAAGGCTCCGCGGGCGCTGCTGGCAGCGCCGCGTGCACTGTGGCCAGCAGCAGAGCCAGGGCGAGATACCGGACCTGTAGCATCGCAAGAACTCCGCTCGCTGCTGTGGAACCAACCTCGTGCCGCGAATGACGCCGCGCGCAGCGTCACCCTACGGAGCAGTTGCGACGCGTGCCATTGGCCGTTGGTGCCGCGTCACCCGCTGCATAACCCAGGGTTATGCGCGCTCCCGATCAATTCATTGGCTCCGGTGGGCCCTGCCTCCCTATCGTGTCGACAAAACAAAGGGTGGTCCGCTCGTGAAGATCGATAGACGTCGAGCCCTGCTGGGTCTGGGCACTACTGCCGCCATGCTGCCGTTCACTGCCGGCGCGCAATCGGCCGGGCGACCGAACGCCGGGTCACGGCCGATTCGCATCGCGGTCATGAACTTCATGCACGAGACGGTGACGTTCCTGCCGTACGACACCACCACCGAAGATTTCATCTATGAGGGGTCGCCGGCGCGGGGCGAAGCGCTGCTGTCGTCGGCGCCGCAGTGGTCCCTGGGCGGCTTCGTCAAAGTGGCGCGCGAGCATGCCAACGTGGAGCTCGTGGGCCTCGAATCGCCGCTCATGCCGAAGACCGGGTCGGCTTCCGGCTGGATCACGAAAGAGGCCTTCGATCGGTTCCTCAACAAGATGATCGAGGACCTGAAGGCGCAGGGGCCGTTCGACGGCGCGTACATCTCCCTGCATGGCGCGATGGGCGTGCGCGACGTGGCCAAGCCTGAATCGACCATCGCGCGGCGCGTGCGCGAGGTGATCGGGCCGAGGGGGTTCATCGCGGGCACGTTCGACCCTCACGGCAATGAGGACGAAGACTTCCTGCGCCATGCGAACCTTGCATTCTGCATGAAGTACTACCCGCACTATGACGGAGTGCTGCAGGGGGAGAGGGCGGCGCGCACGCTCATCCGCTGCATCCGTGGGGACTACAAGCCGACGACCGCGACCGCGAAGCCGCCGATCATCACACCTTCCGTGCTGCAGTGGACCGGGCAGTCGCCATGGATGGACCTCGTGCAGCGGGCGCTGGTGTGGGAGGCGCGCGAGCCGGATGTCTACGTGAGCTTCTATTACGGGTTCGCGTTCATGGACGCCGCGGATGCCGGCATGACCTTCCAGGTGATGACCAACGGTGATCCGGAACTGGCAAGGCACATCGCCGACGACATGGGAAAGACGGCCTGGCGGTTGCGTGAAGCGCTCGTCAGCGGCACGAAGGTCTACGGAATGACGGAGGGAGTGAAGCTTGCGAAGGAGGCGATGAGCAAGGGAAACACCCCGGTCGTTCTTGCGGACCACAGCGACCGCTCGGGCGCTGCGATCTGGCTGCTGGATCAGGTGATCAAGCAGAAACTCAGCAACACGCTGATCTGCACGGTGGCCGACAAGGAGCTGATCGACACGCTCCGCAGGAAGGGCGTGAAGGTGGGTGATGCGTTCGACATGCCCGTGGGCGGGCGGCTCGATGAGTCAGCCGGCGAGCCGGTGCGCGTCGTGGGCAAGGTGCACACCGTGAGCGGCGCGGTGAGCGGCTGGACGGGGTCGAAGGGCTCACAGGTGTGGGTCAGCGTGAAATTCGGCGACAACAACGTCGTGGTCATCAGCCCTTACCTGCACCAGACCACGGACCCCGGGGAGTTCACCCAGATCGGCCTCGACCCGACGCAGTTCAAGGCATTCGCGATCAAGTCGCGCGTGCATTTCCGGCGTGGGTTCTACGACAGCGGGTATGCGAAGACGATCCTTCTGGTCGAGCCGGAGCAACCCTTCCTCGGAACGGTTCGCCTGGAGGCGCTGCCGTACAAGTATCTCGACCTGAAGAAGTTCTATCCGTACGGCACGAATGTGACCTACAACCCGTAGCTACTGCCGCCCCAGAATTTCGGCCACCGCCCGATGCGCCTGGTCGATGGCGGCGTGGGCGTACGCGCTCCGCGCCGCGTCGGTGCCTGCGATGCAGATGCGCCCGATGGGCCTGCGGGCGATCACTTGCTGGCCGAACTCCTGTTCCTCGTCGTAGATCGAATTGAAGCCGTACGCATAGCCATGACCCCAGCGATTGATCGTGATCGCCTGGATGTCCCGGCCTGCGTCGAAGCCGCCATCGCCCAGCATTCGCGTCAGCTCATCGCGGATCCGACGCTCGAAGTCGTCGAACGTGCGTGTGTAGAGCTGGGCGCGCGCCGCCTTCCAGGCCGAGCGCTGGTCGACATCCCGGGACATCGGGACCGTCGGCACGTGCACGAGGTGCAACACCATGGGCTCCTCCGGCCGCGACGCAAAGCGGTAGTCGCCGAGGCTCACGGGGTAGTCGAGCTTGAGGCGCGAGAAGAATCCCATGGGGTTCGTGATCTCGTGTACGCCCTGCCTGACCCAGGGCAGCCAGTTGCGGACCAGGACCTTCGCGTAGACGAGTGGTGCCCGGACGGCGCCGGCGAGGGCTGATTTCTGCGCCGTTCCCAGATCGGGGCAGATTCGCGGCAGCATCGTGGCGTAGCCCGAGTGGATGGCGTGCCGGGCCTGCACGTGATGCAGCTTGCCACCACGCACATAACCGATGTCGACGTTGCGCTGTTTGCCGTTGGCCAGCGAGACGACGGTGCACCCGAGGCGCAGCCGGACGGCGGCGCTGCGCTGATCGAGGCGCGCGTAGTCGAACCGGGCCGTGACGATGTCATCCATGCTGCTGCCCGGTGCGACGCCGGGAATCAGGCGCCGGGTGAGCAGCCGCGCGAGCGACGCGTTGCCGTCCGGAAAGTGGTGGATGTAGGGATCGTCGAGCTCGGGGTTCGCATCGTGCCGCAGCCCGAGCCCCTGGAACCCCGGATACCCCGCCTTCATCGCATCGTAAGCGGGCAGCCCGTCGACTCCGATACCGAAGAAATCATTGCTCCGGCCCTGGAAGGTGTTCGCACCCGAATCATCGAGCTGCCAGTAACCCTGGATGAACTCGCGATAGCTGAGCGCCGCGAGCGCCGCCTCCTTCTGTTCGGCGCTCCTGCCCGGAAGCACATCCCGTTCTTCGGTGAAGAGCGCAACGAGCCTGCTCCTCTGGTCCGGGGACACGGGGAAGTCCGCGACGAACTGCGCAACGGGGCGCGCATTCATCCGGTCGGGGGGAATGTCGTCTGCCACCATCCGCATCGGATCTCCGCGCACCAGCCTGTCCACACCGAAGGCTTCCCGAGTGAAGAACACTCCGCGCGAGAGGCCGAGGCCCGGGTACAGGCCGCGATCGAATGCCCGCTCGAACCGGCCCACATCGACATTCAGGTCGCGCAGCAGGCCGAGCGCCGCGTCGCTCCATTCCGACCCGGGCGATTGAATGGATTCGCTGCCGCCGTAACTGACCAGCAGCCGGCCCTGCTGCGTGGTGAGCTCGTTTCGTCGGGCGTGGCCGCCGAAGTCATCGTGGTTGTCCAGGATGAGTACGCGAGCCTCGGGCCGGCTCCGCCGGAAGAAGCAGGCTGCCGCGAGGCCGCCGATGCCCGCGCCGACAACGACGAGGTCGAAGCTGTCCTCGATGGGTAGCTCGCTGACGGAGTACCGCTTGCCGTCGCGGATGGCATGCGCAACGCCGTATGAGCCTGGCGTGCTGCCGCGCCATCGGGTCAGCGCAGGCGGGTACCCCGGGGCGCCGGGAGCCTGTGCCAGCAGTGTTGCCGGAGCGGCTCCCGCCACCACGGCGAGCGCCACACCATCCAGGAAATCCCTTCGGGTTATCCGTTGCGTCACGGGTTCGGCTCCAGGCCACCGCGATATTGCTCTGACCAGAGAAGCATCGCAGTAGCGGATGAGCCAGTTTGTCGCGCATCTGCGCGTCTCTCCCTAAAGGGCGATCGTCTTCGGCGACAAAGGCACACGGCAGGCGTCCCCTCCGGTGAATGGTGCCGGAGTCGTCGGAGCGTCATCGTTCCGACAAGGGAGGATCCGACATGGCGACCCTCGACAGAACCTGGGCTCTGGCATTCGTCATCGCGATCATGGGCGCCATCGGCGCCGTTCAGGCAGATCCGGTGGTGGCAGGCGCCCCGAGCGTTGCCTCGGAGCTTTCCACGCCGGCAGCTGCGACTGCATGCGTGGGTGTCTCCGCAAATGAGGCGCGGCAGATCGCACAGCAGGCGCATCAGAAGCGCGCTCATCGTCAGGCTGCGGAGTGTTTCCGCGTCGCAGGTGATCACGTGCGTGCGGATCGAGCGATGGTTCGGGCATCTGCAGACAAGGGTGCCGACACGCTTCGGAAGGCCACGGCAAACGCGGAGACTGCGAAGATGCAGGCGCGGCGCCTGCGCGAAGCATTCCGCTAGTAACGGGCGGTGGTGCCATGGGAGGTCGTCGTGGCAGAGCGAGTCCGGTCCCTGTGCGTACGTTTCACGTTTTCTGAAGAGCCCAGCCGCTCGCGCGCACGCTGCATCAGCAGGTCCGCGACTGCGTCGCGGGCCTCCGCCTCACTCGTGCCGGGAGGAAACTCGAACACTTCCGTCGCATCGAACGGATTTCTGAACTGAACCGGTACGCTCTGCGGCTCGGGCGCAGGAGGCTCGACGGGAATGGCGGCGACGACCGTGGCCTGCTGCGCGACCACCGGCGCGGGGGATTCATGGTTCACGTTCACGACAACATACGCAGCGGCCACCAGCGCAACGGCAGCGGCCGAAACACCGAGCGCTGCCGCGAGGCGCGTGAGGCCTCTTCGGCCTTCGAGCGGCGTGCTGGCCGCGGGCTCTGTTGCCGGAGGGATGGCGCTCGCCACGGGCTGCACTGCTGCCGCGGCCTGCGCCAACAGGTGCATATCCTCAGCGCTCAGCACCAACTCGATGGTGTCTTCATCCGCCTCGTCAGCAGAGCCCACCGATCTGCCTTCAGTTGCCATCGCCATCCCACCAGGTTGACAAGGTGCGAGTACAACTACCCGCGAAATGACTCACCGGTCTCACTTTAGCTCAGAAACGCCACGCTGCGCGGTGTGATCGCGTCCGCGAAATACGCGTCGGGGGCCCGACTACGTCACATTGTTTCCCGCTGCAGCGTCGATGAAGACGGCGTCGTCAAATGGCCCAGCCCAAGCCGGGCGGCCGTCACGGCGACGTTGACGCTTGATGGCGACATCCTGTTTCAGACGTAGCGGGACAGTTGCGAGGCGTCATGAGGGAGTGATGTCTGCCGCATAGCCTCATGCATGCATGATCTCCAGTCTCGACGCGCATCAGTACCTGCGGGCGACCATGACCGCATGCAGCTTCAAAGCGGGCTGGCGCTCGCTGCTGCTGCGCGCGTACGACGACCCGCCTGAAGCGGAGTTCACGACGCCCGCAACGCCGGACCATCTCATCGTGCTGGTGACCGAAGGCGCGTGCGAGATCGAAGGGCGTTTCCGCGGAAGGTGGCAGACGGCGACGTACAGGGCAGGGAGCCTCGCCATGACGGCCCCCGGCGAAGAGGCGACGCTACGATGGCGCGGAACGACGCGTCACTCGACGCTGCAGCTGCATCTGCCGGCCGCCACGGTTCGCATGGCGATGGAGCAGGTTGCAGAACGCAGCTCTGTGGCGGAGATCCTGCCGAACGGCATCGCCTATGATGACCCCTTGATACGCGCCTTGATCCTCGAGCTCGGGGAAGCAATGCGCGGTGCCACGCCGGATCTCTATGCCGCCTCTGCCGCCGAGTTCCTCGCGGCTCACCTGGTGATTCGTCATGCGCGTTTGAGCCCGCACAGGCCTCCTTCGCGTGACCTGGGCCGCATGAACCGCGTGCGGGACTACATGCAGGCCAACCTGAGCGCCGACGTTTCACTGCAGGAGCTGGCGAATGTCGCCTGCCTCAGCCGATTTCACCTGCTGCGAATGTTCAAGCAGGTGTATCGACAGACGCCTCACCAGTTCCTCACACGCTTGCGCATCGAGGAAGCGTGCCGGCGCCTGCGGCAAAGCGAAGAGCCGATCTCGTCCATTGCACTCGATTGCGGCTACCCGAGCCCGGCGCACTTCGCGGCGGTGTTTCGAAGAGTCGTCCGTGTGACACCTACCGTATACCGGCGGCTCCCGCCGCAAGCCGCACGCGTCGGCTCGTAGAGCGCCGCTCGCCACGGCGGCGTCTTCGTCTCCGGAAAGGCGCACCCCGCCAATTTCGCGACACAGGTGAGCAACTTTGCGACCGCCATCAGCGGATCGCGTCACTACGATCTGCCCTCCCAGAAATTTCATCGCCGCAGAGGGAGCAATCTTCATGAGCGACGTGAGTACCAGGACCGCAATCGTTACCGGCAGCTCGCGCGGCATCGGTGCCGCGGTTGTCCAACGCCTCGCCCGGGACGGATTCGCCGTCGTCGTCAACTACGCAGGGGATGCCCGTGAAGCCCAGAGCGTGGTGGCCCGGATCAAGGAGGGCGGCGCTCGGGCGGTGGCCGTGCAGGCTGACGTGAGCGACCCCGCCGCGATGCGCAGCCTCTTCGACGAGGCAGAGAAGCTGGCCGGCGGAGTCGATGTGCTCGTCAACAATGCGGGCGTCATGTGGCTTTCGAAGATCGCCGAAGCGGATGACGCCACCTTCGACAGGCAGGTCGCCATCAACCTCAAAGGCGTGTTCAACGGCATGCGGGAAGCTGCGCGGCGACTGCGCTCGGGTGGCCGCATCATCAGCTTCTCCTCGAGCGTCGTCGGGCTGTATCAGCCGACCTATGCGCTGTACGCCGCGACCAAGGGCGGTGTGGAGGCGATGACCCACGTGCTCTCCCGCGAGCTGCGCGGCCGCAACATCACGGCGAACGTCGTCGCGCCGGGGCCGACGGCGACCGATCTCTTTCTCAAAGGCAAGCCGCAGAGCGTGATCGACGAGCTGACGCGCCTGTCTCCGCTCGAGCGTCTCGGGCAGCCCGGCGACATCGCCAACGCGGTGGCGTTCCTTGCGGGGCCCGATGGCAGCTGGGTCAACGGGCAGGTGCTGCGAGTCAACGGCGGCGTCATCTGACGGCGACGCCTTCATTTTCCGCATTCGAGTCGAGGATTACATCATGGGAAAGATCATCGTCATCACGGGCGCTTCGAGCGGATTCGGCCGGTTGAGCGCCAATGCGCTCGCGAAGTCAGGTCATACGGTCTACGCATCGATGCGCGAAACGAAGGGACGCAACGCGCCACAGGTGGCCGAAGTGCTGAAGTTCGCGAAGGACCAGGGCGTCGACCTGCGCCCGATCGAGCTCGATGTGCTGTCACAGGAGTCGGTGGACGGCGCGATCGCCGCGATCATCAAGGAGCACGGGCGCATCGACGTGGTCGTGCACAACGCGGGGCACATGGTCTTCGGTCCGGCCGAGGCCTTCACGCCCGAGCAGCTTGCCGAGCTCTATGACGTCAATGTTCTCAGCACGCAGCGCGTGAATCGTGCCGTGCTGCCTCAGTTGCGAAAGCAGCGAGATGGCTTGCTCGTGTGGGTGTCGAGCAGCAGCTCCGCAGGGGGAACGCCGCCGTATCTTGCCCCTTACTTCGCGGCCAAGGCGGGCATGGATGCGCTGGCGGTGATCTACGCGCGCGAGCTGGCTCTCTGGGGCATCGAGACGTCCATCATCGTCCCCGGCGCCTTCACGGGTGGGACCAACCACTTCGCGCATTCCGGCCGGCCGGAAGACAAGGCGCGCACCGCTGAGTACGACGCCGGGCCCTATGCGAACTACGCCACGAAGATCATGGAAGCGTTCGCCGCCATCGTGCCACCGGATGCCGACGCGTCCGCCGTGGGTGAGGCGATCGCGAAGGTCGTCGACACGCCGTTCGGCAAGCGGCCGTTCCGCGTGCACATCGACCCCACGCAGGACGGCGCCGATGTCACGTTTGCGGTGATGGACCGGGTGAGATCGGAGATGCTCCACCGAGTGGGCCTGCCGGAGCTTCTCACGCCCACCAAACCGGAGGGCAGGCAGCGCGCCGCGTGAGCGGCGCGCGGCGTTGACAGTGACCCTGAATTCGCGTTGACTTGCGGCCGTGCGCTGCAGGCGCCAGCAGGTTCGCGCGAAGGGCCAAGCCCACTGTCCAGGTCGATTCTCTGCACGTCCAGCCATCCGTGCTGCCTGATTGCGAACCGCAGGCTCCAGCATGGAGGTTGTCATGACGTCGCAGCAGTTACCTGAGCGTGCCAGTCTCGAGCAGCTCAAGAAGCAGGCCAAGTCTCTATTGCGTGCCGCGCGGGCGAGGGAGCCCGCCGCGGTCCGGCGCTTCCAGGCGCTTCCGGCACTGGCGCGAAAGTCCCCAGCCGAGCTCGGCGCAATGAGCCTCGCGCTGCATGACGCTCAGTCGGTCATCGCGCGCGAGCACGGCTTCAAATCCTGGAACGAGCTGCGGGAGCACGTGGAGGAGCGTTCGCTGTCCTTTGCGTCCGCGGTCGACGAGCTCGTCCGTTGCGCAACCGGCGGCGCGCCAACGCGAGCGTTCCGGCTGCTTGCGCTCCACCCCGGCATTGCGAACGCAAGTCTCCACACCGAGCTCGTGCTTGGTGACGCAATGGCGGTGAGTGCGCGTTTGCAGCAGCAGCCCGAAGCGGCGTCGAAGGCGGGCGGGGCGCAGGGATGGGAGCCGCTGCTCTACGTCTGCCACACCTCTCTGCATCATGGCGCGCCCGAGCGGGCCGCGGGTCTCGTGGAAATAGCGCGAGAGTTGCTTGCGCGAGGTGCAGATCCCAATGCGGAGTATCACTGGAACTGGCACCGGGAGCTTCCACGCACGGCGCTGTGGGCCGCGTTGTGCGCGGTCAATCACCTTCCGCTTGCGGAAGTTCTGCTCGAAGGCGGGGCGAATCCGACGGATGGCGTCTCAACGCACATCACGGCAGGTAGCGGCAACGTTGCTGCCCTCGAGCTGCTGCATCGGCATGGCCTCGACGTGAACGGGATCCCCGGCGGCGTTCCGCCGCTGCGCTATATCCTGGGGTGGGGCACGAACCCGGTCGGCATACGCTGGGTTCTCGAGCATGGCGCGGACGCCAACCTTTCCTGGGGCGAGCTCGACGATGCTCCTCTGCACATCGCCGCGCAGCGTTGGAATGTGCCAATGGTCGAGCTGCTCGTCCATCACGGCGCCGACATTCATCGGCGGCGATCGGACGGCCGCACGGCCCATACGCTCGCCGAGCTTCATGGCAATGAGGACATCGCAGCGTGGTTGCTGGCACACGGAGCGAAGGATGAGCTGTCGTCGTTGGAGCGCTTTGTCGCGGCTTGCGCTCGCGGCGACCGCGAGCGGGCCGACGCAATGCTGAAGGCCAATCCCGGCCTGCGCGGCGAGCTTCGCCCGGAGCACCATCTGATGATGCAGGTGCCCGCGGAGCGCGGGAACGCCAGGGTGCTCGAAACGATGCTCGCATGTGGTTTCGATGCCGACGTGAGAGACAGCGACGGCGTCACCGTCTTGCATCGGGCTGCAATGGCAGGTCGCGCGGATGCGGTGCGCGTGCTCGTCCAGCACGGAGCTGCGGTCAGCGCGCTCGATGGCATGTTCTCCGCCACGCCGCTCGTGTGGGCTTCCGAGGGATGGAGCCATGGTCCGCCCGGGGACGCCGACCACATCGGTGTGGCGAGGCATCTCATCGCGGCCGGCTCGCCTTTGGAATGGCTGCCACCGGAGAAGGCGCCGGACCCGGAGCGTACGCAGGAGCAGTTGATCGAGCTGTGTCGTGCGGCGGCTGCCGCGGGGCCCTGACGTGCGGAGGTTCGCGGCGCCGGTGTTCAGATCTCCGCGGCGACCGGGCGAGCCTCGAACGTGGGCATGCTCACGTGCGTGGGCTCACTTCGCTGCCGGGCGATGACGCGCAGGATTTCCAGGTTGGCGCGGACCGCACCCCGAATCGGAACCGGCAACTCATCCTTGATGAGGCGGTTGATCGAGGGGAGCGCGTGGAACGGCACCCCGGGGTACAGGTGATGCTCGATGTGGTAGTTCATGTTCCAGTAGAGGAGCCTCACCGGCAGCGGGCAAGCCAGGCTGCGTGTGCAGTAGCGATGGTCGGGCACTGCCTCACTCATGCACATGTGTTGCGAGTTGATGAAGAGCTGAGGCGCCCAGCCCCCGGCCAGACGTCCGCCGAAGAAGGCCACGATCGGGAACCATGTCTGCAGATATGCAGACGCCGCGATGATGCCCAGGTAGCCGAGCAGAAAGGATCTCGCGCCCCAGATGAGCTGGTTGACGCGCGCGGCGGGCACGAAATCCAGCTCGTCGGCCTTGAGCCCGCGCGTGGCATGCCGGAGCATGGTGGTGATTCCGCCCACCGGGCCCAGAAGTGCCAGCGACTCGCGCAGCCATGCGCGCCGGGTCATGGGGTTCCCGTACGGCATCTGGCTGTCATATCCCGGGTACCACGTGGCTACGTGGTGCCGCCCATGAGAGTAGCGGCGATACATCGGCTCTTCGCCGAAGACGAACGACGTGAGGTAGAACACCGCTTCATTCAGCCACCGTGTTTTGAACGCGGTGCCGTGCGCGCCCTCGTGCGAGGCGGCGTAAGCGAAAGACAGTATCGAGCCGTGCAGGATGAGGGCCGGCAGCAGCCACCAGGTTCCCCACGCGGCGTTCAGTAGCCAGGTCGTGCCGGCGAGGAGCGCGAGCCAGCTCCCGACGAAAGCCAGACCGGGCAGGTCCCGCTGGCGCAGATGCTTCTGCACGATGGCGCGCTCGAGCTTCGGCGCCCACCAGTGTCGGGCGCCAGGGGGTTTGGTTCGGGGCGAATCGGGCGCAACGGCGCTGCCGGCGTTCATCTTCAGGGTCGCTCCGCGGTCTGCAGAAGACGGGTTTTCCCGCATCTGTAACGTTACACATGATCGACGTTACATCAAGTCGGCAGCGCGTGGCCAGTGGCGGCTTCGGGTTTACGGTATGGGGGGGTGGTGAAGCGGGGAGGGCGGGGCTGACAGCCCGGCGGCGTCAGGCCGAGCCGCCCTCGTGCAGCGTCACCGGGAAGACGCGGGTGCGCCTGGGAAAGGCCCGCGTCTTCAGGCGCTCGAGGATGAGCTCGCCCGCGTAGCGCCCCATTTCGTAGGCCGGCGACATGACGGTGGTCAGCGAGGGCTTGGTATAGCGCCACACATCGAAGCCGTTGAAACCGGTCACGGCAATGTCGTTGGGGACGTTCAGGCCGCGCTTGTCGCAAGCTGAAAGAACCGCGCCCGCGACAGAGTCGGTTGCTGCAACGATGGCATCCGGCACACGGGTCGACAGGTAGTCCGCGACGACCTGCTCGACATCCTCGAAGCCTTCGGATGACGCAAGGAGCGTCTTGACATCAATGGCGGCCGACTCTGCGGCGAAAGCGGCTCGCAGGCCTCTCTCTCGCTGTTCCACCGCCGACCATTCCAGCGTGGGCCGTACGAACAGAACGGAACGCGGCCGGCGCTTGATGAGATGCGCCGCCAGCAGGGCTCCGCCCTTCAGGTCATCCTGGCGCAGCATCGCCACATCGGGCGATTGGGTGGTGAAGCCCTCCTGGAACACGACCAGCGGCGGGCCCAGGCGCTGCAGATGCTCGAAATGGCTTTTCCTCAGGCTCCTGGGGCCACAGAGGATGGCGCACAGGGCATCGTTGCGTGCCTTGCGCAGGATCGTGGCGCTCTCGAATCGTTCCGGAACGACGCCCTGCACGTCGAGCGTGTAGTCGAGCCCGCTCAGGTAATTGCTGAGACCGCTCACGAGGCGCGAAATGAACGGGTCGGTCAGGAATGCCGGGTCGCGATCGGCAATGACGATGCCGACCGACCGGTTCTCCTGGAGCCTGAGGCTTCTGGCGCTCAGGTTCGGCCGGTAGTTGAGCCTTGCAATGGACTCCTCCACGCGGCGACGGGTGTCGAGCTTCACCAGCTGGTGCTGCCCGCGCACGACATTCGACACTGTCATGATGGAGACGCCGGCGTCTCTCGAGACATCGGCCAGAGTTACTGAGCTGGAGCGCTTCGTTGCCACGTGGGGGTCGCACCGATCCTGTGGTCCACCATGTCCTTAATTATGGCAGGAATTATAACGTCAACGAACGGGCGGGAAGCGGAAATTTCGGTGACGGCGCCGGCGTGCAGGCAGCGTTGCTTTCGTCCGGATCTTTATTGTAACGTTACACACCAGATCAGCGAGTACGAGACGGCATGAGTATCGGGACCTCCGGGCGGATCGACGCACTGCTCGAGCGCAACCAGACCTACATTCCCGGTGGCATCAGCTCGGCCAATCGCACCATAGATCCGGCGATCGTCTTCACGCGCGGTGCGGGTGCGCATCTGTGGGACATCGACGGCAAGCGCTACGTGGACTATCACGCAGGCTTCGCCCCGCATTTCCTGGGCCACAACTTCGGGCCGGTCAACCGGGCGGCCGCGGCGATTCTCGAGACCGGTGAGAGCCTGTTCGGCGCCGGGCCGTCGATGCTGGAAGGGCGCCTGGCGGAGCTCATCTGCACGACGATTCGCGCAGCGGAGAAAGTCATTCTGCTGAACACCGGCAGCGAGGCCACTTCGCTGGCTGTGCGCCTGAGCCGGGCCATCACGAAGCGCAGCGACATCATCGTGATGCAGGGGGGTTACAACGGCAATCACGATGAGCTGGCCTGCAACGTCTTCAACACGCTCGAGGACATCGGGCCGCGCGTTTCCCCCGGCGAATATGCGCTACGGCCACTGGGTGCCGGCACCGTGATCCAGGGTGCGCGCCAGGTGCACGCCATCAACTTCAACGACCTGGAGTCGGTGGAATACGTCTGCCGGCGCAACCCCGTGGCCGCGCTCATCACCGAGCCCGTCCTGCAGAACATCGGTGTGGTGAAGCCGAACCCGGGGTACCTCGAGGGCCTGCGCAAGCTCGCGGACAGGTACGGGTTCGTTCTGATCTTCGACGAGGTGAAGACCGGCTTCCGGCACGCGCTGGGTGGCTACAGTGCCCTGTGCGGTGTGTTGCCCGACCTCGTGGTGTATGGAAAAGCCATCGCCAACGGGTTCCCGCTCGCGGTCGTTGGCGGCCAGCGTCAGTTCATGGACCAGGCGGCGCATCCTGACCCGGCGCAGCGGCCTTTCGTCGCCGGCACGTACAACGGCCATCCGGTGGCCGTGGCCGCAGCGATCCGCACCATCGAGCACCTGGTCGAGAACGAGAAGACGCTGTATCCGCACGTCGAGTCGCTCAGCGCGCGTATCGAGGCGGGCATGCTCGAGGCGTTCGCCCGCCACGGTCTGCGCGCCTGTGTGACGCGCCAGGGCTCGGCGTTCTCCTTCTATCTCATGGACCGGGCTCCCCGCGATTTCCACGACATCATCCAGCATCACGATTTCGCGAAGGACCTTGCCATACGGCGTGCGCTCATCAGCAAGGGAGTATTCTTCATTCCGATCGCAACGAAGCAGTGTTCGGTGTCTGCGGCTCACACGCAGGAAGACATCGATTTCACGCTCGACTGCTTCGACGAGGCCGTACGCTCGGTGGTCTGACGGAAGCGCCGAACATGAAAATCGTCGACATCCAGACTCACGTTTGCCACGCCCGGATGCGCAACTGGGTGTTCGTCAAAGTGGTCACCGATCAGCCCGGCCTGCATGGGTGGGGCGAGGCGACGCTCGAATGGCACACGCGCGCGGTGACCGGCGCCCTGGAGGACCTGAAGCCCCTGCTGGTGGGCGAGGACCCCACGCGCATCGAGTACCTGTGGCAGATGATGCACCGTCAGCATTTCTGGCACTCGAATGGCATCGTCCGGGCAACCGCCGTCGCGGGAATCGACATCGCCCTGTGGGACATCCTGGGCAAGGTCGCCAATCTGCCTTGCTACAAGTTGTGGGGCGGGCCCGTGCGCAATCACGTGCGCCTCTACTGCCATCTTGGCGGCGGCAACATGGAGAGCTTCTACGAAACTCCCGTGAGCGAGGCGAACCGCTTTGCGGACCTCGCACGTGAAGCCGTCGAGAGTGGATTCTCCGCGTTCAAATGCATGGCGGTGCCGCCGACCCTGCCTCTCGAAGGGCTCGTGCCGGTCAAAGCGGCGGAGGCCTGCGTGCAGGCGATGCGCGAAGCGGTGGGGGACTCCATCGACATCATGGTGGATTGCCATGCGCGGCCGTCGCCGGTCATGGGGTTGCAGTTCGCCAAGGCGCTGGAGCCGTTCGGCCTGTATTTCCTCGAAGAGCCGTGCTGGCCCGAGGCGCCTGAAGCCATGGCCGCCATCGCGGGTGCCGTCAGCACGCCCATCGCAACAGGTGAGCGCCTCACGAGCCTCGATCAGTTCAACCGCCTGCTGAGCCTGCGCGCTTGCAGCGTCCTGCAGCCGGACATCACCCACTGCGGTGGCCTGTCGGCTGCCAGAAGAGTTGCCTCGCTCGTCGAGGCGACGCGCACGGCGCTCGCGCCTCACAACCCTCAGGGCCCGGTCAGCACGGCCGCTTCCTTGCAGCTCGGTTTTGCCGAGCCCAGCTACGTCATCTGCGAGACCGTGCACAACGATGTGCCCTGGAGGTCGGAGGTCGTGCGCGAAGGGTTCACCGTGGACCTTGCCACGCGCACCGTGCGTCCGGGCGATGCGCCGGGCCTGGGCATCGAGCTCGATGAGCGCGCCATCGCGAAGCATCCTTTCGAGCAGGAGCTGCCGCAACGCGTGTTCCATCGGGACGGCAGCGTAGGCGACTGGTAGCCGAAGATCTTCGTTCCCCGGTCTGAAGCAGGCTCGCGCGCATGCGCAGAGAGCCGCGCGCCGCCGTTCGCTGATGCGTCCGGGCAACGCAGCCGGCGCGCGCTCGGAAGAAGCCGCGGTGGCGACACGATTGCGCTTGAAGGCTCGGCGGAAGCTGGTCTATTCTCAGAAATGTATCGTTAAAGTAAGCGGTGCGCCGCGCGGAAAGGCCGCAGGTGATCGATGGAACGGGGGAAGGCAGGAGCCGCCACGAAGAGCGGGCCATCGAACCGCGGGTCTTTGGGGCGAGCCGGGGCGCCTGCCATTTGCCATCGAATACGAGTGTGAGCGGAAAGAGACCGCATCTTTGGATGTAACGTTATAAATCGAGACCCGAACTGGTGGAAACGGAAGTCGATGTGCCGGTGATTTGTAGCGTCGAGGCGTCGGGAAACGAGTCTTGCTGTCACTAGCCAACGAGGATCGAAAGATGACGTCGCAATCCAGATTGAGCCCGCCCGGCGGGATTGTCGCAGCCTGTGTGCTGACCACCGCGCTCTGCCCGCCTGTCGTCGGGGCGGAGAAGCTCGAAGAAATCACCGTCACCGCCGAGAAGCGCGAGGAGTCCCTGCAGAAGGTGCCGATCTCCATCGTCGCCCTGAGCGGCGAGAACATCGAGCAGCTCGGCGCGAGCAGCCTGAATGACTACTTCAAGTACGTTCCCGGCATCAACTACGCGCCGGCGGCGACCGGCGACCGCGGCGGACAGAACATCGTCATTCGCGGCGTGAGCAACACGCGCCTCACCGGCGTGGATTCAGCCGCCTCGGCGGCCACGACCAGCTTCTACCTCAACGAGATTCCGGTGACGCTGATCGATCCGGAGCTGTTCGACGTTCGTCGGGTCGAGGTGCTGAAGGGCCCGCAAGGGACGCTGTTCGGCGCGGCATCGATGGGCGGCACCGTCCGCATCATCATGAACGAAGCCGAGACCACCCGGTGGGAGGGCCGCGTGGAAGGCGGCATCCAGACGCGCACGGACAATGTCGGCCATCGCGCGAGCGCCATGCTCAACATCCCGATCGTGGAGGGGGTGCTGGGTGCGCGCCTCGTGGCCTACCAGCGCGTCGACAATGGCTACATCGGCGCGATCACGCCGCCGCTGACGGATACCACGCAGCAGCTCTATCCGAGCGTGCCCGGCTTCGACCTGACTACGCCGCAGGGCACGGCGAACCTGCGCCAGGACACGAACACGTCCGAATCCAAAGGCGCACGGCTTTCCGTGAACTACACGCCCAACGAGAAGCTGAAGATCTCACCCTCCTTCATCTATCAGAAGCTCGACAAGGACGACATGGACACCTTCGACGCCAATCTCGGCGCCGGCCTCGTCAAGAAGCGCTTCGTTCCCGAGCCGCAGAGTCAGTCCTTCGCGCTCTCGTCCGTCGAGGCGTCCTATGATTTCGGGCCAGCGAAGCTCGTCTCCGCGAGCGGTTATTTCAATCGCAAGTACCTGGAGACGTCGGACCAGACGCTTGGCACGTTCGTGCAGTTCGGTGGCACGGGGGTCACGGACTGGTGCCCGGCCGGCAACTGCATCGCGGGAACGGGCGTGCTGGGCGCATCCATCGACACGGACAGCTTCACGCAGGAGCTGCGCGTGCAGTCCACCGGCAACAGCGCAAACGACTTTCTCAACCGCTTCGACTGGGTGATCGGCGCGTACTATTCGCGTGAGAAGCGCGCTGGCGGGCAGCTCTGGCTGATTCCGGGTTTCACCGCTGCGGCCGCGCAGCCCATCGTGACGCTGAACGACGTGATCTTCGCGTCCAACTGGGACTCCAAGGACACGAACAAGTCAGGCTTCATCGACCTGGGATTCCGCATCACGGAGAAGTTCAAGATCTCGGCCGGCGCGCGGCACTACGACCAGACGCAGCAGACGGCTCGCGACCTCATCGGTCCTCTGCAGGGTGCCGCGTTCGCGACGACGCCGCAGATCACGTTCGTCACGAACAGCTCGACTGGCGTCACGCCGCGCTACACGCTTTCGTACCAGGTCAATCCGCAGGTGCTCACGTACGTTTCGGCGGCCAAGGGTTTCCGCGCTGGCGGCGGCATCATTCCGGTCACGGAGCCGGCCTGTACGCCGGTCATTCAGCAGCAGAATCTCGAGGCCTTCACCAGCGGCTTCGGCCCCGACAACCTCTGGAACTACGAGGCGGGAGCCAAGACCACCTGGGCGGGCGGCCGTCTCAGCGTGAATGGCGCTGCATACCAGATCAAGTGGAGCGATCTGCAGCAGGGCATCTCGCTCGGGCAATTCTTCAACAGCGCGTGCACTCGTGCGCTCACCGCGAATGTCGGTAACGCGGAGATCAAGGGTGGCGAGCTTGAGCTCAGGGCTCTCCCGACGGATCGGCTCCTGATCCAGGGTTCTGCGGCTTACACACGTGCCCGCATCTCCGGTGTGGATCCGGCGGCGCGTGTGGGGTACATCGGGGCCGAGCTGCAGAACGTGCCGGACTGGACCGCTACGGCATCCGCGGAGTACACGTTCCCGAACCTCTTCGAGGACGGCACCGGGTATCTGCGTGCGGATTACTCGTACCGCAGCAGCATCACCACTGTGGTCGGTGTGCCCTCGAATCCTCTGCTTGCCTTGCCGAGCTACTCCAACACGAACCTGCGTGCGGGAGTCGAGCACGATCGGCTGAACATCGAGGTGTTCGTCGCCAACGTCTTCGACAAGGTCCAGTTGCTGAGCGCCACGCCGGGTATCGCAGGCGCGACGACGCAGGTTGCGAACTACCCGCGCACGGTTGGCTTGAAGATCTCCAAGAGTTTCTGATCACACGCGGCAGACCATGCCTCTGCGGCGATGGCATCGACTCGTTCGATGACATCGCCGCGTTTTTTTTGTGCCGCAGCGGACGGCTCCCTCACTTCAGGCCGTTCATCCACTTCTTCATGAGGGGTGTCAGCAGCGTGAAGCCCACCGCCAGCGCGAGGCCCGCGAGAGCCAGGGTGCCGAAGAACGACTGATAGTGCGCCAGGAGCTCCGTGTTCTGCAGCGTCGCGCCCTCCGCAGGGCTGAGGGCGGAGAAGCCGGCGATCCTGGAGGCGATGTAGCTGCCGAGCGCAACGCCCAGCATCCACAGGCCGACGAGGAACCCGAGCACGCGCGTGGCGGCGAGTCTCGTGATCGCGGAGAGGCCGATCGGGCCCACGACGAGCGCGGCGACGGCAAAGCAGGTGTACATGGCCAGTACCCACAACAGACTCACGCGCCCTGAGCTGTCCGGCCACAATGTGCCGATCGTGATCACCGCGTAGCCAGACGCGAGCGCGAAGTGCGCCAGGCACAATTTCGCCGGCGTGGAAGGATTGCGCTCGCGCCTCTCGAGGTAGCCCCACAGCCACACGAAAAACGGCGACAGCAACAGCAGCAGGAACGCCGTGACGCCGAGAAGCTGCGCGGAGCGTATCTCGATGACGCCGGCCGGTGTGGGGCCGCCTGGCGTCATCGCGCTCATCCCCGGGCCGCCGACGAGCCAGGACAGATCGACGTAACGGTTGACGATTCGCTCGTTGAACAGGTTGATCGAGCTCCCGAGCTGCTCGACGAGCGCGGCGTAGGTGGACCAGATGGACCAGATGATGAGCGAACACCAGAGCCGCTCGCGCTCGATGCGGCTCAGCTCCCGCGCGCCGATGTACAGCGCCCGGCCCAGCGCGAACACGACGGTGCCGATGACGATGTAGCCGAGGATCTCGACGCGAGGCAGGAGCTGCCAGGTCACGAGAATCGAGAATCCCACGAACACCGCGAGAGCGAGGAACTTGCGCGGGCCGAGCCGCTCGAGAGGCTTGCCGTCGGCCCAACCGCTCGGTCCGCGCAGGTACTTCTGGCCGAGGATGAAGATGGTGAGACCGAGCACCATTCCGGTGCCGGCGAGGCCGAAACCATAGTGCCACCCGTAGGTCTGGCCCACGTAGCCGCACGTGAACGCGGCGAGGGTGGCGCCAATGTTGATGCCCCAGTTGAAGATCGTGAAGCCGGCGTCCCGCATCTGCGACTCGCGCGGGTACAGCTTGCCGACCATGGTGGAAATGTTGGACTTCAGGAGCCCGACGCCGGCGATGACGAATGCGAGGGACAGGAAGAAGAGGTTCTGTGCGATCGAGCCGCTTCCGCCCAGCAGCTCGGTCGATCCGGACACGGTGAAGTAGAGATCCTGGATGACGAGGCCCACGTGCCCGACGATCATCAGGCACGCGCCATACATGACCGAGCGGTTGTAGCCGAAGTAACGGTCCGCGAGAATTCCGCCGAGCAGGGGATAGATGTAGACGAGGGCGGAATAGCTGCCGTAGATGCCGAAGGCGCGCTCGTCGGAGAACAGGAAACGCTGGCTCAGAAAGAAAACGAGCAGCGCGCGCACGCCGTAGAAGCTGAAGCGCTCCCACATCTCCGTGAGGAACAGGATGTACAGGCCCTTCGGGTGACCGAGCAGCGTGTCGGATTCGGGACGGGTCTCGTCAGCAGCCGTTGATGCAATCGTCACGGAGTCTCCAGGCACCTGCCAGGGTTTCATGCGTGCCGCTGGAGCGCTGCCGTGCACCCCGATCGACAGCTCGTCACATCATGGTCTGGGGGGCGCGCTCTTCATGGGTGGGACGTTGGACGACGGGCCGGCGCTCCAGCGCGCTGCGCATGCAAGCCGTTACAGCCTCCAGAACCTGTTCCGCGGCTCCGGCGGCGTAGATGGCCACCTTGGCTTGATAGGTGTCGCGCGCGAAGTCTTCACGCGGGGGCAGGTAGCTCAGGTAGCCGTTCGCGATGTTGAGCACCGCGATGTGCACGCCGGGGAAGCGGCGCCGCAGCTCGATCTGAAAGGGGCTGTGGGCTTCTGCGGGCAAACCCAGCAGGAATGCGTCGCCAAGCCGCCACAGCGTGAATGCGAACTGCCCGAGCTCGCCGTCGCCCGCGGTCTCGCGCAGCGCAAGCTTTCGGCGCAGGCGCTCGCGCATGAATTCTTCGGTGGCTGCGGCGATGGCGTCCTGCAGCTCCTGCCGGGTGGGCATCTTCAGCAACGGAAGGCTGATCTCGTGGCGGCCGCCGGCCAGCATGGGGCTGGGCCGCTGATGCCTTTCTTTCCACACTGCGAGTTTCGTGCCGGACTCCTCGATGCCCTCGTAGGCAAGGCAAACGCCCGGCGGAAACATGGATGCGAGGGTGGCGAGGGCAGCGTATCCGATCTCGCGGCCATTCTGATCCGCGGCCTCGAGGTCGGCCCCGAAGCTGCGTCGTGGGGTGAGATCGCCCGATGCGCCGTGAAGAAAAACGCAGGGTGCCGCGCCGGTCGCGTGTTCCACGACTTCGCGCATGGCTCCGACGTAGTCAGAGGAGATGAGCTGGTTCGCGCCCCCGAGTGAGGTAGGGTGGCAGGCGTAATTGACGAGCGTTGCGAGGATGCGGCCGTCGGCGTCCGCCACACGGCCCACGAGGAGCGTGTCGTCCGCCGGCGCGGCGGGATTGAGCCCGACGACGACGCTGCCGTCCTCCGGCGAAACGAAGTCCCGCCGGAAGGCGAGACGACAGGTGCCGGTGGCCCAGCTGAGCGTTGCGGGCACGGCCGCTGCACGCGCTTCGGTGATGAGCTGGATACACGTCGTGCGGATCTGATCGCGGAAGGCCGGAATCAGATGCCCGCCCGGCCTTTCGGTCAGCTCCGGCGCCGTGGAGGGCGCCGCATGCGTATGGGACACGTGCAGGATGAGCTGGTGAGGCTCCAGGCCCGTCGCGTCCAGCATCGCCTGCCGCAGTTCCAGCTCATCCCGAACGGATCGCCACCAGCTCAGGTCGAGTGCCAGAAGCGCCAGTGGCCCGCTTCCGTGCTCGCCCAGGAAAAAAACACAGGTGGCCAGCAGGGGCTGATGCACTCCGATGGCGATGTCGTGCCGTGCGCTGCCCCACAGGCGCGCATGGATGCCCGGTGGCGGAGTGATGGGGGCGCGTGCGACCCCGATGCGACTCGCGAGCTCGGAGTGGCGCAGCGTGTGAGCCATCGTGTCAGCTTCCGGGGACGCTCCCATGATGTTGTCTACCATAGCTTGTAACGTTACACTCCGCAACGAATCGCTCATTTCCGCGCAGCGCGCGTTCGCCAGAGGATTCCTGCATGTCCGTCGCGGCACCTGTCCGGATCAGTCTTCCCGAGTTCCGTGGCCTCATCGGCGTCTCCAGCAGGGACATCACGCCGCCCACCGGCATCTACAGTCGGACGTGGGGCAGCGCCCTGCACGATGTGGCAGAGGGCGCGCACCGGCCACTGCTCGGCCGTTGCATGGTGATGCGGGATTCGCGCGGGATGGAGCTCGCCATCGTCACGCTCGACACCATCATTCTCTGGCAGGACGATGCAGACCGTATCCGCGCAGCTGTTCTGGAGCGCGTGAAGCTGCGCCCCGAGCAGCTGGTCATCCACCCGTCGCACACGCACAGCGCGCCGTTCCTTGGCGCGAAGTACGCCACCCGGCCGGGCGGTGATCTGAATGCGCAGTATCTCGCGTCGATGCCGGATATCTGTGTGGGCCTGGTGATCGAAGCGCGCGCGACACTGAAGGAGTCGATCCTGACGTGGACGTACGGCCGGTGCTCGATGGCCTTCAACCGGGATGCGATCGATGCGGCCAGCGGCCGCGACATCTGCGGCCTGAATCTCACCGAG